>Ga0209023_10002712_pt1 | contig 21769 bp, 20 predicted proteins | sample LakOneMetagenome_FD_187468 | JGI IMG/M metagenome (GOLD analysis project Ga0209023, IMG submission 187468) | Freshwater and sediment microbial communities from Lake Erie, Canada (SPAdes) (version 2) | ecosystem: Environmental > Aquatic > Freshwater > Lentic | place: Lake Erie, Canada...
CGGGCGTGCACGAGGTGCCGACCTCCAGCGTCGACCACTCGCGGCCCGGCGTGCCGGTGCCGTCGCCGGTCTCGTTCAAGCCGACGCGCCGCGCCCGCGCCTGAGCTGACTTGACCAGATCGGTCGCCGGCCGGTCGCCGACTGGGGCCGGCGGTTCGTGTGTGGGGATGACGGCTGTGCGGTCGGTTTCGCACGAGAACGCTGGTGGGCGGGAGTTCGTGTGTGGGGATGACGGCTGTGCGGTCGGTTTCGCACGAGAACGCTGGTAGCCGGGGAGTCCGGTCCAACGTCCGAGGCGGCGATCCAGTCGGTGCCGCAATGACCCGTTTCTGACACCGCGCCCGCGCTGGGGCAGCATGTGCGCCTGATGGCGTCTCTTCTCGACCCGCTGACGATCGGCCCGCGCACGGCGCCGAACCGAGTCATGTTCGGACCTCACGAGACCAACCTCGGTCGAGGCCGAGCCATCTCGGACCGTCACGTCGCCTACTACGAGCGACGCGCACGTGGTGGTGCCGGCATCCTCATCACCGAGGAAGCCGCGGTGCACCCGTCGGATTGGCCGTTGGAGCGAGCACCGCTTGCATCGGAGTGCGGTCCGGGCTGGGCCGATGTCGTCGACGCGTGTCGTCCCCATGGCACCGTCGTGCTCGCGGCACTCGGCCACTCCGGTGGGCAGGGCAGCTCACACTGGTCCCAGCGGGAGCTGTGGGCGCCGAGTCGGGTGCCCGAGGTCAACACCCGCGAGGTTCCCAAGTGGATGGAGGCCTCCGACATCGCGGAGGTCATCGACGGCTTCGCGGCGGCGGCGCTCCTGGCCGTCGAGTCGGGTTGTGACGGCGTCGAGATCAACGCCGGTCAGTTCTCCCTGGTGCGTCAGTTCTTGTCGGGGCTCACCAACCAGCGCGACGACGAGTGGGGCGCCGACAAGGTGCTGTTCGCCCGACAGGTGCTGGCAGCGGTCCGCTCGGCCGTGGGCGACGACGCGATCGTCGCGCTGCGCCTCAGCTGCGATGAGCTTGCGCCGTGGGCGGGGATCACGCCCGAGATGGCGACCGGCATCGCTGCGGAGATCGCGTCTGCTGGATCGAGTGACACTGGATCCAGCCACAGCGGAGCCGGAACCGGGACCGCCAGGGCTGGCGGCCGCATCGACCTGCTGACAGTCGTGAAGGGATCCATCTTCTCGATCGGAGCGACCAAGCCTGACGGCCACACCGCACCCGGGTTCAACCTGGACCTCACCCGGTCGATCCGCGACGCCGTGCACGCCGTCGCCGGAGACCGGGTGTCGGTCGTGGCGCAGGGGTCGATCGTCGATGTCGGCCAGGCCGAGTGGGCGATCGCGGACGGCGTGGCCGACGCAGTGGAGATGACGCGAGCCCAGCTCGCGGACGCCGAGCTGGTGAACAAGGCCCGGGCGGGCACGCCCGAGCGGATCCGGCCGTGCGTGTTGTGCAACCAGACGTGCTCGGTCCGTGACAACCGCAACCCCATCGTCACCTGCGTGGTCGATCCGACCACCGGCTACGAGACGGTCGACGCCGCGGTGCCCGAGCCCGGCCAGGTGTCTGACGCTCTGTCCACCGGCGTGCCGGTCACGGTCGTCGGCGGCGGCGTGGCCGGGCTCGAAGCGGCACGCGTGGCGGCGCTCGTCGGCCATCGGGTCGAACTCGTCGAGCGCTCGAACGAGCTCGGCGGCGCCGCTCGTGCCACCGCGCTGCTGCCCGGGCGGCAGCGGTTCGCCCTCTTCGCCGACTGGCTCGCACACGAGTGCGAGCGGCTAGGGGTCACGGTGCGCACCGGTGCGTCGCTCGGCGCCGACGCGCTCGACGCGGCGGGATCGGCATCGCTCGGCGTCGATGCCGCCCACGTCGTTCTGGCGACCGGCGGTCGGCCGGGCGAGCCGACCTTTGCCATCGATGCCGGTGCGGATGGCGGAGCCGTGGTGGTTCTGACGCCGACCCAGGTGCTCTCTGACCCATCGTCGGTGCCCGAGGGGCCGGTGCTCGTGTGGGATCCGATCGGCGGACCGATCGGCATCGGCGTCGCTGAGCAGCTCGCGGCGACGGGTCACGAGGTGCACATCGCGACGCCGGACCAGATCGTCGGCAACGAGCTCGCTCGGGCCGGTGACCTCGGCCCGGCCAACGCCCGGCTCGCTCAGGCGGGCGTCGTGATGCACAAGCGGGCGGTGCTCCGCCGAGTCGGTCCGGGGGGCGCCGCGCTCGAGGACCGCTTCAACGCCGAGGTGACCCAGGTGGACGTCGCATGCGTCGTCGACGCCGGGCACCGTCTCCCCGACGACGAGCTGTGGGCGCAGGTCCATCCGACCCTCGGGTCGCGGGCGAGCCAGATCGGCGACAGCGTGGCCCCCCGCACCGTGGCGGAGGCTGTGCTCGAAGGCCGGCGGGTCGCGCTCGAGCTCGGCTGAGGACGGTCCCGATCTCGGGACGTTCTGCCCGTTGCGTCGACCGTCGATGGCGGTAGCCTGAACTCAGCGGATGCAGTTGGGGGATCTGCCGGTCGATAGTGCCGGTGCAACAGGGAGATCGGGAATGATCGAGACCACCAGGAACGCCGTCCAGAACACGATCAACCAGGCCGTCGAACGGGCCAAGTCGGCGAACAGCGCCTTCAGGTCGCACGATGACGTGGCCGTGGCGCTCCCCGGCGGCATGTTCGGCCACGTGCGCAACGGTCGTTTGATCAGCTTCGGACTGGAACCGGTGGGCGACGTGTTCGTCGACTCCGACGATCACGTCACCGACCTACCCGACGGTGCCCCGGGCCACCTGCTCTGGGGTCGCATCGCGGCCGTTGCCGGCGGCGCCACCGCTGCGGCTTCGGCGGTGGCCGGTATGGTGACCATTCTGGTCGGACGCCGCCACGCCACCGTGCCGACGTCCAACTGAGCGGCGCCGTCGCACCAACCCGATCCGAGTTCGCAGGTTGTGGTGCCCCTGCCTAGGTTGAGCCCATGGCGGAGCAGCTCCTTTGGACGCCCCAGCAGATCGGTCCGGTCACGGTTCGCAACCGGATCGTGTTCTCCGCGCACCTCACGAACTACGCGCACGACGGCAAGCCCACCGAGCAGCACGCCGCGTACTACGAGGAGCGTGCCAAGGGTGGCGCTGGGCTGATCATCACCGAGGAGCACTCGACTCATCCCACCGACTGGCCCTACGAGAAGCTGATCCACGGCTTCCAACGTGACGTGATCGCCGGGTATCGCCGCATCACCGACGCAGTGCACCGGCACCGGACGCCGATCTTCGCCCAGATCAACCACAACGGAGGCCAAGCCAGTTCGATGTACTCGAGGCTGCCCGTGTGGGCGCCGTCGGCCATCGCCGACCCGCTGTTCCGTGAGGTGCCCAAGGCGGTCGACCACTCGGAGATCGCCGAGATCGTGGCGAGCTATGCGCGGGTCGCGGAGCACTGCGCCGAAGGCGGCTTCGACGGCATCGAGCTGCAGTGCAGCCACAGCTCGATCGTGAGGGGCTTCCTGTCGCCTGCCACGAACCGACGCACCGACGACTACGGCGGCAGCCTGGAGAACCGGGCCCGTGTCCTGCTGGAGATCGTGGCCGCAGTCCGCGCCGCGATCGGTTCGGAGCTGGCGCTCGGCGTGCGCATCTGCGGCGACGAGCTCATCGAGGGCGGCACCACGATCGATGACGCGGTCGCGGTGGCACGGATGGTCGAGGCGAGTGGGCAGGTCGACTACATCAACACCTCGATCGGCGTCGCGACCGCGTCGCTGTTCATGATCGAGGCATCGATGCACATCCCGCCGGGCTACGCGATGTTCGTCCCGAGCGCCCTGCGCGAAGCGGTCGACATCCCCGTCGTCGGCGTGGGTCGGTTCAAGGATCCGCTCCAGGCTGAGCGCGCGCTCGCCGAAGGCCAGTGCGACCTCGTCGGAATCGTGCGAGGCCAGATCGCGGATGCAGACTTCGTCGCCAAGGCCCGTGGCGGCTTCAGCGACGACACCCGGCTGTGCCTCAGCTGCAACCAGGAGTGCGTCGGGCGCATGGGCCTCAACCGCTGGCTTGGTTGCATCGAGAACCCCCGCACCGGCCGCGAGTCCGAAGGCGTCGGTGAATCCCGCCCAGTGGAGATCGGTCGGCGGGTGCTGGTGATCGGTGCGGGTCCCGCCGGGCTCCAGACCGCGATCGCGGCTGCCCGCAACGGTCATCACGTGACCGTGTTGGAGCGCGACCCGGTGGCGGGCGGCCAGGTCCGCTTGGCGGCCACCGTGCCGAACCGCGCCGAGCTCGGCGACCTGGTTCGCAACCAGCTGCACGAGTGCGGACGGCTCGGCGTCCAGATCGAGTGCTCGGTCGACGCGACGATCGACGAGGTGCTGCGCCGTCGGCCTGACACCGTCGTCGTCGCCACCGGGGCGAACGCCTCGCGGCCGTGGTGGGCGCCCGGCGATGCGGCCTGGATCGTCGACGTGCGCGACGTCCTCACCGGGGCAGCGCACCCCGAAGGCAACGTTTTGGTCCTCGACGAGCTCGGCTTCCACCACGCCACCTCGGTCGCCGAGGTGCTGGCAGATCGCGGAGGTGACGTCGAGGTGATCAGCCCGGGCATGGTCGTCGGCCAGGACCTGGGCATCACGCTGGACCTGGAGAACTGGTGGATTCGTGCCGAGGCCAAGGGCATCGTGCAGTCCACCGAGTTGGTGCCCATGGGCGTCGATGTCGGAAGCGACGGCTCCCACGTCGTGAACCTGCAGCACCACCCGACCGGCACCATGCAGACGCGCACACCCGACTGGATGGTGCTCGCCGTGCCGGCCGATCCCGCCGACGGGCTCTTCTACGAGCTCAAGGGGTCATCGGAGCTCACTCGCCGGGGCGTGGACGTGCACCGGGTCGGCGATGCCGTCGCACCACGGCGTGCGCACGCCGCAGTGATCGACGGGGAGCGCATCGGGGCATCGATCCCGAGCGCGACTCGGACGCTGTCGGCCGCTTCCGCCTGACGGCACCACCGCGTGTGTGAGACTCCCGCCGTGGCCCACGAACCGACGCTCGGCCCGCGTTGGCAGCGGGTGCTCGGCGCATGGTGGTTGCTGGCGTTCGTGGTCGGTGCGGTCTTCGCGCTCAGTCCCGTGCGCGACGCCACCGACAACGACCCGGCGTTCGGGCCGCTGACCGCGCACGCGCTCGTCCACACCGGTTCGCCATCGCTCGACGGATTCGGCGCGGCGGTGCTGATCGGACATCCGATCGTGGTGACCGACGGATCGCTCGACCCCGGCGCGGTCGTGACGGCGGTCGGCGCGCCCGGCTGGGAGCAGCTGCAGGCCGCGGTCGAAGATCCCGACGTCGACGTGCTCGACTACTTCCCTTGGCCCGCGGCGCTGCTGTCCGTCCCGGCGGTGGTCGCGACCGACGCCTGGGCGGCGCTCACCGGTGCTCCCGACAGCGCTCAACGCCTGGCCGAGCACGACTTCGTGCTGGCGCACACGCTGAGCGCATCGCTGGTGGTGCTCGGCGCGGTGCTCGTGTTCCGGGCGATCGGAATGACGGTGCTGCGAGCGCCGCTCGGCCGTCGTCGGGTGCTGGCCAACGCCGCGGCGCTGGTCGTCGCGTTGGGTACCTCCGCATGGTCGGTCGCGAGCAGGGCACTGTGGCAGCACACGCCGTCGCTGCTCGTGCTGAGTGTCGCGTTGCTCTGCGCGGTGCACATCGACCGCGTCGCGAGCGGGGCAGGTCGGTGCCGAGCAGCTCGGCCGGACGAACCTGCGATGCCGGCTTCGTCATCGCAGCGGGGCGGTGGGTTCCGCTTCGATCCGTGGGTCGTCGGTCTGGGTGCGGCCGGCATCGGCGCGGCGGTCGTGCGGCCGACGAACCTGGCATTCGGTGCGATCATCGGGGTCTGGGTGCTGGTCCGGCGACGCGATGCACTCGTCGCGACGACGGTCTCGGCGGCGATGGGCGCGCTCGGCTCGGTCCTCGTCTTCGTCGGGGTGAGCTGGGCGCTGCTCGGGTCGGCGATCCCCGCCTACTACTCCGCCGGTCGCCTGGAGCTGGGCAACTGGTTCATCGAGGCCGTTGCAGCGAACTGGGTCAGCCCGAGCCGGGGCCTCCTGCTGGCGTCGCCCGTCCTGCTGCTCGCCGTGCCGGGCACGATCGTGGCGTGGCGCCGCGTGGCCGGGTCCGACGCGGCTCCGGGCGGCCCGCCGACCCGTTCGCTGACGGTGGCGCTGTGGACCTCGGTTGCAGCGGTGACGGTGTCGGTGTCGGCCTTCCCGCAGTGGTGGGCCGGTCACGCGTTCGGTCCTCGGTTCATGACCGAGGCAGTGCCGCAGCTGTTCGTGCTCGCATTGCCTGCGGTCGACGTCGTGTTCGATCCGCTGCGGCTTCGTGCCGGAGCACCGCATCGCCGACGGGCTGTGATCGCCGCGGGGGTCGTCGTGCTGCTCGCTGTCTCGTCGATCGGCTACCACGCCATCGGCTCGGTCTTCGGCGCGAGCGGTTGCTGGAGTGCGTATCCGGTCGACATCGACTCGGACCCGTCCAGGGTGTGGTCGATCACCGACGCGCAGGTGCTCGAGCCGGTCCACCGTGCGCTCGATCCAGAACGTCGAGCGGCCCAGAACGCGGTCTGCGTCAAGCGTTGACGAGCGCCACTCACACGGGGGCTTCGACTGGATGTCAGGGTGTTGTCGTCGGGGCGAGCAGGATCTCGTCGGCGATCAGCTGGGGATGGGTGATCGGCGCCAGGTGGCCGGTGTCGATCTCGACGGCGGTGACGCGCCGGGGTGCGGGGAGTCGCTCGATCATCTGCTGTTGCAGCGACGGCGGGACCGGCCGGTCGTTCCGGGTCAACAGATAGGTGATCTCGACGTCCTCGGGCACCGTCGACCAGCGCACCGGTTGGAAGTAGTGCTGCACGGTGTCCTCGACGAGTCGGACAGGGTCGACCACGAACGCGAGGGTGTCGTCGTCGAGGGGCGCGCCGCCGGTGGCGGTGCGGAACGGTTCGGGATCGTCGGGCGGACCGGGCAGGGTGATCGCCGGGTCGTCCGGGCCGAGGGCGTCGACGAACGCGCGGAGTCCCTCCGCGTGACGAACCTGCATGCAGTCCAGGCCGCACCCGCCCTCGGGTGGGACGAGTGCCGCGACCAGCACCACGGACACAACCCGGCTCCGACCGTCGTCACCGAGCAGCCCGGCAGCGACTCCGGGCACGACGAGCCCGCCTGACGAGTGCGCGACCACGACGACGGGCCCGACCGCTCGCTCGGGCAGATCCGTGCCGTCAGGTCCGGCGGCCCGCACAGCAGCCCGCACGTCGTCCAGCACGGCGTCGACCTCATCGGACACGGTGATCGTGGCCAGACCTGCCGGGTGCTCGCCGCGGCCGGGCAGGTCGACGGCGATCACCATCGCCGTCGGGTCACCCTCGGCGAGCAGCGGGGCGACCCGGTCCCAGAACCGGCGGGTGGAACCACCGCCGTGGATGAGCACATAGGTGGTCGGTCCGGTCGGTGCCGCCGGTGGTTCTGGATCGGTCACGCTCTCTGCCTACCAGTCGAGCTCGTCGCAACCCCTGTGGTCATCGGGTTCCACCTGCAACGTCGCGTGGTGGATGCCGTGGCGATCGGCGAGCAGGGAACGGGCCTGGTCGAGCACGCCGTGGTGGTCGGCATCGGTGTTCACCATGACGTGTGCGGTCAGCACGTCCATGTCCGAGGTCAGGGTCCACACGTGGAGGTCGTGCACGCCGACCACATCGGGGATGGCGGTCAGGTCGGATTCGATCGTGTCGAGGTCGACGTTCTGGGGCGCTGCCTGCACCAGGACCCGCAACGCGCTCGCGGCGAGCTTGATGGAACGGGGCACGATCCAGACCGCGATCGCCAGACCGACCCAGGCGTCGATGACGGTGGCTCCGGTCGCGATGATGATGGCGCCGCCGGCGACCACGCCGACCGATCCGACGGTGTCGGCGAGCACCTCGAGCCGAGCGCCTTCAGCAGCGAGGGAGCCGCCACCGGAGAGCAGGCGGAGTGCCACCACGTTGGTCAGCAGGCCGATGACGCCCACGATGAGCACGGGCCAACCGGGGACTTCGGGCGGGTTCTGGATGCGCCCGACCGCTTCGTAGATCGCCCAGACTGCGACGGCGAGCAGCAGGACGGCGTTGGCGAGCGCCGAGAGCACCTCCAGTCGGTACAGGCCGAAGGTGCGTTCCGGTCGCTGGGACCTGCTCGCCATGACGACCGCAGCGAGCGCGAGCGCGATGCCGAGCCCGTCGGTGAGGACGTGGGCAGAGTCGGTGAGCAGTGCGAGCGAACCCGAGCTGATGCCCACGGCGAGCTGCACGACGAAGGTGAACAGGCTCAGCCCGAGCGCCAAGGCCAGGGGTCGCTTGGCGGCCTCGCCGCTGCGGGCCAGTGCCGATCCGTGGTTGTGCCCGCCGGCGCCGTGGCTGTGGCTGTCGTTCGTCGTTCCCATCGGTTCCCATTATGCCGACTCGGAGGGCCTGACGCAGTCGGACTACCGTCGGGACCCATGCCCGAGCCAGCGACATCGGACCCGACCGGTCGCGTCGCGGTGCTCCCCGTGCGTGATGGCGTGCTGCCCTCGGGTGCACTCGACACGGTGCGAGCGGCCGGAGGCGACGTCATCGTCGTCGGCGACGGAGGTCGCTCCGCTGCGTTGGAGCTCGTCGGGGCGATCGGCACCGTGCGCGCCTGGGAGACCCCAGGGTTCGCCCCGGCCGCGTGGTCCGTCGCGCTCGCCCCGCTCCTCGAGCGCTACCGCACCGTCGTGCTGCCGTCGTCGCCCGACGGTCGCGACCTCGCCCCCCGCGTGGCCGCCGAGCTCGGTCGGTCGGTGCTGGCCGGCGCCGTGTCGATCCGCAACGGTCCGGGCGGCGAGGTGATCTCGACCGCGGCGCTCGGCGGCACGGTCCTCGCGGACCACCTGGCCGCAGAGCCCGTCGTGGTGACGTTCCAGCCTGGTGTCGGCCACGCTGCGACGGCGGTGGGTCCGGCGCCACATGTCGAAGCGCTCGAGCTGGTGCTCCCCGGAGACGCGGAGGACGCGACCGTCCTGGAGGTCCTCCCGCCCGATGTCGCGACGATGGACCTCGCGGAAGCGCATCGGATCCTGGGCGGCGGGGCCGGCCTGGATTCCGCCGATCGGTTCGACCAGCTCACTCGGGTGGCCACGTCGTTGGGGGCGTCGATGGGAGCGACCCGGGTCATCACCGACCGGGCCTGGGTGCCCCACAGCCGCCAGATCGGCACCACCGGCGTCGTTGTCGCGCCGGAGCTGTACCTGGCGTTCGGCATCTCCGGCGCGGTGCAGCACACCGCCGGCCTGGGCGACCCGTCCCACGTGATCAGCGTCAACACCGACCCGCACTGCCCGATGATGAACCTCGCGGACCTCGCCGTGGTCGCCGACGCGAACGACACCTTGGACCAGCTCGCCCTTCGGCTGACCCAAACGAGCGAAGCGGGCGTGATCGATGAGTGACTTCGACGTCATCGTGGTCGGGGCGGGACCGGCCGGCGCCGCGGCCGCGATCGAGGTCGCCCGGTCCGGCCGTTCGGTCTGCCTGATCGAGCGGGGACCGTACCCGGGTTCCAAGAACATGTACGGCGGTGTAATCTACGGGCGGATCCTGGACACGATCATCCCCGAGTGGTGGAACGACGCACCGATCCAGCGATGGGTGACCCGCCGGTCGACCATGATGATCACCGGTGATCAGGCGCTGACCGTCGACTACCGCAGCGAGCGCTGGGGTGAGGCGCCCTACAACGGCGCCACGGCCTACCGGCCCGAGTTCGACGCCTGGCTCGCGGGCCACGCCGTCGCCGCCGGCGCCACCCTGATCACGTCGACCACCGTCACCGGGTTGCTGCGAGAGGGTGGACGGCCCGACGCCAGGATCGTCGGCGTGCGCACTGACCGGCCCGATGGCGACCTCACCGCAGGTGTCGTGATCGCGTGCGACGGAGTGAACTCGTTCATCGCCAAAGAGGCGGGGCTCTACGGCGAGCCCGACGCAGCGAACTACACCCTCGGGGTCAAGGAGACGATCGCGCTGCCTCGCGAGGTCATCGACGAGCGCTTCGGTGTTCGCGGCGACCACGGCGTCGACATCGAGATCATGGGTTGCACCGGCGACGTGCCCGGTGGCGGCTTCATCTACACCAACGCCGAGACCGTGGCCGTGGGTCTGGTGTTGTCGTTGCCGGCGCTGTCCAAGGGCGGCGTCCGGCCAGAAGAGCTGCTCCGGCGCATGAAGGCTCATCCGGCGATCGCTCCGCTCATCGAGGGTGGAGAGGTCAAGGAGTACTCCGCTCACGTGATCCCCGAAGCAGGACTCGACATGATGCCCGCGATGATCGGTGACGGGCTGCTCGTCGCTGGCGACGCCGCCGCCATGTGCCTGGCGGCGGGGCTGTGGTTGGAGGGCGTGAACTTCGCGATCGGTTCCGGTTCCGCTGCCGGCAAGGCCGCCGCCCGAGCGGTGAAGCGGGGCGACACCTCCGCTGCGGGCCTCGACAGCTACCGGACTCGGATCGAAGCGACCTTCGTGATGAAGGACCACCGCAAGCTGCGCGACGCCCCGCACCTGGTCATGTCCGAGCTCGCCCAGCAGAAGCTGCCGCTGCTCGCCTGCGGTGTGGCCGAGCGCATGTTCCACGTCGACAACCCGAACCCCAAGCCGGGTCTTCGCAAGATCATCCGGGCCGAGATGAAGGCCAACGGCGTGAAGTTCAAAGACGCCCTGTCGCAGGGTCTCAGAGCCCTCAAGACGTTCGGGTAGGGGAGCACCTGTTCCGATGACGCACCCGCTGATGCACCATGGCCTGATGGTGGACCCGTCGTGACCCGCGCCTACCCCGAGATCAGCTTCGAGACCCGGATGTCGACCGTCGAGTTCCGCATCGACGAGGACCGGGCCCACATCACCGTCGACGACACGGTGTGTCGGGACTGCTCGGTTCGGGGCTGCATCACAGCGTGTCCTGCCGACCTGTTCGTCCCGACCGCCGATGGCGGGATCCTGTTCAACTACGAGCAGTGCTTCGAGTGTGGCACGTGCTACCTGGTGTGCAACGAAGAGGGTGCGATCACCTGGACCTACCCCGAAGGCGGCCACGGCGTCGTCTTCCACGCATCGTGATCAGCTCGCGTGTGAGGGCTTCGGGTGTGAGGGCCTTGTGTGCGAGCGCACTCGGCTCGACGGCGTTGGGCGCCGCGGTCTGCGCCTCGAGCATGGCCGTCTCAGAACTGGCGGTCGGTTCGTGCTGATCGCGGCGTGTGTGAAGTGGGTCGACCTCCGACCGTCAGTGGATCCGGTCCACGGCACGGTCGTTCCGTCCTCGAACGCCGGCGGCTTCTCTGCTGCGGATCACTCCGCGGTGGAGGTTGCGCTACGCCTCTCGGACGACCTGTCGGCGGCGGTCGTCGTGGTGTGCGCGGGACCGCCAGCGGCCGAGGACGGTCTGCGGGAGCTGCTCGCGTCCGGCGCGTCGAGGGCGGTCCGTGTCGATCTGGGCGGCGGTGTTCACGGCGGTGGTGTTCACGACGACGACGAGCTCGGCTCCCACACCGGCGAAGAAGCCGCGCTGCTGCTCGCTCCGGTGCTGGCCGAGCTCGGTGCATCGATCGTCGTCTGCGGCGACGTGAGCGCAGACCTCGGTTCGGGCACTGTGCCGGCGTATCTGGCGCACCACCTGCGGGCATCGCAGGCCCTCGGGCTGCTCGAGGTGTCGTCGCTCGGCGACGGCACGCTTCGGGCCGTGCGCCGTCTCGACGGCGGTCGACGAGAGGTGCTGTCGGTGTCGGGGCCCGCAGTGCTGTCGGTCGAGGGCGGAGTCGCCGAGCTCAGGCGGGCGTCGCTGTCCGCAGCGCTCGCGGTTCGGGACGTCGACATCGACGTGCGCCACGGTCGCGCCGTGCGCCATCGTGAGGCCCCGCGGCTTCGACCCTGGCGACCCCCGGCCCGGGCGATCCCGGCTCCACAGGGCGAGCACGCGCTCGACCGGATCGTGGCGCTCACTGGTGCGCTCGTCGACCGGAACCCGCCACGGACGGTGGTGCTCGACCCCTCGGAGGCGGCGGACGCGATCGTCGAGCAGCTTCGTTCGTGGGGATATCTTCCCGATACATGAGCCGCGCACATGTCTGAGCTGTCACCTCCCGCCGGATCGCCGTCGCAATCTGCTGTCGAGCCGCCGCCGCCGGCTCCCGGCGCAACATCGACCCCGACCCCGGCGACGCGGATGCATCTGGCGGACATGACCTGGCCGAACGTGGGTGCGCTGGTCGACGAGCCGGCGAGTGCCGTGCTCGTGATCCCGCTCGGCAGCTGCGAGCAGCACGGTCCGCACCTGCCGCTCGACACCGACACCCGCATTGCGGTCGCGCTGGCCTCCGCCCTCGTCGACCGCTCAACCCCCACCCCCCGTCCAACCCCCACCCCCCGTCCAACCCCCACCCCCCGTTCTGTTGCGCAGAACCGCGGAGAACTCCGCGGTTCTGCGCAACAGAACGGGGATTGGGGGGCCGGTGTGCGGTGGGTGCTGGGCCCGACCATCGGGATCGGAGCATCGGGGGAGCACGAGGCGTTTCCCGGCACCCTCTCGATCGGCACGATCGCGCTCGAAGCGATGCTCGTGGAGTTGGTGCGCTCAGCGCTCCCGCCGCCCGGGTCGGATCGACCGCGACCCTTCGATGGCGTCGTGATCGTCAACGGCCACGGCGGCAACGTCGAGGCCACCGCTCGGGCGGCAGCGCTGCTCGAGGACGAGGGTCGAGCGGTGCTGGTCTGCCATCCGCGCATTCCGAACGGTGATTCACATGCGGGCCGAACCGAGACGTCACTGCTGCTGCACCTCGATCCATCCGCGGTGAGGGTCGATTTGATCGAGCCGGGTTCCACCGCCCGGTGGCGCGACATCGGCAACGCGGTCATTTCGCTGGGCCTGGCAGCGGTGACGCCCAACGGAATCCTGGGTGATCCCACCGACGCGACAGCGAAGGAAGGCCACCTCGTGTTCGAGCGGCTCGTCGAGCAGATGGCCGACGAGATCCGGTCGTGGGCAGCGACGCTGTGACATCGGCGCTGGTGGAGGTTTCGCCCCAGGCGCACGTTCTGAGTGCGTTCAGGGCGAGGCCTCTGAGTGAGGTCATGGCACGGACCGGCTGACGACGAGGTGTCGACGGCCGCAGCGTCGCCGGCAGCGTCGTCGGCGGCCGTCCTCGGACAGAATGAGGCCGTGAGCACCGCTGAAGCCGAACACCGAGGGACTGCGCTCGTGACGGGAGCCGCTCGCGGCATCGGTGCTGCAGCGGCCGCTCGGCTCGCTGCCGACGGGTACGCCGTGGTCTGTGCGGACGCATGTCAGGGCGAGCTCGGTGCACCTGTCCTCGGCTACTCCATGGCGACGGTCGGGGATCTGGAGCGGACGGTCGGGTCGATCGCCCGTTCCGGCGGCAGGGTGAGCGGAGCGGTGCTCGACGTGCGCGACGCGGATGCCGTCGAGGCGACGATCGATGCGATCGGCGATCTGTCCGCGGTGGTCTGCGCCGCTGGAGTGATCTGGGGTGGAGCGCCGTTGTGGGAGATGGGCGGCGACGCATGGAAGGCGGTGTTCGAGGTCAACGTCGACGGCACCTTCCACGTCGTGTCGTCCGCGGTGCCCCGGCTGCTGGACCGCGCCGAGCCCCGCACCGGCCGGATCGTGGCCGTGGCGTCGGCGGGATCGTCTCGGGGGCTCCCGCTCATGGCGGCGTACTCCGCCGCGAAGCATGCCGTGGTCGGGCTGGTGCGCTCGGTCGCAGGCGAGTTGTCCGATTCGGGCGTCACGATCAACGCTGTCGCACCCGGCTCGACCGACACCTCGATCCTGCGGGCTTCGGCCGACGCATACTCGCTCGGTAGCCCGGAGGAATTCGCGGTACACCATCCGATCGGTCGACTGATCGATCCCGTCGAGGTGGCTGATGCCGTCGGCTGGCTGTGCTCGCCCGGCGCCGCAGCGATCACGGGGTCCGTGGTCGCGGTCGATGGCGGTATGACCGCCGTCTGATGCGCTTCCGCCCTGACCCGACACTGCGCTCACTCGCTCCGACGATCCGCTTGGGCGGCTCGCCGCTGCGGTTGTGGCGGCTCAGCGAGACCGGAGCGGCGCTGGTCGACCGCCTGGGCAGTGGGGCCGATGTCGAGGTCGCGTCGGGTTCGGCGGTCGAATCGCTCGTCGACCGCCTCGTGGATGCGGGCGTGCTGCACCCCGATCCCGCTGCGTCGTCGGCCGCACAAGAGGGGTCCTCGTGCACGGCGCTCGCGGCATCGCCGCACCTCGGTGCCGCTGATGTCACGGTGGTGATCCCCGTAAAGGACCGCCTCAATTCGCTCGGTCGGTTGCTCACCTCGCTCGGATCGACGATCGCTGCCGGGGCCACGGTCATCGTGGTCGACGACGGCAGCGCCGATGCGGCCGCTCACGAACGTGTGACCGCGGCGCACGGCGCGACCTACGTGCGGCGTGACCGAGTCGGCGGACCTGCTGTTGCACGCAACGAGGGCCTGGCGCGTGTGACGACCCCGCTGGTCGCGTTCCTCGACAGCGACTGCACCATCCCCGACGCGTCGTCCGGCACGCCGGCGGACGCATCGACCGGCACGTCGACCGGCACGGCGTGGGGCTCATTGGACTGCGAGGGCAGCAGCGATCCAGCCCCGGACCCGCCCCATTGGCTTTCGGCACCGCTGGCATTGCTCGACGGCGCCGGCATCGCCGTCGTGGCACCCCGGGTGCGCACACCCGCTGGTGCGCCATCAGTCGGGCGGGACAGCTCCTCGGCCCGCCCGTCAGCTCGCCTGCCACCGAGAGTGGCGCGCTACGAGTCGTTCCGCTCGCCGCTCGATATGGGAGCCGAACCGGCGCGTGTCGCTCCGGGTACGCGCGTGTCGTATGTCCCGGCCGCAGCGCTGCTCGCTCGTGTCGAGGTGCTGCGCGGCGTCGGCGGTTTCGATGCGACGTTGCGCGTCGGTGAGGACGTGGATCTGATCTGGCGGTTGGTCGACGCCGGGTACACTGTTCGCTACGAGCCGACGTCGATCGTCGAGCATCCCGCTCGGGCCGACCTGCGTCGGTGGCTGCGTCAACGGATCGACTACGGGTCCTCCGCTGCGCTGCTCGACGCCCGCCACCCGATGGAGGTGGCCCCGGTGCACTGCTCGCCGTGGAGCGCGCTCGGTTGGGGACTGTTGGCGCTCGGCCCTGCTCCGCTGGGTCCCGTCGCCGGGGTCGCGGTCATGGCAGGAAGTGCGGCGGCGTTGCCGCACCGGTTGGATGGCGTGCCTGCCCGGGTGTCGTTGCAGCTGGCGGCGACCGGCCACCTGGGCGCGGGTCGTCAGCTCGCTCGGGCAGTGGTGCGTGCGTGGTGGCCGCTGGCGGTGCCGGCCGCACTGGTGTGGCGTCCCGCTCGGCGCGCCGTGGTCGCGTCGGTGGCGGTGGTCGCTGTCGACGCAGCGCTCGATGCCCGTCGCTCTGATGCTCGTCGCTCTGATGCTCGTCGCGCCGAGGCCGGAGCCCAAGGTGGGGCCACACGACAGCTCGGCCTCGGCGACCTCGCTGCGATCTCATTCCTCGCGGTGCTCGACGACCTGGCCTACGGCGCCGGTGTGTGGCTGGGTTGCTGGCGACAGCGGAGCTTCCGTTCACTGCGGGCCCGGTTCGCTCGATCGACCCACCGGCTCTGACTCAGCCGCTCTTCGGCTCAAGTTCTTCGAGCGTGGATGCCGATGGGACGCGATGGCCTCGTCGTTCTCCGCCCGCTCTCCACGGTCCGCCGGCACTCCAAAGTCCGCCCGCACTCCCCGGCCCGATCGATCCTGTCTGGGGGCGCGTCGCGTTCGGGTGCGTGGGGCTGCGGTCACCGCGGTCGTGCTCGTGGCGGCGACGGGGCTGCTGGCCGCATGTGCCCCGGCGCCGAAGCCATCACCGCAGCCCGCTTCCGGCCCGACCCGCCCGTCGAGTCCGACCGTCGGGCCGTGTCCGCTCTTCCCGGCCGAAAACCTGTGGCACGCCGACGTGCGCGGCCTGGGTGTCCACCCTCGTTCGACTGACTGGCGCAGCACCGTGGGTGCGGGCCGAGGTCTCAAGGCCGACTTCGGGTCCGGCACCTGGGACGGTGGGCCGATCGGCATCCCGTTCACTCGTGTCGGTGCTGGCCAGACGCCAGCTCGGATCACGTTCGCCTACGACGACGAGAGCGACCCGGGCCCGTACCCAGTGCCCGCGGACGCACCGGTCGAGCACGGTAGCGATCATCACGTGATCGTCGTCGACGATTCGACCTGCCGGCTCTATGAGCTGTTCGACGCAACCCGGACCTCAGCAACGACCTGGACGGCAGGCTCTGGCGCCACATGGGACCTGCGGTCGAACGCGTTGCGGCCCGCGGGTTGGACCTCGGCGGATGCTGCAGGCCTGCCGATCCTGCCTGGACTCGTCCGCTATGAGGAGGTCGCCGCCGGCCGCATCGACCACGCCGTTCGCTTCACGGTGCCGGTGACCCAACGCTCGTACCTGTGGCCGGCGCGCCATCAGGCGGGCTCGACGTCGTCGCCGACGGCGCCTCCGATGGGAGCGACGTTCCGGTTGCGTGCCAACTTCGACACGTCGCGTCTGGGTCCGCAGGCGCGGGTCGTGGCCGAGGCGCTCAAGGTGCACGGAATGGTGCTGGCCGACAACGGATCGGCTTGGTACCTCTCCGGAGCGCCCGACGATCGGTGGAACAACGACGACCTGCGCACGTTGGGCAACATCACCGGAGCGGATCTCGAAGCGGTCGACACGTCGCCGTTGATGGTCTCGGCGGACTCGGGTCAGGCCCGATAACGCGGACCAGACCCACTGGTCTCCCGTCGTCCCGTCGTTCGCTCTCCCGTCGCTCCCGTCGTTCGCCCTCCCGTCGCCCAGTGCTTGGGTGGCTCTGCGCGACAGTAGGGGGTGTGCGGGTTCTGTTCATCCACCACGACGCCAACTCCGGCGCCGGACACGTCGGCCGAGCGTGTGACGACCTCGGTGCCGAGGTCGTCTCGCACCAGGTGTGTGCGACGGCGGGCAGCCCGCTCGGGTCTGCCGACTTCCCCGAGCTCGCCAGCCCCCGCCACGCTGACGGCCGGGCGTTCGACCGCATCGTGTTGTTCGGGTCGCGCTGGTCGGTCGACGACCCGCAGGTCGCACATTGGGTGGATCCGGAGATCACGTTCCTCCAGGCGGCTGACGCACTCGGCATCCCGGTGTTGGGGCTGTGCTTCGGTGGGCAGATCCTGTCGGTCGCGCTGGGCGGGACCGTTGGTCGGACCGATCACCCCGAGATCGGCTGGTGCGACATCGATGTGAACCGCACCGGCGTGAGCCGCGGGGTCGAGCAGGGTCCGTGGCTGCAGTGGCACTTCGACGCGTTCACCGTGCCGCCCGGAGCGGTCGAGCTCGCCCGCAGCCGGGCGGGGGCGCAGGCCTTCGCTCACCGCGAGCATCTGGGTCTGCAGTTCCACCCGGAAGCCGATCGAGCGGTGTTGGAGGGGTGGATCACCGACGATCTCGATCAACTCGTCGATGCCGGCCTCGATGCCGATGGGCTGCTCGCTGGCGCGGATGAGCACTTCGATGCCGCCGAAGCGCGCGCTCGGCGGTTGATCCACCGATTTTGTGTGCGACCAGTTCGGCGTGGGTGAACTGGTTGCACACAGAACGCAGGCCCGCACACAGAACGTGGCTGGCTCGCACAGAACTGAAACGTGTTCTACTCTGCCGCTCGGTCGTCACCGGAAGGTGGCGCAGTGTTCCGTTCAACACATCGGGGGTCAGATCGTGGACGATGCCCAGGCGGGCGCAGAGCTCCTGCATGCGCCGCTCACCATCGAGTACGGGTTCATGCGGACGACCGGACCGGTCATCGGAGCGTTCCTCACCGGGCTGCGCGAGCGGCGCGTGTTCGGGATCAAGGGCGCTGACGGTCGGGTGGTCTGCCCGCCGGTCGAGTACGACCCGAGCACCGGCGCGCCGCTCGTCGACCTCGTCGAGGTCGGCACCGACGGCACCATCACCAGCTGGAGCTGGGTTGCCGAGCCCCGCGCCGAGCAGCTGCTCGACGAGCCGTACGCGCTGGCGTTGATCCAGCTCGATGGCGCCGACACCTCGATGCTGCACGCGGTTGCGGCCCCCGGACCGGATGCGGTGAGCACCGGGGCCAGGGTGCGCATCCGTTGGGCGGACGAGACGGTCGGCAACATCACCGACATCGCTGCGTTCGATCTGATCGGGGACTGACATGAGCGAGGATCGAACGATCTCGACCCTGCCCGAAGGCCTGTGGAGCCAACCGCAGCCGACCGAGGTGGACTTCGGCGTCGACGAGCCGGTGCAGCGCCTGCGCATGCCGGCCGCGATGGTCTACGACTACACGCCCGGTCTGGCGCAGTCCAGGTTCCTGCGCGGTCTCCAGGAGAAGAAGCTCCTCGGCGAGCGATGCCCGTCCACCGGCGAGGTGTACGTCCCGCCCCGCGGCGTGTCGCCGGTGTCGGGCCTGCCGACCACCGAGCAGGTCGAAGTGGGACCCAAGGCGACGATCACGTCGTTTTGCGTCGTGCACATCGGTTTCGGCGTCAACGCGCCGCCCACACCGTTCGTCTCGGCGCTGTTCCTTCCCGACGGTGCAGCCGTGTCGCTCTACGGCACCGTCGGCGGGATCGACTACGACAAGGTCCGCATCGGGATGCGCGTCGAGCCGGTCTGGGTCGACGACGACCAGCTGACGACCTCGATGGAGAACATCGTGCACTGGCGCCCGATCGACGAGCCCGATGTGCCCGCCGAGCAGCTGAAGGGACACATGTGATGGCACCCTCACGAGAGGTTGCGGTCGTCGCGACGGCGCAGACCAAGCACCGTCGCGCTGCGGTCGAGCTCAACGAGGTCGAGATGATCCAGCCGGTCATCCGCGAGGTCCTCGACGCCGTCGGCGGCATCTCCGAGATCGGCTTCACCTGCTCGGGCAGCTCCGACTACCTCGCCGGTCAGGCGTTCAGCTTCGTGATGACGCTCGACGCAGTCGGCGCCTACCCGCCCATCGTGGAGTCCCACGTGGAGATGGACGGAGCATGGGCGCTGTACGAGGCGTGGCTGAAGATCCAGGCCGGCCACGCGGACACCGCGTTGGTCTACGGATACTCCAAGGCGTCGCCGGGCGACCTGCCCAACGTGATGAGCCGGGGTCTGGACCCGTACTACTACGGTCCGCTGTGGCCCGATTCGGTGGCGTTCGCCGGGCTCCAGGCCCGTGCAATGCTCGAAGCGGGCAAGATCACCGCGGAGGAGATGGCGCAGATCGCGCACCGCAGCCGGACCTCGGCGGAGTCGAACCCGTTCGCCCAGGTGACCGGCTCGGCTTCGGTCGACGAGCTGCTCGCGGCGCCGATGTTCAGCGATCCGCTCCGGCGCCATGACCTGCCGCCGATCTCCGACGGTGGTGTCGCGGTCGTGCTCGCGGCGGGCGACAAGGCCAGGGAGTGGAGCGATCGCCCGGCCTGGATCCGCGGCATCGACCACCGGATCGACAGCCACAACTTCGGTGCCCGCGACCTGACGGTGGCGCCGTCGATTGGCATCGCGGCACAGAAGGCGGGTGTGGGCAACGGCGACGTCGACGTTGCGGAGCTGCACGCACCGTTCACCCACCAGGAGAAGATCATCGCCACTGAGCTCGGATTGGGCTCGGGAGTGGAGATCAACCCGTCCGGTGGCGCACTCGCCGCCAACCCGATGCTGGCGGCGGGTCTGATCCGCATCGCCGAGGTCGCCGACCGCATCTCCGCCGGTTCCGCCGGTCGGGGAGTGGCGCACGCCACCGGTGGCCAGCTGTTGCAGCAGAACCTCGTGTGCGTCCTGGAGGGCGAGTGATGGGTGCCAACCGAGTTGCCGTCATCGGTATCGGCCAGACCAAATACACCTCGGTCCGGGGCGACGTGTCGCTGCCGGGGCTGCTCCGGGAGGCCGCCTACCGGGCCCTCGACGACGCGGGCCTCACCATGGACGACATCGACGCCGTCGTCGTCGGCAAGGCCCCCGACTTCTTCGAGGGCATCATGATGCCCGAGCCGTATCTCGCCGAGGCGCTCGGCGCGGTCGGCAAGCCGTTGTTCCGGGTCCACACCGCCGGCTCCGTCGGTGGTTCGACTGCGATCGTCGCGGCGTCGCACGTGGAGTCGGGCGTGCACGAACGGGTGCTGACCATCGGCTGGCAGCAGCAGTCGGTGTCGGAGGCCATGTGGGCGCTGTCGTTCCCGATCCCGTTCCAGCAGCAGTTGGTGGCCGGAGCGGGCGGCTACTTCGCTCCGTTCATCCGCGAGTACGTCCGTCGTTCCGGAGCCCCGGACGACATCGGGATCCTGGTGGCGCTCAAGGACCGGCTCAACGCGCTGAAGAACCCGTACGCCCATTTGCACGAGCCCGACATCACCTACGACTCGATCAAGGAGTCGTTCATGCTCTGGGAGCCGATCCGCTACGCGGAGACGTGCCCTTCGTCGGACGGCGCGTTCGCCATGGTGCTGGGTGGCGAGAAGGCCGCCGAAGCCGCCCACGCTGCGACCGGCACGCCACCAGCGTGGATCCATGGCACCGCGATGCGCTCCGAGCCCGCCACCGCGTCGGGTCGCGACCAGGTCCGTCCGCAGGCAAGCCTGGATTGTGCCGCAGACCTGTACCGCCAGGCCGGCATCACCAACCCGCGCGAGCAGATCGACGTGTGTGAGATCTACGTGCCGTTCTCCTGGTACGAGGCCATCTGGATGGAGGGGCTGCTCTTCGCCGAAGAGGGCGAGGGCTGGAAGATGACCGAGTCGGGAGCGACGGCGCTCACGGGTGACCTGCCGGTGAACTGCTCGGGCGGCGTGCTGTCGACCAACCCGATCGGCGCGTCCGGCATGATCCGCTTCGGAGAGGCGGCGATGCAGGTCCGTGGCCAGGCCGGCGACCACCAGGTCGACGGCGCAAAGGTCGCTTTGGGTCACGCCTACGGCGGCGCCGCGCAGTTCTACGCGATGTGGATCGTGAGCAGCGACAAGCCCTGACCTCGGCGTCAGCCTTCAGCCGGTGCGCCTTCAGTCGGCGTGCCGGTCCCGTGGTCGGTCGGTCAGGTCCGTGATCGGTGCCCCGATTTCGTGGTCGTGTTGCCGTGATGGCGCAAGGATGTCGTGATGGGTGTCGTCGGAATCGATCATGTGCAGCTCGCCATGCCTCCGGGCGGCGAGGAAGCCGCTCGGGGCTTCTACGAGGGTGTCCTCGGCATCCCAGAGGTCCCTAAACCGGACCGCCTCGCCGCCCGGGGCGGTTGCTGGTTCGAGTCGCCGCCGTTGCGGGTGCACCTCGGTGTCGAGGACGGCCATCATCCGGCCCGCAAAGCGCACCCGGGTCTCGCCGTCGACGATCTGACGGCGTTCGTCGAGCGCCTGATCGCTGCCGGGATCGAGGTGCAGGACGAGGGCGTGGTCGACGGGATGCACCAGGTGTACGTCGCTGATCCGTTCGGCAATCGGCTGGAGCTGATCGAACGCCAGCGTTGACCAGCCGAGTTGCCCGAGCGTCGCCCGGTCGGAACTCCGGCCGGTTCGAACTCCGCCCGGTCGGAACTCCGCCCGGTCCGAGCTCCGGTCCTGCTCGAACTTCGGGTCGGGTGGGTCCCGGTAGGTTGACGGGGTGAGC
>Ga0209023_10002713_pt1 | contig 21752 bp, 20 predicted proteins | sample LakOneMetagenome_FD_187468 | JGI IMG/M metagenome (GOLD analysis project Ga0209023, IMG submission 187468) | Freshwater and sediment microbial communities from Lake Erie, Canada (SPAdes) (version 2) | ecosystem: Environmental > Aquatic > Freshwater > Lentic | place: Lake Erie, Canada...
ACAAGCCATTTCGCGCCGAAATACATCGCGACGATCGCGATGGCGACGCGCGCGAGGTTCAAGCCCAGGCCGGGGCGGGTTTCGGCGAAGCGCGCGATGTCGGCCTGCAGTTCCGCCGGCTCGCGCCGGCCGCGCAGCAGCAGGAACGCGAGCATCACCACGAAGCCCGCGAGCAGCAGCAGGCCTTCGTTGCGCGAGAGCACCCCGTCCAGGCCGAGGCCGATCACGACCACGGTCATCGCCAGCAACCACGCCAGCAACGGACCGATCGCGCGGCTGCGCAACACGAGTGGCGCCGCAAGCGCGGCCGCGCCCAGCGTCAGGCCGATGTTGGCGATGTTGCTGCCGACCGCATTGCCCAGCGCCAGCGACTGGCTGCCGACCCAGACCGCGCGCGCATTGACCGCGAGTTCCGGCAACGAAGTGCCGAACGCGACCAGCAGCAGGCCGGCGATGAAGGGCGATGCGCCGAAGCGCTGTGCCAGCCCCGATGCGCCCTTGACGATGGAATCGCCACCCAGGGCCAGCAGCACCAGCCCCGCCACGAACCACATCACCGCAGTTGCCATGCGACTCTCCCCGTGCGCGACGCAGCGATTCTAGGCCGAACCCGCGGGCCTACGAACAGCCCTCGACGAAATCCACCTGTGGCGACAGGCCCACGCGCCATGCGGTGGCCTTGCCGGCGGCATCGGTTTCGAACACCAGTTTCGCTGGCGCCGCCCCGCTCGCGGCCATCGACAGGACCTGGCCGCCTTCGACGTACTTGTGCGGCATCGCCTGCAACGCGTCGTGGTAGATCGCCTGCAATTCCTTGGTCGACATCCCGACCTTGCCCCCGCCGGGCGCGACGTACTTCGCGCTGTCGGTGCCGTAGCGCACGAATTTGCCATCGCCGATCATGAAGGCGAATTCGGACGGGTTCTTGACCCATTTCGGCGCCATGAAATAGCAGGAAGGATTCGCGTCCTTGCCCAACGCTTCCAGTTCGCCGCCCCAGGCCTGTTCCATGTCCGCGGCGGCGATGCCGAACTTCACGTCGCCGTATCCGGCGAAGCTGGCCTGCGCATCGGCGCCATCGGCCGCGGGCGCCGGCATCGTGGTCGATGCAGGCGACGGCAGGCTCGCGGGCGAAGGCATCGTCGCCGGCGGCACGTCCTCGGCGGGCTGGTCCGCCACTGGCGGCGCGTTCGTCGCGTTCGAACCCGCGTCGCGATCCGCGTTGCACGCGGCCAGGGCCGCGATCATCGCGATGCAAAGCAATTTGCGCATCATGCCGGCTCCTCGTGGGCGAAGTGCCGACAGTGTCGCCGATGCGGGTGAACGCGCCGCGAATCCCCCGGCGCGCATTCGGCCCTATGGCTTGAAGTGCTTGCGCAAGCCGGCCCAGCAGGCCTGGTAATCGCGCTGGCGGTGCGCCGCGTCCATCGCGGTCCTGGTCGGCCGGATCACGTTGCGCGCCTCGAACATGAAGGCCATGGTGCCGCCGATGTAGTCGGGCTTCGAGGTATCCGCGTTGCTCGCCTTCTCGAACGTCGCCGCATCCGGGCCGTGCCCGGTCATGCAGTTGTGCAGCGAGGCGCCGCCGGGCGCGAAGCCTTCCGCCTTCGCGTCGTAGGCGCCGAAGATCAGGCCCATGAACTCGCTGGCGATGTTGCGGTGGAACCACGGCGGGCGGAACGTGTCCTGCGCCACCAGCACGCGCGGCGGGAAAATCGCGAAATCCAGGTTGCCCACGCCGGGCGTGTCGCTGGGCGAAGTCAACACCAGGAAGATCGACGGATCGGGATGGTCGTAACTGATCGAACCGATCGCGTTGAACCTGCGCAGGTCGTATTTGTACGGCGCGTGGTTGCCGTGCCAGGCGGCGACGTCCAGCGGCGAATGGCCGATGTCGGCGCGCCACAGGTGCCCCTGGAACTTGGCGATCAGTTCGAAATCGCCCTCGATGTCCTCGTACGCCGCGTTCGGCGCGAGGAAATCGCGCGGATTGGCGAGGCCGTTGCTGCCGATGGGGCCGAGGTCGGGGATGCGCAGGAAAGCGCCGAAGTTCTCGCAGACGTAGCCGCGCGACGGGCCATCGGGCAGCGCGACGCGGAAGCGGATGCCACGCGGGACCACCGCGATTTCCTGCGGTTCGACGTCGAGCACGCCGAGCTCGGTTTCGACGTGCAGGCGGCCCTGCTGCGGGACGATGAGCAACTCGCCGTCGGCATCGTAGAACCAGCGACCCTGCATGTCGCGATTCGCCGCGTACATGTGCACGCCGATGCCGGACTGCGATGCCGGCGAACCATTGCCCGCCATCGTCGCCAGGCCGTCGATGAAATCGGTCGGCGCTTCGGGAATCGGCAACGGGCTCCAGCGCAGCTGGTCCGGCGTCACCGGGCCGGTGCCGAAGTCGTTGTGGAACATGCCCTTCGAGGGCGGCGCTTGCTCGAACGGCGTGAACTCGCCGTGCATCGCCGCCGGCCGGATGCGGTACAGCCAGCTGCGGCGGTTCGCATGGCGCGGCGCGGTGAACGCGGTGCCGCTGATCTGCTCCGCGTACAGGCCGTGCGCGACCTTCTGCGGCGAATTCCGCCCTTCCGGCAACGCGCCTTGGATCGCCTCGCTGGCGAACTCGTTGCCGAAACCGGATTGGTAGCCGTTCGATTTCATGTCACAGCACGCCGCGGCGCATCTGGTCGCGTTCGATGCTCTCGAACAACGCCTGGAAATTGCCTTCGCCGAAGCCCTCGTTGCCCTTGCGCTGGATGATCTCGAAGAAGATCGGCCCGAACGCGTTCTGGGTGAAGATCTGCAGCAGCTTGCGCGACTTCGTCTCCATGTCGGCGTCGATCAGGATCTTGTTCGTGCGCAGGCGCGGCACATCCTCGCCGTGGTCGGGCACGCGCGCGTCGATCACGTCGAAATAGGTGTCGGGCGTGTCGAGGAAGGCGACGCCGGCCTCGCGCATCGCCTCCACCGTCGAATAGATGTCGTCGGTGAACAGCGCGATGTGCTGGATGCCCTCGCCCTTGTAGTCGCGCAGGTACTCGTTGATCTGGCTCTTCTCGTCGCTGGACTCGTTCAGCGGGATGCGCACCACGCCGTCCGGCGCGGTCATCGCCTTCGACAACAGGCCGGTCTTGGCGCCCTTGATGTCGAAGTAGCGGATCTCGCGGAAGTTGAACAGCTTCTCGTAGTAGTCAGACCACTTCTGCATGTTGCCCAGGAACAGGTTGTGGGTCAGGTGGTCGATGAAGGTCAGGCCGAAGCCGGCGGGGTTCTGGTTCACGCCCGGCAGCGGCGCGAAATCGGCGTAGAGGTCGGGGCGCGCGTCATCGATGAGGTACAGCATGCAGCCGCCGATGCCCTCGATCTTCGGGGCCTCGACCGCGCCATCGGCGCCGAGCTCCACGCCGCCGTTGGCGAGTACGTGCGACAGGACTTCCTTCGTCGGCCGGGTGAAGCGGATCGCGAAACCGCAGGCCGAGGGGCCGTGTTCCGCGGCGAATCCGGACGCGAAGGAACCGGTGGATTCGTTGAGCAGGAAATTGATCGTGCCCTGGCGGAACAGGGTGATGTCGCGCGACTTGTGCCTGGCCACGGCGGTGAAACCGAGGCTTTCGAGGTAGGCGCGCATCGCATCGCCCTGCCCGGCCGGCGCGGCGAATTCCACGAATTCGAAGCCGTTGATGCCCATCGGGTTTTCGAAGGTGGTGACCTGCATTCCGAGGTTGGGTTGCGCGCTCATGGTCGTGTCCTGCGTCCGGCTTGCATGGGGAAGCCGGATTGTATAGTTTCATCTGAAACCATTTCAAGCGAACCCGGATGCCGCGCCCCGCCGCGCTCGACCTCGAGCATTTCCTGCCCTATCGGCTGAGCGTGCTGTCCAACCGCATCAGCCAGGCCATCGCCACGCGCTACGCGCAGCGGTTCGGCATCGGCGTGACCGAATGGCGGGTGGTCGCGGTGCTCGGTCGCTATCCGGGCCTGTCCGCCGGCGAAGTCGCCGCGCGCACGGCGATGGACAAGGTCGCGGTGAGCCGCGCGGTGGCGCGGTTGCTCGAGCGCGGCCTGGTCGAACGCGATACCCATGGCGACGACCGCCGGCGTTCGGTGCTCGCGCTCAGCCGGGGCGGAAAGCGCATCTACGACGACATCGCGCCGCTCGCGCTCGACCTCGAACGCCGCCTGCTGTCGCGACTCGACGGCGACGAACGCGCGGCGCTGGACGCGTTGCTGGACAAGCTCGGCGATGGCGTTTCGCACCTCGCGGATGCGCCGCGATGAGCGCGCCCGATCCGCAACTGCTGGCGCGCCTGCGCGATGCGCTGAACGCAGGCCGCGACGACGAGGCGAACGCCGTCGCCGAAATCATCCTCGCGCAGTCGCCGGGGCACGCGCCGACGCTCGCGGCGTTGTCGCTGCGAGCGCGCCTGCGCGGCGATGCCGAACGGGCGAAGCTGCATGCGCGCAATGGACTCGGACACGACCCGCGTTCGTCCCTGCTGCTGTTCCACCTCGGTGCCGCGCACGAGGCCGCGGGCGAATGGGTGGAAGCGGAATCGAGCTTGCGTTCCGCGATCGACGCCGACCCGGACAATGCGCTTGCGCGCTTATGGCTCGGCAGTGTGCTGCAACAAGGCGGAAAGCGCGGGCAAGCCGTTTCCGCATGGCTGCAGGCGCTGGCCTGCGGCGAACGCACCGGTTTCCTGCGCGCGATGGCGAACGGCCCGGGCGAAGTGCGCCAGCGCATCGGAACCGCGCAGGTCGCCGTGCAAGCGGCGCGTTCGGCCGCACTCGGCGAGGCGCTGCGCCCGCTGCGCGAACGCCACGGCGGCGGCGCGCTGAATCGCGTCGCACGGGCGTTCGGCGCTCATCTCGGCGGCGAGGCGCCGCAACCGACGCATCCGCTGCAACAGCCGAGTTTCCTGTTCGTCCCCGGCCTGCCGGACAAGCCGTGGTGGGAACGCGGCGATTTCCCCTTCCTCGCATCGATCGAGGCGCAAACCGATGCGATCCGCGAGGAACTGCTGGCCGTGCTCGCCGACGAGGACGGACTCGCGCCCTACGTCGACATGCCCGACGATGCGCCGGCCGCCCCGATGTGGCGCACGCTCAACCGTTCGCCCAGCTGGAGCGGTTACCACCTCTACCGCCATGGCGAGCGCATCGAGGCGCATGCGCGGCGTTGTCCGCGCACCATGGCCGCGCTCGACGCACTGCCGCTGCTGCGCATCCCCGGCCACGGCCCCGAGGCGCTGTTCTCGGTGCTGCGCCCGGGCACGCACATCCCGCCGCATACCGGGGTGATGAACGGCCGCCTGACCGTGCACCTGCCGCTCATCGTGCCGCCGGACTGCGGCGCGCTCGCCGCCGCGCGCCAACCGCGCGCATGGACCGAAGGCGAATGCCTGGTGTTCGACGATTCCTACGTGCACGAAGCCTGGAACCGCAGCGCGCACACCCGCGTGGTGCTGATCTTCGATGTCTGGAATCCCGATCTCGCCCGCATCGAGCGCGAAGCGCTCGCCGCCGGGATCGCCGCCATCGGCGATTTCCACCGTGGCCACGGCGGCGCGGACCCGATGCGCGAGCACTGATCGCGCAAAACGAAACGGCGGCCGAAGCCGCCGTTTCATGCGCCGCCATCGCGATTATTTGACGCCGTGCATCAGCTTCTGGATCAGCGGCGCGATCAGGAACAACAACACGCCGGCGCCGATCAGCGCCCAGAAGCCGAAGGTGTAGCCCGCATGCGCGGATTCGACGGTCATGCCGCCTTCCCCGCTGACGTGCCCGGCGAACAGCCCCGACAGGCTGTTGCCGATCGCGGTCGACAGGAACCAGCCGCCCATCGCGAGCCCGACCACCTTGGTCGGCGCCAGCTTGGTCACCATCGACAGGCCGATCGGCGACAGGCACAGCTCGCCGGCGGTCTGCAGCACGTACACCGCGACCAGGGTCCACAGCGGGATCTTGCCGGCGTCGCTGACCAGGCTCGACAGCGCGAACATCAGCAGCAGGAACGCCGAGCCGTTGAGGATCAGGCCGAGGCCGAACTTGCGCGGGATCGACGGATTCGCCTTGCCCAGGCGGATCCACAGCCAGGCGAAGAGCGGCGCGAGCACCAGGATCGAGATCGGGTTGACCGACTGGAACCAGCCGATCGGGAACTGCCAGCCGCCCACGCCGCGATCGACGATGTTTTCGGCGAGGAAGTTGAACGAACTGCCGGCCTGTTCGAAGAAGCACCAGAACAGCACGTTGAACGCGAAGATGATCAGCATCGCGATCGAACGGTCGCGGCGGACGCTGCCTTCGCGCACGCCCTCGACCAGCACCATCACGCACAGCACCGCGAACATCGCGGTCAGGATCCAGGCCACGATGCTCGCATTCACCGACATCAACGCGTAGACCACCGGGATCGCCACCGCGCAGCCGACCACCACCGCCAGCACGCGGCCCGTGCCCTCGCCGCCGGCCGGCGGACGGCCGATGCCGCCAAGCTGGCGGCGCCCGAACCAGAACCACACGGTCGAGACCAGCATGCCGATGCCGGCCGCCATGAACACCGCCTTGTACGCCGGCATGTCCGGGCCGCCGAACTTCTGCGCGAGGATGCCGGTGAGGATCGGGGCGAAGAACGCGCCGGCGTTGATGCCCATGTAGAAGATGGTGAAGCCGGAATCGCGGCGTTCGTCGCCCTGCGAATAGAGTTGGCCGACCTGGGTCGAGATGTTCGGCTTGAACAGGCCGTTGCCGACGATGATCGTGGCCAGCCCGAGCACGAACAACTGGTGGTTCGGCACCGTGATCATGAAGTAGCCGATCGCCGAGACCACCGCGCCGACCAGGATCGAACGCTGGTAACCGATCACGCGGTCGGCGACGTAGCCGCCGAAGATCGCAGTCGCGTACACCAGCGCCAGGAACGCGCCGTAGGTGCGGCTGGCCGACGCCTGGCCACTGGGATCGCCGCCGAAGAACTGGGCGACGATGTACAGCGTCAGCGCCCAGCGCATGCCGTAGAAGGCGAAGCGTTCCCAGAACTCGGTCATGAACAGCATCCACAACGGACGCGGATGGCCCATCACCTGCTTGAATTCCGGGATGTTGCCCGGCAACGTCGTTTCTTCGGCTCCGCTCATGCGGTTCCCCTGTGTGGAAAAGGCGTATTCAGGAATAGCGACCCGGGATGCGGGCCGGGCGAGCATTGCCGACGATGCGCTGCTGCGTCAAACCGCGGCCTTCATGCTGCGCCGCAGCAGCGGCGGTTCAGTAAGCCGCGCCCGGTGCGCCGATGGCCGTTCGCACTTCGAACAGTTCCGGGAAGAAGGTCAGGTCCAGCGCCTGCTTGAGGAAACCCACGCCGCTGGAACCGCCGGTGCCCGGCTTGAAGCCGATGATGCGCAGCACCGTGCGCATGTGGCGGAAGCGCCAAAGCTGGAATTGCGTTTCCAGGTCGACCAGGTCCTCGCACAGGTGGTACTCGGCCCAGTGCGCGTCGGTGTCCTCGTAGATGCGCTCGAACGCGGGCAACAGTTCCGGGTCCGAGACGTGCGGCCGCGACCAGTCGCGCACCAGGTGGCGTTCGGGGATCGCGTGTCCGTGGCGCGCGAGGTAGGCCAGCGCCTCGTCGTACAGCGAAGGCGATTCCAGCACGTCGCGCAAGCGCGCCTGCGCCTGCGGATCGTGCGCGAACACTTTCAGCATGCCCGCGTTCTTGTTGCCCAGCTGGAATTCGATGATGCGGTACTGCAGCGACTGGAAGCCGGACGACGGCCCGAGGATGTGGCGGAACTCCATGTACTCGGAGGGCGTCAGCGTTTCCAGCACCGACCACATCGACGTCAATTGCGAGATCACCTGCTTGCAGCGCGCAAAGATCTTCTGGCAGGCATCGAGTTCGTCGCGGCGCAGGTGTCCGATCGCCGCGCCGAGCTCGTGCACCAGCAGCTTCAGCCACAGCTCGGAGACCTGGTGCTGGACGATGAACAGGAGTTCGTCGTGGTGCGGCGGATTCGACAGCGGCTGTTGCGCCGACAGCAGCCGGTCCAGTTGCAGGTAGCCGGCGTAGGTCATGCGCCCGGCGAGGTCGGTGTGGATCTCCGCTTCGAGCGGGCGCTGGTTGTCGTCGATCGCCATGTCCGCATTCTCGCATGGCCCGCGGCCGTCATCCCGCGGACACCGACTTGGGGCACAATCGGCCACGGCGCGGGGAGCGCGCCGATTCGGGGAATCCCAAAAAATGAAGTCGAGCCTGATGCGCCGCCTGGCGCTTGTCCTTCTGTTGTCTTCCGCGGCCTGTGCCGCGCATGCGCAAACCTCGGATCTGCTGATCTCGGAATACGTCGAGGGCAGCGGCACCAACAAGGCCATCGAGATCTACAACGGCACCGGCGCCGCCGTGGACCTCGACTCGGGCCAGTACCGGCTGGAACTGTATTCGAACGGTTCCACCAGCATCACCAACAGCCTCGTCCTGACCGGCAGCATCGCCGACGGGGACGTGCTGGTGCTCTGCAATGCGACGGATTCGGGCATCACCAGCCGTTGCGACGTCACCAACACCGGCACCATCAATTTCAACGGGGACGATGCCCTGGTGCTGCGCAAGAACAGCGCGAGCGCGGGCAGCGGCGACGTGGTCGATTCGTTCGGCCAGCTCGGTACCGACCCCGGCAGCGAATGGGGCACCGGCGACCAGTCCACCGCGGACAACACCATCAGGCGCAAGGACACGGTCTGCGCCGGCGACACCAATCCCTCCGACGCATTCGATCCTTCCGGGGAGTGGGACGGGTTCGCGAACGGCACTTACGACGGTCTGGGCAGCCATTCGGCCGATTGCGGCGGCAGCGGTGGCGTGCCCGTCGTCTCCTTCGGCAGCACGTCGGCGGCCGAAGGGGACGGCGGCACCACGCCGTTCTTCTTCACCATCAGCTCGAACATCGCGCCCGCCACCGATCTCAATATCGGCTATGCGACCGCAGACGGCACCGCGACCGCCGCCGACAACGACTACGTGCCCGAGAGCGGCACCGCGACCATCGCGGCGGGCACCAAGTCGGTCACGATCAGCGTCGACGTCAACGGCGACACCACCACCGAGCCGAACGAGACCTTCAGCATCGTCGTGACCAACGCGGGCGGCGCGGTCATCACCAACGGCACCGGCACCGGCACCATCGTCAACGACGACGTCGCGATCACGCCGATCCACGACATCCAGGGCAATGGCGCCTCCTCGCCGCTGGTCGGCCAGACCGTCTACACCCGCGGCATCGTCACCGGGCGCAAGAGCAACGGCTTCTTCCTGCAGGCGCCCGACGCCGAGGCCGATGCCGACCCGATGACCTCGGAAGGCATCTACGTGTTCACCAGCAGCGCCCCGCCCGCGGAAGCGACGGTCGGCAACCTGGTGATGGTGCAGGCCACGGTCAGCGAGTACGCCCCGTCGCAGGATCCGCTGCAGCCGCCGCTGACCGAGCTCGGCTTCGCCACCGTCACCCAGTTGTCCATGGGCAACGCCTTGCCGACCCCGGTGCCGCTGACCACGAACTTCCCCGATCCCGAAGGCGCCTACGACCAGCTCGAGCGCGTGGAGGGCATGCGCGTCAGCGCGGCCTCGCTGACCGTGGTCGGCCCGACCGACGGCAGCACCAACGAACCGAACGCAACCGGCACCAGCAACGGCGTGTTCTACGCGACCGTGACCGGCGACCCGCGTCCGTTCCGCACCCCGGGCATCCAGGCGCCCGATCCGGCGCCGAGCGGTTCGATCCCGCCGATCCCGCGCTGGGATACCGCACCGGAAACCATGGAAGTGGACAGCGACGCGATCGGCGCGGCCAAGCTCGACCTTGCCGCCGGCGCGGTCGTCACCGGCGTGACCGGTCCGGTGGATTATGGCTTCCGCCGCTACACCATCTTGCCCGAGGCGACGCCGACCGTCGGCTCCGCCGGCGAGGCCGTGACCGCCGCGCGCCTGCCGAGCGAGGACGAATTCACCGTCGCCAGCTACAACCTCGAGCGCTTCTTCGACACCGTCAACGATCCCGCCATCGGCGAGCCGGTGCTGACCGCGACCGCGTTCGCGAATCGCCTCAACAAGGCCTCGCTCGGCATCCGCAATGAGCTGCATACGCCGGACATCCTCGCGGTAATGGAAGTGGAGAACCTCTCCACGCTGCAACAGCTGGCGAACAAGATCAACAGCGACGCAGCTACCAACGGAGACCCGGATCCGAAGTACGTCGCGTACCTGCAGGAAGGCAACGACGTCGGCGGCATCGACGTCGGCTTCCTGATCAAGACCGCAATTGGCGACTTTCTGGGTCAACCCCGCGTCGAGATCGTGGACGTCACCCAGTTCGGCAAGGACACGACCTGGATCGATCCCAGCGACGGCCAGCCATCGCTGCTCAACGACCGCCCGCCACTGCTGCTGCGCGCGATCGTGCATTACTACAACGGCCGTTCGTTCCCGATCAGCGCGCTTGCTGTACACCAGCGTTCGCTCAACGGCATCTCCGACGAAACCGTGTCCGGTTCCACCACCGCCGGCGACCGCGTGCGCAAGAAACGGCAGGCGCAAGCCGAATACCTCGCCAACCTGATCCAGGGTCGCGAAACAGCAGACCCAGCAGAACATCTGATCGTGCTCGGCGACTTCAACGCCTTCGACTTCAACGACGGCTACGTCGATCCGATGGGCGTGGTCACCGGCATGCCGACGCCTGACGACCAGACCGTGGTTCCGGGCGATGGCGTCGACCTGGTGGATCCGGACCTGATGAACCTGCATTACCTGCCGGAGGCGGACAAGCGCTATTCCTACGTATTCGACGGGCAGGCCCAGTCGCTCGACCACATCCTGATCAACCAGGTGCTGGGCACCGACGCCACCTCGTATGACCTCGACCACGCGCGCATGAACGCCGATTTCCCGGAAACCAACCGCAACGATGCCAATTCGCCGTCGCGCCTGTCCGACCACGATCCGGCGATTGCTTACTTCTCATTGAAGGCAGCAGACCTGGTTGTTGATGCCCTTGCTACCCAGCTTGAAGTAACGGCTGGCCAAGAAATGGAGTTTTACGGTTGGCTTACCAATGAGGGACCAGACATTGCCGCTTCTCCCGGAATTGCCTTCGCTTTCGATGCCGCATTGCCCGATATAAGTGTGATACCTCCAATGGACTGGACTTGCGATGCTCCGGTTCTCTCCGGAGAAACCACCTCGATCGCATGTTTCACTGATTCCCTGCCGGGCGATTTGGGAACCAGAAGTTTCGATCTGCACGCCACTGCTCCCCTGAACGCGGCTAACCAGACGATCCACATGACCGCCTCGGCGGTTTCGCAGACACACGATTCGAATAGTGCCAATAACAGCGCGACCGTTGCGGTGCAAGTAAAAGAGCCGGCATTTGTTGCAGATCTTTCGGCTGGGTTGACACGAACCGGAGTCCCCACCGGTACGGTCGCGAACTTCCGCGTGGCGGTCGCGAATGCTGGTCCGGACGCTGCCGAAAACGTACGCGTTTCCATCTTCGGCAACATCTCTACTACTCCGACCATCGCCAAACCGGCGGGCTGGACTTGCCAGCGCATCACCGGCGGCACCCTGCATGTAGAGTGCAACCGCGCGACTGCAATGCCTTCCGGAGGCGGCCAAGCCATCACGTTCTCGGTGATCGTGCGGCGAACGCAGTCGCTGCAGTTGAACGCGACCGTATCTTCCGATACCCAGGATCCGAATACCGGCAATAACGCCGCCGGTTACACGAAGCCCTGATCCTGCAACCCGCGTGACCCGAAAAGCCCGGCCCCGCGCCGGGCTTTTCTTTTCCGTACCCCGGCGGATGCGGCGGCGCGCAACGGGCTGTTCCGGCCCACCCGGTATCATGGGCGGATCGTTCCCCCCGCAAGGCGCCCGATGACCACCGCCGCCACGTTCGAAATCGAATACCTGCAATACCTCAAGCCCGACGGCACCCTCGCCGGGAAGCTGCCGCCCGCGGTCAAGGACGCGAAGGCCCTGCTGCCGCTGTTCAAGCAGATGCTGTTCGTGCGCACCTTCGACACCAAGGCCATCGCCCTGCAGCGCACCGGCAAGCTCGGCACCTACGCCGCCTGCCTCGGCCACGAGGCCACCCACGTCGGCATCGGCGCCTCGATGCGCCCCGAGGACGTGTTCGCGCCCAGCTACCGCGAATACGGCGCGCAGTTCATGCGCGGGGTCAAGCCGCGCGACGTGCTGATGTACTGGGGCGGCGACGAACGCGGCAACGATTTCGAGGTGCCGCGCAACGATTACCCGTGGTGCGTGCCGATTTCCACCCAGTGCCTGATGGCGGCCGGCGCGGCGCTGTCGTTCAAGCTGCGCAAGGAGGACCGGATCGCGGTGTCCTGCTGCGGCGATGGCGGCTCGTCCAAGACCGATTTCTACGCCGCGCTGAATTCCGCCGGCGCGTACAAATTGCCGCTGGTGCTTTGCGTGATCAACAACGGCTGGGCCATCAGCGTGCCGCGCAAGGCGCAGACCGGCGCGCAGACGCTGGCGCAGAAGGGCCTGGCAGGCGGCCTCGCCTGCCTGCAGGTGGACGGCAACGACCTGGTCGCGGTGCTCGAGGCGATGCGCCGCGCCGGCGAACGCGCGCGCACCGGCGAAGGCGGCACGGTGATCGAATTCCTCACCTACCGCCTGCACGACCACACCACCGCCGACGACGCGCGCCGTTACCGCGGCGAAGAGGAAGTGAAGGCGGCATGGGAGAAGGAACCGTTCCTGCGCCTGCGCAAGTTCCTCACCGACAAGAAGCTGTGGGACGAGGCCCAGGAAAAAGCCTGGATCGAGGAATGCGGCAAATTGGTCGACGTGGAAATCAACGCCTACCTCGAAACCCCGGTGCAGCCAGTGGAGGCGATGTTCGACTTCCTCTACGGCGACATGCCGGCGGACGTGCTCGCGCAACGTGCCGATGCCATCGCGCTGGAGAAGCGGGCATGAACGCGCAACCGATCACGCTGATCGAGGCGATCACCCAGGCGCTCGCGTACGAAATGAAGCACGACGATGCGGTCGTCGTGCTCGGCGAGGACGTCGGCGTCAACGGCGGCGTGTTCCGCGCCACCGCCGGGCTGCAGCAGCAGTTCGGCGACCAGCGCGTGCTCGACACGCCGCTGGACGAAACCACCATTGCCGGCCTGACCGTCGGCATGGCCTCGCAGGGCATGAAGCCGGTAGCCGAAGCGCAGTTCGACGGCTTCATGTACCCGATGGTGGACTTCATCGTCTGCCACGCCGCGCGCATGCGCTATCGCACCCGCGGCCGCCTGCACTGCCCGATGGTGCTGCGCGTGCCGTGGGGCGGCGGCATCCGCGCGCCGGAACACCATTCCGAAGCGAACGAATCGATCTTCACCAACGTGCCCGGCCTGCGCGTGGTGATGCCGTCCTCGCCGCAACGTGCGTATGGCCTGCTGCTCGCCGCGATCCGCGATCCGGATCCGGTGATCTACATGGAACCCAAGCGCATCTACCGGCAATACAAGGAACTCGTTCCGGACGACGGCGAAGCCTTGCCGCTGGACGTGTGCTACGTGTTGCGCGACGGCAGCGATGTCACCCTCGTCACGTGGGGTGCGCAGGTGAAGGAAACCCTGGAAGCCGCCGACAAGCTCGCGGCCGACGGCATCAGCGCCGAAGTCATCGACGTCGCCACGCTCAAGCCGCTGGATTTCCCGACCATCGCCGAATCGGTGGCCAAGACCGGGCGCTGCGTGATCGTGCACGAGGCCGCGAAGACCGCCGGCTTCGGTGCCGAAATCGCCGCGCGCGTCGCGGAGGAATGCCTGTTCGACCTGCTCGCGCCGGTCGAGCGCGTCACCGGCTACGACACCCACATCCCGCTGTTCCGCCTCGAGATGAAGTACCTGCCGAGCGTGGACAAGATCGTCGCCGCCACCAGGCGCGCGATGGCCTATTCGTAAGGAACGCACATGACCAAGCAATTCCTGTTGCCCGACCTCGGCGAAGGCCTGCCGGACGCGACCATCGTCGAGTGGTACGTCAAGGTCGGCGATGTCATCAAGCTCGACGAAAACCTCGTGTCGATGGAAACCGCGAAGGCGGTGGTCGACGTGCCTTCGCCGGTGAGCGGCAAGGTGCTGAAGCTCGCTGGCAATGCGGGCGACATCATCGTCACCGGCACGATGCTGGCGGAATTCGAAGTCGATCCGTCGCTGCCGCAGCGCGCGGAAGGCCAGGATACCGGCCACCACCACGGTCCCGCCAAAGGCGCCGGCAGCCATGCGCCGAGCGATGGCGACAAGGTCATCGCCTCTGACGAAGGCGGCGAGATCAGCGAAACCGACAAGCCGCAACCCGGGAAGGAAGACGCCGGCACCGTGGTCGGCGCAATGCAGGTCGGCAACGCGGTGGTGAGCGAAGCCGCGGTCGCGGTGGGCGGAGTGAAGGCAGTGCCCGCGGTGCGCGCGATGGCGCGCAAGCTCGGCGTGGACATCGCCCGCGTGCGCGCGAGTGGACCGGACGGGACCGTGACCATGCAGGACGTGAAGCAGGCGGCCGCCGATGGTTCGGCGAAACCTGGCCAGGCCGCCCCCCTCCCCAACCCCCCCCCGCAAGCGGGGGAGGGAGGAACGCGCGCAGCGCATTCGGGTGGGGGCGCGCGCAGCACGCTGTCCCAGTCCGGCAAGCCGATGCGCACGCAGCCGCCGGGCGTGGCCGCGACCGGCCAGCCGGAACAATTGAAAGGCGTGCGCCGCAACATGGCGCGGGTCATGGCCGACGCGCATGCGCAGGTGGTGCCGACCACGCTGGTCGACGACGCCGACCTGCACGCCTGGCTCGGCAAGCAGGACATCACTTCGCGCCTGGTGCGCGCGATCGTCGCCGCGTGCAAGGCCGTGCCGGCGTTGAACGCCTGGTTCGACGGCGCCAACCTCACCCGCACCCAGCACCCGCACGTGGACCTCGGCATCGCAGTGGATACCGAGGACGGACTGTTCGTGCCCGCGTTGCGCAACGCCGACATGCTCGACGGCAACGGCGTGCGCGCGGCGATCAAGCGCCTGCGCGCGCAGGTCGAGGACCGCTCGATCCCGCCGTCGGAACTCTCCGGGTACACGATTTCGCTGTCCAACTTCGGCATGTTCGCCGGCCGTTACGCCACGCCCGTCGTGGTGCCGCCCTGCGTGGCCATCGTCGGTGCGGGCAAGCTCTCGCACGACGTGGTCGCGGTGATGGGCGGCATCGAAGTGCACCGGCGCATGCCGATCTCGTTGACCTTCGACCACCGCGCGTGCACCGGCGGCGAGGCCGCGCGTTTCCTCGCCGCGCTGCTCGGCGACCTCGCGCAGCCGACCTAAGGCTTCGTCGCCCCGGCGAAAGCCGGGGCCCAGCTCTTCTGCAAATCATGCAAAGAGCTGGATTCCGGCTTCCGCCGGAATGACCGGGATGGAGGATCCGCATGACCCACCGCAGCCGCCTCGCCGGGTTCATCATCGACTGCAATGTCGATGATCTGGATGCGGCGGCCGATTTCTGGTCGCGGGCACTGGGCTGCAGCGTCGCCGACCGCGACGCCGGCGACGGCACCGCCGAATACCAGATGCTGGGCGATACGCCGGGCGACCTGCACATCGAAGTGCAGAAGGTGTCGCACCCATCGCGCGTGCACCTCGACATCGAGGCCGACGACGTCGATGCGGAAGCCGATCGCCTCGAGAAGCTGGGCGCGAAGAAGATCGCGTTCGTGAAGCGCTGGTGGGTGATGGAAGCGCCGACCGGACAGCGCTTCTGCGTGGTGCGGATGCAGCGTCCGGAACGCGGCGCGCCGGCGAAGCAGTGGGATTGATCAGCGCGGCGCGAACAGCCTGCGCCGAATGAAGAACGCCGCGGCCAGCACCGCCAGGAACACGCCGTAGCCGACCGAGGTCGCCAGGATCTGTGGCCACAAATGGCCGTAGCCGCGGTCGGCGATGCCGAAACTCCAGTGCAGGCTGGCGAAACAACCGGCGAACGCCAGCAGCAACGCGAGCGCATCGAAGCCGCGACGCCGTGCGTTGCGCGGCTGGCGTGGATACAGCCAGTACAGCACCGACAGGATCAGGAACCACGGCGCGAACAGCACCAGCGCCAGCGTCGGCATCCCCGCGACATCGCTCACGATTTGCTTTCCCCGGCTTCGGCCAGCGTGGCGAGCGCGGCCTGCACTTCGTCCTCGCCAATGCCTTCCGCACGCAGCAATCGCGGATCGGATGCGTCGTAGTGGCCGCTCTTGAGCATCGCGATGCACTGTCCCGCATCGCGCGGCGAATCGAAGCCCGCGCTCAGCAGCAACAAACGTTCGCCCTGCGCGAGCTTGAAATGGAACTTTCCGTCGGCTTCGCGGTATTGCTTGAACACGGGCAACGCCGCGTCCTTCTTCGCCGCGGATTTCGATTCGGCGACGGGCGCGTTCGACAGGTCGCGCAGGCCCACCGCCTCGCGCAGGCGGGCGAGCGTCGGCGTCGCGTATTGCGCGCGCAAGCGCACCGCGCCGTCGCGCAGGATCGCCTCGATGTCGGCGGGTTTCGCCATCAAGGCTTCGTATTTTTCGCGCAACGGCGCGACTTCGGCATCGATGCGTTCGAACAGCTTCTGCTTGGCGTCGCCCCAACCGATGCCGTCGGCGAACTCCCGTGCGAACGCGGCGGTTTCCTGCTTCGATGCGAACGCCTGGTAGAGCTGGAACAGGGCGGAACCTTCGGTATCCTTGGCTTCGCCCGGTGCGCGCGAATCGGTGACGATGCCGGCGATCAGCCTCTTCAGTTCCGCGCGCGGCGCGAACAGCGGGATGGTGTTGTCGTAGCTCTTCGACATCTTGCGGCCGTCGAGCCCGGGTAGCGTCGCCACCTGTTCCTCGATCACGGCTTCGGGAAGCGTGAAGTGTTCGCCATACAAATGGTTGAAGCGCTGGCCGAAATCGCGCGCCATCTCGATGTGCTGCACCTGGTCGCGGCCGACCGGCACCTTGTGCGCGTTGAACAGGAGGATGTCCGCGGACATCAGCACCGGGTACATGAACAGCCCCGCGGTGATGCCGGCATCGTCGTCGATGTTTTCGGCGCGATTCCTGTCCACCGCCGCCTTGTACGCGTGCGCGCGGTTGAGCAGGCCCTTGCCGGCGACGCAGGTCAGCAACCAGGTCAATTCGGGGATCTCGGGGATGTCGCTCTGGCGGTAGAACCAGACCTTCGCCGGATCCAGCCCGCAGGCCAGCCACGCCGCCGCGATTTCCAGCGTGCTGCGCTGCACGCGCGCGGGCTCGGCCACCTTCACCAGCGCGTGGTAATCGGCGAGGAAATAGAAGCTCTCCGCATCCGGTGCGCGCGAGGCGGCGATCGCCGGGCGGATCGCCCCGGCGTAGTTGCCCAGGTGCGGCGTGCCCGAGGTGGTGATGCCGGTAAGGACGCGGGTTTTGCTCATGCGCACAGTTTAACCGCGAGGCCGACGACCCCTTTCAACCCCACCTCGCGGCGTGGCGCGTTGACAGTCGTGCCCACCGAGGAGAACCCCATGCCCCGCATTCCGACCATGCTCATTCTCGCGGCCCTGGCGACCAGCGCCTGCGGCCGGCTCGATGCCCGCCCGCTGGTCGGCATCGACGTGATCGACCGAGACACCGGCCAGTGGCTGCCCGAAACGCATGCGCGCGGCCAGGACTGGATTCCCGGCGACCCCGGGCATCGCTATTCGATCCGGCTGACCAATACCAGCGGCGAACGCGTGCTGGTGGTGCTGTCGGTCGACGGCGTGAACGCGGTCAGCGGCGAAACCGCATCGCCGTCGCAGGCCGGCTACGTGCTCGCGCCGTGGCAGAGCACCGAAATCGCCGGCTGGCGCAAGTCGCTGGACGATGTCGCCCGGTTCTACTTCACCGACCTGCCCGACAGCTACGCCGCGCGCACCGGGCGGCCGGACAACGTCGGCGTGATCGGCATCGCCGTGTTCCGCGAACGCGCGGGGCCCATCGTCTATCCGATGCCGGGGCCGCCCATTGTGGAATCGGAGGGTGCGATGGACAAGGCCGCGGCGCCTTCGGCCGCGCGCGAAGCCTCGGCCGCGGCCGACAGCGCCTACGGCGCGATGCAGCCGCAAAGGATCGGTACCGGCCATGGCGCGCGCGAATGGTCGCCGGTCGGGCAGACCACGTTCGAACGCGCGTCCTCGCGGCCTTCGCAACTCACGCAACTGCGCTACGACGACCGCAACGCACTGGTCGCGATGGGCATCCTGCCGCGCGACGAATGGCGCCATGCGAACGACGGCGAGGAGCCGCACGCGTTCCCGAACGGATTCGCCGCCGATCCGCCGAACTGGTGACGCGGCGCTGTGCCGCCGCCCGCCATGCGAAGGGCCGGCAATGCCGGCCCTTCGTCCTACTGCGCATCCGCCCTTCCTCGTCGCGCAAAAATCCCGGATGCGCGCGGATGGGAGTTAGTGCAGGGATTTCTGGAATTCGTCGACTTCACGCTGCGCGCGATCCTTGTCCCAGCCGTACTGTTCCTGGAGCTTGCCGGCAAGGTACTGGCTGTCGCCCTGCTGCACGTCGAACACGTCATCGGTCAACTTGCCCCATTTCTGCTGGGCCTGGCCCTTCAACTGCGTCCACTTGCCGGCGATGATGTCCTTGTTCATGGGATGACTCCTGCATTTTTCTGCGCGGCGGGGGGTGCCGCACGCACAGCTTCGCAGCCATCACCTTCGGATTCGGTCAAGGTTCCGTTGCGATCGCGATACGCATTCAGCGCGCGCTGCCGAAAGCGTGGGCCCGCACGCGAAAAAACGGACCGGCTTGCGCCGGTCCGTCCCCGTTCCGCCGAAATCCATTCGACGCAACCTTGCGGCGTGCCTGCGCGATCAGCAGTGCGCGTCCTTGCAATCCTCGGCCTTCTGCTCGACCTTTTCGCCGACCTTCTGCACGTCCTTGCCGGCGCCGGCCATGGTGTTGCACGCGGTCAGCGTGCCGGTCGAGAAACAGGCGAGCAACGCCAGGGCGATGATGCGCTTCATGGGAATCCTCGGGCTCGTTGGGAGGGATCGGCGGCCAACGCGAAGTCGCACCTCGGCCGCCCGTGCCCATGGAACCCGGGACTGCGTGAAACGCGCGTGGATGCGACGGCGGAAACGCGGCGCGGGACCCAACCAGGACTGAACGCGCGGACGGAATCGCGCTAATCGCGCATGAGCGTGGACTTGCCGAACAGGCTTTCGACCAGGTCCACCGCGAGCCTGGCGGTCGCGTTGCAATGGTCGAGCGCGGGATTGAGTTCGACGATGTCGAGCGAACCCATGCGGCCGCTGTCGGCGATCATCTCCATCACCAGCTGCGCTTCGCGGTAGTTCGGGCCGCCGGGCACGGTGGTGCCGACGCCGGGCGCGATCGAGGGATCGAGGAAATCGACGTCGAAGCTCACGTGGATGTGCGTGTTTGCATCCGCGTCCTGCAGCGCCTGTTGCATCGCGCGCTTCATCCCGACCTCGTCGATGTAGCGCATGTCGTAGACGTCGAGGCGCTGTTCCTTGACCAGGCGCTTCTCGCCCTCGTCCACGGAGCGGATGCCGATCTGGCGCACTTGCGAAGGCGAAATCGCCGGCGCATTCCCGCCCAGCGTCGTCAGCGCCTCGGGACCGATGCCGCACAGGCAGGCGACCGGCATGCCATGGATGTTGCCGGAGGGCGTGACCTCGTGGGTGTTGAAGTCGGCGTGCGCATCCAGCCACAGCACGCGCAGCTGCTTGCCGGTTTCGCGGCAGTGGCGCGCGACCGCGGTGATGGAACCGATGCCGAGGCAGTGGTCGCCGCCGAGCATGATCGGCAGGCGGCCCTGTTTCAGTTCGGCATGCATCGCGTCCATGACCGCGCGGTTCCATGCCACCACTTCGTCGAGGTGGCGGTAGCCATCGCGCGGGGGCAGCCACGGATTGTTCGGCCCGGCGAGGTTGCCGCGGTCGGCCACGTCGATGCCTCGCGCCGCAAGGGCTTCGCCGAGGCCGGCCAGGCGCAGGGCTTCGGGGCCCATGCGGGCGCCGCGGTCGCCGGCGCCGATGTCGGTGGGAACGCCGATGAGGGAAACCGGCGGATGGTTGCGCATGGGGAAACTCCGGAGTGGTGCCGGCACCCGGGTTCGAACTGGGGACCTACCGCTTACAAGGCGGTTGCTCTACCAACTGAGCTATGCCGGCGTCGGCGCCATTCTAGCCAGTCGCCCCTGACCGCCCGGCCGACGGGCGGTCGGGACTTGGGGTTGACGCTCGATTTCAATTCCTATAAACAGCATATGAATGCTGACGAACAAGGCCAAATACGGGCTTCGGGCGATGTGCGCCCTGCAGGGCGGCGAAGGCCGCTGGATGCAGGCGCGCGCCATCGCCGCGCGCGCCAACGTGCCGGAGAAGTTCCTCGAGGCCATCCTCGTGGAGTTGCGCAAGGCCGGCTTCGTCGAGAGTCGCCGCGGCCATCTGGGTGGCCACGCCCTGGCCAAACCGGCCGGGGAGATCATGGTCGGCGACCTGATCCGGGCCATCGACGGCCCACTTGCCCCGGTGCGCTGCGCCAGCATGACCGCCTACGAACCCTGCAGCGATTGCCGCGACCCGGAGCACTGCGCGGTGCGCGAGCTGATGCGGGAAACCCGTGCCGCGCTCTCGGGAGTGCTCGACCACTACAGCCTCGCAGCCCTGACCGAGCGCACCCGCCAGGAGCCGTGGATGCAATCGATCGCCGGAGACGCCGCATGAGCAGCACCCGTCCCAATGCCGGTCGCGACGCCGGGCGCGACGACGCGACGACGACCACGGAGCCGGCCCTGCTCGAACACGAGCGCGAAGTGCTGGAGGCGCTGCGCGCGCTGCAGTTCGGCACGCTGGAAATCACCGTGCACCAGTCGCGCATCGTGCAGATCACGCGCAGCGAGAAGGTGCGCTTCTAGGAACCGCGCTTCCCGGAACTGCGTTCCAATCCCCCGCAACACCCACAACCCGACGCGCCGACCGGACCACCGGAGGCATCGATAACACCCCTTCCGGAGTGAAGTCATGCCTATGCATCGCCCCTTGGCCGTGTCAGCCCTTGCGCTGGCACTCGCCTCCATCGTCGCGCCAGCACACGCCGCCGACCCCACCAACGCCGAATTGCTGGCCCGCATCGCCGCGCTCGAAGAGCGCATCGCGACGCTGGAAGGCAGTGGCACTCCCGCCACCGCCGCCACCGACGTCGACCAGCGCCTGCGCGTGGTCGAACGCAACCAGGAACTGCAAGCCGAAGCGGACGCCGCAAGGGCCGCGGCCGCGCCGGTCGTCAGCCTGGGCGAGAAAGGCCTGTCGGTGAAGTCCGCCGACAATGCGTTCGAAGTGAAATTCCGCGGCCTCGTCCAGGGCGATGGCCGCCTGTGGTTCGGCGACAGGGATTTCCCGCAGAACGACACCTTCCTGCTGCGTCGGGTCGAACCGACCATCGAGGGCACCTGGGGGTCACTGGTCGGCTTCCGCCTCAACGGGCAGTTCGCCGGCGACAGCGCCACCATCAACGACGCCTACGTCGACCTGAAGTTCGATCCACGCGCGACGCTGCGCGTTGGCAAGACAAAGAGCCCGATCGGGCTGGAACGCCTGCAATCGAGCAGTTCCACCGCAGCGATCGAGCTCGGCTTCCCGTCCGAACTCGCGCCGGGGCGCGACGTCGGCG
>Ga0209023_10002714_pt1 | contig 21748 bp, 16 predicted proteins | sample LakOneMetagenome_FD_187468 | JGI IMG/M metagenome (GOLD analysis project Ga0209023, IMG submission 187468) | Freshwater and sediment microbial communities from Lake Erie, Canada (SPAdes) (version 2) | ecosystem: Environmental > Aquatic > Freshwater > Lentic | place: Lake Erie, Canada...
CATACCCTGCACAGGTTTTTATGGGAGATACCGGCAGCCTGGCATTGGGTGGCATCATTGCGGCACTGGCAATTATCATAAGAAAGGAATTATTGATACCGATATTTTGTTTCATATTCCTGGTGGAGAATTTAAGTGTGGTGATACAGGTAGGATATTTTAAATATACCAAACGAAAGTATGGTGAAGGAAGAAGGGTGTTCCTGATGAGCCCGCTTCATCATCATTACCAGAAGTTGGGATATCATGAGAGCAAGATAGCAGTGCGGTTTTGGATCATTACAATATTAAGTGTGGCGATGGCGATCGTTACACTCAAATTGAGATAAAGTTTTTGTTGGAAAACCCGGGCCTTGAAATACACCGGTAGGTTTAGAGTTTTTCAAACATGACAGAGACGTACCCATGAATGCGCCAACCCGTTAAATTCTATGCTGGTGAAAAACCTTTTTATCCTGAATACTCAACAGTATTCTTTGCAGGGAAAATGTTGTCCTGTAAAAGTCAATACTATTGAAGAACCAATTTTTTTGAGCAAAATGTTTTAATAAAGACACCTGTTAAATTCTATGCTCTTGAAGAACCATTTTTATTCTGAATACTCAAAAGTATTCTTTGCGGGAAAAATGTTGTCCTGTAAAAGTCAATACTATTGAAGAACCAATTTTTAAACGGGAGACATCTGAAATTATGACCTGTTAAATTCTATGCTGTTGAAGAACCAATTTTTAATGGAGGTAAGAACCTGTCTGTAATGAAAAAACGAATGGTCATACTTGGAGCCGGTGAAAGTGGCGTTGGCGCAGCTTTACTTGCAAGCCAGCAAGGGTATGATGTATTTGTAAGTGATGGCGGCCCCATCAAGGAGAATTATAAAACAGAACTGGAATCGAATAATATCCTGTATGAAGAATCGCAACACACAGAACCGGAAATTTTAAACGCTGATGAAGTGATCAAAAGCCCGGGAATACCCGAAAAAGCTCAGATCATTAAAAAGATCAGGGCAAAACAAATACCTGTTATCAGTGAAATTGAATTTGCATACAGGTATATCGGTAACAGTAAAGTGATCGCAATAACAGGCAGCAATGGTAAAACAACAACAACCGCATTGACATATCACATCTGTAAACACGCAGAAAAAGATTGCGCCATGGTTGGAAACATCGGGTATTCATTTGCGAAACAGGTTGCAAAGGATCCTAAAGAATTATATGTGGCAGAAATAAGTTCTTTTCAACTGGATGATATAAAAACATTCAGGCCTGATGTAGCAGTGCTTACAAATATTACAGAAGACCATTTGGACAGGTATGATTATAAAATTGAAAACTATGTAAAAAGCAAATTCCGAATAGCCGAGTACCAACAGCCGGGTGATGTATTCATTTACAACCTGGATGATGAAACCACCATGAAAAACTTAACTAACTATCCCATAAAATCAACCCAAGCCCCCATTACCATGAGTAAAGAACTGCCACAAGGAGCTTATTTAGTGAACGCAAAAATGCATCTCAAATGGAAGAGTGAAGAAATGCAGATGAGCGTAGAAGATTTTGCATTAAAAGGAAAACACAATCAATATAACAGTATGGCCGCAAGTATGGCTGCAACAGCAGTAGATATAAGAAAAGAAAAGATAAGAGAAGCACTTCAAACCTTTGAAAGCCTTGAACACCGAATGGAATATGTGTCAACAATCAAAGGAGTGGAATTCATCAACGACAGTAAAGCAACCAATGTAAACAGCACCTGGTTTGCATTGGAGAGCATGACCAAACCCGTAATATTAATATTAGGAGGCGTTGATAAAGGAAATGAATATGGTTTGCTGAAAGAACTCGTAAAGGAAAAAGTAAAAGCGATCGTTTGCATGGGAACAGACAACCGTAAGATACATGAAGCATTCGGCGACATTGTTTCTTTAATGGTAAATACCGAAAATGCACAGGAAGCAGTACAGGCAGCATTTCATTTTGCCAATAAAGGCGATGTAGTTTTGTTAAGCCCTGCCTGTGCCAGTTTCGACCTGTTTAAAAATTATGAGGACAGGGGAAATCAATTCAAGCAGGCGGTTAAAAATCTTTAGTAGTAAAACAAGCAATGGCAGATTTAAGATCTATATGGAATAAAGTAATTGGCCCTTCAGAAGGAACTGAAGCCATCAACTTTCCTTTTAAAGGAGGTATTGGTGGTATGAGTACTAACCTTGTGAGTAAAACGAAGGGAGATAAATTCATCTGGTCAATTGTTATCATATTAACGCTTGCAAGTTTGTTATTGGTATATAGCAGTACAGGTTCATTGGCATACAGGATGAGTAAGAGTACAGAAAGTTATTTATTCAAACAATTTGCTTTCATCATTCTTGGGTTGATCATTATCTATTTTGCACACAGGATCAACTATGCGATCTATTCAAGAGTAGCGCTTGTATTATTCCTGATCTCAATACCATTGTTATTGTACACTTTATTATTTGGTGTGCAATTGAATGCCGGCAGCAGGTGGATCAAATTACCGGTGATCAACATGACCTTTCAGACATCCGATCTTGCAAAACTTGCTTTGTTCATGTATATGAGCAGGCAATTGAGCCGCAAGCAGGCCGTTATCAAGGATTTTAAGAAAGGCTTCCTACCGATCATTGTTCCGGTTGCCATTATTTGCATACTCATTGCGCCGGCCAATTTATCAACAGCCTGCCTCATTTTCGGTACAAGCCTGATGCTGATGTTCATTGGCAGGGTAAGTACAAAACATATTTTATATACACTTGGTATTGCAGCCCTGCCGATCATATTGCTGATTTCGATTGCAATGGTTACGTACGATAGCAAAACGCATGAGACAAAAAAATTACCGGCGATCATTTCAATGGGACGTATACCAACATGGATCAGCAGGATACAGACATTTGTTTACAGCAAAAAAGAAGATGATAACGATAAGCAATACCAGATAAACCAGGCAAAGATCGCAATAGCGAATGGTGGCTGGCTTGGCCGTGGTCCGGGTAACAGTGAACAAAGAAATTTTCTGCCGCACAGTTATAGCGATTTTATTTATGCCATCATTATAGAAGAGTATGGAATTATCGGAGGGGCCGTTATTGTATTTATTTACTTGCTGTTCTTATACAGGTGTATCAGGGTTTACCGGAAATGTCCTTATGCATTTGGAGCCTTCCTTGCACTGGCACTGAGTTTCACGCTGGTCATCCAGGCAATTGCAAATATGGGCGTGAATGTGAACCTGTTCCCAAACACAGGGGTTACATTACCGTTAGTGAGTATGGGTGGAAGTAGTTTCTTATTTACCTGTCTTGCGATCGGGATCATTTTAAGTGTGGCAAGAAACGTTGAACAGATGGAAGGTAAACTGCAGCCTGCCGTTGCAAAGAATGTTGATGAAGAAAAAAATACTAAAGAAGAAGAACCAGAATAAATGGGGAATGAGGCGAACATAAAAACTAAAGCACCGGCTAAGATCATTATTGCGGGTGGCGGAACAGGAGGACATATTTTTCCGGCAATTGCCATTGCAAATGCGCTAAAAAAAATGGCACCGCAAACAGAGTTTCTTTTTATAGGTGCCAAAGGAAAAATGGAAATGGAAAAAGTGCCGCAGGCGGGCTACCAGATAAAAGGATTGGAAATAGCAGGATTTAACAGAAGTTCTTTGATAAAAAATATAGGGTTGCCTTACAAACTCTTAAAAAGTTTTCTCCAGGTGCGAACGATCTTCAAATCGTTTAAACCGGATGCAGTAATAGGAGTGGGCGGTTATTCAAGTTTCCCGGTATTGCGTTTTGCACAAAGCCAGGGAATAAAAACTTTCATTCATGAGAGCAATTCTTTTGCAGGAAAGAGCAACATTTTCCTGGGAAGAAGGGCAACGAAAATATTTGTGGCAACAGATGGTATGGAGAAATTTTTTCCGGCCCACAAAATCATGATAACCGGAAACCCGGTAAGGCAGACAATTACCGAACATACTGTTACAAAAGATGAAGCGGTTAAACATTATGGGTTTGATGCGCAGAAAAAAATAGTGTTAAGCATTGGCGGAAGCCTTGGTGCAAAAAATATCAATGAAGCCATTGATAAACATATTGAGCTCTTTGAACAAAATGACCTTCAGTTGATCTGGCAAACTGGTAAACCATACCTCGAAAAAGCAATGGATCGCTGTAAGGGAATGAAGCATGTTTATGTGAATGATTTTATCGGGCAGATGGAATTTGCGTACACGGCAGCCGATATGGTGATCAGCAGGAGTGGCGCCATGGCAACGGCTGAATTGTGTTTGGTGAAAAAGCCGGTAGTATTCGTACCATATCCGTTTGCAGCAGAAGATCATCAGACGGCGAATGCACAAAATTTAGTTAATAAAAAAGCTGCCATGATGATTCGCGACGATCAGGCGTTAGATAAGTTGGTTCCGGCTATTGTGGCATTGTCGAAAGATGCAGCATTGCAGGAATCATTGAAAGAGAATATCGGCAAGCTGGCAATCGGCAATGCAGATAAAATTATTGCAGAAGAAATTTTGAAAACGCTGTAAAGAATATTGAAAGACATTAAGAACATATCATCGGTTTATTTTCTTGGGATCGGAGGGATCGGAATGAGTGCGTTGGCAAGGTATTTTAAAAGTATGGGTGTTAAAGTAAGTGGCTATGATAAAACGCCAACTGTGTTAACCAATAAACTGAAAGAAGAAGGGATCGACATACATTTTGAAGATAATATTTCGCTCATTGACAAAAATGCTGAACTGGTTGTTTATACACCTGCAGTTCCGAAAGATCACAAAGAGTATAATTTTCTGTTAGAAAATAATTATACGGTTTTAAAAAGAAGTGATGTTCTGGGCATGATCACGAAGGGAACTTTCAGTATCTGTGTTGCAGGAACACATGGTAAAACAACAACCAGTGCAATGATCGCACATATGTTGCGCCACAGTGGTTATGGCTGTAACGCATTTTTGGGAGGCATAGCAACAAACTATGCAACGAATTTCTGGAGCAGTGAAAAAAATGTTTCAGTAGCAGAAGCTGATGAATACGACAGAAGTTTTTTGAAATTATTTCCGGATGTAGCTGTGATAACAGCCATGGATGCCGATCACCTCGATATCTATGGTACAGCCGAGAAATTGCAGGACGCATTTATTGAATTTGCAAACCAGGTGAAGCCGGGAGGATTACTGATCAGCAAATTTGGCTTATCACGCAGTAACGAATTTAAAACAGCAGATAAGATCAGCTACAGCATGAAAGAGAACGCAGCTGATGCTTTTGCAGAAAATATAAGATTGAACAACGGGAGTTATGTTTTTGATATTGTGATACGCAAAGAAAAGATAAGTGATGTCGAATTAAATATGGGCGGGATGCACAATATTGAAAATGCTGTAGCGGCAATAACAGTGGCAAAGCATATCGGTATTGATGATGAGAAGATAAAAGCAGCAGTGGCATCATTCAGGGGGGTAAAAAGAAGGTTTGAATATGTGATAAAGAATGATGAACTGGTAATGATCGATGATTATGCCCATCACCCGGAAGAATTAAGGGCGCTGATAACAGGAGCAAAGGAATTATTTCCCGGAAAAAAATGTACGGTTGTTTTTCAGCCACATTTATTCAGCAGGACAAATGATTTTGCTGATGGGTTTGCAGAAGTACTGAGCCTGGCAGATGAAACGATCTTATTGCCGATCTATCCTGCAAGGGAAAAACCGGTGGAAGGAGTGAATAGTGAAATGGTTTTGAATAAAATGGTAAATAATAACAAACAGGTTTTAAGTAAAGAGTCGTTACTGGATTGGGTTAAAAATAATAAAGTGGAATTATTAATAACAGTAGGCGCAGGCGATATTGATACTTTGGTGGAACCGATTAAAAATATATTAAATCCTGTCGGCGGTTAAAAACCCTGTCGGCGATTACAAATCCCGACAGCGGTTAAAAAAATAAAATGGAACAAAACAAACGATACAAAATAAAAAATATCCTGCTTACTACGCTTTGGTTTGCAGTAGGTATTGGCAGTATCGTATTGCTTGTAGCAGCTGTTCACAAAAAAGATATTAAAAGCTGTAAAGGAATTGAGATCAACATCAGCGGGGCAAGTAATAATTTTTTTATTGATAAAACGGATGTTAAGAAGATCATTACAAAATATGCAGGAGAGAATGCAGTGGGCAGGCCGATAGAAAACTTCAACCTGGTAAGCATGGAATCTGCCTTAAAAAAAGATGTGTGGATCAGGAATGCAGAATTGTTCTTTGATAACAATGAAATATTGCAGGTGTCTGTAGAAGAAAGAGAACCAATTGCAAGGGTTTTTACTCCCGGTGGAAATACATTCTATATTGATAGTACCAATATGATGCTTCCGCTGAGTGAAAAATTTTCTGCACGTGTGCCGGTATTTACAGGCTTTCCTTCCGAAGTAAGGGTATTAACAAAAGCAGACAGCAGCCTGTTGAATGATATAAAAAATATCAGCATCCTTATTCAACAGGATTCATTCCTGATGGCAATGATCGACCAGGTTGATATAACTGCACAAAGGAATTTTGAAATGATCCCAAAACTCGGAAACCAGGTGATCGTTTTTGGTGATGCTTCTGATGCAGATAAGAAATTTAAAAAACTCGAACTGTTCTATAAAAAGGTAATGATGAAAATGGGATGGAACAGGTACAGCATCATTAACCTGCAGTATAAAAATGAAGTGGTTGCAAAGATCAAAGGCAAAGATGATGTAAGTGCAGATTCATTGCGTACTATCCAGATGATGGAGGTCATTGCAGCCAATGCAGCTAAGTATGCCGAAGATTCAACAAAAGCAGTTTTATCTGAGGATACAAAGAATACGGATAACAATATGATAGAGCAGTCAATGCAAAGGGATGATATTGGGGAAACTTCCAATACCGATGAAGAACCAAAACCACAAGGGAAACCGGTTGTGCCGGTTGTAAAATCAATGGAGAAACCGGTGGCAAAACCCGCAGTAATCAGGCCAGTTCAGAAACCTGCTGCAAAGCCTGTTCAGAAAGCACCGGTGAAAGCAGTGGTTATAAAAAAGGTGCCGGTTGCAAAACCAAAAGCACCCAATGAAAAACCCAAAGTGGTCATGCCTAAAAAAAATGATTATTAATTAAACATACAAACACAAACAAACATACAAACACAAAAACATACAACTATGAACCAGGAACAACCCATTATTGTAGGCCTCGACATTGGCACAACTAAAATAGCTGCTATAGCAGGCCGTAAGAACGAATTCGGCAAACTTGAAATACTTGGCTTTGGCCGTGCCAACAGCAACGGTGTACAGCATGGTATGGTGCTGAACATTGATCAAACCATCAAAGCGATTCAGCAGGCTTTGGAAAATTGTTATGCTTCCAATCCAAACCTGGAGATCGGAGAAGTATACGTTGGTATTGCCGGTCATCACATTAAAAGTTTACAAACAAGGGGAGATATCGTTCGCCAGAGTATTGAGGAAGAGATCATGCAGGATGAGATCGACAGGCTGGTGGCCGACCAGTACCGTACTTATATTCCTGCAGGAGATCAGATCATTGATGTGATACCACAGGAATTTACCGTTGATAATTTTCAGAATATTCCAAACCCGATCGGTTACAGTGGTGTAAAAGTGGGTGCGAATTTTCATATCATAACAGGAGATAAAAATGCAATACGCAACATAAACAGAAGTGTGGAGAAAGCCGGCTTGCAGACCAAGGACCTGGTATTACAACCGCTTGCCTCTGCAGCCGCTGTAATGTGCGATCAGGATCTGGAAGCCGGCGTTGCTATTGTAGATATCGGCGGTGGTACAACAGACCTTGCCGTTTTTTATGAAGGCATTTTAAAACATACTGCGGTTATCCCTTTCGGTGGTGAGAACATTACCAATGACATCAAAACCGGGCTGGGTGTTCTAAAAACTCAGGCAGAACAGATGAAAATCCAGTTTGGCAGTGCATTGAGCGATGAAGCAAAATCAAATGCATTCATAACAATTCCTGGCCTGCGTGGTATGGCACCAAAAGAAATTTCTGTTAAGAACCTTGCAAACATCATCCAGGCACGTATGAGTGAGATCATGGATTTTGTAAGCTATCATTTGAAACAGGTTGGATTGGATAACCGCATGTTGAATGGCGGCGTGATCCTTACCGGCGGTGGTTCTCAATTGAAACACCTTATTCAGCTTACAGAATATGTAACAGGGTTGAATGCAAGGATCGGGTATCCGAATGAACATTTATCAGGCGGCCACATCGAAGAACTTGCCAAACCAATGTATAGTACCTGTATCGGTTTGATCTTAAAAGGTTACAATGATTATGAGAACAAGAACAAACAGCTTGATCAGAATTTCATAAAAGCAAATGCAGCCGGTATCCTTCAACAGGAACCAGTAGTTGATGAAGTTGTTGCAGATACAATGGAAGGAACAACCCCTGTAAAAATGAAATCAAGAAAAACATTGAAAGGGTTTATGGATACATTCAAGAACAACCTGATCGAAATGTTTAAGGAAGAAGAAGACACACATTTATAATGCCGGTCGGCACCGCCTGGCGGTCAGACCGTAATAATCAGAACATATACTTACTAACATACACACAAACTTACAACCATGATCCATTTTGATTTGCCCAAAGAACAATCTTCCATCATCAAAGTAATTGGTGTTGGCGGCGGCGGAAGCAATGCGGTTAACCACATGTTTTCGCAGGATATCGAAGGCGTAAATTTTATTATATGCAATACTGATGCGCAGGCGATCGCACAGAGTAAAGTCCCTAACAAAATTCAGTTAGGCCCACACTTAACACAAGGGTTAGGTGCAGGCGCCAATCCTGCTATTGGCAGGCAGGCTACTGAAGAAAGCCTGGAAGAAATTAAACGCATCCTGGAAGTTAATACCAAGATGGCCTTCATCACAGCAGGAATGGGTGGTGGTACAGGAACCGGCGGGGCACCTATCCTTGCCAAGATCTGTAAAGACCTCGGCATCCTTACAGTAGGAATTGTAACAACTCCTTTTGCTTATGAAGGCAAGAAGAGAATTGCACAGGCTGAAGAAGGTATCATGCTGTTAAAAAATCATGTTGATACATTGCTGGTGATCAGCAATGATAAACTGCGTCACCAGTTCGGTAATTTAAAAATGAAGGAAGCATTTGGCAAAGCAGATAATGTATTGGCAACTGCGGCTAAATGTATAACAGATGTAATAAACAGTACTGGACAGATCAATGTCGATTTTGCGGATGTATGCACTGTGATGAGTAATGGTGGTGTTGCCATACTTGGCAGTGCAACTGCTGAAGGAGAGAACAGGGCGCAGGAAGCGATCGAAAATGCATTGACTTCACCACTACTGAATGATAATGATATCCGTGGTGCTAAATGGATATTGATCAATATAAATTCTGCAGAAGGGGAACACGAATTCACTATGGACGAAGTTGAAATTATTCAGAATTATTTGTTGAGCCAGGCTGGTGATGATACAGATGTTATCTTAGGTCTTGGTTACGATAACACACTGGGTAGCCAGCTTGGCATCACATTAATTGCAACAGGTTTTGAACACAAGGATCCGTTCGCAAGAGAACCAAAAACTACTGTTGCAGAAAAGAAAGATGAGAAAATTGTACTGGAGCTTGAAATGCCGGCAAAACCGGTAATGACATCTTTGACACAACCGGTAGTTATTGAAGAAAAGAAAGAAACAGAAAAACCGGCAGAAGTTGTTGCTGAACAAACAATAGAAGAAAAGATCATTTATTCAATAGAAGAAAAACCTGTTGAGGAAAAGATCGTTGCTGAAAAAATAATTGAAGAAAAAGTTGTTGAAGAAAAGCCCGAAGAGAAAAAAATAATTGAAGTGGTTGATCCGTTCATGCCAACACTTTCTCAAACGCATGAAGTAGAACCACTAAGTAAAATTACTGTGGAGAAGTTGGATGAAACTCCGGTATTTTTTGAAATATCTTCGGCCGCCGATCAGATACCTGTAGTGGAATTTGATATGGAAATTCAGGCGCCGCCTCCACCAAAGAAACCAGCAATTTCTGCGGAGGAAAAAAGCAATACAGAAAATAAAACAGAATATAAAGAAGCTAGCAAAAGTAGCTCCCTTTCGTCAGGTGGTTACTTGGCGAAGCCTTCACAGATTTATGTGGAGGAACAGCCGGCGAATTCGAAATCCAATTCGAACGAGGAACCAACACCATTGCAGATCACAATACAGGAAGACGAACCTGTTATTGAAATGCAGTTGGTTGTTAAAGATTCCCAGAAAGCGGCGGAGGAAAAGCCAGATGATCAGACTCAGCCTATCATGATGTCAGCTGTTGAGGAGCCTGCGATGCAGGACGAAACAGAAGAACTCAGGCGCCGGGCTACGGAGCGAATTGCAAAACTGCGTAATTTGTCATTCAATATTAATGCAGCCGATCCTAACAATGAGTTTGAAACGGTACCTGCTTACCTTCGCCGCAATATGGAAATGCACAACCAGATTGCCGATGTAGAAAGTTTTTACAGCAACTATACCGTAAAATCGGATGAGAACAACCAGGCCGAGATCGGAACCATCAACACTTTTTTAGACGGAAAAAAACCTGATTAATACAGTCTGACGTCCTTGCCTGACTGTATTAATCATATATCAGATCAAGGCCAGACCTTACATATGTGTTTGTAATAAATGTTCGTATGTTGTCCCTCTCATAATCGAGAGGGACTTTTTTTGTTCTATGTTACCTATGAGCCTATGTGGTCACACCATAATTATTTTTGGACCACATAGGCACATAGATATATAGGTTAAAACTAAAATAGTTATTCGTGCTTCCGTGGCAATTAAAAATTATTATGTCACCAGCATTTACATTCCATAGCAGCAACCTTGCGTCGCACTCTTGTACATCATACCATTTTTCATCTTTTTCTTTGCGCCTTCCCGCCTTTGCGGTAAAATAAATTTATCTTTCCACTTCAAAGTATACATATGAAAAAGAGATGTGCCTGGGCCGCCGCCAGCAGCGAACAAATGCAGGAATACCACGATAAAGAATGGGGCGTCCCGGTTTATGATGACCGTTTATTATTTGAGTTTTTAATTTTAGAAGGTGCGCAGGCCGGCTTAAGTTGGTCAACAGTATTGGCAAAAAGAGAGAACTATCAAAAAACATTCAGCAATTTTGATGTCAAAAAAATAATCAAATACGACCAGGCAAAAATTGATAGGATATTATTGAACCCGGGCATCATCCGGAATAAATTAAAAGTAAATTCTGTTGTCATCAATGCAAAGGCATTTATAGAAGTTCAAAAGGAATTTGGAAGTTTTTCAAATTTCATCTGGGGCTTTGTAGATGGTAAACCGATCGTGAATAATTGGAAAAATTCCGACAGGCTTCCCGCTAAAACCGAGATATCAGATAAAATAAGTGCCGCTTTAAAGAAAAGAGGTTTTAAATTTATCGGTACCACTATCTGTTATGCCTTTATGCAGGCTGTTGGCATGGTTAATGATCATACTGTAGATTGCTTCAGGTATGAAAAACCCGGCAAAAAAAGCGGAAAGTAATATTTCAAATCCTTTCCCGTTTTATATTTGAATTCATTTTACATTTGTAATATCTAATGCCAGCATTACAGGGCATTACAGAAAATACATTTTAGTGGGAAAGCACATCAACAAAGTTTCGGCAGCAGGGTTATTAGTAGCACTTGGGATCATCTACGGCGACATTGGTACATCTCCCCTTTACGTTTTCAACTCTATTATTAAAGACAGGATTGTAAGTGATGAACTTATATTCGGCACTTTATCGCTCATCATCTGGACAATCACCCTAATGACCACCGTAAAATACGTGTGGCTTGTACTCAGGGCAGATAATAAAGGTGAAGGAGGGATATTTGCCTTGTTTGCCTTGGTAAGGCGCAGGCGGAAATGGCTGGTGATACCGGCCATGATCGGAGGTGCTGCATTGCTTGCCGATGGAATGATCACACCGCCAATTTCTATCTCATCTGCTATTGAAGGGCTGAAAGAACTGCCGCAGTTCAATGGTATGGGGCAAAACTCTATTATATATATAGTACTGGGAATATTGACTGTTTTCTTTTTTATGCAGCAGTTCGGAACAGCATCAATTGGAAAAATGTTTGGCCCTGTTATGATGATCTGGTTCGGGATGCTTGCTATTTTGGGTTTTATTCATATCTCCGATGATACCAGCATTTTAAAAGCAGTGAATCCTTATTATGCCTTCCATTTTTTGTTTACTTATAAAGAAGGTATCTGGTTATTGGGAGCTGTGTTTCTTTGCTCAACAGGAGCGGAGGCCCTTTACAGCGACCTTGGCCATTGCGGAAGAGGAAATATCCGTGCTTCATGGATGGTAGTAAAAGCCTGCTTATTGATAAATTATTTTGGTCAGGGGGCAAGCCTGCTGAAACATCACAATGGGATATTGATGAATGCTGCTGCCAGGAATAGCGCAAATGCTTTTTTCGATCTCATGCCGCAATGGTTCATTGTTCCCGGTGTTATCATTGCTACGAGCGCTGCAATTATTGCCAGCCAGGCATTGATAACAGGATCTTTTACCCTGATCAATGAAGCGATACGGTTGAACCTGTGGCCCAAGTTCAAAGTGAATTATCCTTCAGAAGCAAAGGGACAGATATTTATTCCAACTATTAATGGCATTCTATTTACAGGTTGTGTGATTGTGGTATTTTACTTCCGTGAATCTGCAAGAATGGAAGCAGCTTATGGCCTGGCCATCATTGTTACGATGTTAATGACAACGATCCTGTTTTCAAATTACCTCGTATTGCACAGGATAAAACCATTCTGGATATATTTTTTCCTGGCATTTTACCTTTCAGGAGAATTGGTTTTCTTAGCAGCTCTGCTCGACAAATTTAAACATGGTGGCTATATAACCATATTGATCGGTCTGTTAATGTTCACTGTAATGTATGTCTGGTACAGGGCACGCAAAATCAAGAACCGTTATGTTGAATTTGTAAGGGTTGATGAATATATTCCCAAGCTGGAAGAACTTAGCAATGATTCAACAGTTCCAAAATATGCAACACACCTGGTTTATTTAACAAGTGCCAATAATCATAAAGAGATAGAACACAAAATTATCTACAGCATACTTAGTGGTAAACCAAAGCGTGCAGATATTTACTGGTTTGTGCATGTGGATACACTGGATGAACCATATACAAGTGATTACTCAGTTGAACATATTATTCCGAACGATATAATAAGGGTGGAATTTCGTTTAGGCTTCAGGGTTGCACCACGTATCAACCTTATGTTTAAGAAAGTGGTGGAAGACCTGGTGGCAAACAGGGAAGTGAATATTACCAGCCGATACGAAAGCCAGCAAAAGAATAATGTAGTGGGGGATTTCCAGTTCATTGTTATGGAAAAATTCCTGAGCCAGGATAACGAACTGCCGTTCTTTGAACATATCATCATGCGCCTTTATTTCTGGATCAAAGAACTAAGCGTTAGTGAAGAAAGAAGTTTCGGCCTGGAGCAAAGCAATGTGGCAGTTGAAAAATTCCCATTGGTTGTTGCACCGGTAAGTAAACTCAGGCTCAAACGCATCTGGGAAAATGAAGAAGAAGAAGGCTTTTAATATTCAGCTATGTTATCTATCAGTGTAAATGAACTGCGGCAAAAACTAGAGAATAAGGAAGATATCTTGCTTATTGATGTGAGGGAAGAATGGGAACATGAAGCTTTCAACATTGGCGGGGTGCTGATCCCAATGAATACCATATTTGAAAATAGTGACAGGATAACAGCGAATAAACCAGTTGTAATGTATTGCCAGAAAGGGATACGCAGCCAGATCATTATACAAAGGCTCCAGCAAAAATATAATTACACCAACCTTATTAATCTTACCGGCGGAATGGATGCATGGAAAAAGGAATTCAATAAATGAAATTTTAAAGTTATTTTGTAAGACATCGTCATTGCGAGGAACGAAGCAATCTGTGTGTCATTCCTCGCAATGACGGATTAATATTTTTTCGTGAATCATACACTTCTATATATCATACTTGGTTATTTATTACTCATAGCCATTGTTTACCTGGTGCAGGAACGCTTTATTTTTAAACCTGAAAAACTTAAACAGGATTTTATTTATAAATATGATGTCCCGTTTAAAGAATTGTTTTTCGATGTTGAGCCAGGCGTAAGAATAAACGGATTGCATTTTACTGTGAAAGCCCCTCATGGATTGATATTGTATTTTCACGGAAATACCAGGAGCATAAAAGGATGGGCACGTTACGCCAAAGATTTTTCACGTTACAATTATGATGTGGTGCTGGTTGATTACCGCGGATTCGGAAAAAGTACCGGTAAGCGTACGGAAAAAGATATGCTGAATGATATGCAGTTTGTGTACGATACACTTGCATTGCAATACACAGAGCAACACCTGATCGTTTATGGAAGAAGCCTTGGCAGCGGCTTTGCAACAAAGATAGCCAGTGATAATAAACCCAGGTATCTTATACTGGATGCACCTTATTTCAGTTTCAGGAAAGCAATTGAAAGATTTCTTCCGATACTTCCTGTGAAACTGGTATTGCGTTATCATTTAAGAACAGATAAATGGATAGGACAGGTGAGTTGCCATACCTATATCCTGCATGGCACAAAGGATTGGCTGATACCGATCAGTAACAGCGAAAAACTGCAGGAGATCAATCCAAGAAAAATTACATTGATACGCATTGTTGGCGGCGGACATAATAATCTTCCTGCTTTCCCTGAATACCATAATTTTATCAGGTCAATTTTACAGTACTAAAAATATGAACATCAACCGCAAGAAAGTCTTTAACTGGGCAAAGGCCATCATCATCATTTATTGCCTGATCGGGATTACATTGTATTACCTGCAGGGCTTTTTTCTTTTTCATCCTGAAAAATTAAGCAGTGATCATGTGTTCAGGTTCAGTACGCCATTTGAAGAAGTATCGATCCCTGTAAACAATGAGGATACGATCAGTATGATCAAATTTTTCCCGAAAGATTCATTGCGCAAGGGTGTTGTTGTCTATTATCATGGTAATATGAAGAATGTGGAACGTTATGCTTCTTTTGCAGAAAGTTTTACAAAACATGGTTATGAAGTATGGATGGAGGATTACCCGGGTTTTGGAAAAAGTACCGGCGCAAGAACTGAAAAAAAATTATACGACCAGGCATTGCAGGTTCAGAAAATGGCCGCTGCAAAATACAGTAGTGATAGTATCATCATTTATGGCAAATCGTTAGGTACAGGAATAGCAACTTATATTGCCTCTATAACCACCTGTAAAAAACTGATCCTGGAAACGCCTTATTACAGTATTCCCGATCTGTTCAATTCTTTTTCATTGATTTACCCGGCTTCATATATGTCGGAATATGAAATACCAACCTGGAAATTTTTGCAGGATGTTGTAGCACCGGTAACAATTTTTCATGGTACCAATGATGGGGTGATATTTTATAGCCATGCTTCAAAGCTGAAAAAATATTTAAAGCCTTCTGATGAATTTATTACAATAGAAAACGGGAAACACAATAACCTGGCTGATTTTGAGACGTACAGGAAGAAACTGGATTCGTTGTTACAATAAACTTATTTGGTCTCCCGGTCTGACGGCTAAGGCCGTACCGACCGGTCGGCACCGTGATAGCGGTCAGACCGGATTTATTTTTCCTTAAGCGTAGTTCCTTTATCAGTTACTTTAAATTGATAAGAAACACCAACTTTCAAAGCAACATTTTCTTTTCCATGGCTAACAGGGAAACCGAAGCAAACAGGAAAATCATATTCAGCAACAATTTCTTTTAGAACTTCATCCACCGTTTTTCCAAAAGGCCTTTCTGTATCTTTCATATCAGTAAATCCGCCGAATATGAGCCCGGCTACTTTATTGAACTTGCCACTTCTCTTTAATTGATAAAGCATCCTGTCGAGGTTGTAAATATATTCACCAATATCTTCTATAAAGAGGATCTTCTTTTTTGTGTCGAAATCCGAAGCCGTTCCAATAATATTTGCAAGCAATGCCAGGTTTCCACCAACAAGCATCCCGGATGCTTCTCCTTTTTTATTGACTGGATGCGGACCTGTTTTATAATTTGCTTTTTTGCCTGTTATTGCATTGCGTAACGATTGAATAAATTCATTTTCACCATCATTGAACGCTCCTGCCATCGGTGCATGCATGGATGCGATCTTATATTTATTGAAAACATGCATGTGCAGAATGGTGATATCGCTGAACCCGATCAGCCATTTTGGATTTTTCCGGAATTTTTTAAAATCAAGTCTGTCGATGATCCGCCCCATTCCATAACCGCCTCTTCCGAATAAAATAGCATTGATCGAACTATCATCGAGCATTGCCTGTAATTCATCTGCCCGCTCATCATCAGTACCGCTGAAATAATTGCTGGAATTGCTGCCAAGTGTTTTTCCTATCATGACTTCAAACCCCCAGCTTTGTAATGTGCTGATACATGTTGAAGCCTTTGCAGCAGCCATGTAGCCTGCAGGGCAAGTAATGGCAATGGTATCGCCTTTTTTTAGATATGGAGGAATAATCATGAAAATAATTTGATGATTTATTGATTTGATGATGAAAAGTTTTTCTACATTCTGAAATGCCTTAATTATCAAATTACCAAATTGAATTAATTCCTAAGAGGTTTTCCTGTTTTTAAAATACTCTGTATCCTTTCCAGTGTTTTCTTTTCGCCTGTGAGGCTCAGGAATGCTTCTCTTTCAAGATCCAGTAAATATTGTTCAGACACTAGTGTTTGTTCACTCAGGTCACCGCCACACATCACATATGCAAGTTTTTTTGCAACAACCACATCATGATCGGTTGCATAATTAGCACGCCACATACCATTGATACCGGCATGCATAGCGCCAAGAGCAGATTGCCCGAGTACTTTAATATCATTACGCTGAACAGGCATTATATATCCGTCGTCATATAAATTAATAACTGCCTGTTTGGCTTCAGCGATCCTTCTTGCAATATTAACACTTACTTCATCTGTACCTTTCCTGTAAATCCCGAGGTCGTAAGCTTCGTATGCTGATGTGCCAACTTTAGCAGTAGCAATGGTAAGGAAACGGTTCTGCAATGTGATCGTTTCCGGTTCACCGTTATGCATTTCATCGGCAGCACGTAAAACAAATTCTTTAGTTCCGCCACCACCGGGAATAACGCCGATGCCAACTTCAACAAGGCCTGTATAAGTTTCTGCTGCAGCGATAACTTTATCTGCGTGCAAACTCATCTCGCAGGCACCGCCCAAAGCCAGCCCGTGTGGCGCAACAACGACAGGGATAGAAGAATAACGTACACGCATCATCGTATTCTGAAACTGCCGTATTGCCATGTCGATCTCGTCATAATCCTGCTCGATCGCCATCATAAAGATCATACCTACGTTGGCGCCAGCACTGAAATTTGATCCTTCATTTGCAATCACAAGCCCTTTATATTTTTCTTCTGCCAATGCGATCGACTTTTGAATTCCTTCCAGTACTTCACCACCAATGCTTCCCATTTTCGTGTACCATTCCAGTCCAAGTACATCATCACCTAAATGATAAGTGCGGCAGGCGCTGTTTTTCCATACTGTTTGATTGGAAAAATTCCTCATCACAATAAATGCATCGCCACCCGGAGTTGCTTTATAAGACTGTGATGCGATATCATAAAATAGGCGTTTGCCATTCTCAACTTTATAGAACGATTCAATCCCTTTAGCAAGCATATCATCAATCCATGGGGCAACAGAATATCCTGCTGCTTTCATGGCGGCCGTAGTTTTCGCAAAGCCAAGTGTATCCCAGCTTTCAAAGGCACCGATCTCCCAGCCAAACCCGGCCATCATCGCATCATCAACACGATACACTTCATCACTTATTTCCGGTATGCGGTGAGAGATATAAGAGAACAAGGCGTAGTGAAACTGGCGGTAAAAATCTCCTGCCTTATCTGTTCCTGCACACAGGGCTTTTATTCTTGTTTTAAGATCTTCAATTGGTTTTGCAGTTTCTAATGTTGCAAACTTTGGTTTTTTACGAGGCTCATATTCGAGTGTTGATAAATTTAATACCTGGATATCTTTAGATCCATCTGCTCCTTTTACTTTCTTGAAGAAACCCTGACCGGTTTTATCACCCAGCCAATTGTTTTCGATCATTTTATTAAGCCATGAAGGAATAATGAATTTTTCTTTTGCCTCATCATCCGGGCAATTATCATAAACACCTTTGGCAACTTTCACCAGTGTATCAATACCAACAACATCAGCTGTGCGGAATGTTGCAGATTTTGGCCTGCCGATCACAGGGCCTGTCAATGCATCAATTTCGTCTATGCTCAACTGTAGTTTTTCCATTGTATTCATGATCGCCATCATGCCGAATACACCAATGCGGTTAGCAATGAATGCTGGAGTGTCTTTACACAATACCGTGGTCTTACCAAGATACAGATCACCATAATGCATTAAGAAATCAACAACATCCGGATCAGTAAATGGCGTTGGGATGATTTCCAGCAATCTTAAATAACGCGGTGGATTGAAAAAATGCGTTCCACAGAAATGTTTTTTAAAATCATCAGTTCTTCCTTCAGCCATCATGTGAATGGGAATTCCCGAAGTATTCGACGTGATCAAAGTTCCAGGCCGGCGGTATTTTTCAACTTCTGTAAAAATTGATTGCTTGATATCCAGCCTTTCCACAACTACTTCAATGATCCAGTCTGCACCGGCAATATCTTTCATATTGTCGGTGAAGTTTCCAGTGGTTATTCTCTTAATTACATCTTTATGATAAACCGGCGAAGGGTTTGATTTGATCGCCGCGGTGAGTGCATCATTCACAATTTTATTTCTTTCAGCAGGTTTTGCATCAGCTGCTATTTCCTTGGGTAACATATCCAGTAATAAAACCTGGAGGCCGATACCGGCAAAATGCGCTGCAATACGACTGCCCATAACACCACTTCCCAATACGGCTACTTTTTTAATGATCCTGTTTGACATATGAAAATTAGTTAGTTAAACAACTATTTGCAAAATCGAAGTTATGGATTTTAAATTATGGGCAAAAGAAAAAGTGCAGACAGAAAAAGAATTGCCATTGATTCACTGATTAAATCCGTATTTGCATACATCAATCAATGAATCAATGGCAATTTTGTAATCACCCATTGATGTCTTATTCAACAAAATACTCATCTCCGGCGGTGTTGATATATCCAACTTTACCGCTCGACGTTTTTACCATGAGATATTTTGTTCCGTTAACCCATTTTACTTCTTTGTATTTGGGCTGTATCACAGAATTATCGCTGAAATAATAACCACGCATGTTGTTATCACCGGTAATGATAAAACCTCCGTCATCATAAACGATATCGGAATAACCCGTTGAAATGATGTCCCTGTTGGTTATATCTTTCACATATGTTTTTCCTTCTTTCTGAATGATAATATATTCCTTGCCGTCTTTACCGTCTACAGTTACCAGGTTTGAGTATTCCGGTGCAATGGCCATTTTTCCATCAGTCATCATCACACCATACATGCCGCCTTTGTTAACCTGTAAAAAAGGAGGGGTAGCCTTCCTGTTTATTTTTATTGAATTGTATTGAAAAGGTACAATGGTATCGAATTTACTGTTGAAGATACCATAGAGGTTATTTTTTACGGCTATGTAATAAGTTTCATCACTTCCCTGGATCTTATAATCATCAACTATTTTATCGAACATACCATTACTGTTTGGCAATGTGTAAGTTTTTTCTATTTCAACAGTTTTAAAAGGAACACGGTTTTCTGCTACAGAATTTTCATTGATGGCCGGGCATTTAAGCAATCTAATTCCTTTTGTGTTGATACAGATTTCTTCCCCGCTGGCAACCAAAGATGCACCTGCAAATAATACCGTATCGCCACCTTCTTTTTTTACATTGGGCATATAGCCTTTTCTGAAAGATTTTGCAACCGTGAATTTTGCAGGGATCACCAAAGTGCCGGCTTTATTGATATAGCCATATTTAGAGCCGACCTTCACACTGGCATATCCTTCAGAAAACCAGTTGGCTTCATTGAAACGGGGGCTTATAACTATTTTTTTATCGGGTGTTGCATAACCCCATTTGTCGCCTTGCCTGTAAGGGATCAAAGACATATCAGTTTGCTGGGCATATGTTGTTGCAGTTATGGACATGACGATGCATGCCAGAATATACTTTTTCATATTCATATCATTTTATTTCAGGCAGCGTTGCAAAAAGGAAGCCAAGATGTATGATCATTAATTTTCGAAAGGATATAAGATCACTTTAATGCTTTCATCATTTTCAAGCTGATGTTTAAAAACAAAGGATACAACGCTTACAGAAGCATTGTCGGCCCAGGTGAGTATGGGATAATTGGGAAAGAATTTTTTCAGGATGGGGTATTGAAAATAATAACCCGAAAGTGCAGAGCTGGGATATTTTGAAATATTATTCCTCACTGTATCAGCAAACCGTATGATCTCATTTTCCTGTTCTTTGTAAGGATTAAAGAACGGTACATAATAGCTGGTAAAATAACCACTGTCGCAAAATGATTTTAAAAATTGAGGATATCCTGATTCAACAATGATCTGGTTATTGAGTTTGTATTTATTTTTTAGCCGGCTGATCTCATGCAATGATGCATTTGAATTTTCCGCGGATAAATTTTTAAAATCCAGCCAGAGGTTTGCAGTAAGGTTTTGTGAAGCATATGTTGCCAGCAATGTATCCAGGTTAAGGGTAGAAGGAGCAGATGAATCATGATATACTTCAAAATGATCTTTCTGCATATCGAAATAAACATCACATTCAATTCCGGCAGTACCGGCGGGAAGTTTTTTCATGATATCAATATCATCAACAGCTTTTATCCAGTGTTTGTTTTTCTGTAATAATTTTTGATCACAAAGCGGCAGGTTTACGGGTTTGATCTTATCGGAAAATGAAGAAGGGATGATGACCCTGCTCATACCCTTGTGAAGGATGATATCAGCCAGTAACAAACATAACAGTATTAAAACTGATACGGTATATTTGTTGGTTATAAAACCAAATTTTTTCATTTAGTTTTCTTATTCATTATTACAAACAGCTTTAATGGAACATGGTTCATTAAATAATGATAGTTACAGTTTCAAAAAAAATGAAAAAGCTGTAATTGTATTTTTATTAAAGCTACTTATTTTACTGTTTTTACTCAAATCATTCTTTTATTTTTATAATGATCCCCTGATTGGTTACAGAAAGGATATCGGGGGTAACAGGGTTTTTACTTTGCTCAAATGGTCATTCAGTAATGACCTGCTTGTCCTGCTGCTTATTAATACCCCATTCGTGCTATTATTGTCTGTTCTTTCATTTTTCAGAAAAAAGAGGTGGGTTGTTGTATTGATAACAGCTTTTTTCCTGGTTATTAATTTTTTCTGTGTATTGTTAAACCTTATTGATGTATTTTATTTTCATTTTCACCTGCAACGTGCTGATGCAGATCTTTTATACGTTCTTCAGCACCCTTTTCAAAAGACATTCATTAAA
>Ga0209023_10002715_pt1 | contig 21744 bp, 21 predicted proteins | sample LakOneMetagenome_FD_187468 | JGI IMG/M metagenome (GOLD analysis project Ga0209023, IMG submission 187468) | Freshwater and sediment microbial communities from Lake Erie, Canada (SPAdes) (version 2) | ecosystem: Environmental > Aquatic > Freshwater > Lentic | place: Lake Erie, Canada...
CGCTGCTCGAGCCGGTGACGATGACGACCTGATCGGTGAGATCCATGGGGGTTCTCTAGCAGGACCGAGCAGGCGATCACGGTGTGGTTCGGCCCCGAATGGGGTAGTGCGGCACGGACGAGATGACCGAGGAGGCCGCCGTGGCCGACGCAGTGGACAACACCCAGGCCGATGACGGCTCGATGATCACCTACACCACCGTCATCGACACCCAGAGCTCACCAGAGGCGACCTTCGCCTTCATGGCCGACCTGGTCAACCTCGAGCGATGGGACCCGGGAACGAAGCAATCGGTGCAGGTCGCGGGCGACGGACCAGGGCTCGGAGCGCGCTACGACGTCAAGGTCGGGCTCCTGTCGATGCACTACGCGGTGGAGGAGTTCCACGAGCCGAGCAGCGTGCTGGCTCGCGGAACCCACCCCTTCGTGCGGTCGACCGATTCCATGCGGGTCGAGCCCCGGGGCGATGGTTCTCGGGTGACCTATCAGGCTGAGCTCACCCCCCGGGGACCGCTCAAGTTGCTCAGCCCGATGCTCGATCGGGTCTTCCAACGGATGGGCGACGATGCCGCCGAGGGGCTGGCTCGGGCGCTCAACGGGCGGCGCGCCAACATCCACCTCTGAGGGCACCGACGTGGCCGGTCGGCCTCGGCCCCCCGCCAAGCTCGAACCGGCCGAGCGCACGATCAGCTGGCGACGCGCTTCGCGGTCGCGGTGGTCCGCTTGGCGGCGTTGGTCGCGGTGGTGGCCGTGCGCTTGGCCCCCGCCTTCGCCGCCTTCGTGGTCTTCTTCGCCGCCGTGGCCCCGGTGCTGGCGGTGCGCTTCGCTCCGGCCTTCGCCGCTCGGGTCGTCGACGTCGATGCTCCCTTGGCCGCCGCAGCGGTGGCCCTCGCTCCGGAGGTGGCCGACGAGACGGTGGCCTTGCCCGTGCGCTCTGCCTTGTCGGTGGCGGCACGGGCGGACTGGCGGACGGCGGACGCGGTCTTGCGCGCCAGCGGAGACCCGGTGGGTGCCTGGCGCGGCCGGGTCCGCCCGGTGAACCGTGCGATCAGGTCCTGGGCCACGCTGACACCGCCTTGGGCGATGCCGCTGACGGTGTCGGTGACACGATCGACCACGCCGGCCGCAGCGCCAGCGACCAGGTTGGCCGGCGGGCTGTCGGGGGCCTCGGGGTGCGGGTGCGTCGGGGCTGACTTCTTGGCCTGCTCCATGGCGTCGCCCAGGTCGGACAGGTCGTTGCGGCCCAGTTCGGCCCGGACCTTGGGGAAGTAGTCGTTCTCCTCTTCGTCGACGTGGTGGCGAACGCTCTCGATCAAGACGGTCACCTTGGCCTTGAAACGCTCGTCAGAGGCATCCATGCCCTCGAGCTCGGACAGGAGCCACTTGACGATGTGGTGCTCCTCGATGGCCTCGAGAACGTCGTCATCGATGTCGTCGACCGTGGCCCGGGTGACGGGGTAGAAGAGCTGCTCCTCGATGGCAGCGTGGACCGACAGCTCTTGGATGATCTTGTCCACCACGGTTCGACGTTCGACCAGCGCGGCATCGCTGGTCTTCTCGAACCGCTTGAAGAGCTTCTCGACGGTCTGGTGGTCGTTCTTGAGGAGGGTGATGGCATCCATGACCCAGCCACTACCCCGATCGGCCCGGGACAACACCGCCTGACCCCCGAAAAGGTGGCGTTCGTGGGATCGGGCGCCGGCCCCATGGGCGTTGCCTTCGGCTGGTGCTCCAGTCGTGGGAGCCCCGGGTCACCCACCGGAGTGAAATCCCCGATCCGTGTCATGGAGGTGTCGGCATCCTGGCGGTCGGCCCATACCCTCGGCTGGCCGCGGTTCGAACCAACCCGCTCTCACCGGAGGGACACGCTTGACCCCCACCCCTGTCCTAGCCCGCCTGCGCTCGTCGAGCCCGCGCACGGGGCTGCGGTCCATCGGACTCGTCGCCGTCTGCGTGGCGGTCCTCGCCGGATGCTGGAGCGGCCCGCAGGGCAACGACATGGATCTGATCAACGGCTACCGGCAGTCCAGGGGCGGGTCGACGCTGGCTGGTGACCAGGCAGCCATGGACAAGGCCCAGGCCTGGTCGAGGCACATGGCCCAGACCGGTGTGCTCGAGCACACCGGCGGTGGGACCAAGCTCAACACCAACGGTGTCTCGGGCTGGTGCAGCTACTACGAGAACGTCGCCTACGGGTCGAGCCTGGCCGCGGTGCACGCCAGCCTGGTGGCATCCGACGTCCACCGGGCCAACATGCTCAGCACCGCTCACCGGGTGGGCACCGGCGTCTACCAGCAAGGTTCGACGGTCTGGGTCACGGAGATCTACCTCCGCAACTGCTGAGCGGATCGCCCGACCGACGTCCGAGGGTCCGTTCTGTCGACATCCCGTACGCTGCGCTGGCACATCGGATCCGGGGCCTACAGGGGAGCGAATGCCACCATCTGCGGATCTGCCGGGGAAGCTCCTGCGCCAGATCGTCGACGTCGTGCCGCGGGCCATCGTGGTCACCGACGCCACGGGGATCATCCGGCTGTGGAGCGACGCCGCCCAGCGCCTCTACGGCTGGTCCGAGGGCGACGTGCTCGGTCGTCCGATCTTCGAGATCCTCGATCCGGGGAAGGGCCTGTCCGATCGACCCGGGATCCTCGAGGCCCTGCTCGCCGGGGAGGAGCTGCACCAGCAGTTGCATCTGGTGCGCAGCGACGGCGGCACGGTCCACGTCAACAGCGTCACGCGGGCGTTGCTCGACGCCGACGGGCAGATCGAGCTGATCGTCGGAGCAACCGACGAGCTGGCTGAGCTGGCTGCCCTGGAGCTCGAGACCAAGGAGCTCTCCGATCACCTCCGCCTGGCCCTGGACGCCGGCGGCTTCGGCACGTGGCGGTGGGACATGGCCACCGGCGTCACCCAGTGGGACCAGGAGATGGAGCGGTTGTTCGGGCTGGCACCCGGCACGTTCGACGGGACGTTCGACGCGTGGAAGGCCCTCCTGCACCCCGACGACGTGGCGCCCGTGCTCCAAGTGCTCGACGCCGCCGTCGCCAACCGGTCGCACTACCGGCTCGAGCACCGAGTGGTCACGGCGGACGGGACCGTGCGATGGCTCGAAGGCTCGGGGAGGGTGACCCTGGACCAGGACGGGAACGTCACCGGCACCATCGGGTGCTCGCACGACATCTCCGAACGAGCCCGGGCCGTGGCCGAGCGGGAGCGCCTCGCCGAGGTCGCGGTCGAGTCGCTCGCACGCGAACGAGTCCAGCGCGAGCGCCTCGAGCTCGTGGCCGCGGTCAACGAGGCACTCGAGGATTCCGACGACCTGCCTGGGCTCATGGCTCGCATCACGACGGCGGTGGTGCCGAGGCTCGGTGATTGGTGCGCCCTCCACATCCTCGACACCGACACGTCCGTGGCACCGCTGGTGGAGATCGCCCACACCGACCCGGACATGGTGCGCTTCGCTCGGCACCTGCAGGCGCGCCATCCCTACGACCCGGATGCCCCGACCGGCATCGCCGCGGTCATCAGGACGGGTCAGCCCGAGTTCCACCCGATCATCGATGACGAGCTGATCGACAGCCTCGACCCGACGCCCGAGCAACGCCAGATCCTGAGCGACCTGGGCGTGCACAGTGCGATGACCGTGCCGCTCACCAAGCAGGGTCGGGCGCTGGGCGCCATGCAGTTCGTCATGTCGCAGGGCCACCGCTCCTACACCGACGAGGACCTCGGCCTGGCTCAGGCGGTCTGCGCTCGGATCGCCGCCACGTTGGACAACCGACGGCTGCGCCGCCTGGCCGAGCGCACGGCGAGGACCGATGCCTCCCTGGCCGGGCTGGGCCGGCGGTTGGCCGCCTCGGCGTCGATCGACCAGGTGCTCGGGGTGATCTCCGAGGATGCGCCACGGGTGCTCGGAGCCGATGCGGTGGACGTCGCCCTTGCCCTCGACGCCGAGAGCCTCACCATCTCCGGCTCGGGTCGCCGGGTGGCCCTCGCCGATGCCGGGCCCCTGTCCGCTGCCATGGGCCAGGCCGAGACCATCCTGCATCAGGGTGCCGTGCGCCATCCCGGCCGCGAGGACACGGACGGCACCGCAGGCGCGCTCGTGGCCTCGCCGCTCTACGACGACGTCCACGACCCCATGGGCGTGCTGGTGCTGAGCTGGGACCAGGCGGTGATCTTCGACGAGATCGACCTCAACGCCATCGAGACCCTGTCCCGGTTGTGCGGACAGGCGATCGTTCGCTCGCAGTTCGCCGGCCACACCCAGCAGATGGCCGACCTGGCGGCGGCCATGGCCGCAGCGCGCACCACCACCGAGGTCGCCCGACTCCTGCGAGAGCACGGCAAGATGAACCTACGCGCCTCGGTGGCCAACCTCCGCTTGATCGACGCCGACACGGCCACGGTGCGGACCGCTCTGCCCAGCGATGCACCAGACCGCTTCACCCGGCTCTACGAACGGGTGGCCCTGGAGTCGAAGCTCCCGCTCACCGACGCGATCCGAGACGAGCAAGCGGTCTGGATCGATGATCTCGACGAGTACCGCGGACGGTACCCGGGCGCAGCTGACGACGCGGAAGAGGCCGGCCTGGGAGCCCTGGCCATCCAGCCGCTCTACGACAGCGACGGCGAGCCGATCGGCGCCATGGCCTTCGCCTGGCCAGCGGCGATGCGGTTCGACCATCGCCTCCGATCCCAGTTCGCCACCATGGGCGACCTGGCCGCCCAGACCCTCGAACGGGTTCGTCTCTTCGAGGCCGAGCACGCCGTCATCGCCTCGTTGCAGCGTCGCCTGTTGGCACCCCTCCCCGATGTCGACGGTGTGCAGATGGCTGCGCACTACCAACCCGCGGCCTCTGCCGTCGGCATGGGAGGCGACTGGTACGAGGCCGTACCGCTGGGCGATGGCAGCGTGGTGGTGATCCTGGGCGACGTGGTGGGCCACGGGGTGGACGCGGTGGTGGCCATGTCGCAGATCCAGCACCTCCTGACCGGTCTGCTCCAGGCCGGTACTCCACTGGGGGACGTCCTGGCTCGTGCCAACGCCATGATCGCCGGCCCGGAACCGATCTACGCCACCGCGCTGCTGCTGCACCTCGACCCCCTCGGGCGTCGGGTCGGGTACGCCAACGCGGGGCATCCCCCCGCCCTGCTCCGCGACCCCGCCGGATCGGTCCGCCTGCTCGACGCCAACCAGCACCCCATGTTCGGGCTGGCGCTGGGGCCGTTCGAGCTGGTGTACGAGCCCATGGAGGAGGGTGCCCTGGTGCTCGCCTACACGGACGGGTTGGTGGAGCGTCGCAACGAGACCATCGACGAGGGGATGGACCGACTGGCGGGGTTGCTCGCTCGGCTCGAAGGCGACGAGCTCGAGACCGCCCTCCGGGAGCTGGTGGACACCGTGTCGGCGGCCGATCCGAATCGGCGAGCTACCACCGATGATGTCGCCGCCGTGCTCATCCGCGCTCAGCGTCGACGAGGAACCTGATCAGGATCGAGCGACCAGCCGAACGGTGAAGCCGCCGTCGACGACGCCCATGGCGAGCTCGCTGCACATCTGGCGAGCGAGCCACAACCCGAACCCGCCTTCGCCGGGGTCGCGCGGCATTGGCCGCATGCCGACCTGCAGGTCAGTGGGCCCGCTTCCGGCGTCGGACACGGTGATCACGGCGCGGCCCGATCCGACCCACCCTCGCATCCTGACCGGTGGCTCCCCGTGGAGCGCGGCGTTGGTCACCACCTCGCTCACCGCCCCCACCAGGCCTTCCTCGGCTTCCGCGCTCAGGCCGGCGGCGGCCACCAGCCGGCGCGTGGCGCTTCGGGCCTGTACCGGTTCGGCGCCGATGAGGTCCATGGCGGGGGGGCTGGACTCCATCGGGCTCGCGACGTAGCGCCTGTTCCCGGTCATGGTCTGGCCGGCCGCGGTCCGCTGGTCCGGTGTTGTGCCATGGCTGCTCCACGACTGGTCGTGCGAGGCTCGTGCCCGACCGCGGCCGTGGCTAAACCTGCCGATGGGTCGACGGACTCGGGGCCACGGTCATCCGGGCCGAGACCGGCGCTACGACGAGAAGAGTGCACCGACACCGGTCAGGTCGAAGATGCGCTGCACCGCCTGGCTGCTGGCCGCAAGGAGGAAGTCCTGGTCCTCGTTCCTTGCTCGGTGGACGGCGACGGTGAGCACCCGGACGCCGGACGAATCGATGAACGTGAGCTGGCTCAGATCGAGCGAGACGCCACGACCGGCCTCGAGCGCCGTGCCGATCGCTTGGTCGAGCTCCCCGGACGAGGCGGCGTCGAGCTCGCCGGACGCCAGGACCGCCGTGGGCGTCACCGAAGGATCGACGGTGACCTGGAAGTACGCGTCGCGCTCGTTGTGGTCCATGGACCGATCGTAGACATGCCGCACTGGCGGTCTGGGTCCGGTGAACGCTCGCGGAGCGGGCGATTCACGGCTTGAGCACGACCTTGATGGCGCCCTCTGCCTTCTGCTGGAACGCGGCGTAGGCCTCGGGACCGTCGATGAGCGGGATCTGGTGCGTGGTGAGATCGGCGACGCCGAGCGGGTCCGAGTCGTCGATCAGCAACGGCATCAACACTGGCGTCCACTCCCGCACGTTGGCCTGGCCCATGCGGATGGTCAGCTGCTTGTCGAACATCTGCAGCATGGGGAGCGGGTCTCGTGCTCCGCCGTAGACCCCGGCGACCGAGAGGGTCCCGCCCCGCCGCACGCCGTCGATGGCGGTGAGCAGGGCCCCGAGCCGGTCGACGCCGGCGTGTTCCATGAGGGGGGCTGCCACCTTGTCGGGCAGGCGTCCGGTGACGTTCTGCACGAACTCGGCCACGCCCGCGCCGTGGGCCTCCATGCCGACGGCATCGATCACCGAATCTGGGCCTCGTCCTCCGGTGAGCTCCCGGAGGCGCTGGCCGACGTCGTCGAAGTCCCGGAGGTCGACGGGGACGATCCCGTGGCGGGAGGCCATCTCGAGGCGCTCGGGGACCAGGTCGACCCCCAGCACCAGCGAGGCGCCTCGGTGCCGGGCGATTCGGCCGGCCATCTGCCCGATGGGTCCGAGGCCGAGGATGGCGACGCTGCCGCGCTCGGGCACGTCGGCGTACTCCACGGCCTGCCACGCCGTGGGCAGGACGTCGGAGAGGAACAGGAACTGCTCGTCTTCTGGTCCCTCGGGCACCTTGATCGGGCCGTACTGGGCCTGGGGAACGCGCAGGTACTCCGCTTGGCCGCCGGCGACCTGGCCGTAGAGCTTGGTGTAGCCCAGCAGCGAGGCACCGGTGCCGTGCTCGTGGACCTGGGTGGTCTCGCACTGCGACTGCAGGGCGTGGGTGCACATCCAGCAGTGGCCGCACGAGATGTTGAACGGGATCACCACGCGATCGCCGGGGACCAGGTGCGTCACGTCCCGGCCGACCTCCTCCACGATGCCCATGGGTTCGTGGCCGAGGATGTCGCCCTCATCCATGAACGGGCCGAACAGTTCGTAGAGGTGGAGGTCCGAGCCGCAGATGGCGGTCGACGTGACCTTGATGATGGCGTCGGTCGGCTCCTCGATCCGGGGATCGGGGACCTCGTCGATGCGGACGTCGCGCTTGCCGTGCCAGGTCAGGGCCTTCATGGGGTCATCCTTGGGTGGAGGGTGACCGCCACTACCCACGGGGCCGTGGGTTGACACGTAGCTGGCCGGGAGGGCGCTACACCGGCGAGTCCGAGAATCGAACCGTCACCTGCGTGGCCCCGGCGCTCTTCAGGATCTGGGTCAGGAAGATGCGCGTGTTTCGCTCGGCTCGGCGGCGCAGGCCCGACTCCATGGCCGCGGCCCCGACCTTGCGGCGACCGGCGAGTTGGGCCGCCTTCTCGCTGGTGGGGCTGTCGTTGAACACCGAGGTGGCCCGGTTGAAGAGGCCACGTCGGCGGGAGACCACCTTTGACCGGTCCAGATCCAGGGTGACGTTGCCGACCCGGGCGTGGGGGACCGTGACGGTGACGTGGCGGCCCTGGCCGACCTTCACCGAGCGATCGTCGAGATCCGAGAGGTCCACGACGCCGTCGGCCGATCCCACGGCGTCGTAGATGACGTGGTCGCCAGCCACCACGCTCGGCACGTACTTGACGTCCTTCTCCACATCGACGGTGACCTCGAACTCGCTGGCCGACGCGTGGTAGTCCGACAGGTCCGACAGCGACTTGAGCAGCACCGGACCGGTGCGGTCGACCGTCTTCTCCTTCACCGGATTTCCGACGTGCGGCAACAGCGAGAACCGTTGAGCCGCCCCCACCGCCAGCACCAGCACCACGACGAGCGCGGCGGAGCTGAGCACACCTTTGAGCACCTTCATCACGAATCCTCCCGTGAGGGCCCCGCAGTGACCTCATTCGGGTCCCGAGTGTGCGTCGCCGCTGGTTCCAACCGCTCGCGAGCCCGACTTCTTCCGAACCGTGCCGAGGATCACACGTGGTGTGGGTCGGTCAGTGCTGCTTGAGGGGGTCGACGTAGACGTCATCGACGTCGATGCCGCCCAGTCCGATCGACTTGATGCTGACCGTCACCGAGGTGAACTCGTCGCCCAGCAGCGGGAGGCGGAACAGGAGCAGGGGAGCGGACCAGGCTGGCGTCAGCGGTAGTGCGGGGCTCAGCAACACCTGGGTTGCGCCCGAGTCGGTTCGGGCCGTGACGACCACCAGCGCGATGCCGGCCAGGCCTCGGCTCCGAGCGAAGAACCGCATCAGGGTGGCCGTTCCGTTCACGCACAGCGGCGCGGCCGTGGCCGAGGTCCCCGCCGGCAGGTTGAGGGCGTGCGAGTCGTCGTCCGACGCGGGCATGACGGTCTCGTTGATCCCGTCGACCACACGTGCGCTCCCGGCGGTGGACCAGGTGCGCCCGCCGTCCTCGAAGTCGCCACCGGGCATCGGGAAGTACAGGTTCGGATCGAGCGCCCACGAGAACACCGGTGCGCTCTGTCGCGAAGGGCACGAAGGCGCCGCGGCCTCGGCCGCGGTGGCCGGGATCAGGCCAGCCAGGGGGACGGCCATCGCCACGGACATGGCAAGGGCTCGCACGGTTCGCACGGTTCGCATGGCGGGTGCTCCTGGGGTGACGGAGGGCTAGATGGCTTCTTCGAGCGGGTCGAGCGGGTCGATCAGACTGATCACCGTCGATGGGGTGGCGGCACGCCGGGCCTGCTTGGTTCGGTACATGGCGCGGTCAGCGTCTCGGGCGGCCTGGAGCACCTGTCCGCCCGGCGCCGTGGCGAACCCGGCCGAGGCGGAGATGGGCCGGTCGCCGATCTGCGGATGCTGGGCCAGACCGTCCTCGACCTCGTCGGCCAGCTGCTCGAGCTCGGCGGGGGTGGCGCCGACGATCAGGATGCCGAACTCGTCACCGCCGAGGCGACAGGCCAGGCCCCGGGCGGGGAGGACCTGCCGGATCACGTCGGCGACCGAAACCAGGAGTCGGTCACCGAGCTCGTGGCCGTAGCGATCGTTGATCTCCTTGAGGTGGTCCACGTCGAGCATCAACACGCCGGTGGGCTCTCGGCCGGCAGCCACCTGGGACGCCAGCGCCTCATCCCATGCCAGGCGGTTGCCCAGCCCGCTCAGGGCATCTCGGCGAGCCTGGTCGGAGGCATCGGAGTAGGCCGAGCCGAGCGAGATCAGGGTGTCGATGTGCTCCGATCGGTCGCGGGCCAAGAACGCGATCAGGCCGGCGGGGCACAGGGCCAGGAGGAGGGCGACGGGAGCGCCGTGGGTGGCCAGCACCGCCGTGACCCCGACCGGCACCAGCAGGACATCGACGGAGTAGGACCACCGCAACATGCCCGTCAGCTCGGACAGGTCCAGCCCAAGGCCGAAGCAGTTTCGCCACCACGAGATGGCCAGGTCGGACACGACCTGAGCCACGAACGCGACGGCGATGACCGCCCACCATCGCGGTCCGGCCGGGCCGAGCCCGACGACCTGGACCACCGCGGCCGGGCCGATGACGAAGAAGCTCGAACAGGCGGCCACGGCGAGCGGCTCGCGTCGTTGGCGGCGCACCCGGGCGTAGAGGTTGCCGGCGACCATCGCCACCACCACGGCGATCGGCACCGCCCCGGCCGGGAGCATCAACAGCATGGCCACCACGACCGGTTCGGTGGGCACGGCCGACGCCGAGCCCACCTCCAGCTCGATCGTCGAGGCGACGGCAAGGGCGGCGATCGCCAGCCCGAAGACTGCGGGCCGGAACGACCCCCAATCGGTGACGGCGGCAAGGGCGCCGGCCGAGATCACGAAACCGAGCGCGCCCAGCCGCAGCGACCATCGGTCACGGGCGTCGGGGCCCCGCCAGCGCACCCGCGAGTCGTGGATCTGCTGGCCGAGGCGCACGGCAGCGACCACGTCGGGTGCAGCGGCGGCGCAGGGGGACGGTCCATCGGATGGCCACTCCGAACGGTCCATCTGATCTCCCCGATGCGATAGGACCACCAGGCCATCGCGCCCGGTTCCTCTGGTCATCGGCCGCTTCGAGCAGAACTTGAACGATTCCTCCCGCCGAACTGGAGATCAGCGCGCCTGCCACTCGCTCCGCGTCATCCGCCAGATGAGATCGACCCCCGTATCGGCGGGGGCCTGCGGCACTCGAGGGGCCGACGACCGTCCGGCCAGGCGGAACCCGAGCTGCTCGGGGATCAGACGGCTGTGGACGTTGGACAGATCGTGGTGGATCTCGACGACCTCGATGTCGGGCACCGTGAACGCCAGGCCGGAGAGGGCCTCCGACGCTCGCCGGGCGATGCCCTCCCCGAGGTGATCGACGTGTACCCAGTACCCGATCTCCAGTGCTCCGGGTCCGAGGCGCCGGTGCAGGCCGCAACTGCCGACGGCGACGCCGTCGGAGAAGATGCCCATCATGAGGTCGCCCCCGGCGGCCCACCTGTCGTCCCACTCGGCCTCCATGGCCCGCCGCTCGTCGAGGGTCAGCGGTTCCCGGCTGATCCAGGGCATGTAGGCCCGAAGGTGCTCGATGTTGGCGGCGACGAGTTCGGCGAGGACCTCGGTGTCGTCGACCGTCCAGCGACGCAGGAGGAGGCCGTCGTGCTCGACGCGCTCGGGAAGCGGATCCATGGGTCGAGTGTGCCTGGTTCAGCGACCATCGTTGGAGGGAGTTCGGCCCGGTGGACCCGTCTGAGGTGGCTCAGGATCCGTCGAGCACGTGGAGCAGAGCACGCTCGGCCCGATCCATGGTCTGGGTGCGGCGGCTGCGGCGCCAGGCGTCGTGCAAGCGACCGGTCGAGGCCGCCACCTCGAGCGACGGGTGGATGTAGCTCTGGCGGCACACCGTGCGGGTGTTGCCGAGGCGCTCAGCCGCCTCGTCGACCGCAGCGAGGTACCGGGCGAGCTCGGCTCGTTCGTCCGCGCCGGGTGTGTCCGGGCCGAGCTGGCCGGTGACCGCCGCCGAGCCGCCCCAGGCCCGGAAGTCGTGCGCGGTGGCCGTGGTCAACCAGTGCTCTCGTAGGTACTCGTTCACGTCGTCGGAGGCCACCGCCTTGACTCGACCAGCTTCGAGGTAGCTGAAGAGCTGGGTACCACCGACATCGTCGCAGCGCGCCACCAGACGGGCGATCCGAGGGTCGTGGAGGTGGATCTCGTGCTCGGCCCCTCCCTTGCCGGTGAACTCGAACGTGACATCGGCCCCGTCGACCTCGACGTGGTCGGATCGCAGGGTGGTCAGCCCGAACGAGTCCCGAGCCACCGAACCCCGGTTCCCGACCCGCACAAGGGTCTCGTCGAGCAGGTGGACGGCGAGGGCCACCACCCGACGGTGGTCGAGGCCGCGGGCACGCAGGTCGGCGTCGATCTGTCGTCGGAGGCCGGGAAGGGCTCGGCCGAGGGCATCGAGCTGCTGGAACTTCTCCATGGCTCGGGCCTGCGTCCAGGCGTCGTGGTAGCGGTACTGCTTTCGGCCCTCGACGTCTCGTCCGGTGGCCTGGATGTGGCCGAGCGGGTGAGGGCTGATCCACACCTCGGTCCACGCGGGAGGAATCGCCAGCAGGTCGATCCGCCGTCGATCGGCAACGGTCACCGACCCCCCGCGCGGGCCGAGGTAGGAGAAGCCGCGCCCGCGACGACGGCGGGAGATGCCCGTCTGCGCGTCGTCTACGTAGACCAAGCCGGCCCGTTCGGCCGCGGTCCTCGGGTCCTCGATGGCGGCCACGGGGAGCTACCGGCGGAATCGGTCCACGGCGATGCCCGCCGTCGACAGAACGCGACCAGGGGGTCCACCGAGACGGTGGACCCCCTGGTCGGTGATGCGAGTTGCGTCAGTTCTGGTGCGCACGCTCGGTGGCTTCGTGCGCGTCGGCCTCGGCCCTGGCCTTGTCGGCCTCGGCCTCCTTCTTGGCGACCTCACGTTGGGCCGCAGCCTTGTCCTGCTGGGCCTCGCCCTCCTTCTCGAGGTTGCGATCGCCGGTGATCACACCGGCCGCCTCCTTGGCCTTGCCCTTCACGTCCTCGATGACGCCCTTGACGCCTTCCTTGGGACCACTTCGGTCGTCGCTCACGATGTTCTCCTTGATTGGTGGATGAGAGCGACTACCCGTCGGAGTGGGATCGAAACCCGAACCGGGCGGTGGCGATCGTCACGTGGCGACCTCATGGTCCCGGCATCGCCGAGACCCGGCGGGGGGAGGGCGGGGGGGCGCCCTACCTGCGCCCGTCGTAGGCCAGGCTCTACCGGTCGGCAGCGTGCTCGAGCTGAGCCTTGGTCATCTTCGAACGGCCCTTCACCCCTTTGTGCTTGGCCTCGGCGTAGAGCTGGTCGCGGGTGCGGCCGCCAGAGCCCTTGTGGGAGCGCAGACCCCCGCGTCGACCCGACGAGAGGTCCTCGGTCGACGTCTTGCTGGCCTGCTCGGCCTCGCCCGCTCGGGCCCGCTCCTTGTTCACGGTGCGAGCGGCGATCTCCTCGGCCTCGTCCTCGCCGGTTCCCCGCTCCTCGAGGCCTTCCTTGATGTGCTCGTACTGGCGTTCACGTTTCTTGCTCCATGACCTGGGCATGGCTGCCTCCTGGGTGTGCGACCACTCGGACTACCCGGCTCGTGGCCGCCTCATTCCTGGCTATTCAGGCGTAGGTGGCGATGGCCTCGGCGGCGGAGGCTCGGTAGCCGCCCCCGAACTTGATGGCGTGCACCACCAGCGGCGCCACCTGGTGGAGCGCGGTCCGCTCCCTCCATCCGTCGGCCAGCGGCGCCACCTCCTGGTAGGCCGCGAAGCACACCGACCCGAAGCCGCCGAACAGCCGCATCATGGCCAGGTCGAACTCCCGATGCCCGCCGTGAGCCGCCGGGTCGATGAGCCAGCTCCGGCCGTCGGCGTCCACGATCCGGTTGCCCGCCCAAAGGTCGCCGTGGAGGCGAGCCGGCGGCTCGGGTGGGCCGCCGACGACACGGAGACGATCGGCGTCGAGCCGTTCGAGGGCGGCGATCGACGCGTCCGGGAGGGCGTGCCGGTCGCGTGCGAGCCGGGCGAGTGGAGCCATGCGCTGGGTGGCGTAGAACTCGGCCCAGGTGTCCACTGGTTCGTTGGGCAGCTCGAGGCTCCCGGTGCTCCGGCGATCGGTCCGGCCGAACGATTCCGGTGTCGCCCGATGCAGCAGAGCGAGCGAACGGCCGAACTCGGCCTCGGTGTCGCGGCGGGGTCGGCCAGACTCGATCCACTCCAGGACGAGGTGAGCCGGGTTGTCCACGTCACCGTCGGAGACGGCCACCACATCGGCCACGGCCGTGGTCCCCGGTTCGGCGAGCCAGCGAAGCCCGGCCGCCTCGGTGGTGAAGAAGCCAGGCGGGGGAGTGGGGTGTGTCTTGGCGAACACGCGCCGGCCGGAGGCCAGGTCCATCCGCCACGCCGTGGCCGTGTCGCCACCGTGCACCGCTGCGACGGACAGGACCGGTTCGGCGACCGCCTCGGCGACGGCATCGGCCAGGCTGCGCATGGGGCCGACGCTACGTCGGCGCAGGAGCGGCAGCGCCGGCGTGGGTCTGGGAGGATGGACCGATGAAGATCGGCGACCAGGTAGAGGTCCACACGAGCTTCGACGACACGTGGGCGCCCGGGTTCGAGGTGGTCGAGATCGTCCCCGAGGGCTACCAGGTGCGTCGCACGTCGGATGGGGCGCTCCTCCCCAGCTACACATCGGCGGAGGACCTCCGCCCCCGCCGCTGACCACCCACCTCGGGTGTGGCGGTCCCATCGAGATCGGGTCACGGCGCGCCGCGCCACTCGTGCATGGATCGTTGGTCTGGGTCGAACGGTGTTCTGGGCTGCGGCTCGAGCCCATCCGGAACAGTGGTCAGCGGGTCAGGTGAGATCGAATCGGTCGAGGTTCATCACCTTGTCCCAGGCGGCCACGAAGTCGTGGACCAACTTCTCCTCGGCATCGTCGGATGCGTAGACCTCGGCGATGGCCCGGAGTTGGGAGTTCGACCCGAACAGCAGGTCGACGGCGGTGCCGCTCCATCGGAGCTCCCCGGTGGCGCGGTTGCGCCCCTCGTAGACGTGCTCGGTGGTCGACACCTTCCACTCCGTGCCCATGTCGAGCAGGTTCACGAAGAAGTCGTTGCTCAATGTTCCCGGCCGATCGGTGAACACGCCGTGCGGGGTGTGCCCCGCATTGGTGTTCAACACGCGCAGGCCTCCCACGAGAACGGTCAGCTCCGGAGCGGTGAGCGAGAGCAGGCTGGCCCGATCGGTGAGGAGATCCTCCGGCCGACGCTTGTCGCCCGGGCGAACGTGGTTCCGGAACCCGTCGGAGGTGGGTTCGAGCACGGAGAACGTGTCGACGTCGGTCTGCTCTTGGGTGGCATCGGTGCGACCCGGAGCGAAGGGCACCTCGACCGAGAACCCAGCGTCGGCTGCCGCCTGCTCCACTGCCGCCGCACCGCCCAGCACGATCAGGTCGGCAAGCGAGATCCGCTTGCCTCCGGTCTGGGATGCGGCGAAGTCGGCCTGCACCTGCTCGAGTGCGGCCAGCACGGTGGCCAGCTCGGTGGGCTCGTTGACGGCCCAGTCCTTCTGCGGGGCCAGACGGATGCGGGCGCCGTTGGCCCCGCCCCGCTTGTCGCTGTCTCGGAAGGTGGACGCCGACGCCCAGGCGGTGGAGACCAGCTGCGAGATGGACGGTCCCGAGGCCAAGATCTCGGCCTTCAGGGCAGTGATGTCGGCGTCGTCGACCAGTTCGTGGTCCACGGCGGGCACGGGGTCCTGCCAGATCAGCTGCTCGGTCGGAACCTCTGGGCCGAGGTAGCGCGACACCGGGCCCATGTCTCGGTGGGTGAGCTTGAACCACGCCCGGGCGAAGGCGTCGGCGAACTGGTCGGGGTCCTCGTGGAACCGTCGGGAGATCGGTCCGTAGATCGGATCCTCTCGGAGGGCCAGGTCGGTGGTGAGCATCACCGGGGCGTGGCGCTTGGTGGGATCGTGGGCGTCGGGCACGGCGTCGGCCGCTGCGCCGCCCACGGGGATCCACTGCCAGGCACCGGCCGGACTCTTGGTCTTCTCCCACTCGTGCCCGAACAGGGTGTCGAAGAAGCTGTTGTCCCAGGCGACCGGTGTGGGCGTCCATGCCCCCTCGAGCCCGCTGGTGATGGCGTCCCCGGCGCTCCCGCTGCCGAACGAGCTCTTCCAGCCCAAGCCCTGGTCCTCGAGCTCAGCGCCTTCTGGCTCGCGACCGACGTAGGTGTCGGCGTCGGCCGCTCCGTGGGTCTTGCCGAACGTGTGGCCGCCGGCGATGAGGGCGACGGTCTCCTCGTCGTCCATGGCCATGCGGGCGAAGGTCTCGCGGATGTCGCGGGCCGAGGCCACGGGATCGGGGTTGCCGTTGGGTCCTTCAGGGTTGACGTAGATGAGGCCCATCTGCACCGCGCCGAGCGGGTCGGCGAGGTCGCGGTCGCCGGTGTAGCGCTCGTCTTCGAGCCAGGTGGTCTCCGGACCCCAGTAGATGTCCTCCTCGGCCTCCCACACGTCTTCACGCCCACCGCCGAACCCGAACGTCTCCAGGCCCATGGACTCCAGAGCGCAGTTGCCGGCCAGGATCATCAGGTCCGCCCACGAGAGCTTGCGGCCGTACTTCTGCTTCACCGGCCAGAGCAGCCGGCGGGCCTTGTCCAGGTTGGCGTTGTCGGGCCAGCTGTTGAGGGGGGCGAAGCGCTGGGTGCCCGAGCCGCCACCACCCCGGCCGTCCTCGATGCGGTAGGTGCCGGCACTGTGCCAGGCCATGCGGATGAACAGCGGGCCGTAGTGGCCGTAGTCGGCCGGCCACCATGGCTGGGAGGTGGTCATCACCACGCCGATGTCGGCCTTCACCGCGGCGAGGTCGAGGGTCTGGAACTCGGCGGCGTAGTCGAACTGCTCGCCGAGGGGATCGATGAGCGGCGAGTTCTTGTTGAGGATGCGGAGGTTCACCTGCTCGGGCCACCAGTGCTGGTTGGCCGACGAACCGGTGGCGCTGTAGCTGTGGCTCAGCACGGGGCAGGTGGCCGAAGGGGCGTCCTCTTCGTCGGTGGTGGTGACTGCGCCGGTCTCTTCGTTCGTCATGGTGCTCCTTGGCCCCTCACGGGGTGATGGTGGTGCGGGTGTCGGCGGCCTGGGCGTTGGCCGCGGCTTGGCAGTCGGGGCACGAGCCCCAGTAGGTGACCTCGGTCTCGTGGATGGTGAACCCGTGGCCGTCGGCTGCGCTCAAGAGGGGGGTGGTGACGGCCTCGGAGCCGATGTCGACCACGGTGCCGCACGTTCGACAGATGAGGTGGTGGTGGTCGTCGCCCACCCGCGTCTCGTAGCGCGCTGAGGAGCCGGCCGGCTCGATGCGGCGCAGGACGCCACGCTCGGTCAGGACCCCCAAGGCGTCGTAGACGGCCTGCCGCGAGATCGCGCCGATCTTCTCCTGCACGAACTTGTCGATGTCATCGGCAGTGCTGTGGGGGCGGGCTGCCACGCCTCGCAACACCGCCAGACGCTGCGCGGTCACTCGCAAGCCATGTTCACGGAGGATCGCCGCGCCATCGGCTGCCATTGCTTCGTCGAAGGACACGTCCTCAGGATAGTTCGTATCTTGGACCGAGTCCAGGTTAGGTGCGTGGCCCTACGAGGCTGGCGTCTGATCAGGCGAAGATCGCCGCGATCCGATCGACGACGGCCTGCTCCTCGGGGCTGGTCCCCTTGGCCGCAGCGGCGATGGCCGGGGCGATGCCGGCGATCCACGCCCGAACGCCGGCGGCCTCGGCATCGGGCAGCTTCTGCAGGGCCGCGGCGGCGGCCGGAAGGTCGGCGAGGAGCGCGTCGACGATGGCGGGCACCGTGGCGGCCTTGTGGTCCTGCACGTCGTGGCGCGCCTCCTTGCCCCGGGCGGCTTCCACGATCTCGGCGATGAGGGCGTTGGCATCGCCGTGATCGGCCGGCTTGGCGATGGCCTTCGCTGCGGCCGTCGACTCCTTGATCATGGAGATGGGGCCGTGGGGCCCGACGGCGGTCATGGCCATCGAGATGAGCAAGGGCACCTCGCTCACCGCCTGCCACTCGTCGTCGGTGAAGGCCGTCTTGTCGGACACGTGGGTCGCTCCTCGTCGTGGAAGGCGTGAGCCTACCGACGCGCCGGTGGGCCTCAGGATCCAGGATGCGGAGCGAACACCGAAGCCGTGGCGGCCGCCCTCGGTGGTGCCGTCGTCGCCCGTCAGGGAACCTTCGTCCCGCCTCGTCCGAGGCCGTCCGATGTCGGCCGCTTGGCGGTCCCGAGCGGCCGACGACCGGTCGGCGCGGGGGCGTGGATCAGGGTGGGGTGGTCGTCGTCGAGGTCATCGAGGCGGCGGCGATAGCGCGCCACGAGCGGGCCCGCCGTCAGCCCATGCAGCACCACGCTGGCCAGGACGGTGATGGCGATGGCCACCAGGATGGATGCACCCGCCGCCCCCAGCTCGTCGAGCGTCAGGAGCCCGAACACGAGCGAGGCCAGCCCCCGCGGTCCGAACCACCCCATGAAGAGCACCGTCGCCCAGTCCATGTGGGTGCCGAGGAGCGAGAGGGCGACGGGGACCATGCGAGCCACCGTGAGCACGAGCACGGCGTAGAGGACGATGCGCCAGTTGGCACCCTCGAGCGCGGGACGGAGCACGGCCGCACCCAGGACGAACCACACGAACATGGCGAGGATCTGGCCGGCCTGCTCGGTGAACTCGAACGCGGCCGGCTCGAGGCTGCGTCGGGCTCGGCCGAACACCAGCCCGGCCAGGAACGCGGCGACGAACCCGTTGCCGTCGATGGCCAGGGCGGAGAGGTACGACAGACCGCCCACGGCCAGCACGGCGATGGAGTCGGCCTCGGCGGCGAGCCAGCCCCGCCGGAGGGCGAAGACCACCACCGTGGCGCAGATCGCTCCGACCACCAGTCCGGCGACGGCACCCTTGCTCAGCTCCTCCGCCGCGGTGAGGACGAAGCCCGACGTGTTGGCCTGCGCCTCGGCGGCACCGGCGATGGCGAGGGCGACGATCGGTGCCACCAGGCCGTCGTTGACCCCGCTCTCGACGTTGAGGGCCCGGGCCACCCGTGGCGGCATGGCCGGGTTGGAGATCACGTCGGCGGCGAGGCCGGCGTCGGTGGGGGTGAGGCAGGCGGCCACCAGCACGGCGGACCAGATGCCGAAGTTCGGGAAGCACAGCAGCGCCAGGCCCGTGCCGGCGATCAGGGCCAGCGGCACCCCGAGCCCGAGCAGGCGCAGCCACATCCCACCCTCGGTGCGCACCGAGCCTGTGTCGACCCGCGAGGCATCGCTGAAGACCAGCAGCACCAGCGCGGCCTCGGCCACGTGGCGGACGACCGAGCTGGTGGCCGTCACCTCGATCACGCCTGTCCGGGCCAGGACGAACCCGACGGCGACGAACGCGAGCGGCGCGGTGACGCCGAGTCGCCCCAATCGGGCCGAGGTCACCGCCCAGGCGAAGAGCATGACGGCGATGGCGACGAGCGCGGCCTCGTTCAAAGGCTCGTCCGCTCCTGCTGTCCGATACGGCCGATCAAGGTCAGAAACCTAGGTCAGCGGTCTGGGGACACCGCCGACCCATGGCCGATGCGACGATGCGACGATGGTGGTTGCCCGCGACCCACGCACGATGAGGACGGCCTGATGCCCACGTTCGGAAACGCCACCACCACCGATGAGGTCCTGGAGGGGATCGATCTCACCGGCCGACGAGTGGTCATCACCGGCGCCGCCAGTGGCCTCGGCCGGGAGAGCGCTCGAGCCATGGCGTCGCACGGTGCCTCGGTCACGGTGCTCGCCCGCAGCGCCGAGCGAGCGGCCGGGGCGAAGGCCGAGGTCGAGGCCCAGGTGCGCGGCGCCGAGGTCGAGGCCGGCGTCGTCGACCTCGGCGATCTGTCCACCATCCGGTCGTTCGCCGATGCCTACCTCGTCGATCACGACGCCATCGATGTGCTGATCAACAACGCCGGGGTGATGGCCTGCCCGTTCGGACACACCGCCGACGGGTTCGAGACGCAGTTCGGCACCAACCACCTCGGCCACTTCCTGTTGACCTCGCTGCTCGCCCCGGCCCTGCTCGCCGGGGATGCGCCGCGGGTGGTCACCCTCAGCTCGGCCGGGCACTCGCGCAGCGACGTCGACCTGGTGGACCCCAACTTCGAGTCCACCGAGTACTCGCCGTGGGTGGCCTACGGGCGATCGAAGACGGCCAACGCCCTTTTCGCCCGCGAGCTCGCCCGCCGCGCCGGGGAACAGGGCCTCCTGTCGTTCGCCGTGCACCCGGGCGGGATCGTCACCGACCTCGGCCGGCACCTCGACGACGAGCTCATCCACGACATGACCTCCTTCGCCCAAGAGCGGGCCGCCGCCGCATTGGCCGAGACCGGTGAGGTGCAGGAGGGCATCACCTGGAAGTCGGTGGAGGCCGGTGCCGCCACCCAGGTCTGGGGCGCCACCGCGCCGGAGCTGGTGGAGCACAACGGGGCGTACCTGGCCGACTGCGGCGTCGGCGTGCTGGGCGCCAACCCGGGGACCAACGGCTTCCTGCCCTACCTTCTCGACGAGGACCACGCCGCGCTGCTCTGGACCCTCAGCGAGGACTTGGTGGGCAGCCGGTTCACCCTCTGACCGGCGGCGGCTTCCCGATCGAGTGGCATCGATGCGCCGTGCGGGTCGGCAACAATCATCGATGATGCGCCCGTCGACGTGGGATTGAACGTGGCCCGGCCCGAGCGGGTGCCGTTGTGGTCGGCGCCCATGCGCGTCCGGGTGTACTCGTCGCAGGTCGACGCCCCCCGGGCTCGTCGGGCCAGCGACCTGTTCCTGGCCTTCGGGTCCCTCGCCGGCCTGGCCCTGCTCCTTGTCTCGGCCGATCCGCCTTCGGCGTTCGAGTCGGCCCTCACCGAGGTGGCGAGGAGCGTGCCCTCCTTCCTCGACGTGGTGTGGGAGACCTCCACCTGGGTCGTCCTGAGCTGGGCGCTGATGCTCCTGATCGTGGCCTTGTGGCACCGGCGATGGACGATCTCTCGAGACATCGTGCTGGCGGTCGGCATCGCAGGGGTGCTGGTGCGCGTGGCCGATCAGCTGGTGTTCGACGGCCGCTCGGACCTCGGCTTCGGATCGGCCGTCGCCACCCACCCGCCCGCGCAGGCGATCTCGTTGAGCCTGGCCCTGGTGTCGGCCGCCACCATGGCGGCGGCGCCGCACCTCACCCGTCCCGTGCGCTCCACCGGCCGATGGCTGCTGATGCTGGGCGCGTTCTCGGTGGTGATCCTGGGCTCCACCACGCCGACCGGTGCGGTCATGGGGCTCCTCGCCGGCGTGCTGAGCGCGGCAGCGGTCCACGCCGCAGTGGGATCGTGCGCAGGTCGTCCTGCACTGGAGGAGGTGGCCGACGGCCTCGCGCAGCTCAACATCGAGACCACGGCGCTCGCACCGGCCACCCGCCAGGTCGCCGGCGTGTTCGTGGTGGAGACCACGGACCTCGACGGTGCCCGCCTCCTGGTGAAGGTCTACGGCCGCGACGCCTGGGACACCCAGCTCCTGTCCAAGGCGTGGCGAGCGCTCTGGTACCGCCACATCGATGCCCTCACGCTCACCCGGCTGCAGCAGGCTGAGCACGAGGCGTTCATCACCTTGCTGGCCGGGCGCAACGGCGTGGCGGTGGACCACGTCGTCAATGCCGGGCGCACCAAGGGCAACGACGCCCTCATCGTCTTGCGCCAGGAGGGTGAGCTGCTCGCCGACGTGGTGGCCCAGGGCCCGGTGCCCCAAGCGTTGGATGCCATGTGGGACGCGGTGTTGGGGCTCCAGGCCGGCGGGATCGTGCACCGGGACCTGGCGCCGTCCCGCTTCCGGTGGGACGGCGAGCAGGTGATCCTCGGCGGGTTCGAAGGGGCCAGCGTGTCGCCCACCGGCGACCAGGAACGTGTGGACCAGGCCCAGCTCCTGGTGACCACCGTGTTGCTGTTCGGCATCGATCCGGCCTTGAGCGCCGCGGTGGAGCGGATCGGGGCCGACGGGTTGGCCACCCTGGTCCCCTACCTCCAGGTGGCGGCGCTCGGACCCCGGCTGCGGTCCGACCTCCAGCTGACCGACGTCGACGTCGACGTCGACGACCTGCGCAAGCGGGCGGCCGAGGCCGCCGCCGTCGATGCGCCGAAGATGGCCAAGCTCCGTCGGGTCTCCAAGTCCACGGTGCTGCAGGCCGTGCTGCTCTCGGCCGG
>Ga0209023_10002717_pt1 | contig 21723 bp, 18 predicted proteins | sample LakOneMetagenome_FD_187468 | JGI IMG/M metagenome (GOLD analysis project Ga0209023, IMG submission 187468) | Freshwater and sediment microbial communities from Lake Erie, Canada (SPAdes) (version 2) | ecosystem: Environmental > Aquatic > Freshwater > Lentic | place: Lake Erie, Canada...
CCGCCGCACCGCCCGCCCCCCGCCGACGCGCGCCACCAGGTTCATCACGTGGGCCAGGCGCGCCGCATCGACGACCTCGACGGTGAACGTCATCCACGCGGTACCGCCGCCGGTGTCGCGCACGCTTTGCGTCTTCACGCCGGTGACGTTCATCTTCTCCTTCGCGAACAGCTCGGAGATGTCGCGCAGCAGCCCTTGCCGATCGGTCGCTTCGACCATCACGTCCACCGGGTACAGCGCGACCTTGTCCCCGCGCGGCGCGCCCCAGGCCACCGCGATCACGCGTTCCGGCGCGCGCTCCCTGAGTTGCTGGAAGTTGGTGCACGAGGCACGGTGCACGGCCACGCCCTTGCCGCGGGTCACATAGCCGCCGATCGCATCGGGCGGCGCCGGTCGACAGCAACGCGCCAGCGTCGTCATCAGCGACTCGACCCCCACCACCAGCACACCCCCCTTGGGCGACTGCACGTCGACATGGCTGTGACGTTGCGCATACCACTCGTCGGCGGACGGCGCGGGTTCGCTCGGACGCAACAGCGTCTCGATCGTGCGCAGCGAGAACTCGTCCTTGCCGACGACCTCGAACAGCGCGTCGGCGTTGCGGAACCCGAGCTGCGTCGCGAGGTCATCGAGCTTGATCGCGGTCTTGCCCTCGCGCTGCAGCAGCTTCTCGACCGACTCGCGACCGCGTGCGATCGTCTCCTTCTGCGCGAGCGCGTTGAACCAGGCGCGCACCTTGGCCTTGGAGCGCGGTGACTTGACGTAGCCCAGCTCCGCGTTGAGCCAGTCCAGCGACGGCCCGCCCTCCTTCGCCGCCGTGATCTCGATCGTCTGGCCGCTCTTCAGCGCCGTGTTGAGCGGCACCATCACGCCGTCGACTCGTGCGCCGCGGCAGCGGTGACCGAGGTCGGTGTGCACCGCATAGGCGAAGTCGATCGGTGTCGCGCCGGCGGTCAGCTCGACCACCGTCGCCGCGGGCGTGAACACGTAGATGCGGTCGTCGGACGGTGTCGCATCGACCGCGGCGTGGGCGGTGTCGCGCTCCCATTCGAGCAGTTGCCGCAGCACCGCCTTGCGCGCCTCGGCGATGCGCGCCTGCTGCGCCGCGTCGGCACTGACGCCGGCATACCCCTTCGCGCCGGCATCCTTGTAGGCCCAGTGCGCCGCCACGCCATGCTCGGCGTGTTCGTGCATCGCCTGCGTCCTGATCTGCACTTCGACGGCGCGGTCGTCCGCATCCAGCACGACGGAGTGCAGCGACTGGTAGCCGTTCGGCTTCGGCCGCTCGATGTAGTCGTCGAACTCGCCCGCGACCGGCCTGAACAGCTCGTGCACGCGGCCGAGCACCGCATAGCAGGTCGACACGTCGGGAACGATCACGCGCACCGCGCGCACGTCCAGCACCTGCGCGAAGTCCAGCGCCTTGCCCTGCATCTTCTTCCAGATGCTGTAGATGTGCTTGGGCCGGCCCTGCACTTCGGCGCGCAGCCCGTGCGCCGCGAGGTCATCGGCGAGCCGTTGGCGAAAGGCCTCGATGCGCCGTTCGCGCTCGATCCGGCGCTCGTCCAACAACCGCGCGACGCGCTGATAGTGCTCGGGCTCGAGGAAGCGGAACGACAGGTCCTCCAGCTCCCACTTGATCTGCCAGATGCCGAGCCGGTTCGCCAGCGGCCCGAACACCTGCAGCGACTCGGCCGCCAGTGGCGCCGGGCACGATCGCTTGTTGGCCGCGTAGTAGCGCAGCGTCTGCAGCCGCGAGGCCAAGCGCAGCAGCACGACGCGCAGGTCGCGCGAGAACGCGAGCAGCATGTTGCGCACGCGCTCGGTCTGCTGCGCGCGCTGGCCGTCACCGAGCAGCGCCTCGCGCGCGGCACGCTGCAGCTGGACCAGCTTGCGGGTGTTCGTGACCAGACTCGCATACGACGGACCGAACGCCTTCGCGACGACCTCCTCCGGCTTGTTCAGGTTGTCGCCGGCGTAGACCAGGTAGGCCGCCGCCTGCATCGCCGGCGATGCGCCGATGCCGGCGAGAATCGCCGCCACGCCTTCGGCATGCACCAACGCGTTCTCGCCGGTGTCCAGGATCCGGCCCTCGAGCAACGGCTCCGAGAAGGCCCGAGCCCGCGCGAGGCGGGCGCGCTCGCCGTCGGCGTCATCGGGCGGATCGAGCTGCTCGTCGAGGATCTGGACGATCGCCGGCGCAGAACCCGACGACGCAGGCGCGAGGCCCTGCAGACCGCCGGTCTTCACGACAACAGGAACTCCCGCACCGCGCCGACCTGATCATCGGCGATCAGCATCGGCGCATGGCCGACGCCGACGAATTCGCGCAACTGCGCCTTCGGCCCGCGCTGCGTCATCGACAGCGCGGTGTCGCGGCTGAGCAGGTCCGAATCGGCGCCGCGCAGCAGCAGCGTCGGGCAGGCGATCGCGTCATAGGCGGCCCACGTCATCGCCTCGCCGCGTGCGATCAGCTCGGGGGTCAGCGCCTTGAACGGCACCGCGATCGCCGGATCGTAGTGCGGCTTGTAGCCGTCGCCATCGGGCCGCAGCATCGGCCGCGTCAGTGCCAACCACTGCTCGCGCGTGCGCGGCCCGAACCCCTGGGAGATGCTCCACAAATAGTCCGCCGCTTCGTCCAGCGATGCCCAGCGCACCGGAGCGCCGAGGTAGCCGCCGATGCGCTGGATCGCCTCGATGCGGATGGCCGGGCCGACATCGTTGAGCACGAGCCGTGCGATCGGCGAGTTCTTCAACGACGCCAACCCGAGCCCGATCAGCCCGCCCATCGACGTGCCGACCCAGTGCACGACCGATGCATCGAGCCGTGCCAGCAGGGTGACCATGTCGGCGACATAGGCCGGGATCTGATAGCCGGCCGGATCGGCCAGCGCGTCGGATCGGCCGCGGCCGGCCACGTCCGGGCAGACGACGCGGTAGCGGTCGCTCATCGCCCGCGCCAGCACGTCGAAGTCGCGACCCTGACGCGACAGCCCATGCACGCAGACGAGCACGTTCGGGTTCGCGGCGTCGCCCCACTCCCAGTACGCCATGCGATGCAGCCCGCGCGTGTCGAGGCATTGCACGTGGTTCAGGCGGGGCTCGGTCATGATCGCTCGCTTCGTGTCGGTCGGGGTCCGTGCCATCGTAAGGCAACCCGTGCCGCGGCCCGACCTCCAAGGTCATCGCCCCGTCCATGCAGACTACTTCAGCATCTGCACCGTCCCGCTGACGTTGACGCTCACCTGGCCCTTGCCGGCCTCAACCGGAAGCGCGATGTCGCTCGCCGACATCTGCGCCGGTGCGGCCTGCAACCGCATGCGAGGCTGCGGCATCTCGCCCGCGCTCGCATTCACGTCGACCTCGCGGATCGTGTAGCTTCCATAGCCGAACTGCTTCGTGACTTCGGCCGCCTTGGCGCGGAAGTTCGCGATCGCCTGCGCGGTGATCTCGCCCTCGGTCTTTTCGCGCAGCTCGCGCGACAGGCCGTAGCCGACCCGGTTGATCGTCAAGGTCGTGATGCGGCTGCTGAGCTGGCCGATCGCCTGCATGTCGCGGCCCTCGACGATCAGCTCGGCGCTGCCTTGCCAGCCATTGACGCCGCCCTTGTTCGTGTAGCGCGGCGAGAGCGAGAACGTGCCCGTCTGGACCTCGAGCTGACCCGGCTTCGCGACCTTCTTCGCCTCGACCAGTGCCGCGTCCAGCGCTTGTTTGAGTTGCGTCTGCACGGTCGCGGCATCGGCACCTTCCCGGTTCGTGCCGAACACGATGCTCAGCATGTCCTTGGCCACTTCGACACTGGCATTGCTGGTCAGCCGCACCACGCCCTGCGGCGCCGGTGCCTCGGCCGCCGCGGTCGACGCGATCAGCGCGCTGCACAGCGCCAGAGCGGCTCGGGTGGTGATCGAAAGCGACATGGTTCCTCCTGATTTCCTGCGACATCGCAGGCAGGCTTATACGTTTGCCGCCGCAATCCGGGGTGAAAACCGCGCCGCTGACGCCGCTTCACGGAGGTGTAACATCTGGTCAAAGCGGCCCAAACGCCAGCGATTTCGCGTACAGAATCGCGCTTGTTACAAGTTTGGAGTGTCTTTATGTCCGCTGCCCAGAACCAGCGTGCCGATCGGATCGTCGTCGTCGACGACGACGCCCGCATCCGCGACCTGCTGCGCCGCTACCTCACGCAGGAAGGGTTCGAAGTCCTGCTCGCCGAAGACGCGAAGGCGCTGAACCGGCTGCTGACGCGCGAGACCGTGAACCTGATCGTGCTCGACCTGATGCTGCCCGGCGAAGATGGCCTGTCGATCTGCCGGCGCCTGCGCGCCGCCAACGACGTGACGCCGATCATCATGCTGACGGCCAAGGTCGAGGACGTCGACCGCATCGTCGGCCTGGAAGTCGGCGCCGACGACTACCTGCCCAAGCCGTTCAACCCGCGCGAGCTGCTCGCCCGCATCCACGCCGTGCTGCGCCGTCGCCCGACGCTCGAAGCGCCGGGGGCGCCGGCGCTCGAAGCGCAGACGGTGACGTTCGGCCCGTTCGAATTCGACCTCGCGCTGCGCCGCCTGAGCAAGGAAGGCGAGCAGATCGCCTTGACCACCGGCGAGTTCTCGATGCTGAAGGCGCTGGTGCGCCACCCCCGCCAGCCGCTGTCGCGCGACAAGCTCGCGCAGCTCGCCCGCGGCCGCGAGTTCGAGCCGTTCGATCGCAGCCTGGACGTGCAGATCTCGCGCCTGCGCAAGATGATCGAGCCCGACCCGGCACAGCCGCGCTACATCCAGACGGTCTGGGGGGTCGGCTACGTGTTCGTCCCGGACGGGACGTCCTGACGCCTCATCCACAATCAGCGGCTCCCTCGGGAGCCGATTTTTCATCCGCTGCTCGTTCACTCGCTCGCTGCATCGATGGCCAAGCAAGTCGCCCTCAGTCTCTTCTGGCGCACGTTCTTCCTGATCGCGCTGCTGCTGGCCAGCGGCGTGTTCGCGTGGACGCAGACCTTTCGCGCGCTCGAGTTCGAGCCGCGCGCGACGCAGTCGGCCGCGCAGATCGCCACGCTCGTCAAACTTGCGCGCGCCGCGCTGCTGGCCAGCGACGGCATCAACCGCGTCGCGCTGGTCAAGGGCATCTCGAACCAGGAGTCGCTCAAGCTCAAGCCGCGCGAGCCGGGCGACAAGTGGGAACCGTACGACGGTGACCGCGTCTCGCGCGCGATCGCCGATCAGCTGCGCTCGCAACTCGGCACCGACACCGTCGTCGCGAGCAGCGTCAACGGTGCGCCGGGCTTGTGGATCGGCTTTTCGATCGAGAAGGATTCGTACTGGCTGCAGATCGACCTGATCCGCGAGGGCCCGATGGCGTGGAACACGATCACGCTGTGGGTCAGCATGGCGCTGCTCGCCACTGTGCTCGGCTCGGCCGCGATCGCGCGGCTGATCAACCAGCCGCTGAAGGAGCTGAGCTTCGCCGCCAGCCGCATCCGCGAGGGCGAGTACGACTCGCGCCTGGACGAGAACACGCTGACCAGCGAGATCCGCCAGGTCAACATGGGCTTCAACCGGATGGCGCGCGAGCTGGCCAAGGTCGAGCAGGACCGCGCGGTGATGCTGGCCGGCATCAGCCACGACCTGCGCACGCCACTGGCGCGGCTGCGGCTCGAAGCCGAGATGAGCGTGCAGGACGACGAGGCCAAGGCCAACATGGCGATGGACATCGACCAGCTCGACGCGATCATCGACAAGTTCATGGACTATGCGCGCCCCGGCGACACGAAGATGACGCCGGTGCACCTGTCCAGCGTCGTCGATCGCGAGATGGCCGCGTTCCGCGACACGCGCCAGATCCGCATCACCTCGCGCGTGGCGATCGATACCAAGGTGATGGCCGACGACACCGAGCTCGGCCGCGTGTTGCAGAACCTGTTCGAGAACGCGCGCCGCTACGGACGCAGCCCGGACACCGGCGTCGCGCGCGTGCTCGTCAGCTACGCCCGCACCGGGCCGTGGGTCATCCTCTCGGTGCGCGATTTCGGCCAGGGCGCGAACCCGAACAAGCTGCAGCAGCTCACGACGCCGTTCTTCCGCGGCGACGCGGCGCGCACCGCGGCCACCGGCGCAGGGTTGGGCCTCGCGATCGTCGAGAAGGCGGTGCAACGCATGGGCGGCACGTTCGAAGTGACGAATGCGCCGGACGGCGGGTTCATGGCGCACATCCGGCTGAAGAAGGCGCCTTGAGTTGACGAAGGTTCGCGCGGAGTGGGCAGCGTTGTGGTCGTTCTTGCGGTCGCCGCGCCGCCTCCCCGGACAGCGCCCGGAAGGTGCGCCGTGGGTGGCACGAATGCTGTGGTTCTCCCTGCTGACGACTGCGTTAGGGATCGCGATCGACAACGCGCTCAAACCACTCGCAACATGGGCCGGTACCGTCAGCGCGTTGCCCGAGCGGCCAACCTGGACATTGGCCTTCTTTGCACTGATCTTCGCGCCCATCGTCGAGGAACTGACGTTCCGCGCCGGGCTGCGCCAATCCATCTACACACTCGCCGTCGGGCCTGCCGTTCTGCTGCTGATGATGGCCAGTTGGTCAGCCCAAACCGGCGCGCTGCTGGGCGCGTGGATCGTGTTGGTGGTGCTGGTCCACGTGTGGCTCGACAAGCGAATGTTCAAGCGCCCGGGCGGCCGCACGTGCTTCGGGCGTCGCTACGTCAGATTCTTCCCCTGGGTCTTCTGGACCTACACGATCGTCTTTGCGCTGATGCACATCGCCAACTACACGGTCACCGGTCCGCGCGCCGCGGCGGTGCTGCCGTTGCTCGTCTTGCCGCAGCTACTCATGAGCGTCATTGCGGGCTACATGCGGCTGCGCGATGGCCTCAAGAGCAGCGCGTCGATGCACTTCATCCTCAACGTGTTCGGCCTGATCGTGCTCGAACTGGGCTACGGTTGAGCCCTCACCCGCCGCGCCACAACAAGCACACCGCGCGCGCCTCGATCGCCTCGAGGCGTCCGACCGGCCCCATCTTCTCCGCCGTCTTCGCTTTCACGCTGACCTGATCGACCGCGATGCCGATGGCCTGCGCGACGCGCTGGCGCATCGCGAGGATGTGCGGCGCCATCTTCGGCGCCTGCGCGATGATCGTGCTGTCGACATTGCCCACCAGCCAACCGGCCGCGCGCACTCGGCGAGCGCTCTCGGCGAGCAGCGCGAGCGAGTCGGCGCCCTTGTATTGCTCGTCCGTGTCCGGAAAGTGAAACCCGATGTCGCCCATCGCCGCGGCGCCGAACAGCGCGTCCGTGATCGCGTGGCACAGCGCATCCGCATCCGAATGCCCCTGCAGGCCGTGGGTATGAGGAATCTCCACGCCGCCGAGCACGAGCTTGCGGCCCGCGATCAGCGCGTGCGTGTCCCAGCCCTCGCCGATGCGCCACAGCGGAGGTTTGACTCGTGCATTCATTCGGATGTCCTGGTCTGGATCAATCGCTCGGCCAGTTCGAAATCCTGCGGCCAGGTGATCTTGAAGTTCTCCATGCTGCATGCCACCAGCTTCGGGGCGTGGCCCATTGCCTCGATCGCACTGGCCTCGTCGGTGACGTCGACGGCGCGGCCAAGTGCGTCGCGCAACAGGCCGAGGCGAAACATCTGCGGCGTCTGGGCCTGCCACTTGGCGCGGCGATCGATCGTGGCCACGCTGCGCCCCTCGCGCTCGTCCTTCAAGGTGTCGGCCAGCGGCAGTGCGAGCAGGCCGCCCACCGCGTCACCCAGGCAGGCATCGATCAGCGCATCGATCCAGGCGGCTCGCACGAGACAGCGCGCCGCGTCGTGGACCAGCACCCAGTCGTGCGCGCGCGCGCCGCGCGCAGCGAGCTCGGCCAGCCCGCTGACCACCGTCCTTGCCCGCGTCGCGCCGCCGCTGCGCGCGATCCAGCCGGCGTCGTGCAGCGCGTGGCGCTCGAACTCGCGGTCGTCGGGGCTCAGCACCACCAGCGTCTGCGACAGGCGGCGAACCCGCGCCAGGGCGTCCAAGGTGTGGGCGATCAGGCTCTTCCCCGCAAGCACGGCGTACTGTTTCGGTCCTGCCGCCCCAGCGCGAACGCCGCTGCCCGCGCAGGGCACGAGTGCATACAGGCGCACGGGGGAATCGGGTGGGGTCGCCTGCGTCATCGGAGCGCGAATTCTATAATTGGTCCGATTGCCGCCCCGCGCAATGCCATGCCGATCATGGTCTCGCGGGGCGGACCCGTTTTCAGCCCCTCGCTGCATGCAACTGCCCGCGATCGACATCGGCAAGCGCTACACCTTGCCCCGCCCGCCCGGATCGGCGGATGCGTTGCTGCTCGCGCGCCATGCCCAGGCGCGCGCGGCCGACGGTCAGATCACGGCGATCATCACCGCCGAGCCCGCGGACACGCAGCGCCTCGAAGCCGAGCTGCCGTTCTTCGCACCGGCGCTGCGCATCGCGGTGTTCCCGGATTGGGAAACGCTGCCCTACGACACCTTCTCGCCGCACCAGGACCTGATCTCCGAGCGCCTCGCGACGCTGTGGCGCATCCGCCAGGGCGATGTCGACGTCGTGCTGCTGCCGGCCTCGACGTCGCTGGTGCGACTGGCGCCACCGAGCTTCCTCGCGGCCTACACGTTTCACTTCAAGCAGAAGGAACGGCTCAACGAGGCCGCGCTCAAGGCGCAGCTCACCCTGGCCGGCTACACCCACGTGAGCCAGGTCGTCTCGCCGGGCGAGTACGCGGTGCGCGGCGGATTGATCGACCTGTACCCGATGGGCTCGCCGGTGCCCTACCGCGTCGACCTGTTCGGCGACGAGGTCGATTCGATCCGCACCTTCGACCCGGACAGCCAGCGCAGCCTCTACCCGGTCCCGGAGGTGCGGCTGCTGCCGGGCCGCGAGTTCCCGATGGACGAGGACGCGCGTGCCGCCTTTCGGGCCCGCTGGCGCGAGAAGATGGAGGGCGACCCGACCAAGGCGCGCCTGTACAAGGACATCGGCGCCGGCCTCGCGACCGCCGGCATCGAGTACTACCTGCCGCTGTTCTTCGACGCGACCGCGACGATCTTCGACTACGTCGGCGAGCGCGCGGGTGTCGTGCTGCACGGCGCGATCGACGAAGCGCTAAAGAAGTTCTGGACCGACACGCGCGAGCGCCATCGCTTCCTGCAGGCCGACCGCGAGCGGCCAATCCTGCCGCCCGAAGAGTTGTTCCTGAAGCCCGAGGACTTCTTCGCCCACTGCAACCGGCACGCGCAACTCGCGTTGCGCGGCACCGAAGCCACCAAGTGGGCGCGCCCGCTGCCGGACCTCGGCGTCGATCGGGGCGCGCCCGAGCCGCTGAAAAAGCTGCAGCTGCACGTCGGCTCGACGTTCGCGCGCGTGCTGATCGTCGCCGAGACCGAAGGTCGCCGCGAAAGCCTGCTGGAGCTGCTGCGCGACAGCAAGATCGAGCCGCCGAGTGCCGGCTCGCTCGCCGAGTTCTCGAGCGGCGATCAGCACTTCGCGATCGCGGTCGCGCCGCTGGCCGAAGGGTTCCACTGGTTCGAGCCCGACGACGGTGTGTCGATCCAGTTCGTCACCGAAACCGAACTGTTCGCCACCAGCCCGACCGCGCGGCGTCGCCGCAAGCAGGAGCAGGTCAGCGATGTCAACGCGCTGATCAAGGACCTGTCGGAGCTGAAGATCGGCGATCCGGTCGTGCATGCGAACCATGGCATCGGTCGCTACGTCGGCCTGATGAACATCGACCTCGGCGACGGTCCGAGCGAGTTCCTGCATCTCGAATACGCCGACAAGGCGACGCTCTACGTGCCGGTCGCCCAACTGCATCTGATCGCGCGCTACACCGGCGTCGCGGCCGACGAGGCACCGTTGCACAAGCTCGGCTCGCCGCAATGGGACCGCGCCAAGCGCAAGGCCGCCGAACAGGTGCGCGACGCCGCCGCCGAACTGCTGAACCTGTACGCCCGCCGCGCCGCGCGTGAGGGCTTCGCGTTCCGCTTCACGCCGCACGACTACGAAGCGTTCGCCGCGAGTTTCGGCTTCGAGGAGACGCCGGACCAGCAAGCCGCGATCCACGCGGTGATCCAGGACATGGTGTCGCCGCGCCCGATGGACCGGCTTGTCTGCGGCGATGTCGGCTTCGGCAAGACCGAGGTGGCGCTGCGCGCGGCGTTCGTCGCGGTCACCGGCGGCAAACAGGTCGCGATCCTCGCGCCGACCACGCTGCTCGCCGAGCAGCACTACCAGACGATCGCCGACCGCTTCGGCAAGTGGCCGGTGCGCGTGGCCGAGCTGTCGCGCTTCCGCTCGTCGAAGGAGGTGAAGACCGCGCTCGAAGGGCTCGAGGACGGCACCGTCGACATCGTCGTCGGCACGCACGCGCTGCTCGGCGACAAGGTCCGGTTCAAGCGCCTCGGGCTGCTCGTGATCGACGAGGAGCACCGCTTCGGCGTGCGCCACAAGGAGGCGATCAAGGCGATGCGCGCCGAGGTCGACGTGCTGACGCTGACCGCCACGCCGATCCCGCGCACGCTGGGCATGGCGCTCGAAGGCCTGCGCGACTTGAGCGTGATCGCAACCGCGCCGCAGCGACGCCTGGCGATCAAGACCTTCGTGCGCAACGAAAGCACCGGCACCGTGCGCGAGGCGGTGCTGCGCGAGTTGAAGCGCGGTGGACAGGTCTATTTCCTGCACAACGAGGTCGAGACGATCAACGCGCGACGCGACAAGCTCGTCGAGCTGCTGCCCGAGGCGCGCATCGCGGTCGCGCACGGGCAGATGCCCGAACGCGAGCTCGAACGCGTGATGCGCGACTTCGTCGCGCAGCGCTACAACCTGCTGCTGTGCTCGACGATCATCGAGACCGGGATCGACGTGCCGAGCGCGAACACGATCGTGATCAGCCGCGCCGACAAGTTCGGCCTCGCGCAGCTGCATCAACTGCGCGGTCGCGTGGGTCGCTCGCATCACCAGGCTTACGCCTACCTGCTCGTGCCTGACGTCGAAGGCCTGACCAAGGCCGCGGCGCAACGCCTCGAAGCGATCCAGAGCATGGAGGAACTCGGCTCGGGCTTCTACCTTGCGATGCACGACCTGGAGATCCGCGGCGCGGGCGAAGTGCTCGGCGACAACCAGAGCGGCAACATGATGGAGATCGGCTTCCAGCTCTACAACGAGATGCTGTCCGAGGCGGTGCGTGCGCTGAAATCGGGCCGGGAGCCCGATCTGCTGTCGCCGCTGAACGCGATGACCGAGATCAACCTGCACGCCCCGGCGTTGCTGCCCGATGCCTACTGCGGCGACGTGCACACGCGGCTGTCGCTGTACAAGCGGCTCGCGTCGGCGAGCACGACCGAGCAGATCGACGCGATGCTCGAAGAGGTCACCGACCGTTTCGGCAAGCTGCCGGCGCAGGGCCAGACGCTGTTCGACGTGCACCGCCTGCGCGTGCTCGCCAAGCCCTACGGTGTCGTGAAGATCGATGCGGCGCCGCGCCTGACGGTGATCAGCTTCAGGCCGAACCCGCCGGTCGACGCGCTGCGCATCATCGAGCTGGTGCAGAAGAACCGTCACATCAAGCTCGCCGGCAACGACAAGCTGCGCATCGAGCGCGACACGCCCGAGGCCAAGGACCGGGCTCAACTGATCCGCGACGTGCTGCGCTCGCTCGGCGTCCCGAAGCAGCCGCAGACCGCCTGAGGACCGCGACGACGATGTCCACCGAAATCGCACCCGGCCTGACGATCCGCGGCTTCGCGCCGCCGCTGAAACTGGCCGACTACCGGCTGGTCGCGTTCGACATGGACTCGACGCTGATCAACATCGAGTGCGTCGACGAGATCGCCGAGGCTGCCGGCCGCAAGGCCGAGGTCGCGGCAATCACGGAGGCCGCGATGCGGGGCGAGATCAGCGACTACAAGGACAGCCTGCGCCGCCGCGTCGCACTGCTGCGCGGCGTGCCCGAATCGGCGTTGCACACCGTGTACTCGCATCACCTTCAGCTCAATCCCGGTGTCGAGCGCTTCGTCCGCGCGTGCCAGGACGCCGGGCTGAAGACGCTGCTGGTCTCGGGCGGCTTTACGTTCTTCAGCGACCGCATCCAGGCGCGCCTGCGGCTCGACGCGGCGCGCGCGAACGTGCTCGAACTCGCCGACGGCGCACTCACCGGCCGCCTCGTCGACCAACCCTGGGGCGACATCGTCGATGGCGACGAAAAGCGCCGCACCGTGCTCGCGACCTGCGCGCAACTGGGCATCGCGCCGTCGCAGGCAATCGCGGTCGGCGATGGCGCGAACGATCTGCCGATGATGGGCGCCGTCGGCCTGAGCATCGCGTACCACCCGAAGCCGGCGGTGCGCGAGCTGGCGATGGTGTCGATCACCGACGGCGGGCTCGACCGCGCGCTCGACGTGCTGAGCTGACGCGTCGCGCCGTCAGCCCAGCGGTGAGACGCGGCGCTCGGCGAACACCTCGCGCGCCGACGCGGCCGCATTCAGCGCCGCCGGGAACCCGGCATACAGCGCCATCTGAATGATCACCTCCACGATCTCCGCCGGCGCGCAGCCGACGTTGAGTGCGCCGTGCACGTGCACCTTCAACTGCGGCTGCGCGTGGCCGAGCGCGGCCAGCCCGGCGACGGTGGCGAGCTCGCGCGTGCGCAGGTCCAGGCCCTGCCGGCTGTAGATGTCGCCGAAGCCGAACTCGATCACATAGCGCGCCAGATCGGGCGCGACGCTCTGCATCGCGTCGATCACGCGTTGCCCGGCCTCGCCGTCGACTTCGGCGAGGCGGCGCGCGCCGCGGGTGTAGCGGTCTTGCGGGGTGGCAGTCATTCGAACCTCTGTTGAGTGGCAGAGTCCGAACGGTAGAAGTTGGAGCGCGCTCCAAGTCAAGCGCTTTTCGCGCGATCTCGCCGCCGATCGATCGTCAAGCGGCGCGCGGCGCCGTCGCGCGAATCATCCCATCGTAGATCTCGATCTTCTCGCGCACGATGCGCAAATGCGCCTGCTGCTCGCGCAGCGCGATCGCGATGCGCTCGGCGTGTTCGCGCAGCAGGGTCTGGCGTTCGGCGAGCGTCGAGTCACCCTGCGCGCGCAGCGCCGCATAGTGCTGCATCTGTTGGATGCCCATCCCGGTGGCGCGCAGGCGATGCAGGAACGCAACCCATTCGACATCGCGCTCGCCGAAGCGCCGGTGGCCGTTGGCGCCGCGCGCCACGTGGCCGAGCAGGCCGATGCGCTCGTAGTAGCGCAGCGTGTGCGGACCGAGGCCGCTGCGGCGCGCGAATTCGGCGATGTTCACGGGCGCGGCCTCACTCGGGGCGAGGCATCACCACGATGCCGTCCTCGTCGGCGACGAGCCACTCGCCGGGCAGCAGCCAGGCGCCGTGCAGGTGCAGCGCGACGTCGCGCTCACCCTGCTGGCGCCGCTCGGTGGGCATCGGCACGAGCGCCAGCGCACGGATGCCGATGTCGCAGCCTGCGAGTTCGGCGCTGTCGCGCACGCAACCGTCGACGATCACGCCGGCCCAGCCGTTGCGCGCCGCCGAGGCCGCGATGTTGCCGCCGACCAGCGCGCGCCGCAGCGATCCGCCGCCGTCGACGACCAGCACCCGGCCGTGGCCGGGCTCCTCGAGCGCGGCCTTCACGAACGAGTTGTCCTCGAAGCACTTGACGGTGCTGATGACGCCGGCGAATCGCACGCGCTTGCCGTACGAGGTGAAGACCGGCGGCAGCACGCGGAACGAGCCGCCGTGCTCGCTCTTGTGCGCATCGCACAGGTCGCCGGTGACGAGGATCGGTTGCTGGGCACTCATGCGTTGGTCACCTTCTTGATCAGGGGTTTCACGTCCGCGCGCAGCGGCGGCAGCATCGCCTGGTGCTCGCGCGCGGGATTCAGGATGATCGAGGTCGCCGTCTCGGTGAGTATGCAGAACTTCGTGACCACCGCATCGAGATGACTCACATCGATCACCGCGATCTCGAGGATCCAGCTGTCGTCGCCGGTCACGTTGTAGGCGTTGATGCACTCCGGCGTCTGCTGGATCAGCTTGACGACACGCGCGTAGTCTGCCCGGCCGATGCGGATGATCGCGCGGATGCCGTAGCCGAGCGCGGCGAGATTCACGGTCGCCCGGTAGCCGCTGATCACACCCGCACTCTCGAGCTTGCGCACGCGCTCGGTCACGGCCGGCTGGCTCAGGTGCACGCGACGGCCCAGCTCGGCCATCGTCAGCCGGGCATCGGACTGCAACTCGGCCAGGATCCGGGTATCGTGTGCGTCCAGAACCGCACTCAAGGTGGAGCCCATGAATCTCCTTTGATTCAACGGCATTGTGCGCCATGAAGCTTGAAATCTCCATGGTCAATCGCACCCGACGTTCATACGATCGTTGCCATGAACACCACCGTGATGACCGCGACCCGCCGGGTGTCCTCGCTCGGCCTGCCGCCGCTGATCGTGCTGTGCCTGGCCGCCACCTGGCTGATCTGGGGCTCGACCTACCTCGCGATCAAGATCGCACTGCCCGGCTTCCCGCCCTTCCTGCAGATGGGCTCGCGCTTTCTCGTCGCGGGCGCGTTGCTGATGGCGTGGATGCGCTGGCGTGGCGCCCCGTGGCCGAATCGTGTGCAATGGCGCAATGCGCTCGTGATCGGCACGCTGATGCTCGGCGCGGGCATGGGCGGCACCGCGGTCGCGGAGCAGACGATCGGCTCGGGCCTCGTCGTCGCATTCATCGCGGTGGTGCCGCTGATGATCGCGGCGCTCAATCTGCTCTGGGGGGTGAAGCCGAGCGCGACCCAGGCCGCTGGCATCGTCGTCGGCCTGGCCGGCGTGCTGATGCTGACGCAAGGCGCAGGCTTTCAGGCCTCGCCGGCCGGCCTGACCGCGATCACGCTGGCCTGTACCGGCTGGTCGCTCGGCAGTGTGCTGAGTCAACGCGCCTTGCCGCTCGCGCGGGGTGCGACCGGCTTCGCGAGCGAGATGCTGTGCGGCGGCGTGGTGCTGATGCTGATGTCGGCGCTGCACGGCGAGCCCCTGCGCTGGCCGTCGCCCGCCGTTGCCGGCGCGGCGTGGGCGGCGTGGATCTACCTCGTCGTGTTCGGGTCGCTGATCGCGTTCAACGCGTACATGCTGCTGCTGGCGCGCGCACCCGCCGCGATCGCGTCGAGCTACACCTTCGTGAACCCGGTGATCGCGATGCTGCTCGGCGTGATCGTCGCCGGCGAGAGCGTGACGACGTTCGAGTGGGCCGCGGTCAGCGTCGTGCTCGGCGGCGTGTTGCTGCTGCTCTGGCGCCGCGCGCGCTGATCCGCCGGCAGCGGCGGATTCCAGCGCTCGAAGCTGTCGGGCAGGCCGAACAGAAAGCCCTGCATCAGCCGGCACCCCGCTTGCAGCAAGGCACGGCGCTGAGCCTCGGTCTCGACGCCTTCGGCGAGCACCTCGCAGCCGACCGAGCGCGCCATCGCGATGATGCCCTGCAGCAGCGGCCCCGCGGTGTGCCCCTGGATCTCTGCGACGAACGAGCGATCGATTTTGATGCAGTCCACCGGCAACTGGCGCAGATAGGCCAGCGACGAATGGCCGGTGCCGAAGTCGTCGAGCCAGATCGAGACGCCCAGGCTCTTCAGCTTGCTCAACATGCGCACCGCCAGGCCCGGGTCGTGCATCACGGCGTTCTCGGTGATCTCCAGGCACACGCGACGCGGGTCGACGCCGGTGTGCTCGATCAGTTGTTCGGCGAATCGGATGAACTCCGGCGAACGCAACTGCACCGGCGACACGTTGATCGAGACCCAGCGCTCGCGCTGCAACTCCTCGGGCAACGCCGCGAGCTGGGCGCAGGCCACGGTCGCGACGCGCTGGCAGAGCGCGCCGATCAGATGGTGGCTCTCGGCCAGCGCGATGAACTCGGTCGGCTCGACCGCGCCGTTCGGCCCGAGCGGCCAGCGCGCCAGTGCCTCGAGGCCCAGGACCTGGCCGCTGCGGCCGTCGACGACCGGCTGGTAGGCCACGCGGATCTCGTCGCGCGCGATCGCGGTGCGCAGCGCCGCGACCATCGCGCGCTCCGACAGGCGCTGCGCCCGCACCTCGGCACCGAAGAAGCGCACGGTGTTGCGGCCGCTCTCCTTGGCCGCGTACGTGGCCGCGTCGGCACTCTTGAGCAGTTGCTCTGCATCGTCGCCATCGCCCGGGTACATCGCCACGCCGACGCTGGCCGATACGCTGACGACCGCGCCGTCGTGCGCGACCTGCGTCGAGCACGCGCGCAGCACCTTGGTCGCGACCAGCGACACCTCTTCCGCGCTGCCCAGCCCTTGGAGCAGCAGCACGAACTCGTCGCCGCCGAACCGGCCGACCACGTCGCTGCCCCGCAGGCCGGAGCGCAGCCGGCGCGAGATCGTCTCGAGCAGCGAGTCGCCGACATGGTGGCCGCAGGTGTCGTTGACGCTCTTGAAGCCGTCGAGGTCGACGAAGACGACCGCCACCGCGCTCTGCGCCAGGTGCGCGGCCTCGATGGCCCCGCTCAGCAGATGATAGAAGTGCGCCCGGTTCGCCAGGCCCGTCAGCGGGTCGGTGCGGGCCAGTTCGCGCGTCCGCTCCTCGGCAGCGCGGCGCTCGGTGATGTCGAACACCGTGCCGTCGACGCGGGTCACGCGGCCGCTGTCGTCGGTCTGCGAGGCGACCCGGCACAAGCACCAGCGCTCGCGCCCTTCGGAGCTGACGAAGCGGATCTCGCCGGCGCGATGCAACGGCTCGGCGACTGCACACGCCAGCAACTGCGAGGCGCTCACGCGATCGCCCGGCGCGACGTGGCCCAGCAGCGCCTCGATCGACATCTGGCGCGGACCGTCGAGCCGACCGAGCAGGCTCGCGAGTTCGTCGGAGATCTCGAACTGGCGCGTCGCGAGGTCGAGCGTCCAACTGCCCAGGCCGGCCAGACGCTGGGCTTGGGCAAGCGCCTGCTGGCTGCGTGCAAGCTCGCCCGTGACGACACGCTCGGAGTGGCCGACGAGATAGACGAGCTCATCGGCCTCGCGATAGGCGCGATCGATGCTGGCGAGCAACTGCGTCCATTGCGCGCGGGTGTCCGGCAGCGACTGCGCATCGAGACGCAGGCGGCGCAGCTGGCGCGCCAGGGTCGCGTGCAGCGGCATGCCAGGCGGCGACGTCACGGCGTGCACTCCTCGCTGATCGTCGTGAGGGCCAGCGTCATGTTGTGCAGGTCGCACGGGACGATCGACGACCCCGCAATCTCGCCATACGAATAGAAGCCGACCTGGCTGCTGCCCTCGCTCAGCCCCTCGGCGAGCAGTTCGATCTCCTCCTCGACCTGCTCGCCGAGCACGATGCGCCGACCGATGCAACTCACCAGCAGCATCAGCATCGCGCCCGACCCGACCCCCTCTGCATGGCAGGCGCCGGCGACCTCGTCGGCGGCCTTCAGCAGATCCTCGCGCCCGGCGCGCGCCAACTGAACGATGCTGCCACGCGGCACGTCGCCGGCGAAGCGCAGCGAACGGCGCTCGCGATCGATGCCGAGCACGTAGCGGATGATCGGCGCGTCGCGCTGGCGCTCACGGTAGACGCTGAGCGGAAAGTGCGAGGCCGACGCGGGCAACGCGGCGGCGCAGCGCCCGAGGTACTGCTCGTACAAGCGCAGCGCCGGCTGGCCGTCGAGTTCGTAGACGACGTTGCCGACTGCGTGCGTCACGCGCCGCCGCGGGCCGAATCCGACGCTGCCGCCGCCGCAGGCACTGCGCACGCGCAGGTGCGGGCCGAACAGGCCGACCAGAGTCGCCATGCCGCTGCAGAGCTGGCCGTCCGCGACGACCCAGGTGCGTTCGTAGTCGATGCCGTCGGCGGCCATGCCGCCGCTCAGCACCACGTGGGCGGGCAACGCTTGTGATGCGCCGCGCACGAGTTCGGGTCCGTTGACGAGCAAGCCGTCGGCCCACGCCAGGACCGCGACCGGCTCGCCGTCCTCGCACAGCGAGCGCGCGAGCGCGCGCCCGGTTCGAAACGTCTCTTCGGTCGCCGGTGCGCTGAAGGCGCGGATCTGCGAGGCCTCGAAACGCGTGACCGAGACGACCAGCGTCGCATCGCACACCGCGCCGTCGCCGATGACGGTGCCGCTGGACGCGCCGGCGATCACCGCGCAGGGGAAGGCATGGCGGACCTCGTCGAATGCGCCTTGCGCGTCGTGCATCGCCGCCGGCCCGAACACGAGCACCAGCGTCGCCGCGGAATCGAGCGCCGCGGGCAACGGCGCGGACCATCCACGCGCCGCGTGCCAGGTGACGGCCACTGTTTGCATCGAAGAGACCCCGCAGCGCGCGCACCGGCGCACGTCATCGAGGGGACTTCGTCAAACCCCGGGCGCGCTCAAGCGCGACTGTGCAAACAATCGTCAGGCGGCGGCGTCGTTGGCCGAGTCCGGCGTGGCCTGGACGTCGTCGAGCACCCCCGGGCCCGAGTTCGCCGCGTTGGCGATGCTCTCGAGCCGGTAGCCGACGCTGTAGATCGCCGCGAGCCGGAAGCCATGCTCCGGATGCAGTCCGAGCTTGGTGCGCAGGCGCGAGACGTGCGTGTCGAGCGAGCGCGACGACACTTCGGCCTCGATGCCCCAGACCGCTTCGAGCAGATGCTTGCGCGACAGCAGCCGGCCCATGTTCTGGAACAGGAACAACGCCAGGTCGAACTCGCGCTGCTTCAGCACCACCGGCGCGCCGTCGACGAGGATCTGGGCACCGGCGACATCGAACTTGTAGCGCCCGTACGCCAGCTCGTTCGGCGTCTGCTGGTAGTAGGCGCGACGCAGCAGCGCCTTGACGCGCGCGATCAATTCGCCGACGCGGATCGGCTTGATCATGAAATCGTCGGCGCCGGCGGCGAGCCCTTCGATCACATCGGCTTCGGCGCTGCGGTTCGTGATGAACAACACCGGCACGCGCTCGTGCAGGTTCTCGCGCGCCCAGCGCAGCACCTCGAGGCCGCTGATGTCCGGCAGTTGCCAGTCGAGCACCAGCAGGTCGAAACTTTCGCGCCGCAGCGAACGCAGATAAGAACGACTGTCGGTGAACCCGTGGCAGTCGTGACCCATGGACGCCAGCGTCCGCTGGATCAACTCCAGTTGGGTCGCATCGTCATCGAGGGCAGCCACACGCATCAGATTCTCCGATCATCCAGGCGCGGGCCCGGTTTGCAGTTTTCAGTATCGTCGCCCGGCGACCACGCTAGGCGCAGATAAGAAGCAGCATACGAGTCTGTTTTCAATCTGGAATCAGTTCGAGGCCATCGAACGTCAACCATTGTTAATTTCGGATCGGATGCGTTCCAAAAACGTGGGGGGTACCCGACGAGAACGTGGCTTTGAGCACACCGCGATCCCACTCAATCATGCGGTAGTGCCAGCTTGATGACCCTGCCGGCGGCAGGTTTGATCTCGATGCGCACCCATCCGCCGTGCCGCTGCGCGACGACCTGCGCCAGCGCCAACCCCGGGCCGACGCGCTCCTCGGGTGGCAACTTGCTGTCCCACGGCGAGGTGTCCGCTGCCTGCGGCGGTGTCTCGGGCGCACCGGGGTCGCCGATCTCGATGATCCATTCGCGTTGGTTGTCGGCGAGCGCGCAAAGGACTTCGACGCCGCGTGGCGTGCGCGCGGCCGCGTCGCGCAGCACCTTGGCGATCGCGCTGGCGAGCAGTTCCCGGTCGACCCGCACCGGCGCCGATTCGACGCTCGACGCGATCTGAACCCGAATGCCGTTGCGGCTCGCGAGCGACCACGCATCGGCGACGAGCTCGACCAGCAGGTCGGCCAGGTCGATCTCCTCGACGCGCAGCGTCTGTGTGCGTGCCGCCACCATGTCCATGAAATCGTCGATCGCCGCGAGCGACTTGCGCGCGTTGCGCTCGACCCGATCGATCAGATCGGGCGTGGCCATCGGATCCGGTTTGATGCGCTGCAACTCCAGCAGCGCGAGCGTCGACGAGTGACCCTCGCGCGCGTTGTGACTCAGGAAGCTCAGGGCTTCGCGCAGGTCGGTCTGCAACGACGAACCGACATCGGGAGCGTCGGAAGGCTTGCTCATCACTGCTGCTCCTGGTGGATCGGGAGGGGCCTCACGTCCGCGAACGCGCCATCGCGCGTATCGCCGTGAGCGTGGTGCGGCTGGTGCTGACGTCGGCATCCAGCTTCAAATGGATCAGCGTCGGCCGGTCGGCGGCGAGTGCCGCGGCGAAGGCCGGCTCGAACTCGGCCGTCTTGCGCACGGCATGCGCAGCCCAGCCGTGGGCCTGCGCGAGCAGCGCGAAGTCCGGGTTGTACAGGTCGCTGCCGCTGACCCGGCCGGGGTACTCGCGCTCCTGGTGCATGCGGATCGTGCCGTAGGTGCCGTTGTCGACGACGATCACGATCAGCTTGCCACGGCCGGTGCCGGCGCGGTAGCCGGTCGCGGTCGCCAGCTCCTGGCCGGTCATCGAGAAGTCGCCGTCGCCGGCGAGGTTGATCACTGTGCGGTCGGGCTGGAGCAGCGACGCGGCGATCGCGGCGGGCACGCCATAGCCCATTGCACCGGAGGTCGGCGCCAGTTGCGTGCGGCCGCCATGCTGCAGGCCCGGATAGCGGTAGTAGCGATGCAGCCAGCCGCTGTAGTTGCCGGCGCCGTTGGTCAGCACGCTGTCTTCGGGCGCGAGCCGCTGGATCGCCTTCACGACCTCGGCCATGTCCATCGGTTCGACCGGCAGCGGTTCGTGATTCGCCTCGTAGTCGGCATGGGCCTGCGCGGTCCAGTCGGCCCAGGCGAGCTCGGGCGGCGGGGCCAGGCCCTCGAGCGCGCGCCCGGCGCAGGCCATCGCCGACTGCAGCATCAGGTCGGCCGCGTAGACGCGGCCCAGTTCCTCGGGCCCGGCATGGATGTGGATCAGCTTCTGCACCGGGCGCGGCGCCTGCAGCAACGTGTAGCCGCCGGTGGTCATCTCGCCCAGTCGGGCACCGATCGCCAGGATCAGGTCGGCCTCGCGTACGCGCGCCGCGAGTTTCGGATTGATGCCGATGCCGACGTCGCCGGCATAGTTCAGATGGCGGTTGTCGAACAGATCCTGGAACCGGAACGCGCAGCCGACCGGCAGGTTCCAGCTCTCGGCGAAACGCTGCATCGCAGCGACCGCGCCGGCATCCCAGCCGCTGCCGCCGACGATCACGAACGGCCGCCGCGCGGCGAGCAGCAGCGTGCGCACGTCGCGCAACGCCCCGGGCGCAGGCCAGGCGTGTGCCGGCTCGACGCGAGGCAGCACCGGCGCGTCGGTGTGCCGCGTCAGCATGTCCTCGGGCAGCACCAACACGACCGGCCCCGGGCGCCCCTGCATCGCGGTATGAAAGGCACGCGCCAGGTACTCCGGCAGGCGCGAGGCGTCGTGCACCTCGCCGACCCATTTGGCGAAGCCGAGCGTGCCCGGCCCGAGCATCTGCCGATAGTCGACTTCCTGGAAGGCCTCGCGGTCGCGTTGATCGCTCGCGACCTGGCCGATGAACAGGACCATCGGGGTGCTGTCCTGGAAGGCCGTGTGCAGGCCGATGCTGGCGTTGGTCGCACCGGGGCCGCGGGTCACGAAGCAGATGCCTGGCCGCCCGCTCAGCTTGCCCTGGGCTTCGGCCATGAAGGCCGCGCCGCCCTCCTGGCGGCAGGCGATGAAACGGATGCGCTCACGGTGCTGATGAAAG
>Ga0209023_10002718_pt1 | contig 21723 bp, 16 predicted proteins | sample LakOneMetagenome_FD_187468 | JGI IMG/M metagenome (GOLD analysis project Ga0209023, IMG submission 187468) | Freshwater and sediment microbial communities from Lake Erie, Canada (SPAdes) (version 2) | ecosystem: Environmental > Aquatic > Freshwater > Lentic | place: Lake Erie, Canada...
CGACGATTATGATTGCTACTGAAGCTGCGGCAGAAGGAATCAATCTTCAGTTCTGTTCGCTTGTGATCAACTATGACTTACCGTGGAATCCACAACGCATTGAGCAGAGAATCGGACGTTGCCATCGATATGGTCAAAAGTTTGATGTGGTTGTCGTCAATTTCTTGAATAAAGCCAACGCTGCGGATCAACGCGTTTACGAATTACTCAACGAAAAGTTCCAATTGTTTAATGGCGTCTTCGGCGCAAGCGATGAGGTATTAGGTAGCATTGAAAGTGGGATAGACTTTGAGAAGCGGATTGCTTTGATTTATCAAGAGTGCCGTACGACTGAGCAAATTACTACCGCCTTCAATGACCTACAAGCGGAAATGCAGCCAAGTATTACTGGGGCTTTAGAACAGACTCGCCAACAGTTGCTAGAGAACTTTGATGACGATGTGAACCAGAAATTCAAACTGAATCTCCAAGAAAGCCAAGCTTGCTTATCCAAATATGAAGACTGGCTCTGGTTAATGACTAAGTATCAACTGTCGAAGCAAGCAGAATTTGCCAATGATGAGCATACTTTCGAGTTGAATCTGAACCCCTATCCTCTCGAAGAAATTCCCTTGGGAACTTACAAGATCGGTAAGAATGTTGATGATGCTCACGTGTACCGCATGGGGCATCCGCTCGCAAGCAATATCATTGACTCTTGTAAATCATTGCAGCTTGACGTTGGCGAAATCGTTTTTGATTACTCTAGCTCAACCAAAAAAATCACGATACTGGAATCCCTTGTTGGGCATTCTGGGTGGTTGCTTGCTTCAAATGTCACGATCAACAGTTTTGAAGCCGAAGATCATGTCTTATTTGCGCTCATCGATGAACAACATGAAACTTTAGATCCTGAACTGGGTGCACGATTATTCTCATTGCCCGTATCAGACAGCAAGCCACCCATTATTGCTACACTTTACCCAACTGTGCATGACAAACTCTTTGGTATCATTACTGGGCAGCGGAATGCATTGGTTTCGTCTGTTAGCGAACGTAACAGTGTTTTCTTTGATCAAGAGATGAATAAACTCGATCATTGGGGCGATGATCAGCGTAGTTCGCTTAAACTGAACGTGAAAGAAATGGATGACTCAATCAACGAGTTTAAGAAGCGTATTAAGGCGGCGGCTAACCTACCTGACAGACTTTCTTTAGAAAAGCAGCGTAAGCGTTGTGAAGCCGAACGAGACCAAGCATGGCGTGAATACGACCAAGCCGCTAAAGAGATTGATATAGCGAAGGACGAACTGATTGACCGCATTGAATCTCAGTTGAACCAGTCCGTTGAAGAACACGAATTGTTTGCGATCCACTGGCAGGTGATCTAAACCTGTACACCTATTTTTATTCGCTTTGTCGCTTACAACAATAAGCTACACCCTATTTACGATTAGATGGAACTTTCACCGATGTCATCAAACGATCAAACCGCGCCTATTGCTTCCATGTCACTTGAATCCATGAGCATCACGGATAATCAGAAAGCCAAGCTTAAAGAGTTGTTTCCTGAAGTGTTTACCGAAGGCAGCAAGATTGACTTCGATAAGCTCAAGCGCACGCTGGGCGAAACTGTGGATGCTGGTAAAGAGCGTTTCGGAATGAATTGGGCTGGCAAGGCGGATTGCTTTAAGACAATTCAGCAACCGAGTGTGGCGACGCTTGTGCCTGCGCGAGATGAGAGTGTGGACTTCGATACGACTGAAAACGTGTTCATCGAGGGTGATAATCTTGAGGTGCTCAAGCTCTTGCAGAAGAGTTACTTAGGCAAGATCAAGATGATTTACATTGACCCGCCATACAACACGGGCAATGACTTTATCTATCCTGACAACTACAGTGAGAATCTGGATACTTACCTTGAGTACACTGGGCAGATTGATGGCGAAGGACGTAAGTTTTCTACCAATGTAGATACCGATGGGCGATTCCATAGCAAGTGGATGAACATGATGTATCCGCGATTATTTTTGGCGAAGAATTTGTTAAAGGATGACGGAGTTATTTTTATTTCTATTGATGACAGTGAAGTGCACAACTTGCGTGCGCTATGTAATGAGGTTTTTGGTGCAGAGAACTTTATTGCTAATGTGATATGGGAGAAAAAGTACACTGTTGCAAACGATGCTAAATATTTTTCAGATAATCATGATCATATATTAGTTTTCGCAAAGAATATTACTAGCTTTGATATTGGAAGACTTCCAAGAACAGATGAAATGAATAGCGCGTACAAGAATCCTGACAATCATCCAAAAGGTGTCTGGAAATCAACTCCTCTTCACGCTAAAAGCGGCTCTGACAAAGCAGAGAAATTTGAATTCACATTTAAAAATGGGGTTATTTGGTCACCACCAACAGGTACATATCCACGGTTCTCATTACAAACACTCAAAGACCTAGATGCAAATGATGAAATATGGTTTGGTAATGACACGAGTGCTACACCTTCAAAAAAGACCTTTCTGATTGAGTTAAAAAACGAAGGGATAGTGCCAAGAACAATCTTGTCTTATAAGGAAGCTGGACATAATCACGAATCTAAAGAAGAAGTAAAGGCACTATTTGAGGAGAATATCTTCGATACCCCGAAACCCACCAAACTACTAAAGGTTCTAACAACCATTGGTAATGTCCAAAGCAGTGACATTGTGCTGGATTTTTTCGCAGGATCTGCAACAACTGCCCACGCAATAATGGATCTAAACAAGGTTGATGGAATCAACCGAAAATATATTTGCGTTCAATTGCCAGAACCTACTGACGAAAAATCAGAAGCATTTAAAGCTGGCTATCAAACTATTGCTGAAATCAGTATAGAGCGAATAAGGCGTTCAGCAAAAAAGGTGGAGAATGAGTTACGCTCTAATATAGAAAACTGTGAGCAACTCATCGTACTAAGAGAAGAAATGCTAGAAAAGCTCATGAGTAAACCTGCTGATTTAGCTAGAGCCAAGGCAGAAGAGGAGCAACATCAGGATATTGCAAAGTATCGAGAGAAAATTGCAACCACTCAGGTGATTCTCGAAAAAATAGATTTAGGTTGCAGTGTCTTCAAACTACAGCAATCCAATTTCAAAGTTTGGGATGCTAATGTGAATAAAACCAGCGAAGCCATTCAACTTGCACTGGACTCACACATTGACCATATCAATCCAAATGCTTCACAAGAGGACATTCTGTTTGAACTCTTACTTAAGGCAGGCTTTCAACTCACCACGCCGATTGAGAAACTAACATTCGCTGGCAAAACAGTGTTTAGTATCGCGGACAACGCCCTACTCATCTGTCTGGAAAAAGAACTCACTCTCGATGTGCTGAAAGCTATGGCAGAGCTTGAACCACCGCGAGTAATAGTGTTGGATGAAGGCTTCCAAAACAACGATCAACTCAAAACAAATGCCGCGCTGACGATGAAATCCAAAGGCATTAATGACTTTAGAACGGTGTAAGCAATGAGCACAGCACCTATGAAAATTCAGTTTGATGGCTCACAAGCATACCAGCTTGATGCGGTCGCATCATTCATTGACCTATTTGAAGGACAAACCCTTGAACAGGCTGACTTTGCACTAGAGACAAGCTCCGTCAATGTAGGCGATCAATCCACTCTTTTTCAAAGTGAACTTGGTATTGGTAATCACATCTCAATCAGTGATGCTGCTATCTACGACAACATGGTCGCTATTCAAGAACGCAATGACATCGATCCGATCTGTAGCGAAAACGAGTTTAGAAATCACGGCATGAACTTCTCTGTAGAAATGGAGACAGGTACTGGGAAGACCTATGTGTATTTGCGTACGATCTTTGCCTTATCACAGAAGTACGGATTCAAAAAATTCATCATTGTCGTACCCAGTGTTGCCATTCGAGAGGGCACACTGAAGAACTTGCAGATCACAGCCGAACACTTCCGCGACATTTACAACAACATTGAGTTTGAACACTTCGTTTATAACAGCCAAAAAGCCAGCCGATTGCGCCAGTATGCGTCAAGCAACAAACTGCAAATCATGGTTATCAACATTGATGCGTTCAACAAAGATGCCAACAAATTCAATCAAGAATCTGAGCTACTGTCTGGTCATAGCCCTAAAGACTTTGTCCAAGCGACTCACCCAATTGTCATTATTGACGAACCACAAAGCGTTGATAACACCCCGAAAGCCAAAGATGCGATTGCCTCGCTTAATCCTGCGTGCATATTCCGCTTCTCGGCAACACACACCAATGCATACAACCTAATTTACGAACTTAACCCAATCAAAGCTTATGAGCTACGCTTGGTGAAGCAAATCGTCGTTGCATCCGTAACAGGTGAAAATGCCCAGAATGATGCGTACATCAAACTACTCGATGTAGACAACAAAAAAGGCATCAAAGCCAAAGTCCGAATTCAGGTGCAAACTGCAAGCGGTATAAAAGAAAAAGACTTCACCATCAAGCAAAACGACGACTTGTTTATCAAGTCAGGCGAACGCGCTGTTTATCAGCACGGCTTTGAAGTCCTCGAAATCAACGCTGATCCAGATGATTCGTATATCGAACTATCATCAGGTAATCGCCTGCGCCTAGGTGAAGAAAAAGGCGGCATAAAAGAAGATTTAACCAGCGTGCAAATCCAGCGCACAATCGCCAAGCACTTGGATAAAGAACTGCTGCTGAAAGACAAAGGCATCAAGGTGTTGAGTCTGTTCTTCATTGATAAGGTCGCCAACTACCGCGAGTACGATGAGGACGGCAAGCCCGTTCAAGGCAAGTTTGCCCAGTTGTTTGAGCAACACTACCAAGAACTCATTCAACAGCCCAAATACGCGAGCCTAGCGACCTTCCCTGTCGATAAGCTCCATGACGGTTATTTCTCTAAAGACAAGAAGGGCTTACTCAAAGATACCAACGGCGGCACTCAAGCCGACGATGACACTTACGCCCTGATTATGAAGGAGAAAGAGAAACTGCTTTCAATGGATACACCGTTGAAATTCATCTTCTCTCACTCCGCCTTGCGTGAAGGCTGGGATAATCCCAACGTCTTTCAAATCTGCACCCTTAACGACACTAAATCTGCCACCAAGAAACGCCAAGAGATTGGGCGCGGTTTACGTCTGCCAGTAGATCAACATGGCGTGCGCGTTTTCGATGATGCGATTAACAAGCTCACAGTCATTGCCAATGAAAGCTATGATGAGTTTGCTGCAACCCTGCAAAAGGAATATGAAGAGGATTGTGGCGTGACGTTCGGCAAGCTGCCGATGTTTGCATTTAAGGATGTAGTTCAAGTTATTGACGGTGAAGAGAAACATCTCACCCGAGCGCAGTCAGAGCAGCTTTATGCTGAACTTACTAAACTAGGTTTCATCGATGCTAAAGGTAAGATTCAGCCTAAGTTTACGCCTAGCGAAAAGGGCTTTAGCTTGGCTCTACCTGATGAGTTTGCAGATGTAGAAACCCAGATCATCCAGAAGATGAAAAGCTACCAGCTTGATCGACATATCAAAAAAGACGTTGAACCCAAGAAACTCAAGCTCAACAAACAAGTATTCATTGATCCTGAATTTGAAAAACTGTGGAATAAAATCAAATACCGAACCAGCTATCAAGTTGAATATGACACTCCCCTATTGATCGCGGCTTGCGGTGAATTGATCAAAAAAATGGAGAAGATTGAGCCTGTGAAAGTGCTCTATCGTGAAGATGCACTGAATGTAGTCGCCAAAGGTGTGACCTCGGTCAACACCCGTATTGCCAATTACAAAATCAACTACACAGGCAAGCTGCCTGATATGTTGGCATACCTTCAGCGCGAAACTGATCTCACCCGTCGTACACTCGTTGAGATTATTAAAGCCAGTGGTCGCGTCGCTGAATTTGCCATCAACCCGCAACAGTTCATGGATCAAGTCGCTATTTGCATCAATCGTGAGCTACATCGCCTAATGATCTCTGGCATCAAGTACGAGAAAATTACGGTCGGACAAACCGAGTGGAGCATGCAACTCTTTAAAGATGATGAATTGAAAGAGTATTTTGAAGACTGCATCAATGTTAAAAAATCGGTTTATGACACTGTGATTTACGACTCTGAAGTTGAGCGTGACTTTGCACAGTCCCTAGATGATCGAGAAGACATTAAGCTGTTCGTCAAACTACCTGCATGGTTTAAGATCGAAACGCCCATTGGCACTTACAATCCTGACTGGGCAATCGTAAAGCATGATTCCGATACCGTGTACTTGGTACGCGAAACGAAGAGCACGACTGACACGAATAAGCTTAGACCAAGTGAGAAGGATAAGATCTCTTGTGGTGTCGCACACTTTGAGGCGATTGGGGTGGACTTTGCAGTTGTGACGAGTTCTTTGGCAGTTTAATGCTGGGACGCATTTATATCGACACTTGAGTTTTCTCAAATAAATCAAAAACCACTAGGACTGTTAGATGGATATTTCACCAGACAAACAAAATATTGACGCTGTGTTCTCAAATACGCTTTATTACATTGATTTTTATCAGCGAGAATACCGTTGGACAGAGGCGCCTGTTGTACGACTATTGGACGATGTGTTTTACAAATTTAACGAATGCTACGTTAAATACAGTGATCTCCCCCCAAGTCCTGAAGTTATTGATAGCAAGTACCCGTGGTACTACTTGAATACGTATGTCACAAACAAAATCGAAGGTAAGGTATTTATTGTAGATGGGCAGCAAAGGCTTACAACCTTATCACTTATTTTATTAAAACTATTACACCTAGCCAAAGCACATCACTCACAAGCAGAAAAATGGCTCGATAACAAAATATCTGGTCAAGCTGGCTTTGAAGCACGCTTTTGGCTCAATCACGAAGCACACCGAAGCACACAACAAGCACTATATGACAATCAATTAGAAAATACAGATACTAGCACTGGGATTACAGCCATCAACATGGTTGTGAATTATAAAATTATTAGTAAATGGCTAGATAAACATTTAGTTGGGAAGCATAAGTTTGAAACATTTGTTTTTTACTTTTTACGACGACTGGTATTAATTAATTTATCAGTAGAGCAAACCGATGTACCCATGGTTTTTGAGGTAATTAATGATCGTGGGGTTCGCCTAAAACCTTATGAAATTTTAAAAGGAAAACTACTCGGTCAAATCGATAAAACCGTTTTACACGTCAAAAATTACAACCAACTTTGGGAAGAAAAAATTAGAGCAATCAATAAATTTGATAGCGATGAAGCGGATCGTTTTTTTCGATTTTATTTGAAAGCACGTTTTGCCAACTCTCGTAAAGATGGGCAACAATTTGACGGTGATTATCATCGGATTATGTTTAGCGCAGAATTTGATGAAAAAATTGGTATTGCACACAATCAGCAGGGTGTTCTACGATTTTTAGATGATGACTTTAGTTACTACACAACAATCTACAACCTTGCTAGATTTGCCTATGCAAACGACCAGCAAAGTGCATTTACATATAACCGAGTAAATGATCTGGATGGTGCTTTGATTTTATTACTATCTAGCTGCAAACTGAACGACCCTGAACAGAAAGCTAAAGTTGAACTTATACCTGCCGAATTGGATCGATTGTTCTCACTATTACAGTTGCAAGGAGCGTACGACAGTAATGCTTTTCAAGAAATGTTATCTCGTATCTCAGCAACGATCAGAGATAAACCAACGCTTGAAATTAGAGCAGCATTTGATATCGAACTAACAACTGAACTGGCGAAGCGACGTCTGACTGATGTTGAGGAGCCTTTCCGTTATACCTTTTTCAAACAAACTGGTATTGGTTTAAATACGCGCTTTAAGCGCTATTTCTTCGCTCGAATTGAAGAGTTTTTGGCAAACAACTTAAATCTGAATATGAAGCACTCCATTACGGATTTAGTTTCTAAAACAGGTTCAAAGACGGGATTTCACATCGAACATATCCTTGCACATAACGAAGAAAACCATGCGTTATTTGGCGGTGATGAAGAACGGTTCCAGCTTGAACGTAATCGATTGGGTGGTATTTTATTGTTAAAAGGAAAAGATAACATTTCTAGTAACAATGAAAGTTATGCAGATAAATTAAAAACTTATGCAAACACCCTTTATTGGAATGAAACTCTACGCGCAGATACATACAAATCAAAGCTAGATATGAACCAGTTGAAGAAAAAACATCAACTGGATCTTCAGCACATTGATTGCTTCGATGCTGATGCGCTTGAATCTCGGCAAAAGCTACTGTTTCAAATAGCATCAATTATTTGGAGTTGATCTAGATAGCTAAATTGACACCCGATTCAGCACCAAACATGCCGTACTGAATTCAGCCGAGTAGGCTTCCATTTACAATTGCGTGATAGGCCCGTGTGTGGAATTTAACCTTATATATGGAGAGTTTTTATGGACAATATTAAAGATGCATTCCTATTCGGTCTTTTTTGGATTGAGTCAGAATTACAGATCGAATTAGACTTTAGTAAAGCACTTCCCGATATCGTACAAGACATTGCTGATAAGAACCTAAATATCGGTCAACTTTTGAATCAATTTATTGATATCTATGCAAAATGGATTAAAGAAAACGATAATCTTAGAACTAAACAACTTGAGGGATCATCCGCGAATGCATCCAGTGAACTAATTGAACTAATTATTCAACGTGATCAATATCGTCGTGATTTGGTTGAAGCTATTAAGAAGTTACGCTAGCGCGTACCTTCACAGACAGTTAGTTTCGCTTAGCATTTGACTCTAGAGCCAAGCCTATTTCTGACTAAGCAAATATAAAACGTAAAAGTCACTCGTCCTATTTATTGTTAGGACGAGTGGCTTTTAATGCCGCAAAAAAGCTTGCAGCATCACCCTATCTGATCAATGCTCTTCGCCACAGCTTTCAATCGATCCATGGCACTGCTCAATACACGTGATGATTCATCACTTCTTTCATCGGATGCTCTTAAACTCTCGACCGCAGAATTTAAACTCTGACGATTTTCCATCGACTCTTTAATTCGACCAAGACAAGCTATCGTATCCTCATAGCCTTGCTCAATCCAACTTGAAATTGATTTGTGATCAAAAGCCAAGACATCGGTGATATTGTGATCTCGGGCGATACTTCTCTGTGGTCGAATTTCTATCACGGTAGTCTCGGGAAAATCATGGCGATTCCATAAAGAGCCATCTGATAAGTGAGTAACAATGACCAAATTACAACCTTGTTGAACTAATGGTGTAATTGGTGTGTTGCCTTGTAATGTGCTCCACCCACCCTGCCCTCCGTCAGTGTAGCTCTTGCCACCAATCTTACGACTTTCATAAAGGAGCGGAAGAGCTGCTGATGCCATAAGCGCATTTTTTTGATCAGCTTCTGGCAATTGTTGAAGACAAAAAAACTCAGAAGGCTTGGTATCAACAACATCAAGCCACGCAGCTGCTGCACGCGCAATATCTTCTAATCCACCATTTGTCTCATAAACAGATACATAGAGCGGAATACCTGTTTGCAATTTTTGCCAATCTAAGTATTGATCAATAAGATTATGCAACGGTTGATCATCAAGCAAACCATCTGGGCTAAGTTTTTTTCCGAGTCCATCCAAAATATTTTTAACTGAATCAGGCAAAAGCTCTGAGTTCATCAAATATTTACTGCCCTTAGATGCAACTAAGAGAGCACCCAATATTGTTGGATTTAATCGCTCACCAAAACCCACTAATAACGACAAATAAGCAGGTGTAGGGATTTTCCCCATACCAAGTGGTGACTCTTTGGCAAGTTGTTGCCAGACTGCATTTAAATGCTGATAGCCTTCATGCAATGAATCAGCCGAAGCCAAAATTGCACCATTTAATGCACCAATACTAGCGCCTGCAATCGCATCCACTTTAATATCTAACTCATCCAACGCTTTTAGAACGCCAACATGGTAAGCACCTTTTGCTCCGCCGCCAGAAAGAACCAGTCCAGTTTTCAATAAGTTGCTCATACACGCTCCTCAAAGATCTCATCAAGAGAAGCGGTAACAACACGACTTGCCATTAGTTTTGGTGGAACCAGTGCTGGAGGTTTATCGAGCAACTGAGATGAATAATGCGTCAGAGGATGCTGAAAGTCATTTGTCCAGTCACCTAAAAACTGCAAGCCTTCGTGTAGATCCGCCGACAGTGCTTTCGGTGCTGAAAACCAAAGTGAAGTGGGTGCAGCAGAATCTGCAGTAATTTTCAAATCACGATTGAGTTGAGTAATTGCTTTATTTTCAATCGTATTAATGAGCTTATTCACTTTCTCTGGATGCTTATCTCGCTGGCGATAGAAATTACCAAAATCTCCCCAATACAGCTCATCGAGAACGACATAGAGACGACTCATCGGGGAAAGCATGCTTAATTTTCCTGCATCCCATTTTGAAAATAAATGTTCAATTTGAGTTGCCGCTTGCAGATTTAAATCGACATTGCGAATCTGTTTTTGCAAGTCATCACAGCGGCTATTTAAATCAGCGGCAAGCTTTCCAAGTAGTTGTCGCGTTTCAATCGAAAAATCAATAGTTGAAGCTAAACCCTCATTCAATTCATTAATTTTATCATTTGCTTTTTGGATTGCATAAAAGCCAACAGTTTGATTTTTAATAATGGCTTCAATCTCTTGAGCAATAGCATTTAGTCCGCTTGCTAGATTTTCGTTGACGGCATTTTGACGACGTACGCCACTACCTGTAATAGTGTCCATAAGGCGAGCAATCTTGCCAGTTCTGCTTTTTTGAACGTTAATATGATCTTTACTAACATTGATGCTATTAATGAGATCAATCACAGCTTTATCAGCCAGCGCTGGCATAGTTTGAAGTAAATTTTGTGACATCTGAAATTATCCTAAGCTTTGGAAATTTGAAAAGCCGACCATTTTTTATGTATTGGTCGGCTTAGATTTAGGCTGGAGTAGAAGTCCCAAAATGATTTTTTAAATCTTTACTTAGACTTAGTAACTCTGGAACAGGTTTTTTGATAATACGGATCTTCTCTAAAATCCCATCCTGTTCACTTTGAGTCTTTTGTCGATCCCCCATACTGCGGATGAAATCTCCGCGAATATTCTCGACAGTCTTTTTAAACTGATCAAAAAAATCAGTCGAAGATTTTTCTAGTGGTACTTTGATATTTATAGAAATTGCAGAACTCATTGTCTTGAAATATTCAGAAAGAAATTCCTTAATCTCCTTTCGCACATCTATCATGTTAATTTCAAAATTAACAGTCTCAAATGTACGCGACTCACGCCCCCAAGATTTCTTTCCAAATAACCCACCGAAAAACCGCTTTGTCCCTGCAAACGTTGTATCCACATCTTCGTAAGCAGTATGGCGTTCTATTTTCTCATGAATTACATCCGCCATAATGTCTACTGCGGTGATATTAAGATTGAGACTTTTCGTTTTTGGGAGCTCAAAAATCAAACCGTTAAAGCCACTTTCTGACATTCTATTTTTAAGCTTATCAAGTGTATTTTGTGCATCAGTAATAATATCCTTCTGAAAGTCAGCCTCAAAGCTCTCAAGCATTTTCCCAAGAATCACTTCAACTTGTTCGTTTGCCGCCAAAGTTTCAGTCTGCAATATTTTTGCAACTTTTTTCTTAAACTCTTCGGCTTCATCTCTATTTTCACCGAAATTAATAACTCCATTGAAATCATACTGCTTAGCAAAATTCTCATCAGCATGTCGTTTCTTCGAACTACGAGATGAAACATGTCTCTCTTTAGTCAGAATGTCACGCAACGCACTACCTAAGAAACCTTGTAAGCTATCATGCTCCGTCAACCCTTCTACAAACTTTTGACGCTGTAATTCGGTTGTCTTTTGCTCGGTACTAAAAGCTTCGTTAACATTGTTATCAACATTTTTAGAAACAATACTCGTTACATTACCTAAATTCTGTTGGAGACGGTGAAGATGTTGATCTAAAGTTGTTTTAGCTTTTTGTTCGCAATTATTTACATTCTCAATATCTAATTTAAGCTCTTCAATTAGTTTCTTGAGATCACTTACACTAACCTTGAAGGCCTGCTCACGAAGGTCAAGAAGGTTATGAATACCAACCGAAACGTTACCAATTTTATCCGCTGCTGAACTTAAAGCTATCATTGCAGCCTTATCATAAGCAACTTTAATAACATTTTCTAAAGGAGTTGAGAACTTAGAGTCATGCCATAATTCATCCAAAGCTTCTTTTATATACTCTTCATCTTCTTGGAATTTTTTACGAATTCCGGCTTCATCAAAAAAGTCTGCTACCCAAGGTTGACTCTCAACACTAGGCAATTTCCCCGATTGCTGAATTGTATGGCGAGCACGATTTGCTAGATAAGCTTGTTTAGATGACACAGGGAAGATTTGATCGCTCTTAATTACACCTTTAGTCAAATTTTCTACAAAAATTTTAACTTCATCCTCACCCATTCCGTTTCTATCTTCTTGATCAAACTTATTGACCAATGCATAGATACGGCCTTTACTTGTCTCTGCGATTGCAGCCAAGTCTGCACGAACTTGCTCATCAGCCTCGGACTTTAGCTGTGTGTAATCCATAACAGCTAATACAGCAGATGCTTTTCTAAGTTGGTCTTGCAGCATTGGACGCAAACGATTTTGCCCAGCTTCATTTGGCCCTGGGGTATCCAATAAAATCAAACGCCCCTTAGTCTCACCCATTTCTTTTAAATGGGTAAACTCAATCTCAATAACGGGTAACTTATCAACGTCGGCGTATTCACTAAACGGAAATTCAAGATTGAAAATAGGTGAAATCCGAACAAGATCATTTACACCTTTTAAAAAATCAAAAATTGCTTTCTGACCCAAAGTTTCTGTACCAATTTTTTCTTGATTTTGAATTTTAATAACCAGCTCGTACAAATCTTTATCTTGTTTAAGTTTATCAATCTGGTCTTGATATTCAGGCTTTTTAAGTTGCAAGCCTAGCTGCACCATGAGAGCTTCAAGTGGAGCATAGTTTTTAAAAACCAACTTCGGCTCTACCTGCCCCTTAGTATGTCGAATCAATGTTGGAATTGCAGTCATAGGCGCATTGCGATTAGGCAATATTTCGGTGCCAACGATGGCATTAATTGTCGTAGACTTACCAGCCTTCATTGTACCCACAACAGCAAGTACCATATCTAATTCTTGAAGCTTGAATAACTCCCCACCCAATATCTCAATGGTTTTAGGCGCTGAAGTTGTATCGAAGGTTTGTTCCGATCCAATCTCTGGTTGGCTGAGAACATTTTGATCAAGCATTTCTTTTAATATACGCTGTTCAACGCCAATCAAATGCAAGGCATCTTCGCGTAGTGCTTCAATATTTTCGTGGTGCATACTAACTATCCCTAATTTATTAACTAACTATTTTGATTCTAAAAAATAAGTAAAATCTAAACCATATCTTTTAATTCTTACATCACCGCAATTGCACAATCACCACTTCCATATTCACTACTGCTTTTGTTGTAAATACTTCAACGCCTTCACTAATCAATCCCAGATTCCCAGTTAAAACAACACTGAATGCGTCATGAACAAGCCAGCAAGAATATAGTATTTAAATCAGTTTTTGTTGCCCAATTTAGACATGTCCTTAAAAAAATAAAACTATCCTTAACTACCCAAATAAGCTCGCAATTCCTCTTCCAGCTCAAGTTTCAAACCTTCAGGACTGACGATATGAATGTGGGGCAGCCAATAACGCACTAAGGGCAAAATTTGCAAAGAATTAACCATTCGGCTGGAGAGAATTAAGCCACCATTATCTAACTGCTTCAGAAGTTGTTGCTCAGGCAGCAGTTGCCGACTCTGGAAGTGTGATGCGACACGAGGATCCACTTTCAGAATCACTTCTTCTTTTTCATCCTCAGTGCCAAACCAAATACTTTCACCTTGATCCAATTGTTCAACAATTTTGTTATCAACCAGATACGTAGGTAACGACGATTCAATTTTAATATTGTCGATACGACTAATTCGATAAGTTTTTAATCGATCTTCATGCACCGCTGCAAGGTACCAACAATTGTGATGGTGAACCAATTTATAGGGTACAACTTGCCGTGAATTATCTTTATAAATGAAGCTAATGAAATTTCGTGCATCAATTGCAGCTTCCAGCAGAAGTAGCATGGGCTTCAAGCTATTGGCATCCTCAAAGAAATAACCCTTACTCGCGTATGCTGAGTTAGCTTGGTTATCTACCAATTGACGCACAGCATTCTGATCTAAGTTAGGAAATAACTCCGAAACGCCAGCAAGAGAAGCGAAAGTGCGTATATCTTGTAAGTTGAATTTACCCAGATAGCTTTGCTCTAAACTATATTTACCTTTCACTTTTTTTAATGGTAAAAAAGCGAAGCGTCCGTTCAAATCACGTTCAATTGTTCGTGTACTTGTTTCAAATTTCTCAGCAAGCTGTTCGACATCAAGGACTTCACCTTGATTTAAAAGGGTTAGAATCTCAGCCAAGCGATTTGCAAGATGCTCATGTTTTTTTGATGTCACGGAATGATCCTTCATTTTTTACTTTATAGAGCAAAGTTAAATTGCCATGTTCTTCACAATCATGGGCGTAGTACTATTTTCTTAGCAGTTTTTTGACCCTGTTCGTTCTCAAGCTGTTCAGCAAGCCCCCGAAATTTTGCGGCTTGTTGGTAAAGTTTTTCTGACTGACGATAAAGCTCATCTGGCGTAAATTGCACAGGTTCATCTGCATATATCGTCCGTGGGTTCGCTTGGGCAAACACAGGTTCAACCTTGCGCGTAAATGCATTCGACAGAAAGGACACCACTTGTAGAAGAATGAATCCAATGATCGGATCTAAAATCACCGAAACAACAAACCAAAATCCAAATGATCTGCCTTTGCTATTGGCATACGACGCAATGAATAAGGCAAGTACGATGTCGACTAAAATTCCAAAGCCCATGGGTTTCTCCTTCTATTTGGTCTAACCAAAACCTTATGTAACGAGTCAATTGTAAGATATAGATTCGACAGGTTGTGTCATTTTTGGAGTGTTATCAAAAATTTAATTCAACAAAAAATAAATGAAATTTTGAATTAGTATTTAGGCATCCGCCTCATGTTGAGACCGACGCTTTACTATTGATGCTTCATTTAAACAGTTGCGGGAACAACACTTTGGGATGAATATGGTCTAGTGGGCTTAGGGCGGATCGCTCCCATTCACACTCACGTTGCCCACAACGAGGACAAGGTGGGTAATAAATACGGTCACTGTTCTGATTAAAAATCATGGAGTAACCACATAGGCAACAAGTGATACGCGCTGGAGGTGGCGGCAACGGCATAGCAAGCTCCTTATTAGAATGAATTGAGTTTATAGATGGGTCGCGACAGGATGTGTCGTTGTCGTTAAGGAATTAGAGATTTTTAAAAACAACGAAGTTAAATTTCAAGTGATCCGACCCATTGCAGGACGGATCACCTCCCTTATGCCGCTTGACTCGCAGCCCCAGCCTTCTGTACGAGTTTGTCTCGCAAGCTGGGTTTGTCAGCGAAAGTTGACGCAGTCCTGATCACGACATCACCCTGACTATCACTTGAATTTTCAGTCGAATAAAACTCCTCCAACACTTCTGGAATTTCATCTTCATTGAACTCAAACGTCGCATTACCAAAACCAACACGTCCTGCTTGATCCAGAGCATCTTGGTCATAGCCGCTTTGTTTACGTTGATCATCAGTGCTACGTGCTTCGACAATCGATTGCTCAAGCGTCACACCTTCACGCACGGTCAAATCAACATAGTAAATTGCAGAGCGATGACTTTGCGTTGTGCTCTTGCCACGAATACGCAATTGCAGTGGCAAACATGACAGCAAATTACCAGACACCGCTTGGTAATAAATAAGCCGTGCAGCCAGACTACGGATACTATTAAAGCCTGTGGTTCTGAAAATGAAAGTACCTACCTCATCGTCATCACCAATCTTGACGTTCAAACGACCGTAGGGCTTACAAAGTCCACCCTTGGCAAGTGGACAATGATCTGGTGAAGGACACGGCAGTGTTTCAACGCCACTCTCTGTTGAGCGACGGCATGTTTCGCCATTGCCTACACAGAGTGGTCTTCCATTCTGCCGATCAAACATGCTGTACTCGGCACGAAGATTGAGATCAGGATCGTTAAAAAGCATCCGAACTGGAATAGAACGAATCTTACCGTTGGCTGATTGCTTTCGCAGTTCTTCATCCAATGGGTGATTCACCCAGCCATCTTTGGTTTGAACTTGCGAGGTAATGGTAAATTGGTCATCCTTTTCAGGTAGCCGTTTACCATTTTTCTCGACCATGCGCCCAATGCTGATCCGACCCAAGATGGGCGGAGTGATTGCTAGACCTTTAATCATGACGTGACTCCTGAAAAGGCTGGTTGTTCCAATGATGGATTGGTCTGATTGACATTAACGAGAAAACGACGACTACCTGACTTACTTTTCTTCCAAGTCACGCTGCCAGATCTAAAAATAGCTTTACTTGCTTCAGCCATGCGCTGTTGAATCTGTTGCTTGAGTTGCTCTGCTACTTCGGTACGCGATTCAATTTCAGCTCGCATCGTAACCATGCCTAGGAATGCAGTAGACAAAGCAAGGTCTTCCGTGAGATCTAACGTATTGCCTGAATCTTGCGGATACAAGGCACGCAAAGCCTGACCTGCTGAGTCAGAACCATCCACAGGCGGTTCAATGTCATGTTCAACGTAGTGCCAAAACTTACGTTCTAGCTCGATGAGCCTTGCAATCAGTACATCATCACGTTCGATTCGATAGACACGAATTTCTTGACCACAGATCAATACGCAGACATCCACAACTTTCTTGCCTGTGACAGCCATTTGATGTTGCACCTGACACTGGATATATTCAGGTACGCCATCACGCCAAAGCCGCGAACCAAACTCACCCGCCGTTTTACATTCCAATATCTGTACTTCATCACTCCCCACAACAGAGTAATCAATATTGGCGAGCATCCATGACTTGTCAGTGTCTGGATGTTGAAGTACTGCGTTAATACGTCTTACCTTGTTGCCTGTGCGTTTGGTGTAATGCACTGCGACAATCGGCTCCAAAATCGTACCCCAGTACATCGGTGAACTTTCATCATTAGGATCGAGCTTTGGTAAGTTGCCATCACGACCTGTTTTGATCATCCATAGCTCAAGTTGTGATTGATAGGGATTGAGACCAACAGCAGCAGCGGCATCACTGCTACCGATGCCTTGTTTACGGACTTTTAACCAAGCGTCGCGGGATAAGTCTTTTGTGGAGACTAAGCGTAACGCTGAATGTGTTGAGCGATGTTTCACTGCTACAGGCTGCGCTATCGTTGCAACTGCTGTATTCATGATGTGACCCTCTTATGTAAAAGAATGGAATTTTTTCAATTGCACGGACATAAAAAAGCCCAACCAAGCGCTATGCTTGGCTGGGCTTTTATGCTGTATTGGAGTGGGTTGTAATTAAGCAGCCATGAGTAACGCTTGTTCTAGCGCCTTTTGCTTAATAGCGGCGCCTTGACCAAACCATGCCGACTCAAGGCGATGATCGACACTACGCGCACGACGCTCATGATCAACAAACTCGGTCACTGCATTGAGTAATCCAAAGGCTGTGCCTTTCGATGAATCAAGATCTGAGCCTTTGCCATGACCATCAAAAAGTGTGAGTGCTTTCGCCATCGCACGTTCATTGGTTTGACCTAGTGCGAGTGTTTTGGAGTTGTGGTCAGTGAAGACACGTAAGAAATAACGTTCGGCTTCAACTGACTTCACTTTACGTTCACTCAGCAGCTTCATGCGATACATGAACTCATCCCATGACGACACAGAGATACCCAGTTGTTTCTTAACTGCTTGCGCATCAAAGCTAGTACTGTGCGGCACTTTAACGGCTCCTGTGCCGCCAGCAAGCGCAACTGCCAACGTGTTATTGCATACGACACGAATACTGGTGAATTGAGCTGTGGTTGCTAAAGTGCCGTCGCATGCAGTCGCCAGAAGAACATAGCCGTTCGTAACGTCATTTCCGCGTAACGCAGTCGATTGACCTGTCTTTGCAAGCGCCCAGATCTTACGGCCACCTTTAAGTACGCCAGCCGTTTCCAATTCAAAACCGGAAATTTCAGTCAAGTCACGATAAAACTCTAAGATTTCGCGCGGTTGCACAACTTGAAAACGCTGACTGACGACAGACAGTGGCACATTGGTGTCGGAACGAAACAATACCTTGTTTTCAGGGAATGTATGGATTGAGCTGATATTGGCGTCTTGTTCTGCAACAAAGCGAACATTGGCTTCGCGGATATTCCAGTCCATTCCTGCTTGTTTAGCCCAAACTTCTATAGGTTGATTTTCGGTTAAATGATTACCGAGGCCATGCCAAGGTGTTGAATTTGCATAAGCCATAGATTCGATTAAATGTGCCATGATAAATTTCCTTTATTGAAATTGCGTAAATGACGCACAGGTCTTATCACTGCTGATGAATAGCAGGCAATTAGACCGATGCGAAAGAGTTTTAGTGTTTTGAGGTGTTACTTTTTTGAAAGATCGTATCGATTAAGAATAGTGGTTCAGTGATGATCACTACTGAAGTTATAACAACAATCAAGGCAATGGTAGTTATCAAAAATATTCTCATCGATTACTTCGCCTAATTTGGCACCTGTTATGCAACCTGTGACACCACCAATCAGTCCACCTAGGATTGCACCAGCCAAACTTCCTAGAGGACTTGCAAATGACCCAGCGGTCGCCCCTATTTCAGCACCGCTCATTGCGCCAGCAACGCCACTCGCTGCTCCTGCGGCAGTGCCAATCGCCCCACCTGCTTTCTTGCCGTGGTTTCGTAATTCAATCTTGGCAGAATGACATCGTGGACATGTGATCATGATGAATAGCTCCTTGGTAAGTGAGATTGAGATATATTGATTTCTTAGAGGGAATAAAAAAGACTTGCCGAAGCAAGCCTTTGTGTTGAATATTCAGTTTTGACAATAAAGTGAAGCATTTATCTCATATGGATGATATATATTTGAGATAGTTTTCAATCAGTTATCTTCATAAATCGAGCTCTACTAGAATTCGTATTCATTCAACAATACGCTTCTAGTCCAGAAGTGGGACTGTATTTGAATAATTGATTTAGAAGCGTTAAGCTAACCCCATGCTAGATCTCAGTCAGGATAGGACTTGTGAACAGTGTTGGTACTTTTGTTGGTATGCATATTTTTAATTAGATAATTTATCCATTAAATACAATGTATTATGCAATTTGTTTATAGCCCGCTCTGGCACCATTTAGCGTTCCAAAGAGCTCCAAGAAAGTCCTAAAGCCCCAATGTTTACAAGCATTTGGGGTTTTTTCATGTCCAGCGCAGACCGACAGAGTACGTTGCAATCCACGCAAAAACGGTATAACTTTCGGTATAACATTTTTGAGTTATACCGTCATGACCAGTATAGCCACAACACGCAAACCGCTCACGCACGCGCGACAAGCCGAAACAGCCAAGCCAGAGGAAAAGACCTACTCCTTGAACGCAGGAGATGGCCTCTTTTTGGAAGTTCTGCCGAATGGCTCAAAAAGATGGCGCTTCAGGTATTCTCATGCGGGTAAACGCAAATTAATTTCTATGGGCTTATTTCCAGCTGTCAGTTTGCAAGACGCTAAAGAGTCCCGCGATAAAGCAAATATCCTCGTCGCTCAAGACAAAGACCCTAGCGAGGTTCGGCAAGACGAGAAAGCAACAGCCCAACTTGTAGCCGTAAATACCTTTGAGACAATTGCTCGCGAATGGTTAGAACGTCAAATCCTCGCTGAATCAACTAGAGACAAAGCAGGCTGGCTACTTGAATTTGCTTTTGAAGTATTTGGACATAGAGCAATCACAGAAATAACACCGCCAATGGTGCTAACGGCATGTCGTAAAGAGGAAGCCAAAGGGCACTACGAAACCGCACGCCGAATTAAATCCAAATGCTCACAGGTGTTTCGATATGCTGTTGCGACTGGCAGACTGGAACGCGACCCTACCCCAGATTTGCGCGGAGCTCTCATTCCACCCCAAACCAAACACCGCGCCGCGATCACAGACATCAAGTCAATTCCTCAACTTCTAAGGGATATTGACAAATATCACGGTGACATAAATACGAGATGCGCCCTGAAGCTATCTCCGCTTGTGTTTATTAGACCTATTGAACTACGCGCTGCCTTATGGGCAGACATTGACTTTGAAGCAGCAGAATGGCGCTACACTCCGCCAAAGACTCGCAATCAAACCAAATTAGAGTTGATCGTTCCCTTGGCAAAGCAGTCTTTAGAAATCCTGAAAGAACTTTATGCTGTCAATGGACATACGCCCTTTGTGTTTTATAGCCAAGCAGCATCGAAGAACAAAATTATGTCTGAAGGTACGGTCTTGCAAGCACTAAGACGTATGGGCTATGGCAAAGATGAGATGAGTGGACATGGATTCAGAGCACTAGCGAAAACCACACTCAAAGAACGGCTCAAGTTTTCTGAAGAGTTAACTGAGTTACAGTTAGGTCACCGTATCAAAAACATACATGGTACGGCTTATGATCGAGCAAGCTTTCTGGATGAACGTAAAATTATGATGCAAGTCTGGGCTGACTATTTAGACAATCTCAGAAGCGAATCAAACATAATAACCTTCCCTAAAGTAGCAGGTTCATAGACCTGCAACCTAGCTACAAAATCGACTGACTGAGCAACCTTATAAGGAATAGCAGACTTCCAATGACTGAGCAAATAGATCATGAAAAATATCAACGTCATTTAAAACTGGATGATCAGTATGATCAACTCACCCAGCGTTTGAGATCACTGTTCTTACGATCCCACCCAAGCGAAGACTTTGATGAATATATGCAAAATATAGTTCATAGTGTCGAGTCTGGAGATATGACTGAACAACAGATGGCCGACCTATGGACCAAATATATTTTTGACGGTGAAAACAGTGATCATATTTTCATTCCGATGAAATGCACCGTCGCCCTTCTTGTTCAATCTAAAATCGCTTACCAGTATGGTGAAGAAGCGCAAGCTCTTAATCTACTCAACAAAGCTTACAAAAAGTTTGATATCGCAGATGTTGCCGAAGAAGAACAGGACACTTCCAATCAAATGAAAGTTGCCAAACGTATCGAAATCAACAAGAAAGCAAGTGCTGGAAATGTGAAAAAACATGATGACTCTAAAGCAAAAATACTAGAGCTTCTCAACGGTGTTCCCGCGATTCATTGGAAAAATAAAAAAAGTGTATTTACTCAGATTCAACAGAGTTTAGAGTCTGGTTATAAAACGAGCCAAAATAATGTTACATTTACGACCAGTAACATCGTTAATCTGCTTTATAAATACACGGGCAATGATCCAAAACACAGTGACCTTGAAATTAAGAAAGCCTATGAGGACAACTCAGCAAAGTATAAAGCCCAATCTAAAAAATAGGGGCTGTAGTAGATTAGCCTTATGTTAGTCTACGCAAATGAAGATAACAAATTGTAAATTAAGTAAAAAAGTACAGCGAAAGTTGCTTGAGTATTTTGTACTTGAAGTGACAGCTCGTTCTGCTGC
>Ga0209023_10002720_pt1 | contig 21721 bp, 18 predicted proteins | sample LakOneMetagenome_FD_187468 | JGI IMG/M metagenome (GOLD analysis project Ga0209023, IMG submission 187468) | Freshwater and sediment microbial communities from Lake Erie, Canada (SPAdes) (version 2) | ecosystem: Environmental > Aquatic > Freshwater > Lentic | place: Lake Erie, Canada...
AGACGAACATAAAATGGATGAACGCTTTAATAATATTTTTAATATGGATTGTAAATTAAGGTTGCCTGTTCTTGTTTTAGAGGATGATCCTGTTATTCAAGAGCGCATGTATAAAATATTAGTCAGGTTTGGTTATAAAGATGAGGACCTAAATTTTACTCAAACGATTAAGGGGGCTGAGGAGATTTATGAAAAGAAGCATACCGCGTTGGTCTTGGTCGATTTAGGCTTGCCAGATGGTAATGGCATCGATTTTATTTCCTATATGCGTGAAAGTAAAAATGACAATGAAACACCGATTATGGTTGTTTCTGCATGGAATTCGGTAGATACCATTTTAAAAGCACTTTCTGCTGGTGCTTCAGGGTATGTTTTAAAGGAACGTGATGATTTTGAACTGATTTTTGCAATTCGTAGCCTATTACGTGGTGGGGTAATTATTGATCCTTTTGTTGCAAGCCAAATCTTAAAAAGTATGCATCCTGAGGATGGGCATAAACCCACGCCGTCACAGCACAAAATGGAAAGCAATTTATCCGTCAGAGAGCTAGAAATATTGATTTTGGTTGCTGCTGGAAATAGCAGTCGTGAAATCTCTGAAACATTGAGTATTTCTAAGTTTACAGTAGATTGTCATATTAAAAATATTTATCACAAGCTTTCGGTTAACTCTAGAACAAAGGCAATTAATGCAGCCAAAAAAATTGGATTAATTGATTAATATCATTCAGCTTTACCTGCATTTAGCTTTGATTGTGGTTTAAGTTTTTATCGTTGTTTTTATGTGAGTATGCCTAAAAAATAAGACTGATTTAGAGGTTTTAATTGATAAGGTTTTAGCCATTTTGATGATATTGGAATGGCTATTTTAAATAGGGTTGATTACCTTATTTTGATTTTTAAAACATTCTAAAATACACAATAAGTAAGATTGAAATGAAGCATTGTCAGTAAATAAATTTTTATTAAAAATTAAAAAAAGATATAATCATACTTTTGTTGGTTAATTTGTTCTAATTTAGAATTAAGTAGCATATAAAATAACATCGATTGATTCTGATATAAAATGCTAATTTTTGATTGTAAATGCTAATTATATTTTAATGTAAAATGTATTTTATTTATATCTTAAGGGTGTGATTTATTTAAACATATGTTGGATTTAATATGGGTGTTATTTTAAAATAAAAAATAGACATTTGTTGGGTTGAATATACAGTGTCTTATTATAATCATCTGAGCAATTGAATTAAATTAAGTAGGGTGTCGTTATTATTAAACAATTACTTTTATTAAAACTAGAGTTCTTGTCTTGCAACTCATACAACGATTTAAATGACTCTAAATTTTCAGATGAAGTACAACAAAGTCTATAATGGGCTGGTTTTCAGTCCAACATCAGATATGAAAGACCCAATGCATAATAAAGCATTCGTAATTGATGCGGATTCGTACAGAAATAGACCTTAACACTTCGAACCCAATGCACCAAACTTATGATTTATTAAATTATTGCTTAAATTGTAGATCGTTTGAACCAGTGTCAAACAATAAGAATGCATTTAGCGAATTTGAGCTTCATCTAAATGACGAGAACCTTCAAGAAGCATGCGAATCATAATCATGGTTTGTTCAGCCACTGCTTTACGTTCTTTAATCGGTAAATCAATGACCTTTGCACCCATATTAAAAACCAACTGAGTAATAGCTTTAGCAACTAAATCAGGATGCGCCAATTTACTGTGATTAATACGTTCCAAACGAATGAGATCTTCTTGTAGTTCTTGCTGGAAATAGTTTAATTGCTTATCTACAGCAAGTTTGTATTGGATTGAGCCTGTATAGCCTTCACGTAATAAAAGGCTGAGATTGCCTTCATCTGCATCTAATTGTTCGATAAATACTTCAACTGAGCTGCGAATAATACTACTTTGCTTAATCGCTTTAATTCGCGCTTGATGCAAAATACGACGTAATACACCACCAGACAGTTCAATTAATTCAATCGCTAATTCATCAATATCTTTGAAATGTCGATAAAAGCTATTCGGAGCAATACCGGCTTCACGAGCAACTTCTCTCAAGCTCAATGACGAGATGCTTTTTTGTGGGCCAATCAAGTTCAGTGCTGCTTGGAATAATTCTTCTTTAGTAATCGTTGCCTTTCTGCCAACAGTACGCACAGATACTTTCTCAAGCTCATGATATTGCTCTTGAAGTGTAGATGGATCCTGAGGAATTGCAGAAGTCTGATTCATAAATATCAAATAAATTAAATTATTTAACCATTATAGCGTTTGAAGTCACATAAATGAAACGTCTAGATACAATACAAACGTATATACAAATATATATACATGTGTATAATAATTAAAATTTAGACAAATGGTGAGCTCAAATGCACGCTATTGAAAAGCAAAAATCTCCTGTAAATTCGATGTTTGACATTGTTTTAGGTCAAGACAATGTTAATTTTTGGCTACAAAAAATAAATCCCTTATGGTCTGTTCAGCAGGCTTTAGGAAAAATTGTTCAAAAGCAACAATCTGCTGCGGATACTGTCAGCTTAACCATTCAAGTGAACCGTCATTTTAAAATGGGGCTTGCAGGGCAACATCATCCTGTGATTATTGAAATAAAAGGTGTTCGTTACGAAAGAACCTACAGCTTGACGAAACTTGATGCACAAAATGTACTTCTCACTGTTAAAAAAGTAGATCAAGGTATCGTCAGCCAATGGTTGAATCACAAAGCAGAAATTAATGATGTAATTGAATTCGGCTTACCTTATGGCGAAATGCTACTTCCGCAAAATGCACAAACGCTTATTCTTTTGGCGGCAGGCAGTGGAATTACACCGATGTATAGCCTGATCAAACAACTTGCGGCAAAAGGGCAATTGAGTCAACAAGCTGTACATTTGATGTATTGGGTCAAAAAACATGAAGATGTAGCGTTTAAGCAGGAATTTGATCACTTGAATGAGCAATTTTCACAATTCAAATTTGAAGTGTTTTATACGCAAGAACAACACGCAGATTCAAGATTGAATAATGCACATATTCACAACATTGAAAACCTTCAAAAAAGTACGGTCTATGTCTGTGGTCCTTCAGGTTTTGTGACTACTGCTGAAGCGTTGTTTGAAAATGTTCAAGATTTTAAAAGTGAAGCTTTTAGTCTTACGCCAATCATCACTGATGATACGGGCTTTATCAACGTTACTCTAACCCAGTCGAATAAAGTGGTTGCGATCCCAAAAGGGCAATCGATTTTAGTGGGACTAGAACAGCAAAACATTAAACCTCAACATGGTTGTCGTATGGGGATTTGCAACAAATGTGCCTGTAATAAAGCACAGGGTGCAACAAAAAACCTCGTCAATGGCTCAGAGAATTCAGAACCAAATAATTTGCTCAGAATCTGCGTCAATACAGCTCAAACTGATTTAGTTATCGATATTTAAGCGAGTTTTATCATGAATATGCCAGTTAAAATTCAATATTTTACCAATCCTAAAAATCGTGAATTAACACAATTTGAATTGGATGAATTAGCACGTGAGTTGGATGCAATTAAGCAAGAAGTGCTTGATGATATTGGTGAAAAAGATGCCAAATATATCAAGAAGGTTTATGCAGCGATTCGTTATAGCAGTATTTTAGGGCGAGCTTGTTTGTTTGCAGGTTGGTTCCCACCAGCGTGGCTATTGGGTACAGGACTGCTTGGTTTTGCCAAAATCATGGAAAACATGGAATTGGGTCACAATGTCATGCATGGTCAATATGACTGGATGAATGATCCACGCTTTAAAGGCACGACCTACGAATGGGATACTGTTGGGACTTCAGACAACTGGCGTCAGACACATAACTATAAGCATCATACTTATACCAACATTAAAGGTATGGATGATGATATTGGTTATGGTTTACTCCGTTTGTTCCCTGAACAAAGATGGAAGCCAGGTTATTTACTGCAACCGCTTTATAGCATTCCTTTCTGTTTATTGTTTCAGTGGGGCGTTGCCATTCAGAATCTTGAAATTGGTAAGCTGATTTATAAGAGAAAGACTTGGGCCCAATTTAAACAAGATTGGAAACCAACACAGCAAAAAATTGGTAAACAATTTCTTAAAGATTATTTATTCTTCCCGCTCATTGCAGGCCCAGCAGCATTGCCTGTGTTTACGGGGAATTTAGTGGCAAATGGCATTCGAAATATTTGGACATTCAGTATCATCTTCTGTGGTCATTTTACCAAAGATGTTGAAGTATTTCCAAAATCAGTATTACAGAATGAAAGCCGTGGTCACTGGTATATGCGTCAGATCCGTGGTTCTTCTAACTTAACAGGTTCAGAAGCATTCCATATTTTGACAGGCCATTTGAGTCATCAAATTGAGCACCATTTGTTCCCAGAAGTTCCTGCACGTCGTTATCGTAAAATGGCGCCGAAGGTCGAAGCGGTATGTAAAAAGTACGGCATTAATTATAACAATGCGAGTTTAATTAAACAGTACGGTCAAGTCCTTGGACGTATTGTCAAATACGCATTCCCATTTAAGAAATAATTTTGATTTAAGCCTTTCTTCAAAAAACCACTTTCGAGTGGTTTTTTATTGTGAATTACATGACTTCAACGTTAGTTTGAGTGGTATAAAATATGATCTAGTCTTTATATCGATCAAAACATGAATAATGAAATAACTCTAGCTGAAGTTGTAGGACGTTCAATTAAAATTCGAGCACGTTATCACGAGTTGGAAAGAATAAATCATGATGTTGAATGGACAGTGCAAGAAGATGCATTGGCATTTTTATCTGATGCAGGTTTAGTCGGTAGATTAACGATGGCACAAACAGGAAAATGGGTACACAAAGGAAATGCGCAAGAAGAGTTGAAACATAAATTAGGAGAATGTGTTTGGTGGTTGGCCATACTTGCACATGAATTAGACCTAGATTTAGCAGAGGCAACGCAATACTTTTTAAGTAAGGCTGAAAAGATTTAATTTAAATTGCGAAAAACCTCCAGTAGGAGGTTTTTGTGAGGCTTAATATGAATTAAGCAAAATCAGATCATATATTTTCAATGTAAAAACAAATCATAACCCATACGACCAATTAAAAAAATCAATAAAATCAAAAAGAAAATACGAATGAAACCACTTCCATATTTGATGGCTAATGCAGTTCCTGCAAACGATCCTAAGACATTACATACAGCTAAAATGATACCTACCATCCAAAGGATGTTTCCTGAAGGAATAAAAAAGAACATTGCCGCAGTATTGGTGGCGACATTGACCAATTTGGCTGATGCTGAAGCATTTAGAAAATCAAAAGCAAAGACTTTTACGAATAGGAATAATAGAAAACTTCCTGTCCCTGGGCCGAAGATTCCATCATAAAAACCAATCAATGCACCAAAAAATAAGCCTAAAGCGATTTCCTTTTTACCTGTTTGTAATACTGTATGAATTTGACCTAAGTCTTTTTTAGCGAAGGTATAAATGGCGATAATGATTAATAAGAAAAATACAACGTAGCGCATCAATTCTTTGGGAATAAGCGAAACTGACATTGCACCAAAGAATGAAAATACGAATGCAGCAAGCATTGTTGGTAATATTAATTTCCAATTGATAGTGACTTTCTTATAGTAAGCAAAAGCCGAAGAAACCGTACCTGCCATCGCTATGATTTTATTGGTTCCAAAAATCGTTGCTAAGCTTTGCTTTGGAAATGCATGCATTAGTGCAGGCAGTTGGACTAAACCACCACCACCAACCGCCGCATCGATGAGTCCTGCACAAAAAGCGAAAAAACCAAGGCTGAGCAGTATTGTTTGGTATTCCATTACTGAATTTTCTATAAAGTCATTTTAAGAGAATCATCATAGAAGATATTTAAATAAAAGTAAGTGGCTTAAGATGTTAAAAAGCCCTAATCTCATCACTTGAGATTAGGACTTTGATGATTTAAAAACAATGAATCAATATTTAAAATTACAGATTAAAAATCAACAGAAGTTTGCAAATAGAATGTACGCGGTTGCCCTACATACTTACCACCTGTTGAATCCGAAGAGCGAGTAAAGTATTGAGTATCAAATAGGTTTTTAATTCCACCTGCAACTTTTAAACCATAAAAGTCTTTACCAAAGTTATAACCTGTACGAACAGCAAAAGTTGAATAACCCGGAATATCGCCGATACGACCATCTGCGGTTTCTTCAGTTTGATAAACGTCGCCAGAACCCGGTGCATGCTGTTTAGATTGCGCAAACATGTCAGCATTCACAGACCATTTATTCATCGTATAACCCAAGCCTAAATTTGCAACATGACGTGAGTAATAAGGGAGATCTTTACCGTCGAATTTACCCGCCTCAGATACAGCTTTGGTAAAGGTGTAATTGCTATACGCTTTTAGACCTTTGAGCGAATCTGACAATGAACCAAAGTCATAGCTCAAACCTGCTTCAACACCTTTATGACTGGTTGCACCTAGATTGGTCCAGATGCCTGTACCTATATTGTCATGACGTTCTAGTAAAAGTTCTTTGTCAAAATCTAGATAAAATACAGTCAATTCAGCATTTAAACCATTGCCTAAGTATTTGGTTCCAATTTCGTAGTTATTTGATTTTTCAGGATGTAAACCATCCAGCGTTGTAAATGCTGTATTTATATTTTTGCCTTGTGAGTTTTTTACCGCCCTTGTTGTAACCAACTGATTATATTGCTGTGGGCCGAATGATACGCCTGCATTGGCAAATACATTCCATTGATCATTGAAAGCATATTGTATTGCGATATTCGGTAGGAATTCGTCAGATTTAATCTTTGGATGTACTGTATTGACTGCAGCGCCATCTTGATATGCAGTGAAATCATTATGTGTTTCAATCGATTCAAAACGTACACCTGGTGTAATAGTCCATGCACCTATACCAAAACGGTTATCTATATAGACTGCATGTGCTTTAGTTCCACCATCACTGGTGGTATTCGGTACACGAGTTCCGGGCGTACCCGTCAAGGTATTATACGGTGCAGTACGACCAGAAAACTCAGAACTATCTTCTTCCAAATAACGGTAGCCCACAGTTACTTCATTATTCATTTTGCCCCATGTATAGGCTCTTGAATAACGAGGTTCAATACCGAAATATTTGTAGTCACGAGGTGAGTTACTGATACGGCTATTAGACGTATTTTCGATTGCAGACTCAAGGTCACTGGTACGGAATGAGTCCACGTAATAGCCTAAGACTTCAAAATTATTGACGTCATCTTTATGGCTATATTTCACTGAAATGTCAGAACGGCGACCTGCAAAATAGTTACGTGTTTGGTTCGATTGATAAGGATTTTCAGCATATTGCGCAGCTGTTAAACCTTCAGGCATTTCACCACGACCTTCATAATGATGCAGATTCACTGCAACTTGATCATGGTCTGTAAATTGATACGATGTTTTTAACATCACATCATCAATATCAATTTTATTATTGGCTTCTCGGTAACCGTCACCTTTGGTGCCTGAGTAAAGCAGGGCAAGACCTAAACCATTATCCATTGTTCCGCCAATGAACAGATTTGGACTGTATTTGATTTGATCTGTGCCTGTTGCAAATTCAGTGGTTAAACCAACAGAACCTGAAAAATATTCAGGAATAGCACGTGTTGTGAAATTGATAATACCACCGACGTTTTGTGGCCCAAAGCGGACAGAACCTGCACCACGAACCACATCGACAGATTCAATATTGCCCATAGAAAGTGGAGCCATAGATAATTGTGGCTGACCATAAGGGGCAAAAGATAATGGCACACCATCCATTAATACGGTTGAACGAGGGGATAAACGAGAAGTTAAGCCACGAACGCCTAAGTTTAGCGATACATCACTACCGCCTGTACCATTACTATCTTGGACTTGAACACCCGGAACTTGTTTTAATGCATCACGAATAGAAGTAACCGCAGAAGCGTCCATCTTTTTACGATCAATGATGGTTCGTGCGCCTGCATGGTTATGAACTTTTTCAGCATTGGCATTTTCTAGCCAGTTTCCTTTAGCTTGAACAACAATCGGAGCAAGGGTTTGCGTTTGATTATTGTCTTCATTTTCTGCATAGCTTGCAGACGTAACAGAGAGAAAAGATAATCCAATCGCGTAGCTAAGCGTGGATGGTTTGAACTTTAAGCTTTGTAACATGAGCGTCCTTGAAAATTCTATAAGAATGTGAGCAATTTGAGTTGAGCGTATCTTAATCGGTTGTAATGTAAATTTAAATAATGACGATTATCATTTATAACTATTGTCTTGTTCATGTGAATTGAATTTCCGATACAAAATGATTATTTCTGCAATTCATAATCAAAATAAATAAAAAAACCGTGCAGGAGCACGGTTTTTAAAAGGGTTGAGGGTTTAAAAGTATGGATTTAATCCAATAAACTTTATTTGAGTTGAATAGCACCATTGGCATTTACAGTGACTTTAGATTCGCCCGCTGCAACGTCCTGAGGTGGTGCTGCCGCAACATCCGCAAATTTTGCCATACTTGCTCGCATCATTACGGGTTGAGGGTAATAGTTGCTGGTATTTAAGTTCAAGTTTACTAAGTTATAGCCAGTTTTATTCCAAGCTTGAGTGATGATTTGAGCACGTTGTTGAAAGCTTTTAGATGCTTCAACCATCAATTCATTTTCAACTTTCTTACGTTGTTCATCAGAAACTGAGAAATTAATCGATTGAGTTTGGAAGTTTTGTTGCAATTCACTAATTAACTGGCTTGCCGCTTTAAAATCTTTACTTTCGATTTGGACTTCCGCACGTCCACGCCATTCTTTTAATTTCTGGTTGTCATTGTCATACACTGGATAAGTGGTTTGTGAACCAGTTTCAACTTTGACTTGAGGATATTTTTTAGCAATCGCCATTGCTTGATTCATCAATTGAGCAATTTGCGATGAAAGCTCAGCGGGTTGTTTGTTGGTCTTTTCAATAAAAAGTACAGCGTGCATTTCATCATTAGACACTTGACGTGTTGCTTCCGCTTGTACATTGACAATATTGTAATTTAAAGGCTCATTTTCAGCTGCAATAGTCATAGTGCTTAATGTCGTTCCTAATAGTAGGGTAGTTAAAGCTAAATAACGCATGGCGAATCCTTAAAAAGTATGTGTCAAATTTTTTGGCTATTTGACTAAAAGTTATATTAAATGACTTTGAATGTGTTTTTGATATTAAGCATAACTTGCGGATTACTTTGGCATAATTTGTGGTGTAATTGTAATAATTTACGTATGATTTGCAACTTGAATTAATTTTAAATGGTTTATAAATCAGTTTCTTAGAAGAAAAATGAAACCAAGTCATTTGTAGTAATATAAGAATTTTAAGGAATCGATATAATTATCGGGTTTTCTTTGCTTTGTCACATAGTATGATGATAATAACTATTTAGAATTTGCTGAATGTTTTTTTCGATAAATGGAATAGAGATAAGTGCATAAAAGATATTTATTTTGTCGTAAAAAACTGTATCATTCCGCTCCTAGTTATGAATACATAAAGCACTCTAACTAGATTCTATAAAGCACCGAGTCAAAAGACCGCAAGTCACCCGACTTATTTCTTTCAACCCATATCAGAGATGGTAATTCGATATGAGCGTTACTTCTGTAAATCCTGCTGCCACTTCCACAAACGAATACTACTTGACTCGCCAAAGTCAGATGGAATCGAATGTTCGTAGTTATCCACGTAAATTACCGTTAGCGATAGCGGAAGCACATGGTTGTTGGGTTACCGATGTTGAAGGTACAAAATACCTCGATTGTTTAGCTGGGGCAGGAACATTGGCTTTAGGTCATAATCATCCTGCGGTAATTAAAAGTATTCAGGACACTTTAGCGAGTGGTCTGCCTTTACATACTTTAGATTTAACAACGCCTTTAAAAGATGCTTTTACTGAAGCACTTCTTGAACAGCTTCCCGGTGGTCAAGAAGAGTATTGCTTACAGTTCTGTGGCCCATCTGGTGCAGATGGTACAGAAGCAGCTATTAAATTGGCAAAGACTTATACAGGTCGTAGCACAGTCATCAGTTTTTCTGGTGGCTATCATGGGATGACCCATGGTGCACTGGCAATGACAGGTAACTTATCTGCTAAAAATGCGGTAAATGGCTTAATGCCAGGCGTACAATTTATGCCATATCCGCATGAATATCGCTGCCCACTTGGGCTTGGCGGTGAAGCAGGTGTAGATGCTTTAACTTATTTCTTCGAAAACTTTATTGAAGATGTTGAAAGCGGTGTAACTAAGCCAGCAGCCGTCATTCTTGAAGCAATTCAAGGTGAAGGCGGTGTAGTGACTGCGCCAACAAAATGGTTGCAAAAAATCCGTGAAGTGACTGAACGTCATAACATTGTTTTGATTCTTGATGAAGTTCAAGCTGGTTTTGCACGTTCAGGTAAAATGTTTGCCTTTGAACATGCAGGTATTGAACCTGATGTAGTGGTTATGTCAAAAGCAGTAGGTGGTAGTTTGCCATTGGCTGTTTTAGCAATTAAACGTAAGTTTGATGCATGGCAACCAGCAGGTCATACTGGTACTTTCCGTGGTAACCAATTGGCTATGGGTACTGGTCTTGCAACGATCAAAACCATCAAAGAACAAGATCTTGCGAAAAATGCGCAAGAACGTGGCGATTTCTTGCAAGCTGAATTGAAAAAAATGGCTGCTGAATTCCCATGTATTGGTAATGTTCGTGGTCGTGGTTTGATGATCGGCGTTGAAATCGTCGATGAACGTAAACCAGCGGATCATATGGGTTCCCTTCCAGCAGATTCACAGTTAGCTGCAGCAATTCAAACAGCATGTTTTAATAACAAATTGTTGCTTGAGAAAGGTGGTCGTAGCGGTACAGTGATTCGTTTACTTTGCCCATTGATCATTACTCAAGAAGAATGTGTTGAAGCGCTTGCTCGCTTTAAGAAAGCAGTTGCAGAAGCTCTTGTTGCAGTTCGAGGCGCATAATTCATGGTAGATTTTGCAGAACATCGTAAAGCGTTACTCTGCAATGATGCTCAATCTATTGCTGACTATGAGTCAGCAATGGGTGAAGCGACCAAAGCGGTCGCAGCATGGTTGCAAAACGACAAAATGTACACTGGCGGTAGTATCAAAGAACTACGCAGTGCAATTGCATTTAATCCATCAAAAGAAGGCTTAGGTGTACATAAAGCATTGGAGCGTATGGTTGAGCTTTTCTTAAATAAAAGCTTAAAAGTACATCATCCACATTCTTTAGCACATTTGCATTGCCCAACGATGGTGACCAGTCAAATTGCTGAAGTGTTGATCAATGCAACAAACCAGTCTATGGATTCATGGGACCAAAGTCCTGCGGGTTCTTTGATGGAAGTTCAGTTGATTGACTGGCTACGTCAAAAAGTTGGTTATGGTGCAGGTCAAGCTGGCGTGTTCACTTCAGGTGGAACACAGTCAAACTTGATGGGCGTTTTACTGGCTCGTGATGCATGCATTTCTAAAAACTGGAAAGACGAAAACGGTAATCCGTGGTCTGTACAGCGTGATGGTATCCCTGCGGATGCGATGCGTAACGTCAAAGTAATTTGTTCTGAAAATGCACATTTCTCTGTGCAAAAGAACATGGCGATGATGGGTATGGGCTTCCAGTCTGTGGTGACTGTTCCTGTGAACGAAAACGCACAGATGGATGCAGATGCATTAGAAAAAACCATGGCTCATCTTCAAGCAGAAGGTAAGATCGTGGCGTGTGTTGTTGCAACAGCAGGTACAACCGATGCAGGTGCAATTGACCCACTGAAAAAAATTCGTGAAATCACCAATAAATATAGCGCGTGGATGCATATCGATGCGGCATGGGGTGGGGCACTAATTCTTTCTAATGATTATCGTTCAATGCTTGATGGTATCGAATTGTCAGATTCTGTGACACTCGACTTCCATAAACATTATTTCCAAACGATTTCATGCGGTGCATTCTTGTTGAAAGATGAAGCGAACTATCGTTTCATGCATTATGAAGCTGAGTATTTAAACTCTGCTTATGATGAAGAACATGGCGTGCCTAACTTAGTATCGAAGTCATTACAAACAACACGTCGTTTTGATGCATTGAAATTGTGGATGACAGTAGAATCACTCGGTGAAGAATTATACGGTTCAGTGATCGATCATGGTGTTGATTTAACACGTGATGTTGCAGCATATATCAATGCTACAGAAGGTTTAGAAATGCTGGTTGATCCGCAATTCGCTTCGGTATTGTTCCGTGTTGTTCCTGTAGGTTATCCAGTAGAATTATTGGATACGCTGAATCAAAACGTTGCGGATGAATTATTTGCACGTGGTGAAGCCAATATTGGTGTAACTAAAGTGGGTAATGTTCAATCATTGAAAATGACCACTTTAAGTCCAGTTGCAACTTTAGAAAATGTTCAGAGTCTGTTGAATCTAGTTTTAGCAGAAGCTGACCGTATTAAAGATGCGATTGCTGATGGTACATATACCCCTGCAATTGATTAATCTCGATGCTGTTGTAAAAAAGGAGATCTGATGATCTCCTTTTTTATGCTCGCTGATTTGGGAAGCGTATTGATAGGTTTTTAAATTACATCGTATTTGGCCTTAAATGAGCTGTATGCGGTTGAAAAGTTGATGTATAGCTTAGTTGTAATAATCATTTAACATTTTACTAAAGCTCAGGAAAAATGAACTCAGTATGATCAGTGCCATAGAGAAACTGCTGCAAAAGAAAATAATTTTTTGATAATTCTGTCCGCAACTATTCATTAAAGGTAAATGATAGACATGATACATCGAACGTAAAGTTTGCATAGTGAGAATGAATAATGAAATAAAGCTAAAGCTAATCAATAGGTTTTGCATCAAAAAAGATTGGCCGATGTGTGACAGTAAAATGTAAATAATTAGACTGCTCATACTGATGACAAAGGTGATCATACTGGTAGAAGCAACCATTTTAAGAAAGGTTTCATGCCATTCTTGACGATTTAATACTTTCATTATCTAGTACTCTCTTTTTTATATTTTAATCGAATTTTGCTTAAAAAATAACAGAAGTGCGACTTAGGTTGTCGTTTATTGGCATGAAATAAAAATCAATATTTGTGACATATAAATGAATTATTACATTTGGATTCACAGTATTAGAAAAAAATAAAAATATCTTATGTTCTATTACATATTGAATTTAAAAGATTTTTAATTAAAAAAATTCTAAAATATCAATTATCATAAAAGCGTCATAAAGCTGTAACTTCTTTGTCATATTTTAAAATCAAAATGCAGTTATCCGAAAAGTACAACATCACTAACAAATGGCGTACTTCAAAATTGCAAGCTTATTAAGAGAGAAAAGAATGCGCTTAAATCACATTGCACTTGCTTTAGTTGTTTCAGGGGCGGCGGTTGCAACCACAGCTAATGCAGCTCGTGACACGATCCAAATTGCTGGTTCTTCAACTGTACTACCATACGCAAGTATCGTGGCAGAAGAATTTGGTCATACATTCCCACAATACAAAGCACCTGTTGTAGGTTCTGGTGGTAGTTCGGCTGGTCTAAAACAGTTCTGTTCAGGTGTGGGCGATAACACTATTGATATCGCAAACGCTTCTCGTAAAATTAAAGATACTGAAATCGCTGCATGTAAAAAAGCAGGCGTAAATAAAATCCAAGAAATCAAAATTGGTTATGACGGTATTGTATTTGCTTCAAACTCAAGCAAAGCAGCGTACAAATTACGTCCACAACATGTATTTGCAGCATTAGCAGCAGAATTACCATCAAATGGTAAATTGGTTCCAAACCCTTATACACGTTGGAATCAAATTGACAAATCACTTCCAAATGAAGCGATTACTTTAGTTGTTCCAGCATCTAACCACGGTACACGTGAAGTGTTCCAAGAAAAAATGGTTGAAGCAGGTTGTGAAAGTTACGATTACTTCAAAAAGTTAGATAAAGATGCTCAGAAAAAAGCATGTTCTAATTTCCGTAAAGACGGTAAAGTGATTGAAATTGCAGGTGATTATACTGAAACACTTGCACGTTTAAAATCATCTCCAAATGCAGTAGGTGTTTTCGGTCTAGGTTTCTATGACCAAAACCGTGACAAGTTACGTGTTGCAACTGTAAATAATGTGACACCTTCTGAACAAACGATTCTAAATGGTACTTACCCAGTATCTCGTCCTTTATACTTCTATGTTAAAGGCGAACATTTACAATCAATTAAAGGCTTAAAAGAATATACTGAATACTTCTTGAACAAAAAAGTATCAGGTAAAGGTTCTAAATTAGACAAAGCAGGTTTAATCTCAATGTCTGATTCTGAGCGTGCGAAAGTTCTTGCAACATTTAAAGCTGGTAAATAATTAATCAGTCATAATCGAAGCTGATGGTGGGCGACTACCATCGGCTTTCATTGCTAAGCAGAGTTTTTTCAAATCATGAAGATTGAAAAAACGGTGGAGAATACATGAATCTGCTACTTATTGGCGTGTTATTAGCTTTAATTGCTATCGCATATCAAATCGGGCTACGAAAAAGCCGAAGCCTAGCAGGTAAGGGAAATAACACTGCAATCTTACATTCGCGTCCAGGCTATTATGGTTCATTGGTTGCGTTATGGTGTGGCATTCCTGCTTTTTTAATCTTGATCATTTGGAATTTGGTTGAACCAAGTATCTTGCAACATTTAATTTTACAGAATGTTCCTGTTAATATTGCTTCTTCACTTGATGAAGCAGGGGTAGATGTACTGGTTGACCGTATTCAAGCGATTGCTTCTGGCTTTGGGGTAACAGATACACCAGCGGCTTATGAAGTTGCAGCAGCAGAACAACTTGCTAAATTTGAAAGAATTGGTTCTTTTGCAAAATTCGCAGTGGTGATTTGTGCTGCGATGCTCGGATTGGTTTGGGCAAAGAAAAGAATAAGCCAGCAATTCCGTGCTCGTAATGAAGTAGAAAAAACAATTAATGTTGTTTTGATTCTCTGTTCTGGTGTTGCGATTCTCACCACTGTCGGCATTGTGATGTCAATGTTCAGTGAAGCAATGCATTTCTTCAAATTTGTAAGTCCAATTGACTTCTTCTTTGGAACTGAATGGAATCCGGGTTTTAGTACTTCTGGAAATGCAGAAGGAAGCTACGGACTATTACCTTTGCTATGGGGTACGCTCATGGTGAGTGGTATCGCATTATTGGTTGCCGTGCCGCTTGGTTTAATGATTGCTATCTATCTTGCAGAATATGCTTCTCCACGTTTCCGTTCTTGGGCAAAACCAACCATTGAAGTTTTAGCGGGTATCCCAACGATTGTATACGGCGTTTTTGCCATCATGGTGATTGGCCCAGTCTTTAAGATGTTGGGAAATGCTGTTGGTATCGATGTCAATGCAACCAGTGCTTTAACCGCAGGTTTTGCAATGGGGATTATGATTATTCCATTCGTATCTTCATTATCGGATGACATTATCACACAAGTTCCACGTGCATTACGTGATGGCTCATTGGGTCTAGGTGCAACTAAATCAGAGACGATTCGTCAAGTTGTACTCCCAGCAGCATTACCAGGGATTACAGGAGCTTTCTTGCTCGCTGTTTCTCGTGCAGTCGGTGAAACCATGATCGTGGTACTTGCAGCAGGGAATAGCCCTTTATTGCATATCAATCCACTTGAAGCTGTTTCAACCGTGACTGTGACCATTGTGAAGCAATTAACTGGCGATACAGATTTCGCAAGCCCACAAGCATTGGTGGCATTTGCACTAGGTCTAACCTTATTTGTCATTACATTGTGTTTAAACATTGTTGCACTTTACATCGTGCGTAAATATCGTGAGCAATACGAATGAGTACATCAAATACATCTCCTGTGGATCAAAATGTATTTGATCCTCAAGCTGCCACAGAGCTTCGTGAAAAGCGTAAAGCTAAAATTGCAAGTTCATTGTCAAAGCGTCATCGTAAAGAAAAAACCTTCCGTATTTTTGGTTTTACTTCAGTGGTGATTGGTTTAGCTTTCGTAGCCATATTATTCGGAAGTATTTTATACAAAGGTCTTCCTGCATTTTGGCAAGCCAGTATGACTGTACCTGTATATTTCGATCCAACAGTGATTGATGCAGGGCCTAAGCCTACTCAGAAAGTAGGTGAATCACCTGCGGTCTATCAAGAGCGTTATGTGGATTGGCAAACCAAGATGGGTATGGTGGATTGGGATGCTTTAATTGTGAATGGTTTGATTGCAAAAGATCCTTCACTTGCAAGCCAACGTGATGAATTAAGCAGTTTATATACCAGTTCAGAAGCGTATCGTATCCGAGATATGGTGTTTAAAGATCCTGCTTTAATTGGTAAGAAAATAGATTTGAATTTCCTCGCAGATGCCAATATTGATGTATGGTTAGCAGGTAATATTGATCGTTCTCTACCTGATGATCAGCAACAATTGAGCCCAGAGATTCGTAAACTTTCTGATGATTTAGCAGCTAAAGGTGTCATTGAACGTACGTTCAACACTCAATTGTTTACTAATCCTGACTCACGCAGTTCGCCAGCAACAGCAGGTCTAGCGGGTGCATTCATGGGTTCATTGTTCATGATGCTCATCGTGATTGTGATCTCTATTCCGCTAGGTGTAGCGAGTGCAATTTATCTGGAAGAGTTTGCACCTAAAAACTTTATTACAGACATTATTGAAGTCAATATCAACAACCTTGCAGCTGTACCATCGATCGTATTTGGTTTACTTGGTGCCGCAATCTTCATTGGTTGGATGCATTTACCTATTTCAGCACCTTTAGTCGGTGGTTTAGTACTCAGCTTGATGACTCTACCAACGGTGATCATTACTACTCGTGCTTCGCTTAAAGCTGTACCACCATCAATTCGCCAAGCTGCTTTAGGTATTGGTGCATCACGTCTACAAACTGTTTTCCACCATGTATTGCCATTGGCTTTACCGGGGATCATGACAGGTGCGATTATCGGTGTTGCACATGCATTGGGTGAAACTGCACCATTATTATTGATTGGTATGAGTGCATTCGTTGCGAATATTCCAGTATCTCCATTAGATCAATCTACAGCATTACCTGTTCAAGTTTACTTATGGCAAGGCAATGAATTACGTAACTTCTTTGAAGGGCGTACAGCAGCAGCCATTATCGTTCTATTGGCATTGATGGTCGGCTTAAATAGTTTTGCGATTTGGTTACGTAAGAAATTTGAAGTTCGCTGGTAAAAAAGGGCAGAATATATGAATACTGTAGAAATTAAAAATTCCTTAGAACAGGATAGAATCGTGAATTCAGAACAATCTCAATCAGCGTTGAATGAAACAGAGCAAAAGCGTCAAGCGACGTCATTTGTTTCTCAATTTGAATCTAGTACACCAAAAAAAGAAAAAAACACGACAGTTAAAATCAGTGCTGAAGATGTACATGTGTATTATGGTGAATCTGAAGCCATTAAAGGTATTGACCTTCAAGTGTTTGAAAATGAAGTGATTGCATTCATTGGGCCTTCAGGTTGTGGTAAATCAACATTCCTACGTACTTTAAACCGTATGAATGACACCATTGATACTTGTCGTGTAACGGGTAAAGTTCGTTTAGATAATCAAGATATTTACGATCCAAATCTTGATGTGGTTTTACTTCGTGCACAAGTGGGTATGGTTTTCCAAAAACCAAATCCATTCCCAAAATCGATTTTTGATAATGTAGCTTATGGCCCTAAACTTCATGGTTTAGCACGTGATAAATATGATTTAGAAGAAATTGTTGAAAACAGTCTACGCAAAGCTGGTTTATGGGATGAAGTAAAAGATCGTTTAAACCAACCGGGTACAGGTCTATCAGGTGGTCAGCAACAGCGCTTATGTATTGCACGTACAATTGCGGTGAGCCCAGATGTGATCTTGATGGATGAACCGTGTTCTGCACTAGATCCAATTGCAACAGCGAAAATTGAAGAGTTGATTTCAGAACTTTCTACACAATATACGATTGCAATTGTGACGCATTCAATGCAACAGGCTGCACGTGTGTCTGATCGTACTGCATATTTCCATTTAGGTGATTTGATTGAAGTCAATGCAACAGAAAAAGTATTTACTCAACCTGATCATCAATTAACGGAAGCTTATATCACAGGTCGTTTTGGTTGATTAGAAATACGTTGTAAGATTAAAGAGCCAAAAAGGCTCTTTTTTTGATCTAAAAGAAAGTTTAAATATAAAATAATTTAATATATGATTTTGATATATTTATAAAAAGATTTTTAAAATGATCAAAGAAAAAATAATCGCTATGGGTGGTGGTGGATTTTCAACAGAAATAGATAACTCATTACTAGATCAATATATATTGGATGCGAGTGGTGTAGATAAACCTCGTATTTGCTTTCTGCCTACAGCAGGTGGTGATAGTGAAACTTATATCGAAAAATTTTTCTCCAAATTTTCTTCGTACAATTGTGAACCATTTTGTTTATCACTTTTTAGGCCACAAGTAGATGATATTGAATCTTTTCTATTGAGTATGGATATTATTTATGTGGGCGGTGGGAGCACCAAAAATTTACTCGCAATTTGGAAAGATTGGGGTTTATTGAGCATTTTAAAAAAGGCTTTACAGAAAGGGATAATACTTTCAGGTGTAAGTGCAGGAATTATGTGTTGGTTTGAAGCAGGGCTTACAGATTCATTTCATGGAAAATATGTTCCCTTAAAGAGTTTAGGTTTTTTGGCAGGAAGTGTTTGCCCACATTGTGATTCTGAGAAAGGTCGCTTTGAGGCATATATTGAATACATTCAGAAAGAAGAAATACCATCAGGATATGCCATAGATGACGGTGTAGCACTCCATTTTGAAAATGGTCAGTTGATCAAAGCTGTAAAATCTAAACCGAATGCTAAAGTGCTTTTTATTTCTAAACAATCAGGTGTAATACATCAAAGGCTAGTCGAAACTCAATCTTTAATACAATGAGTTGTGAGTATTGAATACTCAGTCTGCGATTGATAAATATTTAATTTAAAAATAGCTATTGAAAAATATCACCATTGACCTAATCTAAGTTAAAAGTCTAGGCCTATTAGAGAATACAAATTCTATGTTATTTCATTTACCTAAAGTACCTGCAGAGATCCATATTGGTCATTTAAATGCACGTATTAATGAACAAAGAAAAAGAATTGCCCAAACGACATCTTCTAAATTAGAGCTACTACAACTAACTCAGCAATTTTCTAAAGAAGCTCGTGCGAGAAAAAAGAACAATCAAAAAATCTATGTACTAGATTTTAAAGGAGATGTTCAAGCTTCTGCTGTTGAAAATTTACGTGAAGAAATTACCCTAATTTTAGCAACTGCAAAAGCAGGTCGTGACCGTGTTGTAGTTCGTCTAGAAAGCCCGGGTGGTATGGTACATGGTTATGGTCTTGCTGCTGCACAATTGGTACGTTTACGTGATGCAGGATTTAACCTGACGATTTGTGTGGACAAAGTTGCTGCAAGCGGTGGTTATATGATGGCTTGTATTGCGAGTGAAATCATTTCAGCTCCATTTGCTGTGGTTGGCTCAATTGGTGTGGTTGCTCAAGTTCCTAATTTTAATCGCTTATTGAAAGAACATCATGTCGATTTTGAACTCTATACAGCTGGTCAATTCAAACGCACCGTGACTATGTTTGGTGAAAATACACCAGAAGGTAAGGCTAAGTTTGAAGAAGAATTGCAACAAACTCATCAATTATTCAAACACTTTGTGGAAAAGTATCGCCCACAACTGAATGTTGAAAATGTTGCAACGGGTGAGCATTGGTATGGTGAAGATGCACGTAGTTTGAATCTGGTGGATAAATTACAAACGTCAGATGAATATTTACTTGGCTTATTACCAAACCATGATGTGTATGTGATTCAAACACGCCGTAAACCAACTTTAGGTGAAAAATTAGGATTACAAGCAGCACAAATGGCAGATGCTTTGATCCCATCATTGATGAATAAATTGGTGAATGAAGTGACTAAGTTGAATTCATCATTACCGATGTTTAAAGACAATAAGTTTTAACTCCTACATTTATTAATGATGTATACAAAGAGCAACCAATGTAAATTGGTTGCTCTTTTTTGTTGGTGGAATCTGGGTTTTTGACCCAATGAGCATAAAAAAATGACCTCATGCGATCATGAAAATTTTTTCAAAAATGATTAGCATGATGTGTAAAGAAATTTGAACAACAACAATCGCAAAAAGGAATGCCTTGATGTTAGCTTATGATGCAGATTTAGAACTCTTTCGTGATAATTTTAAACGTTTTATGAATGAGCACATTGCTCCTCATTATGAGCAATGGGAAAAAGAAGGGCTTATGCCACGTTCTGTTTGGACGATTCTTGGTGAAAATGGTTATTTATGTGTAGATGTACCTGAAGAATACGGTGGTTACGGCGTACCTACTGAATATTCTTTAATGTTGGTTGAAGAATCTGCACGTGCGGGTTATGGCGCATTATCAACCGCTATTTCATGCCATTCAGAAATTGCAGCACCATATATTCTGCACATTGCAAATGAAGAACAGAAGCAATATTGGTTGCCGAAAATGGTTGCTGGTGAAGTGGTTGGTGCGATTGGTATGACTGAGCCGGGTGCAGGTTCTGACCTTCAAGCGATGCGTACCTCTGCGATTCTTGATGGTGACCATTATGTTTTAAATGGTTCAAAAACTTTTATTTCGAATGGTCAACATGCAGATTTAGTGGTTCTGGCATGTAAAACAGATCCACAAGCACGTGCAAAAGGTGTGTCATTACTTTTAGTGGATACACATTTAGAAGGTTTTAAAAAAGGCACGAACTTAGATAAGATTGGGCTACATTCACAAGACACTTCAGAGTTGTTTTTTGATAATGTTAAAGTTCCTGCAAATCAGCTTTTAGGTAATCCGGGGCAAGGTTTTGCTTATTTGATGCAAGAATTACCACGTGAGCGTACAGCAATTGCTGCAACAGCTTTAGGCGCAATCCGTGGTGCAATTGATGTTGCCACTGTCTACGTCAAAGAGCGTCAAGCATTTGGTCAAGCGATTGGTAATTTCCAAAATACGCGTTTTGTATTGGCTCAAGCGAAGATTGATGAGTTGGCAACAGCCGCTTTTTATAATCAGAATTTAGCGTTATACAAAGAAAGCAAATTGGATGTTGAAACTGCCGCTGCTTTGAAAAGCTTTAGTACAGATATGCAAATGAAAGTTGCAGATAATTTACTTCAGTTGTTTGGTGGCTATGGTTATATGACTGAGTATCCAATTTCACGCTTCTTTGTGGATGCACGTATTCAGCGTATCTATGGCGGTACCAATGAAATTATGAAAGAGATTGTTGCTCGTGGAATAATCGGTCGATAGTTCATTTGTATTGAGTGTAATATATGGAAGCTATTATCAAATGGCTTCCATCTAAGGTAAAAATAAATTGAATCAAGAAACAGAGAAATTACAACAATACCAAAAGCTTATGCAGTCTAGAAATAGATTCGCAATCCGTTTTTTCGCTTTACCATTTTTAATATATCTTTGTTATTACATTCTAAGCATATTCATTTCGAT
>Ga0209023_10002721_pt1 | contig 21715 bp, 19 predicted proteins | sample LakOneMetagenome_FD_187468 | JGI IMG/M metagenome (GOLD analysis project Ga0209023, IMG submission 187468) | Freshwater and sediment microbial communities from Lake Erie, Canada (SPAdes) (version 2) | ecosystem: Environmental > Aquatic > Freshwater > Lentic | place: Lake Erie, Canada...
CAGTGCTTCGGTTTGACGCCGCCTGCGGTACACTGTGCCCTATGAAGACTGAGCAAGCGAGTACGATTTTTTCCGCCATCGTGGGCGCGCCCTTCGGCGCCATCGGCATCCGCACCGAAGCGGGGCTGGTGCGCGAACTGGTCTACCTGCCGCCCCATTTTAGTGAAAAGGATGCGGCCGACCCTGTTGCAAACGCAGCAGCCGAACAGGTCGCGCGCTACCTGGCCGATCCCGATTTCGCCTTCGATTTGCCGCTGGTTCCCGCCGGCAGCGAGTTCCAGCGCCGCGTCTGGGATGCCATTTCCGCGATTCCGCGCGGCACGGTGCGTACTTACGGCCAGGTCGCCAAGCACATCGGTTCGGCGCCGCGCGCGGTGGGCCAGGCTTGCGGCGCCAACTGGTTCCCGCTGGTCATTCCTTGCCACCGCGTGACCGCGTCCGGCGGGCTGGGCGGATTTTCCAATCACGACGACGAAAATGGCTTTCACCTGAGCGTCAAGCGCTGGCTGCTCCGCCACGAAGGCGTCCATTCCTCCCCATGGCAGCAGCAGTCAATCTTCGGCTGATCGACGATTTCTGCGACAACCTGTGGCTGGAGCAAGGGTTGGCCAAGAATTCGCTCGATGCCTACCGGCGCGACTTGCGCCTGTTCGCGCGCTGGCTCGAGGTCAAGCGGCCCGAGCGGGCCTCCTTGCATGCCGTCGAGCCGCATGATCTCGATGCCTATTTCGCCGACCGCCATGCCGAATCCAAGCCCAGCTCGGCCAACCGGCGCCTGTCGGTGCTCAAGCGCTTCTATCAGCTGGCGCTGCGCAACCGCGACGTGGCGGCCGATCCCTGCCTCAAACTCGCTTCGGCGCGTCAGCCGCAGCGCTTTGTCCATACGCTGTCCGAAGCCCAGGTCGAGGCGCTGCTGGCAGCGCCCGACGTCAGCACCCCGCTCGGCCTGCGCGAACGGACGATGCTGGAATTGATGTACGCGAGCGGCTTGCGGGTCTCGGAACTGGTGACGCTCAAACTGGTCGAACTGAGCATGAACGATGGCGTCCTGCGCATCACCGGCAAGGGCAGTAAAACGCGCCTGGTGCCCTTTGGCCAGGAAGCGCGCACATGGATCGAACGCTACCTGCGCGACGCCCGTGGCGTGATCCTGAACGGCCAGGTGGACGATGCGCTGTTCGTCACCGGCCGCGGCGGCCCCATGACGCGCCAAATGTTCTGGATCTTAATCAAAAAACATGCAGTCCGGGCCGAGATCAAGGCGCCGCTGTCGCCGCACACGCTGCGCCATGCCTTCGCTACCCATCTGCTGAACCATGGGGCCGACTTGCGTGTTGTGCAACTATTGCTCGGTCACTCCGATATTTCGACCACCCAGATCTATACCCACGTTGCGCGCGAGCGCATGAAACAGCTGCACGCCGAGCATCACCCACGTGGTTAATTCAAATGCAGTTTGCGTAACTGCGTCATAATGGTGCCGTATTGCTCCCTTTCTTTCCCGACAACCCAAGAGGTGATTCATGGCTAAAACTAATTTCCAGTACGAAAAGCGGCAGCGGGAATTAGAAAAAAAGAAGAAGGCGGAAGAAAAAGCCCGTAAGAAAGCCGAGGCGAAAAACACGCCGGGCGGAGATGAATCAGACGACACACCGGATGACGAGCCAGGCGCGGAAACTACGCCCGAGTAAGGACCAGAATAAAAAAGCGGTGGAACGGGCTTGCGCCTGTTCCACCGCTTTTGTTTGGGACGGACGCTTTACGCCACTTCCGCCAGCTTGTCGTTTTCCACCAGTTCCGCGTGCGGCTCGTCGGCGCCGCGGAAATACTTGGCCACGCGCTTGCCCCAGCTGTCGAGGTAGGTGTACGCGACCGGCACCACCACCAGGGTCAGCAGGGTCGAGGTGATCACACCGCCGATGACGGCACGGCCCATCGGCGCTTGTTGTTCGCCGCCATCGCCCAGGCCGATCGCCATCGGCAGCATGCCGAAGATCATGGCCAGCGTGGTCATCAGGATCGGACGCAGACGCACCTGGCCCGCTTCCATGATCGCCTCGACCTGGCTCTTGCCTTCGCGCTGGCCGTGGTTGGTGAAGTCGACCAGCAAAATCGCGTTCTTGGTCACCAGGCCCATCAGCATGACGATGCCGATCACCGAGAAGATGTTGAGCGTGCTGCCCGTGATCAAGAGCGCCAGCAGCACGCCGATCATCGACAGCGGCAGCGACACCATGATCGCCACCGGCTGCAGGAAGCTGCCGAACTGCGAAGCGAGCACCAGGTAAATGAAGATCACCGCGATGCCCAGCGCCGTGCCGGCCGCACCCAGGGTCTCGGCCATCTGCTCGGCCTCGCCGCCGACCGCCATGCGTACGCCTTCGGGCAACTCGATGCTCTTGATCGCCTTTTGCACGTCGTCGTTGACGTCGCCGTTCGGGCGGCCTTCAACGCCGGCATAGATCGCCACGCGCCGTTCGAGCGCCTGGCGCTTGAGCACTTGCGGGCTGGTCGAGGGAACGAACTCGACCACCTGACGCAGCGGCACCATGATCGGATTGCCGGCGGCATTGAGCTTGCTCGAGGCGACCGACAGGTCGGCCAGGTCGGCCACTTTCTGGCGGCCCGACTTGGGCAGCTGCACGTTGACGTCGTAGTTCTGGCCGTCCGGCGCCAGCCAGCGGCTGATCTGGTCGCCGGCCACGAAGGGACGCAGCGCGCTGCCGACTTGCTGGACCGAAATCCCCATGTCGCTCGCCAGTTCATTGTTGATCTTGACCACGGTGGCGGGGTTGGCGCCTTCCTGGCTGTATTCAATGTCGGCTACGCCCTTGATGGTGCGCATCTTGTCCATCATCTTGCGCGCCACGGCGTCGAGCTTGCTTTCATCCTGGCCCAGGATGCCGATGTAGATTGGCTTCCAGCCCACCGACAAGGAAATGCCGGCGATCGGTTGCAGGCGCTCGCGGATCGCCATTTCCAGTTCCTTTTGCGAACGGCGATGGGTCAGTTTGCGGTCGGTCAGGGTCAGGTTGACCTGGGCGGCGTTGCGGCCATCCCAGGTGCCGGCGGTGGCGACGGCCGATTCGATTTCCTTGAAGTCCTTGAGGGCCGCTTCAACTTGCTTGAGCTTGCTGTCGGTGTAGTCCAGGCTCGATCCGACGGCGGTCTTGAATTGCAGGTGGATGAAGCCCTGGTCGGTCTCGGGGAACATTTCGCCGCCGATGATCGGCATCAGGGCCAGGCTGCCGATGAAGGACGCCAGCGCCAAGGTCAGGGTGGCTTTGCGCCAGCGCAGCGCCAGGGCCAGGGTCTTGCCGTACCAGACGTGCAAGCGTTCAATCCCGTGCTCGACCTTTTCCATCAGCTTGCCCAGCCATGGCACATACTTGAAGCGGTCCTTGACCGGATCGCGCCACACCGACGAGAGCATCGGGTCGAGCGTGAAGCTGACGAACAGCGACACCAGCACGGCGACCGCCACGGTAATGCCGAACTGCAGGAAGAAGCGGCCGATGATGCCGTCCATAAAGGCCACCGGCACGAACACGGCCACGATGGCGAAGGTGGTGGCCATCACGGCCAGCCCGATTTCATTGGTGCCGTCGTAAGCGGCCTGCAAATGGCTCTTGCCCATCGCCAGGTGGCGCACGATGTTTTCGCGCACCACGATCGCATCGTCGATCAGCAAGCCGATGCACAGCGACAGCGCCATCAGGGTCAGGAAGTTGAGCGTGAAGCCGAAGTATTTCATCGCGATAAAGCTGGCCATCACCGAGATCGGCAAGGTCAGGCCGGTGATGATGGTGCTGCGCCACGAATGCAGGAACAGGAACACGATCAGCATGGTCAGCAGCGCGCCTTCCATGATGGTGCGCTTGACGTTGTCGAGCTGGCTTTGCACGCGCACCGATTCATCCTTGAGGACAATGATCTTCACGTCCGCCGGCAGGGTGGTGCGCAGCTTCTCGATGGCTTTCTTGATGCCGTTGCCCACTTCCACCACGTTGGCATCCTGAATCTTGCCGATTTCCAGGGAGATGGCGCGCTTGCCGTTCAGGCGCGAGATCGACTGTTCTTCCTGCTCGCCGTCGATGACGTCGGCCACTTGTTCCAGGTACACGGGGCCGCTGGCGCGGCGCGCCACGATAATCTTGTTGAAGCCGCGCGCATCCTTGATCTTGCCTTCGACCCGCACCAGGCGCTCGCTGGCGCCGAAGGAAATGTTACCGGCCGGCAGATTGGCATTGGTGGACTGGATCGCGCGCAGCACTTCATCGACGCCGACCGACAGACCGGCCAGGGCATCGGGCTTCATGTTGACCAGGATCTGGCGGTTGGTCTTGCCGTTGATGCGGATCTGGCCGACCCCGGCCACACCCTGCATGCGCTTGCTGATCACCTGCTCGGTCAGGGTCGACAGTTCACGCAGGCTGCGTGTGTCCGACTGCAGCGAGATATCGACGATCGATTGCGCGTTCTCGCCCTCGAAGCGGATGATGAACGGTTCCTTGGCATCCTTGGGGAAGCTGGGGCGCACGCGCGCGATCTTGTCGCGCAGATCGGTCATGGCCTTGTCCATATTGGTCGACAGTTCGAATTCGACCGACAGGGCGCCGCGTCCTTCCCAGGAGCTGGCCATGATCTTCTTGACGCCCGACACGGTATTGACCGCGTCTTCCAGCGGCCGGGTAATGTCGTTCTCGACTTGTTCAGGCGAAGCGCCAGGGAAATTGACTTCCACCCAGGCGCCCGGGATTTCCACGTTTGGCATCGATTCGACGCCCAGGCCGCGGTAGGACGCCAGGCCGAGCACGATCAGCGCCACCATGACCATGGTGGCAAAGACGGGATTCTTGATACTGGTTTTGGTGATCCACATGGCTTAGCCCTTCTTGGCGACCAGCGCGCCCTCAGCAACCGGCGCCACAGGGGCGCCGGCGATCTTGACCCGGATGCCGGGCTTGACGCCTTCGAGCTTGCCGACCACCAGGCTGGCGCCGCCGGCCAGGCCGTCGGTGACTTCGACCATGCCTTCATCTTCATTGCGCATGCCGATCTTGATCGGCTGCGAAATCACCTTGCCGCCTTCGATCTTGTAGACCACGTCGGCATCCTTGTCCTTGCGCAGCGCCGCCAGCGGCACCAGCGGACGCACGGCCGACTTGCTGGTGGTCAGCTGGCCCTTGGCGAACATGCCGCCCGACAGCGCGTGGTCGGAGTTGTTGACACTGATATAGACCAGCATCGAGCGCGAACCGGCTTCGGCGGTCGGGTTGATGCGGGCCACCTTGCCGCCGAACTTGCGGCCGGCAAAACCGTCGACGGCGAATTCGACGTCCTGGCCGATTTTTACGCGCGGAATTTCGGACGCCGGCACCTGGGCTTCGAGCGTCATCTGGCGCAGGTCGACAATGGTATAGACCGGCATGTCCGGCGCCAGTTTCTCGCCGGCTTGCACATGGCGGCGGCTGATCACGCCCGCCATCGGCGCCTTGATCACGGTGTCGTTCAGGGCGATGCGCGCCATCTGCAGCTGGGCTTGCGCCGCCTTGACGCTGGCCTGGGCCAGGTCGACCGAATTCTGGGTGGTGTCGTAGGATTGCTGCGAGATGTAGTTCTGCTTGAGCAAGGCCTGGCTGTTCTGGTTGTTCTTGAGCGCCAATGCCAGGCGCGCATTGGCTTCGTCGAGCATGGCTTGCTGCTGCGCCACGCGCGCTGCCTGATCGGCCTGATCGAGGCGGGCCAGGACCTGGCCGGCGGCCACAGTGCTGCCTTCGCGCAAGTCGGCACCGAGCACCACGCCGGACACCTTCGATTTGACGGTGGCCTGGGCCAGCGGCATCAGCGAGCCCGACAGCGGCAGGTTCATGTGCAGGGCACGCGCCTCGACGGCGACCACGTCGCCTTTTGACAATTCATACACATCGACCTTGCTTTCGCCGGCGGCCTTGGCCGCGGCAGGCGGCGGCGCCTTCTTGGGCGACATGGCGTACCAGCCGCCGGCACCAAGCGTCAGGACAATGGCACCGATTACCGGTGCACGCCAGCGTTTCTTGGAAACGGTGGGCTGGGCTGGGGCGCGGGGCAGGGTCTCTAGTTTCATGGTCGCTGGTTTTCTTATCTGGGAACGGGGGGGCGCTTATGCTCCGTCTTGTTGGGCAAGATGGAGCACTTGGCGCATGTTGACACTATAGAAAATCACAATGGGATGCGGGGGGCAAATGCGACAGGCTGGCATTTCGGGACGATGAAATGCAAAAAAGGCCGATAAAGCGCGTTCGGGCGTGATGCGCGGTGCGTGGCCGGGATCTCGTTTGCGCGTGCGCAAGCGCGCGCCGGAAGGCGTGGACAAGAATGCATATAAGAGAGGCGCCCTGGCGCCTGAATCGTCTATCGAGGCCTGCCTGTGAGTGATACTGCAACCGACCCCGCCGGGTTCGAGCCCGACGGTCCCGGGCGCGAAGCCCTCGACACCCTGTACCGCATCGTGGCCGCGCTGGAGCTCACGCCCACCGTGGCCGTGCACAGCATCGACCAAGCCGGCATGGTGCGCTTCTGGAACCATAGCTGCGAAGCCATTTTCGGGGTGCCCGCCCGCGAAGCGCTGGGCCAGCCGCTCACCAGCCTGATCGACCATCTGGACCGCGAGCGCGAGTTCGAGGAAACCCTGGGCGGCATCTGGCGCAGCCGCCGCTCGCCGCCGCCGCGCGACTGGCATGTGCGCCGCCGCGACGGGCGCGATCTCTGGACCTATTCCACCCACTTCCCGGTCATGCGCGACGGCGAAGTCCAGCAAATCTTTTGCATGGAAGTCGATATCAGTAAACGCAAGATTGACGAACAGGCATTACTGGAAGCGGGCGCCAATTTCCGCACGCTGTTTGAACGGTCCAATGATGCCATCATCCTTATCGAAGGCAATGCCATCATTGATGCCAATCCGGCCGCGTTGCACCTGTTCCATGTCGACAACAGAGAGGCCATCCTGGGCAAGACCCTGATCGACTTCTCCCCCGTCAACCAGCCGTCAGGCGAATCGTCGATGATGGCCGACGCCTCGGCCAGTGCGCAAAATTTTGCAGAGGGCAACAGGCGCTACGAATGGGAATTCCGCTTGCCGGACGGCGCGACCTTCTGGGCTGAAATTCTGCTCACCTCGGTCACGCTCGACCACGAGTTCCTGTCGTATGCCGTGCTGCGCGACATTTCCGCGCGCAAGGCGACCGAAAATACCCTGCAAATGGCGGCCCAGGTGTTTGAAAACAGCCGCGACGCGATCGCCATCACCGACCGCGAACATCGGGTGCTGGCGGTCAACCATGCGTTCAGCGACATCACCGGCTTCGCCGCCGCCGAGATCGTCGGGGCCGAGCTGCCCCAGTTACGCAGCAATATGCACGAACCTGCCTTCTTCGCGCAAATCTGGGACTACGTGGCCGCCAACGAGCACTGGGAAGGCGAAGTCTGGAGCGCGCGCAGAAGCGGCGAACCGTACCCGGTCTGGATGGCGCTCACGGCCATCCGCGACAGCGGCGGCAGGCTGTCTAACTATATGGCGATTCTGTCGGACATCACCGACCGCAAACGGATCGAGGAATACACGCGCCACCTGGCCGAGCACGATTTCCTGACCGATCTGCCGAACCGGGTCCTGTTCCGCGACCGGCTGCAGCAGGCGCTGGCCACGGCGCGCCGCAAGCAGACCAAGGTGGCGGTCATGTTCGTCGACCTGGACCGCTTCAAGGGCATCAACGACAGTTTCGGGCATCTGGTGGGCGATGCCGTGCTCAAGGAAGTGGCCAGCCGCCTGAGCGGCTGCGTGCGCGGGGTCGATACCGTCAGCCGCCAGGGCGGGGACGAATTCGTCGTCATTCTGGCCGACATCGGCGGCGCCGACCAGGCCGCGCACGTGGCCGGCAGCGTGATGCAGGCGGTGGCCAGGCCGGTACAGTACGAAAACCGCAGCATCAGCATCTCGGTCTCGATCGGTATCAGCATCTGTCCCGACGACGGTGCCGACGCCGACACCCTGCTCAAGCACGCCGACGTGGCGATGTACCACGCCAAGCAAACCGGCCGCAATGCCTTCAGCTTCTTTAATGAGGCGATGCACGCGAGGGTGATCGAGAAAGTGCAGCTGGAAAAGAGCTTGCGCCACGCGCTCGACCACAAGGAGTTCGAGCTCGCTTATCAGCCCGAGATCGACATGGCCAGCGGCATGACGATCGAGGTCGAGGCGCTGCTGCGCTGGCGCCATCCGCAGCGTGGCTTGCTATTGCCGCACGACTTCCTTGGCGTGGCCGAAGAGGGCGGCTTGATCGTCCCCATCGGTAACTGGGTGCTGCGCGAGGCATGCCAGCGCGCGCGCACCTGGCACGATGCGGGTTTTCAGGTGGCGGTGGCGGTCAATCTGTCGGCAGTGCAGTTCCTGCATGACGATTTGGTCGGCAATGTCGACGCAGCGCTCGCGCAGGCCGGTTTGCCGCCCGATATGCTGGATCTGGAAATCACCGAGGCCGTGCTCATGAGCGCCAACCCCAAGGCGGTGGCAACGGTGCAGGCGCTGCGCGAGCGTGGCGTACGGCTCACCGTGGACGACTTCGGTACCGGTTACTCCAGCCTCAGCTATTTGCGGCGGCTGCCGCTGTCCAAGCTCAAGATCGATCGCTCCTTCATCGACGATATCATCCGCCGCCCGGACGACGCCGACATGATCTCCGCCATCATCGCGCTGGCGCGCAGCCTCAAGCTGAAAGTCATTGCCGAAGGGGTGGAGACGGAAGAGCAACTACGTTTCTTGCGGCAGCAGGGGTGCGACGAGTACCAGGGCTTTTACGCCGCCATGGCGCTGGCCCAGCCCGACCTCACACGCCGGCATCGCTGAGGCCGCGCGTTTCGTCGAACAGACGAATGCGCGCCAGCACCTGGCCGTGGTCCGACGCCGCCGGCAATTCCAGCACCACGTGATCGTTCAGGTAAACGACGTCGATCACTTCCCCGATTGCGTTCGGCAGCGCCGGATTGAATTCTTCCGACACCAGGATGTGGTCGATGGTCGTGTAGCTGTTATCGTGCATCATCGAAAAGCCCACATGGCGCAAGTGGTCCTGGCGATGCTGCAGTTGGCAGGCGTCGAACAGGCGGCCGCTCATGGCGGTGCCATTGCCCATCACGATGGTGGTCGAGACAGCGTCGGCCACATCGTTAAAGTCGCCGAGCACCACTTGCGGACGCTTGTTCTCCCTGGCCATGGTGGTCAGCAGCACCCGTAACGCCACCGCCTCGGTGCCGCGCCGCACCAGCGAGCGCAGGCATGCCAGCCCGAACAGCAAAGGATCTTCGACGCTGTCGCCGGTGCGGTAATCGGGCCGCTTCGATTTCAGGTGCACCACCACCACATCGACCACCACGTCCGGCGAGACGGCGATGGCCGCATGAATCACTTCGCGCGAAAAGGTGCAGGCTTCGCGGCTGCCGTCGGGCATGGTGACGCCGTCGGGAAAGTCGGCATGGCGCGCGCCGGGCGCCGCCAGCGGCAGGCGCGATACCAGCGCCACCGAGGGCGTGAGGCGTTCGGCGCCAGGATCGGGATCGAAGCCCACATGGATGGCGTCGCGGTAGCGGCGGGTGCGGGCCAGGGCGGCGCGCAGCGCATCCTGGGAGAAGATTTCCTGGAAACCGATCACGTCGGCATCGAGCAGATCGATCTGGCGCGCGGTCCATTCCAGCTTTGCCTCGTATTCTTCCTCGGTCAGCGGCAGCAGATTCTCGTACAGCTGCTGTCCGGCCGGGGCCAGATTGAATGCATTGAAGGTGGCAAAGCGGATTTCTTGCTGCATAATAAGAAGCTCCTCATTGAACGTTTAGCGTATCACGATGGCCAAGAAAGAGCACATTTCAGAGACCCCGGCGACCCAGTTCCTGCGCAAACAGGCGGTGGTCTTCAGCGAACACCCTTACGCCTACGAAGAAAAAGGCGGCACCAAGGTGTCGGCGCGCGAGTTGGGCGTGCCCGAGCATGACGTCGTCAAGACCCTCATCATGCAGGACGAGGCGGCTCGCCCGCTGATCGTGCTCATGCACGGCGACTGCAAGGTGTCGACCAAGAACCTGGCGCGCGCCATCGGCTGCAAGTCGGTCGAGCCGTGCAAGCCCGAGGTGGCCCAGCGCCATTCCGGCTACCAGGTGGGCGGCACCTCGCCGTTCGGCACGCGCAAGGCCTTGCCGGTGTATGTTGAAGAAAGCATTCTGGCGCTGGAAAAGATGTATATCAACGGTGGCCGGCGCGGCTACCTGATCGGCATCGCGCCGCAGGTGGTGGTCGAGCAATTGGGAGCCAAAACGGTCAGCTGCGCGCTCGCCGAATAAATCCATGCGCCAGTCCGCCATCATCAGCCGCTGCGGCACTTACCGTTATCGTCTGGAGCGCGACCTGGAGCGGCCGGGGCCCGTCTTCGCCTTTTTCGGCGTCAACGGCTCCACGGCGACCGCGCAGGTGGACGACCAGACCGTGCGCAAATGGATCGGCTTCACCGAGCGCAATGGCGGCGGTCGCTTCATCGTCGGCAACGCCTTTGCCTTCCGCGCCACCGACGTGCGCGCCTTGGGGCGGGCGCTCGACCCGGTCGGGCCGCGCAACCGTTCGCACCTGGGCAAGATCATTGCCGAAGCCGACATCCTGGTGCCCTGCTGGGGCAGCCGCGGCAAGCTGCCGGCCCGTCTGCACGCCCAGCTCGACGTCTTGCGCGAACAGATTCTGGCGTCCGGCAAACCGGTCAAAGTGTGGGGTTTGTCGCAGTCTGGCGACCCTTTGCATCCGCTGACGCTCGCATATTCCTTGCCGCTGGTGGAATGGGTCAGGTAACCTACAGCCCCGGGCGATGGTGTATATTCACGCCCCGGCACCCGCATAACCGGGCAAAACAATAGAGAGAGACATGAATACAGCTATTTTTACCGTCGTCGCCTACCTGATCGGTTCGATTTCCTTTGCCGTCGTCATGAGCCGCCTGTTCGGCCTGTCCGATCCGCGTACCTACGGTTCCAAGAACCCGGGCGCGACCAACGTGCTGCGCAGCGGTAACAAGAAGGCGGCAATCGCCACCTTGATCGGCGACGGCGCCAAGGGTTGGTTCGCGGTCTGGCTGGCCGAGCGCCTGGCGGCGCAGTACGGGATTGAGGACCTGGGCATTGCGCTGGTGGCCATCGCCGTGTTCCTGGGCCACCTTTATCCAGTGTTCTTCCGCTTTATCGGCGGCAAGGGCGTGGCGACCGCGCTGGGCGTGCTGCTGGGCCTGAACGTGTGGGTCGGCGTCGCCACGCTGGTGACCTGGCTGGTGATCGCCTATGCTTTCCGCTATTCTTCGCTGGCAGCGCTGATTGCGGCCATTTTTGCCCCGTTTTACTACGGCATGCTGTTCGGCACCGAGCACGTCGAGCAATTGCTGGCCGTGCTGGCCATGAGCGTGCTGCTGATCATGCGCCATCGCGGCAATATCGCCAACCTGATGGCTGGCAAAGAAAGCCGGATCGGCAGCAAGGCCGACGGCGCCAAGCCCAAGGCCAAAAAGAAGTAGTCCGCGACGCGGTTTTGCGGCAGGAACTAGAATAGACGGATCTTTTTCTTTTCGAGGGTCCTGCCGTGAACAAGCTGCGTATCGATTTCGTCTCCGACATTTCCTGCCCCTGGTGCGTGATCGGCCTCAAGTCGCTCGAGCAGGCGCTCGACAAGGCGGCCGATGCGGTCAGCGCCGAACTGCATTTCCATCCCTTTGAACTCAATCCGCAGATGGCGCCGGAAGGCGAAGACATCGGCGAGCACCTGGCGCGCAAGTATGGCGCCAGCGAAGAACAGGGCGCCCAGACGCGCGAGATGATACGCGCGCGTGGTGCCGAGCTGGGCTTCCAGTTCGAGATGGGCAAGCGCAGCCGCATCTACAACACCTTCGACGCCCACCGTCTGCTGCACTGGGCCGATATGCAGGGCCGCCAGAAGGAACTGAAAATGGCGCTGTTCTCTGCCTACTTCACCAAGGGCGAGAATCCGGGTTCGCATGATGTTCTGGTGCGCGTGGCGGGCGAGGTCGGGCTCGACACGGCCGAAGCGTCCGAGGTGCTCTCCAGCGGCGCCTATGCCGACGAAGTGCGCGAGGAGGAAGCGTTCTTCCAGCGCCAGGGCATCTCCGCCGTGCCGGCAGTCATCATCAACCAGCGTCACTTGATTTCCGGCGGCCAGCCGCCCGAGGTGTTCGAGCAGGCCCTGCGCCAGATCGCCGCCCAGACCACGGAGGCTTGAGATGCCCACCGCCACCTGGCACGGCGCCGTGATCGCCGAGGCGCGCGACGATGAAGTGCAGATCGTCGAAAACAATGTGTATTTCCCGATGTCGGCGGTGCGCCAGGAATACCTGCAGCCGAGCAGTACCGAGACCAAGTGTTCTTGGAAGGGGACGGCCAACTACTTTAATCTGGTCGTCGACGGGGAGACCAACCGCGACGCGGTCTGGATTTATCGCGCGCCGTTTGATGCCGCCAAGCAGATTGCCGGCCATGTCGCATTCTGGAAGGGTGTCACGGTCACTGCTTGAGCCTGAACATCGTGCTAGGTCGATCGACCGCATTCACGCGCCACTTGGAAGGGCGCCAGGGCCCCCGATAGAGGCGTCGGTTTGGTGCGATGCACAATATCGGTGCTGAAATGATCATCAATCGGGCTTCCATGCCCATCATTCCTCCTTGTTCCCCGCTGGCACGCCCCTTGCTGAAGCCATCGTGATGGCAGGCGCATGCCTGTTGAAAACAAGAGGGACACATGACCACCGACGACAAGACCAATCTTCTTCGCCGCACCCTGATCAAAGCCGGCGCCGCCGCATCACTGACGGGCCTGGCCAGCGGCGGCGTCTTCGCGGCCGGTTCCGACAAGCCTGAACTGGAGACGGTCAAGGTCGGTTTCATTCCACTGACCGACTGCGCCTCGGTGGTGATGGCCTCGGTACTGGGCTTTGACAAGAAATACGGCATCAAGATCGTCCCGTCTAAGGAATCGTCCTGGGCCAGCGTGCGTGACAAACTGGTCAATGGCGAGCTCGATGCCGCCCACGTGCTGTACGGCCTCATCTACGGCGTGCAAACAGGCATCGGCGGCGCCCAGAAGGACATGGCGATCCTGATGAACCTGAACCACAATGGCCAGGCCATCACCCTCTCGAAAAAAGTCGCGGACAAAGGCGGCGTCGACGGCGCTTCCCTGGCCAAGCTGATGCTGACCGACAAGCGCGAGTACTCCTTCGCCCAGACCTTCCCGACCGGCACCCACGCCATGTGGCTGTATTACTGGCTGGCCACCTATGGCGTCAATCCGATGAAGGACGCCAAGGTCATCACCGTGCCCCCGCCGCAGATGGTGGCCAACATGCGCGTCGGTAACATGGACGGCTTCTGCGTCGGCGAGCCGTGGAACCATCGCGCCATCGTCGACGGCGTGGGCGTGACGGCCGCGACGACCCAGGATATCTGGAAAGACCATCCGGAAAAGACGCTTGGCACCACGCTGGAATGGGTCAAGAAGCACCCCAACACCGCGCGCGCCTTGGTCGCCGCCGTGCTCGAGGCCAGCAAATGGATCGATGCCGGTCTGTCGAACAAGACCAAGATGGCCGACACCATCGCCGACAAGTCCTACGTCAACACCTCCGTCGACGTGATTAACCAGCGCATCCTGGGCCGCTACCAGAACGGCATGGGCCGCACCTGGGACGATCCGAACTACATGAAGTTCTACAACGACGGCCTGGTCAACTATCCCTACCTGTCCGACGGCATGTGGTTCATGACCCAGCACAAGCGCTGGGGCTTGCTCAAGGGCGAGCCCGACTATCTGGCGACCGCGACCAGCGTCAACCAGACCAAACTCTACGCGGAAGCGGCAACGATGGCCAAGGTCAGCGTGCCGAAATCGCCCATGCGCAGCGTCAAGCTGATCGACGGCACCGTGTGGGACGGCAAGAACCCGAAGGCTTACGTCGACTCGTTCAAGATCAAAGCCTAATCATTGGAGGTAGTCATGAGTGCAGTAATGGATGCGGCGACCAGGTCGCCCGCAGCGGTGCCAATGGATAAGGCACTACCGGACCGCGTGCCCCGCAGCGAGCGCCTGGCCAGTAAGGGCATCACGCTGGCCAACGGCAAGTCGCGCTCGCGTGCCTTCGCCCTGGCGGTGCTGCCGCCCATGCTGGGCGTGGGTTTGCTGATCTTGCTGTGGCAAATTCTGTCGGCGAACAACAGCGCCTTCCCGACGCCGATGGTGACCTTCCATGAAGCGGTGCGCATGTTTTCCGATCCCTTCTACAGCAACGGGCCGAATGACCAGGGCATCGGCTGGAATATCCTGGCCTCGCTCAAACGTGTGGCGGTCGGCTTTGGACTGGCCGCGCTGGTCGGCATTCCGCTCGGCTTCATGATCGGGCGTTTCAGCTTTCTGGCCGGCATGTGCAATCCCATCATTAGCCTGCTCAAGCCGGTGTCGCCGCTGGCCTGGCTGCCGATCGGCTTGCTGGTGTTCAAGTCGGCGCACCCGGCGGCGATCTGGTCGATCTTCATCTGCTCGATCTGGCCGATGATCATCAATACCGCCGTCGGCGTGCAGCGCGTGCCGCAGGATTACATGAACGTCGCACGTGTGCTCAACCTGTCGGAATGGAAAATCCTCACGCGCATCCTGTTCCCGTCCGTCTTGCCCTACATGCTCACCGGTGTGCGCCTCGCCATCGGCACGGCCTGGCTGGTGATCGTCGCGGCGGAAATGCTGACCGGCGGCGTGGGCATCGGCTTCTGGGTCTGGGACGAGTGGAACAATCTGAATGTGCCGCACATCATCATCGCGATTGTCGTGATCGGCGTGGTCGGTCTGATTCTGGAGCAGGCGCTGGTGGCGCTCGCCAAATCCTTCACTTATGAAGAAACGGGGAACTGACATGAGCGGCAAATTCATCGATGTGCGCGGCGCCGAGATGGTGTTCGAAACGCGCAAAGGCAGCTTTCATGCACTGACCAAGGTCAATCTCGCGGTCGAACAGGGCGAATTCACTACGCTGATCGGTCACTCCGGCTGCGGCAAGTCGACGCTCCTCAATCTGCTGGCGGGCCTGACCACCGCCACCGAAGGCGCTTTGATCTGCGCCGGGCGCGAGATTGCCGGGCCCTCGCCCGAACGCGCGGTAGTGTTCCAGAACCATTCCCTGCTGCCATGGCTGACCTGCTTCGAGAATGTCTATCTGGCCGTCGAACGCGTATTCGGTGCCCGAGAAAACAAGACGCAGTTGCGCGAACGCACGGGACAGGCGCTGGAACTGGTGGGGTTGAGCGCCGCCAGCGCCAAGCGTCCCAACGAGATCTCCGGCGGCATGAAGCAGCGCGTGGGCATTGCACGCGCGCTGTCGATGGAGCCGAAAGTGTTGCTGATGGACGAGCCGTTCGGTGCCCTCGACGCGCTCACACGCGCGCACTTGCAGGACGAGCTGCTGCGCATCGTCGCCAAGACCGGCTCCACCGTGGTGATGGTGACCCACGACGTGGACGAGGCGGTGCTGCTGTCGGACCGGATCGTGATGATGACCAATGGACCGGCTGCAACCATCGGCGAGATCGTGACGGTCCGCCTGCCGCGGCCACGGGAACGCGTCGCGCTGGCGCACGATCCCTTGTACATCGAGTACCGCACCACGGTGCTGGAGTTCTTGTATCGACGCCAGGCCCGGCCGCAGAAGCAGGCGGCATAGGCCGATCTTAGTTCAGATCGAGGACGATCGGCTGGTGGTCCGATGCGGCAGTTTCCGACTGTACTTCGCATTCGACAACGCGCTCCGCCAAATCCTCGGTCACAAAGAAGTAATCGAAGCAATCCGCCCGCTCCGGCCACTTGAACCCGTGAAGACCGGCAGTGGGCGCGCGAGCGATATCAGGATGCTTGAGCCGCCACGCATCCACGAGCGGCAAGGCAATACTGTCATCGGGCGCGATCAATTCCGCATGGTCGGGCGACTCCGGCGTGAAATTGAAGTCCCCGCAATAGATGGCCGACCCCGGCCGGAACCCCAGCTGATATGGCGGTTCCAGCGATGGATCCGGCTGGAAGATCCGCGCCCGCTCGCACGCTTCCCAGTGCAAATACTTGATGTGCCGTACCTGCGCCATGCGCTGAATGGGAGAGTAGTACTCGAGATGGGTGGTCAGCACCCGCACCTTGCCGCCCGGCGCATCGACCACCACTTCGATCAGCCCGCGCGGCATACCGGCAGGACTGTTGGGATCCGGCGGCCACGGCAGCAAATGCCGGTGCACCTGGTTGATGCGGTATTTGGACAGCAGCAAATTGCCGAACTGGCGCGGCATGTTGTTCTGGTAGATTTCGCTGGTCGGTTCGATGACCGGCTGGTAACCGCCGAAAGCCCCCGCCAGCTGCCGGAACTGGTTCGCGTTGGCGTTGCCTTCAAGCTCGGCGTGGTTGGAGGCAACTTCTTGCAGGCAGATTACATCGGGATTTAATTTCCGCAGTACATCGATGATTGCATGGATGCGTATCCTGCCATCCTTGCCACAGCCCCAATGAATATTCCAACTGACAACACGCATACTTCACCTCCGGAAAAACACAACCGGGCGATAGTGCCATTCTTTGAAAAAAGGCGGTACACGGTAGGATCGGCGGCGGCGCTGCGAGTTCCTGTTTTTCAGACGACCTTGATCTCGTCCAGCGGCCAGCGTGGGCGCACGTTGAAGCTGTAGTCGCGCTTGGCCGCTTGCGGATTGATCTGCAGCCGCATGGCGCCCGCAAACGCGATCATCGCGCCGTTGTCGGTGCAGAACTCGAGTTCGGGATAGTAGACGCGGAATTTCTTGGCTGCGGCGGCCGCATTGAGCGAGGCCCGCAGCTGGCTGTTGGCGCCCACGCCGCCGGCGATCACCAGGCGCTTGAGGCCACTGTGCCGCAATGCGCTCACGCACTTGGCCGTCAGCACATCCACGATCGCGTCGACGAAGCCGCGCGCGATGTTGGCCTTGTCCTGTTCGCAAATATTGGCGATGTTCTTTTGCTCGTGGTTCTTTACCACCGTCAGCACGGCGGTCTTGAGACCCGAGAAACTGAAATTGAAGTCCTTGGAGTGCAGCATCGGGCGCGGCAGCTTGTAGGCGGTCGGGTCGCCGAATTCGGCCAGGCGCGAAATGGCGGGGCCGCCAGGATAGCCGAGGCCGAGCAGCTTGGCCGATTTGTCGAACGCTTCGCCGGCCGCGTCGTCGAGCGTCTCGCCCAGGAGCGTGTACTGGCCGACGCCGTCAACGCGCATCAGCTGCGTGTGTCCGCCCGACACCAGCAGGGCGATGAACGGAAACTGCGGCGGGTCGCTGGCCAGCAGAGGCGACAGCAGATGGCCTTCCAGGTGGTGCACGCCGAGCACCGGCTTGTCGAGCGCCAGGCCCAGGCTGCAGGCGATGGACGAGCCGACCAGCAGCGCGCCGGCCAGCCCCGGACCCTGGGTATAGGCGATCGCGTCAATATCGGCCAGCGCCAGACCGGCGCCCTGCATGGTCTGCTCCAGCAGCGGAATGGCGCGCCGGATATGGTCGCGCGACGCCAGTTCCGGCACCACGCCGCCGTACTCCTCGTGCATCGCCACCTGCGAATGCAGGGCGTGGGACAGCAGGCCGCGTTGCGTGTCGTACAACGCAAGGCCGGTTTCATCGCAGGAGGATTCGACGCCGAGAACGATCATGGAAGGTGCAAAAAGGTGAGCTCAATGCGCCATTGTAAAGCACGCCAGCCCCGCGCGCCCCCGCAGCCCCGGGCGCAGTGCGCTGGCACCGCTCTTGCTACAGCCTTGTTCATCCGTGCGTGCCGGTGCGATCCAGCGGCCGCGCCGGTCGCAACTAACCAACAAGGAGAGCGACATGGAACCATTATGGAAAGCGGTATGCCGCATCAGGGATTTATCCGAGAAGGCGCACCGCGTGGCGCGCGGGCTGGCGTGGCAGGAACTGCCCGGGGTGCGGGTAGAGCGCGCCGCGAACGACGAGGTGGTGGCGCATCTGGAAGGCGACCGCGCCCGCAGCTACACGGTGCGGCTCGAGGGCGACAAGGTCTTGCTGGACCTGAACGAACTCAATGCCCCGGCCAGCAGGGCGGAGGCGGCGCTGGCCGGCCATTTCGCCGTCGCGCCGCACATCTGATTCGCCTTATGGACGCTGCAGCAGTTCCTGGTGGGCGCTCAGCAGCATCGCTTCGGTGGCATCCCAGTCGATGCAGCCGTCGGTGACCGAGCAGCCGTACTTGAGCTGCGACAGGTCGGCCGGGATCTTCTGATTGCCGCCGACGAGGTTCGATTCGATCATCACGCCGACCAGCGACTTGTTCCCGTGGCGGATCTGCTGGACCACGTCCGACATCACCAGTGGCTGCAGCTCGGGCTTCTTGTAGCTGTTTGCGTGCGAGCAGTCGACCACCAGGTTGGCCGGCAGGCCTGCCTTGGTGAGCGCCTGTTCGGCGATGGCGATCGAGACCGAGTCGTAGTTCGGACGGCCGTCGCCGCCGCGCAGCACCACGTGGCCGTAAGCGTTGCCGGTGGTGCGCACGATCGAGACCTTGCCTTGGCCGTTAATGCCCAGGAAGGAGTGCGGATGGGCCGACGACAGGATCGCGTTGATCGCGATGCTGATGTCGCCGTCGGTGCCATTCTTGAAGCCGACCGGGGTCGACAGGCCGGACGACATCTCGCGGTGGGTTTGCGATTCGGTAGTGCGCGCGCCGATGGCGGTCCACGCGATCAGGTCACCCAGGTACTGCGGCGAGATCGGGTCCAGCGCTTCGGTGGCGGTCGGCAGGCCAAGTTCGCACACGTCGAGCAGGAACTGGCGCGCCTTTTCCATGCCCACGTTCACGCGGAACGAGTCGTCCATGTCCGGGTCGTTGATATAGCCCTTCCAGCCAGTGGTGGTGCGCGGCTTTTCGAAGTACACGCGCATCACCAGCAGCATGGTGTCGGCCACCTGGGCCTGCAGCGCCTTGAGGCGGCGCGCGTAATCGAGGCCGGCGACCGGGTCGTGGATCGAGCATGGCCCGACGACGACGAACAGGCGCTTGTCCTTGCGGTCGATGATGTTGCGCAGTTCTTCGCGCCCCTTCATCACGGTGTTGAACGCGCTGTCGGTCAGTGGCAGGCGCGCGTGGAGCTCCTCCGGCGTGGGCATCGTCGCGAAGGAGGTGACATTGGTATTTTCGATATCTGGCGTGATCATGAAGTCCGCTTTTACTCTGTATTTACTGGATGGATCCATGATTTTAGTCTGAAATGGCGTTTGTTGCACTGCAGTGTCGATGGCCGAAAAAAAAGGCGGCCCCCGTCAACTTCACACGAGACCGCCCAAGACCACGCACTTACTCTTTACACCGGCAATACTTTCAGGTCGAACGCGCGCTCCACCAGCCACACCGTGGCCACCAGCGCGATCAGGGCCGAGCCGGTCGTGGTCAGCTGCCGGTAGAACCAGGTCCGTCGCGTCATGAACGCGAACGGCAGGAACACAGCGACGATCGCCAGTTGCCCCAGTTCGACGCCGACGTTAAACCCGAACAGCGACAGCGCCAGCGCCCCCTGCGGCAATCCGAGGTCGGCCAGCACGCTGGCAAACCCGAAGCCGTGAATCAGCCCGAACCCGAACGCAGCCCATGGCCGCTTGCCGGGGAATAGCGGGAACAGATTATTCAGCGCCGCCACCACCACCGAGGCGGCGATCGCGCTCTCCACCCAGCGCGAGGGCAGCGATACCAGATGCAGGCTGGCCAGGGTCAGAGTCAAGGAGTGCGCGAGCGTGAATGCGGTAACGACCTTGAGCACATCGAGCGTGGCCGCGCGCAGCGTTTGCGTCTGCCCCTTCACCATCGGCACCAGCACCGCCGGCAGGAGCAGCGAGAGCAGGAACAGGATGTGATCGAACCCGATCCAGATGTGCCACACGCCGTTTTTCACATAGTCGGCGAACTGGCTCCAGCGGCTCGGTGCGCGCAGCGACAGCGACTGGCGCGCATTGTCCGGACCGAAGATCGCGGTCGAGGTGATATCGCCCGCACTGAGCTTGAGCAAGCCCTTGTGCTGCGGGTCGAGTTCGGCGAACAGGCGGTAGCCCACCGTGAGAGCGGCCGGCGCGCCAGGGCACACGGCCTTGAAGCGCAGGACTGTGTAGGCGCCGTCGGTGTGGTTGTCGACCAGCTGCTCGCCGGCGGCGACGCTGCAGGCGCCGGCATCGCTGGAAATGGCTAGGCGGCTCAGCGCATAGTCGGCGATGATGCCGTGCTGGCTGCGCACTTCATCCCAGGTCAGGTCGCCGTTGCCGTCCTGGTCCAGATTGAGGGCGAAGTCGAGGTCGCGCAGGGCGATGTCCCACTGACCATCGACCGTCGCCTTGTTCACGGTAAGAGTCAGGTAGCTGTCGCTCGGCTTGTGCGCGAAGGCCGGCGCCATCGCCAGCATGAAAAGGGCGAGGAGGAGGGCGCGCATCATGCCCTCCCGTTCAAGCGGCTGGCCAGACGCTGCACGGCGGCGTCTTCGACTTTGTTGCGCGCCACCCAGTCGAGCACTGGCGCGGCGGCGGCCTTGTCGCCGGCCTTGACTGCCGCTTCGAGCAGCACGCGCATGTCGGCCGATTCCTTTTGGACCGCCCAGTTCTGCTGCGCCAGCGCCAGCGCGCGCTTGCTGTCGCCGCGCAGGTGCAGCTCGTAGCGTGCCTGCTCGCGCTGGTGGACGGTGTCGCCGCGCTGCATGGCGGCCTGGAAGCGCGCCTGTAATTCGACGTCGGCGCGTTTGAGCGCGTCGCCCGAACCCGGAATCTGCTGCAGCGCCAGTGCATAGCGCAGCAGCAGGCCATCGATGCGGGTCTGATCCTTGAGCATGGCCGCCACTTCGGCCCCGCGCCGCTGGTCAAGCAGGAAGTCGGCGAAGGCGCCCGTCAGATAGCTATCGCGCGGGCCGAGGACCAGCGCGCGCCGGTAGCGGCTTTCGGCCAGCGCGGTTTCGCCGCGCCGTTCGGCGATTTCGGCCAGCAGGGTCAGCGTCCACACTTGCAGCTCGGGATCGGCGTCGCCGTTGCGGCGCAGGGTGATGTCGAGCAGCGCTTCGCTGGCCGCGGCGCGGCCCGTCATGGCGCCGATGTTGGCGATGCAGGTCGTACTCACCAGCTGCGAGGCCAGGCGCGACAGGCGCGCGCAGCTGGCGATGGCGGCCTCGTACTCGCCGCGCACGGTCTGCACGGTGGCACGCGTGAGCCAGGCCTGGGGGTTGTCGGGATCGGCGGCGACGACGGCGTCGAGGTCGCGCATCGCTTCCGGGAAGTGGTGGGTGCTTTGCAGCAGCGTGGCGCGCAGCAGGCGCACTTCGGGCGGCGGCGCGCTCTGCTGCCACCAGGGCGCAAGCGCCGCCTGGGCGTAGCCGAAATAGCGCGGATCGGTTTCGCGTCGCGCGGTGGCGATATGCTGACGCGCGACGCTGGTGGCCAGCGCCACGTCGTTCGGGCTGGCGGCCAGCCTGGCGCGCAGCTGGCGCAGCTCCTGCTGGGCAGGATCGCCGCGGCGCGGCAGGTGCTCGACGACGACGGCGCCGTTGGCCGGAATGAACGGCGCGGCGGCCGCGCTTTGCGCGAACAGCGCGCAGGCACACGCAAATGC
>Ga0209023_10002722_pt1 | contig 21715 bp, 16 predicted proteins | sample LakOneMetagenome_FD_187468 | JGI IMG/M metagenome (GOLD analysis project Ga0209023, IMG submission 187468) | Freshwater and sediment microbial communities from Lake Erie, Canada (SPAdes) (version 2) | ecosystem: Environmental > Aquatic > Freshwater > Lentic | place: Lake Erie, Canada...
CCGTGAGGTAGGCGGCATTGGAGTCACGCTGGAACTTGCGGGAGGCGAGGAACACGAACGGCACCGGGATCAGGCACCACAGCAGCAGCTCCCACGACACGATCCCCAGCACGATGATCGACCCGACGATGAGCAGGAGGCTCTGGGCCAGCTGGAGCAGGCCCTGCTGCACCAGCTCCTGGAGCGAGTCGACGTCGGAGGTCATGCGGGAGACCACGACGCCGGCCTTCTCGCGGTCGTAGAAGGGCATGGACAACTTGAGCAGGTGGCCGAACACCCGCACCCGCAGGTCGCGCAGGAACCCCTCCCCCGCCCGACTCACCAGGAGCACCTGGGTGCGGCTGGTGAGGTAGGCGACGATCGACACCAGCACGTAGGCCACCACGGTGAGGTTGAGCACCTTGGTGTTGCCCGGGGTGATGCCGCGATCGATGCCGACCTTGAGCAGGTAGGGCCCGGCCAGCACGGCCAACGTCGACAGCGTCACCAGGGCCATGGCGAGGCGGACGTCGCGCTTGTACGGCCCGAGCATGCGGGCGGCTCGGCGGAGGACCTTCTTGGCCCCTTCGCGGTCCAGGCGATCGTCCTCGTCCACCGCGCCCATGGACATCATCGGACGACCTCGCCCAGCTCGCCGGGTTCGGGTTCGGCCGCTGCCACCCGGGTGGCGTGGCGGGCCTGCTCCTCGCGTGCTGCCGCTGCGGCCAGCACCTCGCGGTATGCCGCGCTCGACGCGAGCAGCTCGGCGTGGGTGCCGTCGGCCACGATCCTCCCGTCGCCCACCAGCACCACCCGCTCGGCCAGAGCGATGGTGGCCGGCCGATGGGCGATCACCAGGGTGGTGCGGTTGGCCATGACCTGGGTCAGGGCATCGCGGATCTCGTGCTCCTTGGTGGGGTCCACCGCCGACGTGGCGTCGTCGAGGATCAACACGCGCGGGTCGGCCAGGATCGCCCGGGCGATGGCGATGCGCTGGCGCTGCCCGCCCGAGAGCGAGAAGCCCCGCTCCCCGATCTCGGTGTCGTAGCCCTGGGGGAGCTCGCCGATGAACTCGTGGGCACCGGCCAGGCGGGCGGCCGACACGATGGCGTCCATGGGGGCATCGGGCTCGGCGAAGGCGATGTTGGCCGCGATGGAGTCCGAGAAGAGGAACGTCTCCTCGAACACCAGGCCCACCGCCCGGCGCAGGTCGTTGAGCCCGATCTCGCGCACGTCGATCCCGTCCAGGCGTACAGCCCCGGCATCGACGTCGTAGAACCGGGCCAGCACCTTGGCCACCGTGCTCTTACCGCTGGCGGTGGCCCCCACCAGGGCGACGGTCTGCCCGGCCGGGATGGTCAGGTCGAACCCGTCGAGCACGGCACGAGCGCCGGGTCCGTACCCGAAGCGCACGCCGTCGAACACCACGGCTCCACCGTGCTCGGGCAGGGCCTGCGGCGACTCGGGGTCGAACACCTCGGGTGCGGTGGAGAGCACCTCGTGCACCCGCTGGGCCGAGGCCGCAGCCCGCTGCGACATGGCGACGATCCAGCCGAGCATGCGCAGCGGCCATACCAGCAGGACGACGTAGGCGTTGAACGCCACCAATGCCCCCAGCTCGAGGTTGCCGTTGATGACCTGGTGGCCGCCGTAGCCCAGCACCATGATCAGCCCGATGTTGGGGAGCAGCTCCAGCGCCGGCCAGTAGGTGGAGCGGATCTTGGCCCCGACCATGGACACGTCGTAGAGATCGTCGGCCTCGGCCGACAAGCGGCCGGCCTGGGTGGCCTCGGCGGCGAAGCCCTTGACCACCCGGATCCCGGCGACGGTCTCCTCCACCACCGCGGACAGCTCGGCCGACTCCTGCTGCACGCCGATCATGGCCGGGTGGAGCTTGGTGGAGAACCGCTTGGCCAACACGTTGACCGCCGGCAGCGAGCCGAGGGCCAGCAACGTGAGCACCGGGTCGATCCGCACCAGCACCACGCAGACCACGGCCACGGTGGTGAAGTTGGCGATGGTGAGCGGGACCAGGACCACGGCGTTCTGGATCTGCTGCAGGTCGTTGTTGGCCCGGCTCATGAGCTGACCGGTCTGTTGGCCGTCGTGGTAGGCGAAGTGCAGCGACTGAAGGTGGGCGAAGAGCCGGTCGCGCAGCACGGCCTCGGCGTAGCGCGCCTCCCGGAATGCCGAATAGCGGCGCAGGCCGGTGAAGGCGGCCGTGACCCCGGCGGCGCACAGGATGAGCAGGGCGTACTTGTTCACCACCTGCTGGTCGCCGGTCTGGATCCCCTGATCGATGGCCGCCGCCACCAGGGCGGGCACGCTCACCTTGGCGACGGTCCATGCCAAGCCGGCCCCGACGCCGGCCAGCAGCCCCCACTTCTGCGCCCACAGCTGTCGGCCGATCAGCACCCAGCCATCGTGGGCGGTGCTGACCTCAGGGTCGTCGGCGATGACGGGAGCGTCGGAGGGGCTGATCGTCGCACGGTACCGGCCGCCCTCTCGCCGAACGCACTCCATTGCGTCGGCCTAGGCTCGCTCTCGTGTCCACCCTGGCCCCGCCCCCGGCACCCCGTGCGGCGCCATCGCCGGCAGGGGTGGAGCCCGCTCGACCGTGGGCCACACCGGTCGCGGTGGGGGCCGGCGCGGTGGTCGGCACGATCGTGTTGGGCCTCGGCAACCCCAACACCACCCACGTCCCGATCTGCCCGCTGCACGCCATCACCGGGCTCGACTGCCCGCTGTGCGGATCGCTCCGAGCGGTGCACTCGCTGGCCCACCTCGACCTCGCCGGCGCGCTGAACCACAACATCATGTTCACCCTGGCGGTGCCGTTCCTGGTGATCGGTTGGGTGCTGTGGCTGGCCCGATCGCTCGGCCGCCCCCTCGTTGCCCAAGAGCGCCTGCCCCGCGCTGCCACCGTCGCCTGTTGGACCATCGCCATCGCCTTCGGCATCGCCCGCAACATCCCCGCCTTCTCCTGGCTGGGCAGCGGCGCCTAGCTCGACCTCGGTCGGCCAGGGCCCTCGACGGCCCCCGGCGCGCACGTCGAACCAGGTGATCGCCCCGTACGGGTGAGCGCACGCTCACGCTGCGAGTATCTGCAGTCACGCTGCGTGAAGTTCCGCTCAACCGCACCAGCAGAGTGGCCGATGAGCCTGGAGCGGCATTCGCCGCCGCGAACCACCCGGGGAGGTGCAGCGTGCGTCTGGAACAACTCGTGTTGCACGGCCCCGGCCAGGATGATCGGGTCAAGTTCGGATCTGGGGTCACCGTGTTCGCCGGGCTGGGCGCCCTCGACCGCGAGGAGCTGATCGGCACGCTGGCCGAGGCGCTCACTGGCCGCCTCCCCAACGCCTCGGTCGTGTACCGCGACCATGCTGACCGGCGCGTGTTCGCCGACCGCACGGGCGCCACCGATGCCGTCACCGGTGCCCGGCTCCCCGGCCCCGGCCAACTCCTCGGCCACGACTCCGCTGCCCTCGCCCGCCTCCTCACCGTCGGGGCAGCCGACATCGGGCTCGGCCAACCCACCAGCCCCGACCTGCTCCACGCCGACCTGGTGAGCGCCCGCGTCGAGCTGGAACGGCTCCAGGTCAGCTACGACGAGCTCCACGACCAAGCCGAGCTGATCTCCACCTGGCAGGCCGAGCTCGAGCAGCTGAACAAGCGGATCATCCAGGCCCAGGACGCTGCTGAGCGGTGGGCGTGGGTGGAGCGGCACCGCCACGTCGACCAGCTCCGGTCCGAGCTGGCCATGCTCGGAGGCAACGACGCCGCCGAGCAGGACCGGCTGATCCTCGCCGCGGTCGACGCGCTCCGCACCACCGGACAGGCCTGGGCCGACGCCGCGGCCGAAGCGGCCGAGCTGCGCAACCAGCTGGGCACGTTTCCCAAGCTCGCTCCCGAGCACCTGGCCCGGGTGGCGGCCACCCCCGACCACCTGCCCGTCGACCTTCCCGAACGACTCGAGGCGTGGCGCACCACGGTCGACCACCGACAGGCGGCGGAGGCTGCGCTGGCGTCGATCGACGACGGGCCCCCGACCGTCGACGATCCGTTGGTCGCGGCCTTCGCCGCTTGTGACCAACCCCAGCTGTGGGCGGCGCACGACCGGCTCGAACGGGCCAACGAGGAATACCAGCGGGTCACGGCCAACGCCACGCGAGGCGGCCTCGACACCGAGACCGAGGAGCTCATCGAGACCGCCCACCTCGAGGTCGTGCGACGCGAGCGCGACGTCGAGAAGCGGTTCCGGCCCGGTGCACTCGGTGCCGGTGCCCTCTCGGTCACCGCCCTACTCGCCGGCCGCGTGGTGGCCATCCCGCTCGGGGTCCTCCTGTTGGTCTGCGCCGTCGCGATGGGGATCTGGCTCATCGCCGTGCCCCGCCGTCGGCTCACCCAAGCGATGCTGGCGGAGGAGGCCGCCCTCAGCCACGCCGACGGGGGCTCCTGGCTCGGACTCCACCTCCGTCGCCTAGATGCCTTCACCGACTCCGGCGAGCGCCGCAACCTGGAAGACGCGGCCAACGCCAGGGCCGCGGCCCAGGTGGACTGGGACGAGGTGGCCACGTCGCTCTCCCCGTCCGATCTGACCTCCCGGGCCGACGCGGTGCGGGCCTACGTGGAGGCCACCGACCCCCGCGTGCTCGCCCGTCGCCGCTACGACGAGACCACGCGGTGCAACACGGCCATGGATGCCGAGACCGAGGCCCGCGCCGCGCTGATCGCCGGGCTGGCACCGTGGGGCGTCGTGCCGCAGAACGCCGGCGAGCTGGACCTCGATCACCTCCCCACCCTGCTCGGCCAACGCATCGCCGCTGGGGAGATCGCCCGCCGCATCGCCCGGCTGGGCGAGTTCGAGGAGGCCGAGCGAGTTGCGGGCCAGGCGCTCAGCGCGGTGTTGGACGGCCTGGGCCACGTCGATGGCGATCTCGATGGTCGGCTCGAGCGGGCGATCATGGCGGTGGAGGCCGCTCGCCAGCGAGCAGGGGTGGACGGCGGGGGGCGAACGATGGCCACCATCCAGGCCGAGATCGCCGAGCTGGAGCTGCACCTCGCCACCACCCGTCGGCCGGGATGGGCCGACACCCCCGATCCCACCGGTCCACCCGCCGATCCGAACCTGCTCGACGCCCGCCGTCGGGACATCAACGAGCTGGTCAACGCCGCAGCCAAGGTCGACGTGGTCGGCGCCGAGCACCGCCTCGCTCTCGCCCGCTCCCGGGTGCAGGAGCTCGAGGACATGGTCGGCGCCGCCACCACCACTCCGACGTCGGTCCAGCAGCGGATCATCGCCCGCCTCGACCGGACCACCATGCTCGACGGCCAGGAGGACACCCTGCCGGTGTTCTTCGACGAGCCGCTGGACTCGCTTCCGGTCGCCGAACGCCTCGACCTGCTCGACCTGCTCATCCGCCTCTCCGGTCACGTCCAGGTGGTGATCCTCACCGCCGACCCCGTGGTGGCCCGGTGGGCCCAGGACCGCTCCCGCCTCCCCGAGGTGCTGCTCTACGAGGGCATCGCCGAGCCCGCCCCCGCCCGTCGCGAGCCCGAGCCGATCCAGCTCCTCGCCCCCGAGGCGATCCCGACCGACGCCAAGCACCACGAGCTCATCGAGATCTACTGACCTCACCGGTGGGTGGCGGCCGGCGGCAGTTGGTCGTTCAGTCGATGCGGCGGAGGTCGGCGCGGTAGCGATGGCCGCGGTCCACATAGGACTGCATGCCGAGGCTGATCATCTCGGCGGTGACCGAGTCGGGGCGGATCTTGGCCGGGATGCCGAGGGCCATGGCTCCCGACGGGACCACGCTCCCGCCCGACACCACCGCGCCGGCACCCACCAGGGCGCCGGTCTCCACCACGGCGTTGTGCAGCACGACCGAACCCGAGCCGACGAGGGCGCCGTCGTGGATGATGCAGCCCTCCAGGTGGGCCAGGTGGCCGATGACGCACTCGTCGCCCACCACCGTGGGCTGGAAGTGGGTGGTGTGCAGGATCGCCCCGTCCTGGATCGATGTGCGGGCCCCGATGGTGATCGCGCCGTCGTCGCCGCGCAGGACCGCACCGGGCCAGATGCTCGACTCCGCACCGATGGTGACCGACCCGATGATCACCGCTTCGGGCGAGATGTAGGCGTCGGGATGGATGGTCGGAACCTGGTGACCGAGGGCGTAGACGGGCATGGGCGGGAGCGTACGGCGTCCACTCTGCACCCGGCCCCGTAGCCTCACCGGGTGCCCGACCCGACGCCCACTGCCCCACCCGTTCCCGCTTCTCGACCGGAGGTCCGCACCCACCACGGCGACCAGGTGACCGACCCGTTCGCCTGGCTCGCCGATCCGGATGACCCCGACACCATGGCGCACCTCGTGGCCGAGAACGCCTGGACCGAGGCGGTCACCGCTCCCCTGGCCGAGCTGCGCGAGGAGCTGTTCCAGGAGATCAAGCGGCGCACCCAGGAGACCGACCTGTCGGTGCCGGTGCGCGACGGCGAGTGGTGGTACCTCGGCCGCACCGAGGAGGGGAAGGCCTACCCGATCCAGTGCCGCATCCCCGACGACGGCACCCACGCCGCGCCCGTGGCCGATCCCGCCGCCGAGCAGGTCGTGCTGGACATGAACGAGATGGCCGACGAGGGCGAGTACCTCGGTCTCGGCGTGCTCGACGTCAGCCCCGACGGCAACTGGCTCGCCTACGCCGTCGACCGCGAGGGCAACGAACGGCACCTGCTCAAGTTCCGGGATCTCCGCACCGGCGAGGACACCGCCGACGAGGTGGCCGACGTGTCGTACGGATTCGCCTGGGCCGCCGACTCCGCCACCTGCTGGTACACGCTCCAGGACGAGACCAGCCGGCCCGACCGGGTCCTGCGCCACGTCGTCGGCACCGATGCTGCCACCGACGTCGAGGTGTTCCACGAGCCCGACGAGCGCTTCCACCTGAGCGTCGGCGGGAGTCGCTCGCAGGCGGTCGTGGTGATCAGCGCCGGAAGTGCCATCACCAGTGAGAGCTGGCTGCTCGACGCTCGCTCGCCGTCGGCCGAACCTCAGCTGGTGGCCGAGCGAGAACAGGGCGTGGAGTACTCCGTCGCCCACCACCCCACCGGTCTGTTGGTGGTCTCGAACCACGGTGGCGCCGAGGACTTCGCCCTGTGGCGCGCGCCCCTCACCGGCACCACGGTGGCGGCTCGCGACTCGTGGGACGTGGTGCTGCCGCAGCAGGCAGGGCGACGCATCGCCGGGGTCGAGGCCTTCGCCGGTCACGTGATCGTGCACGGGCGCACCGACGGGCTCACGGCGCTCTGGGTGCTCGACCCGGCCACGGGCGCCATCCGCCAGTTCGAGACCGACGAGGCGGTCGGGACGATCGGGCCCGGTGCCAACCCGAGCTTCGACACCACCACATACCGGTTCGGCTACCAGTCGCTGGCCACCCCGCAGTCGCTGTACGAGGAGGACCTCGCCACGGGCGAGCGGCGACTGCTGAAGGCCATGCCGGTGCTCGACGGGTTCGACCGGGCCCAGTACTCGTCGGCCCAGGAGTGGGCCACGGCAGACGACGGCACCAAGGTGCCGATCTCGCTCGTGTGGCGCACCGATCGTCTCGCCGACGACGTCCCCGCGCCGTGCGTGCTCTACGGCTACGGCGCCTACGAGGCCAGCATGGATCCCTGGTTCTCCGTGGCCCGGCTGTCGCTGCTCGATCGAGGCGGGATCTTCGCCATCGCCCACGTGCGCGGCGGCGGTGAGATGGGGCGACAGTGGTACGAGGACGGCAAGTTCGGCGCCAAGACCAACACCTTCACCGACTTCGTGGCCTGTGCCCGGCACCTGGTGGAGACCGGGCGCACCGCCCCCGACCGCCTGGCCGCACGTGGCGGCAGTGCTGGTGGGCTGCTCGTCGGGGCGGTGGCCAACCTGGCTCCCGAGCTGTTCCGGGCCGTGGTGGCGGAGGTGCCGTTCGTGGATCCGCTCACCACCATGTTGGACCCGACCCTGCCGCTCACCGTGATCGAGTGGGAGGAGTGGGGCGACCCGCTCCACGACCCCGAGGCCTACGGCTGGATCAAGGGGTACAGCCCGTACGAGAACGTGCGGGGCGGGGTGTACCCATCGGTGCTGGCCACCGCTGGGCTCAACGACCCGCGAGTGGGGTTCCACGAGCCCACCAAGTGGGTGGCGCGTCTGCGCCAGTCGGCCGACGGCGCGGCCACCGATTCCCTGGCCGGTCGCCCGGTGCTGCTCAAGGTGGAGCTGGGCTCGGGCCACGGCGGGCCCACCGGCCGCTACGACGCGTGGCGAGACGAGGCCTTCGTGCTGGCCTTCACCATCGACGCCATCGTCGGCTAGCAGCGCAGCCAGGCGGGGCGCGGTCAGCCGAGGCCGTCAGGCCAGGTCGGCGTAGCCGCCACGGAAGAACACCAGCGGGTTGCCCTCGTGGGTGACCCCCAGGTCGTGCACCGCGCCGATGGCGATCTCGTGATCGCCGGCGTCGTGCACGGCGCTGATCTCGCAGTCGATCCAGCCCAGCGCCTGTGCGAGGCGCGGTGAACCGAGCGGCGAGTGGTCCCAGGCGATCCCGGCGAACTTGTCGGGCTCCTTCGACGCGAAGACGCGGGAGACGTCCTCTTGGTGCGCCCCGAGGATGCTCACGCAGAACCGGCCCGACTCGCGCAGCTTCGGCCACGTGGTCGACGACTTGCCGGCACAGAATCCCACGAGCGGCGGGTCGAGGGAGATGGAGAAGAACGAGCCGATGGCCATGCCGACGGCGATGCCGTCGCTGAAGCTCGCCACCACGGACACGCCCGTGGGGAAGTGCCCGAGCACCTGGCGATAGCGGGCGCTGTCGAAGGCCACTTCGGTCATGTGGTTCTGCTCCTGGCTGGTCTGACGAGTCGTCAGGTTATGCGCCGAGCACCGCCGGTTGAGACACCACGGCGGGACTGAGCGAAATGGTGAGGCCCTCGGCGGCGGCCATCACCTCGACGACCGACGTGCCGACGGCGAAGGCGGCGGCCTCGTCTCGCAACCGGTCGACCACCTCGTCGCCATGGGATGGATCGTGGTGGAACAGCGCCAAGCGCTTGGCCCCGGCGGTGGCGGCGACGCGCACGGCGTACTCCACGGTGCAATGGCCCCAGTCGGACTTGACCGCGAACTCTGCCGGTTCGTACTGGGCGTCGTGGATCACCAGGTCGGCGTCCTTGCAGAGCTCGAGCACCTCAGGCGAGATGGCGTGAGCGTCGGCCGGTTGCTGGTGGTCGCTCACGTAGGCGATGACCACGCCGTCTACCTCCACCCGGTAGCCGTTGGTGGCACCGGTGTGCGGGACGTCGCGGACCTTGATCCGGGCCCGGCCCCACTCGAGGTCCTGGTCGTCGACGTCGGTGAAGGAGATGTCGCCGGCCAGGTCGCCGGGGCGGACGGGGAAGTACGGCGGGCGCATGAACTCCTCGAAGGCGTCGCGGAGCGTGCCGGTCTCGCTCCGTCCGCAGATCTCGATGGAGGCGCCGGGGCGATGGATCGGCACGAAGAAGGGCAGGCCCTGGATGTGATCCCAGTGGAGGTGGGTGACGAGGGCGAGGCCGCGGAACAGCTGGTTGGGGTCGACGACGTCGCCGTAGAAGCGGAGGCCGGTGCCGAGGTCGAACAGGATCGGGTCCAGGCCGGGCGCCTCCACGCTGACGCACGACGTGTTGCCGCCATATCGCTTGTTGGCGTCGCAAGGACACGGGGTCGAGCCCCGCACCCCCCAGAACGTGATGTTCACCATGTCATGAACTCCCGGGTGCCCCCTGGCACTGCCCCTTGCAGAAAGCGAACCGTAGCCAAGGATTCACATCTCGGTCACCGACTGTGACCTATCGCACGCGGATCGCGTACCTTGCCGCCATGACGTTGACCGAAGGTCGAGTGCTCGCCAGCGGGTTGCAGTTCGGGTACCTGGCCGACGGCCCGGAGTCGGGACCGCTCGCGCTGTGCCTGCACGGGTTCCCCGACAGCGCTTGGACGTGGGACCGATTGCTCCCCCGCCTGGCCGACGCCGGGTATCGGGCGGTGGCTCCGTTCCTGCGCGGCTATGCGCCCACCGAGATCCCGGCCGACGGTCTCTATCAACCGGGCGCGGTCGCGTCGGATGCCAACGCGCTGCACGAAGCGCTCGGCGGCGATGGCGATGCGGTGCTGATCGGACACGACTGGGGCGCGCTGGCGTCCTATGCCGCCGCCGGTTCCGCGCCGGAGCGCTGGCGTCGGCTAGTGGCCGCCGCGGTGCCGCCGCCGGCCACGATCGCCCAGGCCTTCTTCGCCTACGACCAGTTGCACCTGTCCTGGTACATGTTCTTCTTCCAGTCGCCTCTGGCCGAGATGGCGGTGGCCATGGACGACCTGGCGTTCATCGATCGACTCTGGGCGGACTGGTCGCCCGGGTTCGACGCACCGGCCTCGCACTACGTCGCCAAGGCCAAGGACTGCATGCGAGACCCGGCCAACCTGCTCGCCGCGTTGAGCTTCTACCGGGCGACGTTGGGTACGGGCGCCCGCAGCCCGGAGCTCGATGCCCTCGAAGCCGTGGGCGGCGCTCCGCTGCCCCTTCCGGTGCTCTACCTGCACGGGGCCGACGATGGCTGCATGTCCTCCACGTTCGTGGACGATGGGATCCTCGCCTCCTTCCCGGCCGAAGGATCCCGGGTCGAGGTGGTGGGCGACGCTGGCCACTTCCTCCAGATCGAGCAGCCCGACGTGGTGAACGACCTCATCGTGAGCTTCGTGGGGGACGCGCCCTAGGTCTACGACGGCAGGTGGAGGGTGCCACCGACGTCGACGGTGGCCAGGCCGTCAGCCACCAACGTGGCGGCGACGCGGGCGGCCCGTTCGGGATCGTCGGGCCAACCGGCGAGCTGGGCGACGTCTGACTCGGCGACCGGGCCGCTACGGAGGGCGTCGACCAGGCGGCCGCGGCCCTGCCGGTCTGATCCGTCGAAGCGGGACTGCCCACCGGATACCCCTGCCGAGCCGATGGCGGGGTCGGGAGATGGATGGCCGGCGGCGTGCCAGGTGCAGTCCACGGCCACCGGGCAGTCCTCGCACGTCGGTGTGCGAGCCCGGCAGGTGGTGGCGCCCAGGTCGAGCATGGCCTGGTTCCAGGCCCAGCCCTGGCCGGTGGGCACGGCGGCGTCGGCCTCGTCCTGCGCCTCACGAGGTCGAAGGGGATGGCCCGCCCAGCGGGCCAGGACTCGAGCGGCGTTGGTGTCGAGCACGCCGACGTCGGCCTCGTGGGCGAAGGCGAGGACGGCCCGAGCCGTGTAGGGCCCGATGCCAGGAAGGGAGAGGAGGCCGGTCAGATCGGTCGGAAGCTCACCGTCGTGGTGGTCGGTGACCTCGACCGCGCACCGGTGGAGGTTGACGGCTCGACGGTTGTAGCCGAGCCCGGCCCAGGCGGTGACGATGTCGCCGAGCGGTGCGGCGGCGCAGGCACTGGGGGTCGGCCAGCGCCCGAGGAACTCCTCGAAGCGGGGCAGGACCCGGGCCACCTGGGTCTGCTGGAGCATGAGCTCCGAGACCAGGACCGCCCACGGATCGCGCGTACGCCGCCACGGCAGGTCCCGCTGGCGATGCTCGAACCACCCGAGCAGGTCGGTCTGGCGGCGTTGGCGCAGATTCTGCGCAGATTTTGCGCCGGTTGACATAACCCCGGAACGAATCTGGACAGATTCTGCACCGGTTGACATAACCCCGCGACGATTCGTTGTGGATTCGTCGCCGACGTGATGCAGCGGGGAGTCAGCGTCGGCGGGCGGCGTAGGCCACCGTCACGTACGGAAGGTCGAACGTGTCGCCAAGAGGCACGGCCAGCTCGCGCACCTTGTCGGCCAGATCCGCCCGCTCGCCGGCGGGGAGCATGGCGATGTACGACGTCGACAGCACCCGAGCCACCAGCGTCTCCCGGTCCATGGGCTGCACGTAGGAACCATCGAAGCGCTCAGCGGCGTCGAACTGCGGCCCGTGCTCGCCGATGGTCGCGGCCCAATCGACCTCGACCGTGTACGGCACCCGCCACTTCTCGCGCTCATCCCAGCGAATCAGCCTCGACAGCTCAGCCACCCACGGCTCCCGGACATCACGCTCGTTGAACGCCAGTCCGAGGTACCCGCCGGGCCGGAGCACCCGAGCGATCTCGGCCAGAGCCGCCGACGGATCGAACCAGTGGAACGCCTGGGCCACGGTGAGCGCATCGATCGAACCGTCGGGAAACGGCAACGCCTCTGCGGTCCCGTCGAGCGCGGCCACGGTGGGGCACGTGTCAGCCAGCTTGGCCCGCATGGCCTCCACCGGCTCGACCGCGATGATGTCGGCACCTGTGGGGACCAACATCCGGGTGAGCTTGCCGGTGCCAGCAGCCAGGTCGACGGTGCGGGTGCCCGGCCCGATGCCCAGCCGGTCCACCAACCACGCCACCAGCGCATCGCTGTAGCCCGGCCGACCCCGCTCGTAGTCGTCGGCCCCCGCCTCGAAGCCCGACGCGGCGACATCGCTCATGCCCACAGCAGCATCAGTCCTCGTCGGCGAAGGCGACGTCGTAGGGACGCTCACGACCCGGCGCGGCGGCATTGGTCCAGACCATCACCTTGCGCTTGAAGTAGCAGACCTCTTCGCCACGCTGGTTGAGCCCCTTGGTCTCCACCGACACGATGCCCCGGTCACCCTTGGAGGTCAGCTTCTTCTCCAGCACCCGCGTCTCGGCGTAGATCGTGTCGCCGTGGAACGTGGGCTTGGAGTGCTTGAGCGTCTCGACCTCCAGGTTGGCGACGGCCGCCCCGCTCACATCGGGGACGCTCATGCCCAGCACGAGCGAGTACACGAGGTTCCCGACCACCACGTTGCGGCCCTGGGGCGACCGCTCGGCGTACCAGTCGTTGGTGTGCAGCGGGTGATGGTTCATGGTGATCATGCAAAAGAGGTGATCGTCGTACTCCGTGATCGTCTTTCCAGGCCAGTGGCGATAGATGTCACCTACCTCAAAGTCCTCGAAGTTCCGGCCGAAGGGTCGTTCGTGGGTCGTCATCGGGTGCACCTCGGGTCGAAGGGAGGGGGAGATCGTCGGGCGGACCGTAGTGCTTCACCACACGCGGCCCTGTCCTCACCCAATATGGCGCGAGGATGGCTCCCCATGGGGATCAAGCGGTGGTTGAGGCGTCGCCGAGATCATCTCAGCAGCGCGGACCTCACCCGAGCCGAGATGCTCGACCAGCTGTTTCGCATCCGCTACCTGGGGATCATGGCGCTGAGCGCGGCGGCCATGGCCCTCGGCGAGTTCCCGCTGGCGGTACCGGCCGGCATCTTGGTGTTCGGCATCGGCTTCAACGCCCTCGCCCACCGGATCACCCGCCAGACCGGCCGACCGCCGTCCTGGCTGCACTTCGCCGACCTCACCGCGTGCCTGGTGTTCCCGCTCCTCGAGCCGTCCACCCTGCTTCCCGCCCTGCTGGTGATGATGGCCGTGGTCTCGCTCGCCGCCAGCCTGTCGGGCATCCGCCGCAGCGCCACCGTCGTGGCCTACGGCACCATCGGCCTGGCGGTGATCGCATCGATGGTCGAGCTCCCCAACGCCGCGGTGAGCATCACCGGCTTCGCCGTCACCGGCCTCATGGTGTCGACCGCGGTCGGCCGCCTCGCCGACACCGAGAGCCGCAGCCGAGCTCGCCTGAACAAGACCATCGACAACCTTGACGCCATCTTGTGGGTTCGTCCGCCCGACAGCGACCGCTTCACCTTCGTCAACCAACGAGGAACCACCATGCTCGGCTGGTCGGGCGACGAGTGGCTCGAGCCCGGGTTCTGGCGTGCCCGAGTGCACCCTGCCGACCTGCAACACGTTGAGGCCGCCGCCGAGCGCAGCATCGCCCTCGGCCTGGACCACGAGGTGACCTACCGCTTCCGAACGGCCGACGATCGCTGGGTGCACCTCCACGACCGCGTGACCGCAGTGGTCGACGGGAACGGCGAGACCACGGCGCTCCAGGGCCTCAGCATCGACGTCACCGAGCGGGTGCGGATCGAGCAACGGGTCAACCAATACGCCGACCTGGTCGAGCGCATCGACCTGGCCCTGCTCGTGTTGGAGATCGACGAGGACGACATGCCGATCATGCGCCTGACCGCAGCCAACGCCGCGGCCGAGTCCCTCCTCGGCCGCAGCCTCGCCGCCGAGGTCGGCCTCACCCTCGAGGAGGCGTTCCCGGTCCTCGCCGGTTCTCGCCTCCCGTCACGGCTCAGCGCCGTGGTCGAGCGAGGCATCTCCATCCGCGTCGACGACCTCATGGTGCAGCCCCCCGACGGCCCTCCCCGCCTGATCACGCTGCGGGCCTTCCCTCTGTCGGGCCGTTCGGTCGGCGTCTCGCTGCTCGACGTCACCGACGCCGCTGCGGCCTCCGAGGCGCTGCGTCGACAGGCGCTCTACGACGGGCTCACCGGCCTGCCCAACCGCCGGCTGCTCGACGAGGAGCTCCATCGCGCGGTGCGGGAGACCCCCGTCACCGGCGAGCACATCGCCTTGCTGATGATGGACCTCGACCAGTTCAAGGAGGTCAACGACGCCCTCGGCCACCAGGTGGGCGACAAGCTCCTGCGCGAGATCGGCACCCGCCTGGCCCGCGAGCTCGACGATGCCCTGATCGCCCGGCTCGGCGGTGACGAGTTCGCCGTGGTGCTCGCCGGCCACATCGACGTCGACGACGCCCGACGAGTGGCGGTGCAGATCCGCACCGCGCTGGCCCAACCGTTCCTCATCGACGACCTGCGCCTGCAGTCCAACGCCAGCATCGGCATCGCCATGTTCCCGGTCCAGGCCCACGACCCGGCCACGCTCATCCAGCGAGCCGACGTCGCCATGTACCAGGCCAAACGGGCCGGCACCGGCATCGCGGTGTACGCCCCCGAAGCCGACCGATCCAGCGTCGAACGCCTCACGCTCATCGGCGAGCTCCCCCACGCCACGCCCGAGGGCCAGCTCGTCTTGCACTTCCAACCCTGCATCGACCTGCGCACGGGCAAGACGGTGCGCACCGAAGCGCTCGTCCGCTGGAACCACCCCCGCCTCGGGCTCCTCGGCCCCGACCAGTTCGTGGAGCTGGCCGAGCTCTCCGGGGCCATCCAGCCCCTCACCCGCTGGGTGATGCGTGAGGGGCTCCTGGCCGTGCGGGCCTGGCAGGCCCAGGGCCACGATGTCGGCCTGGCCGTCAACCTCTCGGTGCGCAACCTCTACGACCCTGAGCTGGTGCCGCACCTGGCCGCCCTCCTCGCCGAGACCGGGGTCAAGCCGCAGGACCTCATCGTCGAGCTCACCGAGACCGAGCTGATGGACGACCCCAACCTGGCACGAGGGGTGTTCACCGCCCTCGGCGATCTCGGCGTGGGCACGTCGATCGACGACTTCGGCACCGGCTACTCCTCGCTCACCTACCTCCGCGACCTGCCCCTGCAGGAGATCAAGATCGATCGATCGTTCGTGAGCGAGATGCACCGCCGCAGCGACGAGTTCACCATCGTGCGGTCCATGATCGACCTGGGCCACAACCTCGGTCTCGATGTGGTGGCCGAAGGCGTGGAGCACGGCGACGACCTGCACCTGCTCCAACGGTTGGGTTGCGACCTGGCGCAGGGCTTCCACCTGAGCAAGCCGCTCGCCCTCGACGAGCTGCTGGTCTGGCTGGCCAACCGACGGGAGGAGCCGCCGGCCCGCCTCGAAGGTCCCGCCGAACCGCTGGCCGCCCACGATCGCCGCAATCCGGCCGACCGTCGGGCCGGCTACGACACCCGTGCCGGCTTCGACCGCCGAGGCGAGGCAGGGTCCGCGGCCCGCGCCGACCGGTCCGCGAAGACCGAACCGTCGATGTGAGTGCCCGGCGGGGCCGTCAGTACCATTTGCGCCCATGACCGCACCGGATCTCGCCGCCGCCGCAACCGTCATCGACCTCGCCTCGCAGGTGGTCACCGCCGCCACCGGCCAGCTCGCCGCCGCTGGATCGATCGACGATCACCAGGTCCTGGCCTACGACCTGGCCCACGCCGCGTCGGCCGTGGCCACGGCCAAGGGCCTGCTCGACTACGGCGCCAAGGGCGACCTGGAAGGCCGCATCACCTGCGCCTTCGTGGCCGACGCGGTGGCCGACCTGGCGGGCAAGATCTTCGGCCAGGAGGCGGTGTGGGGCGTGCAGCCCGGTGCGCTCGACGGCGCCCGGGAGTTCCTCGGCACCTTCAAGGCGGCCGAGTTCCTGGCCGCCATCACCGAGCCCGGTCCCCGCCACCTCGACAGCGACTTCGAGATGGTGCAGGACACGTTCCGCCGCTTCGCCGACCAGAAGCTCGCCCCCATCGCCGAGCACATCCACCGCGACAACGGCGACATCCCCGAGGAGATCATCGAGGGGCTGGCCGAGATGGGCGCCTTCGGGCTCTCCATCCCCGCCGAGTACGGCGGCTACGGCGAAGGCGGCGAGGGCGAGTACATCGGCATGGTCGTGGCCACCGAGGAGCTGTCCCGCGGCTCGCTCGGCGCCGGCGGCTCGCTGATCACCCGGCCCGAGATCCTCGCCCGGGCACTCATCGCCGGCGGCACCGAGGAGCAGAAGCACGAGTGGCTGCCCAAGCTGGCCGCCGCCGAGGTCATGAACGCCGTCGCCGTCACCGAGCCCGATTACGGGTCCGATGTGGCCGGCGTGAAGGTCACCGCCACCCCCACCGACGGCGGCTGGCTGATCAACGGCGTCAAGACCTGGTGCACCTTCGGCGCCCGGGCCGACGTCCTCCTCCTGCTCGCCCGCACCAACACCGACCGTTCCATCGGTCACCGCGGCTTGTCGATGTTCATCGTTCCCAAGGAGCGCGGCGACGGCCACGGGTTCGAGCTGGTGCAGGCGGCCGAGAACGGTGCCCCCGGGGGCGGGAAGATGGAAGGCCGCCCGATCGACACCATCGGCTACCGCGGCATGCACTCCTACGAGATCGCCCTCGAGGACTGGTTCGTGCCGGCCGGGAACCTGATCGGCCTCGAGAGCGGCGAGGGCCGCGGCTTCTACTACCAGATGGCCGGGTTCGAGAACGGCCGGCTCCAGACCGCCGCCCGGGCCATCGGCGTCATGCAGGCCGCCTATGAGGCAGCTCAGCAGTACGCCATCGACCGCAAGGTGTTCGGCTCCCCCATCGGCGACTACCAGCTCACCCAGGCCAAGCTCGGCCGCATGGCGGTCATCATCCAGAGCAGTCGCCAGTTCGCCTACGTCGTCTCCAAGCTGATGGCCAAGGGCGAGGGTGCGGCCGAGGCGTCGATGATCAAGGCCTACGTCTGCAAGGCCGCCGAGTGGGTCACTCGCGAGGCCATGCAGATCCACGGCGGCATGGGCTACGCCGAGGAGTACGACGTCAGCCGCTACTTCGTCGACGCCCGCGTGCTCTCGATCTTCGAGGGCGCCGACGAGACCCTGTGCCTGAAGGTCATCGCCAAGAAGCTCGTCGCCGACGCCAAGGCGTAGCGAAACCCGTCAGGTGTGCGACGCCGGGGTGGGGGCGGCCAGGATCTCGTCCCAATCCACCTCCTCGTGCAGCGTGGACGGCCCGCCGCGCACGCCGAACAGGTGCTTGGCCCAGACGAGCCACACCAAGATGGCGACGTTCACCACCAGCGCCACCACCCGCAGCACCGTGACCCGCTCGGTGAGCTCGCGGATCTCGAAGGGCAGGAGGCCGACGGTGGCCAGCGCCGTCAGGTACTCGGCCCACCGACGCTCGCGCCAGAGCCCCACCGCCTCGATCCCCTCGATGATGCTGTACGCGATGGCGGTGGCCAGGAGCACGGCGATGGCGGAGCGGTGCAGGCCGATGACCCGGTGGAGTGCATCGCCGATGTGATCGCGGCTGGCCTGCTGACCGGTCTGGTTCACCGTGGCCGACAGCCGCTCGTCGAGGTCCTTGGCGCTGTGCTGGAGGCCGGGCAGCTTGAGCTCGAGGATCCCGAGCGCCAGTGCCAGCAGCCCGAAGGCGAAGGAGTGGAGCGCACGGTTGATGGCGATAAGGCGAAGCAGCACCGCCTCCTGCAGGACCTTGCCCCGCCGCGGCTTGGGTAGGACGGCGACCGGCGGGAGCACGTCGCCCACCTCGGGGCCAGGCTCGGGTGGCGCCACCTCGATCCACACGTCGCACCGCAGGCACCGCACCAGACGGTTCCCGTCGTCGACCTCGACCCCGAGGCGACGATCCTCAGGACGGAGGCGTTGGACCTTCGCCGCGGGCGCGACGTGGCCGCGCATGGAGCACACCCAGGTCTCGGTGTGCCATTGCCGCGGCACGAATCGCATCGGCAAAGGGTGCCACAGGCGGCCGGACGAGCGTCCCTACCGAAGGTGCCAGCGGTGGTGCTCGCCGTCGCGCAGCGTCGCCACCCGTCGGGCCGACTCGTCGGCCCAGGTCGGATCCTGGTGGCGGACGCCGACCGCCCACGCCGTCACCCACAGCTCGTAGAGCGAGACGAACGTGGCGAACCCGGACCACGCACGGGGGTCGAAGCCGAATGCGGCGAGGAACTGGTCGAGATCGGTGGGGCTCGATCCGTAGCGCTCCACCGCGACCACCGCAGGTGCGGCGTCATAGCTCGACGGGCCGGCGCCCGACAGTTCGAGGTCGGTCAGCAGCAGACCGTCCGGCCCGGGAACCACGTTGCCCGAGTGCAGGTCGCCGTGGACGATGGCCCGACCGAGCGGATCGTCGGCGGCGGCGGCCGCCCAGTGGCCCGCCAGGTCGGCGGCGCGGGCCCGCACGAAGGCGGCCTCGGCATCGTCGGCCGGCAGGTGGGTCACGGCACCGAGCACGGCCTCGATGGGATCCAGGACCGGCACGCCGACGATGGCGTCGGGGGTGCGCTCTCGGAGCTCCCGAGCCAGGGCACCGAGGCCGGAGGGCGCGACATCGCCCGAGCCCTCGCTCCAGCGCCAGCCGGTCACGATGCATCCCTCCACGAACCACGGCTGGCTGGCCCGGCCGACCAGGGTGGTCACCGGCACGCCCACGTCCTCCAGGACGGCGGCCAGGTGGACTTCGCGTTCGGCCACGGCGAGGCCATCCCCGGTCCGAACCCGCACCAGACGGTCCCCCCGGCGCAGCAGGAGGGCGGCACCGTCTCGGACCAGCTCGATGGCATCCACCCCGTCGGAGTCGACCTCATCGGCATCCAGCCGTACGAGTCGCTCCAGGACGTCGGCCCCCGCGATCCACCGGGCATCGCTGGGATCCACCATCGTCACGACGCTACCGGCCCGCCCGCAGCCTCCGGTCTGCCCGACCTGCGCCGCGCTCAGAGGGTGGCGGCGTGGGCGGTGCTGGAGCGGGCGGTCTCGGTGAAGACGCCCTTGGCCATGAGGCTGGTCTCGGTCTCGGCGCGGGCCAGGTAGAGATCGGCTCGGAGCCGCCAGATGCCGGGGTCGGCCGACGACCGGGCGGCCCACTCGATCAGCTGGCACGCCAGCCGGTGGTCGCCGGCCTCGGAGAGCGACTGGGCCCGCTGGGCCAACACGTCGGGCCCTCCGGCCAGGGCGGCCACCTCGGCGGCGCTGGAATCGACCGCGGGCGGCTTGAGCCGGGCGGGATCGCCGTCCCACCAGCCGCCGTACAGGCGCCAGATGTTGCGAACCACGAACTCGGGCTCGTCGTAGATCGGGCGGAGCCATGGCCGGCGCAGCAGGTCGTCGTCCACCCGCACCGAGTGCACGATCTCGTCCAGCGTGGCGCCCTGGTTCATGGCGCTCACCACGTCCGCCACCAAGGTCTCGAGGGCGGTGGCCAGGTCGCCCAGCACCGTCGCCACGCGCTCCTTGCCGGCCACGGCCAGTCCGTGAGCAGGGAGCAGCAGCTCGGGCTCGAGCTCCAGCATCGACCGCAGGGCGGCGGCCCACTCCGACGGGTAGCGCTGGACCTTCTGCGGGTTGCCGGCGTTGGGGAACACCCAGGCGACGAAGTCGCCCACCGCAACCGCACGGTGCGCAGGGATCCACGCCCAGGTGTGGTCGTCGGTCTCGCCGCGGGCGTGGTTGAGCTCCACCGTGAGGCCGCCGACGGACAGGTCGAGCTGGTGCTCGTAGCTCTCGTCGACCGGCGCGGTGTCGTCGGGAAGGAACTGCGGGACCTTGCCGTCTGGCCCGGGTCGGCCACCGAAGCCCGGGCCGAACTGCCGGGCGTTGATGGCCAGGTTCCACCCGTTGGTGGCCCGATAGCGATCGAAGCGTGCGCTGACGTTCTCGTGGCCGATCACGTGCGGATGGTCGTGACCCCGAGCCTCACCGTCGGCCACCAGCGCGCCGCTCCCGCCGACGTGGTCGACGTGGCCGTGGGTGTACACGAGCGAGTGGACGGGCTCGTCGGTCCACGCCCGCAGCGACGCCGTGCAGCCACGCCCGGTGAACACGCTGGACGAATCGAACAGCACCAGCCCCTCGTCGGTGCGGAACGCCACCACGTTGGAGAACGACTCGACGAACCCGACGCCGTCGTCGATCTCCGTGAGCTCGTTGGTGACCCGGTTGGTCGGCCCCTCCGGCGAGCCGGGCGGCGGCCCGCCCGGCGTCGACCACGCGTCGACGATGGCGGACGAGAGGTCGATCAGTTCCGAGGTGGTCCCCATGCCCCCGAGCATGCCCCAGCCAGCCGATCGGTTGTGCGCCGGACCCCCTCTGAGGGGGTCCAGCGCGCGATGGATCCTGTCCAGGAGTCAGTGCCGGCGGGCTCGACGAACGGCTTCGACTGCCGCTCGCCGATCGCGGTTGAAGGCTGCCACCATGAGGTCGACGGCCACGAAGGGCACCTTGCCTGCGCTGAGCAGGACCAGGCCTCGTGCGGGGCCCTCGCGGAGGGCGGTGCGGACCATGGCCTGGGTGGCCTCGTCGGGGTCGGGGAACTCCTTGGCCGCCTCTTGCAGCCCGGCCCGGATGATCTGGCGACCGAGGATGCGCCCGAACCGGGTGGTCTCCAGATCCTCCAGGGTGGAGTTGCGGTGGAACGGCCGAACCGGCGCAGGCACCGGGATCGGTCGACCGAGCCGCTCGGTGAACTCGTCGTCGGTCATCACCAGATCGGCTGGTGCGGCCACCGGGGTCACCGCATCGGCCGACTCCACTCGGTGGCGGAGCCGGGCGACGGGATCGACCGAGGACCGCGCCACCACGATCTCGAACGCGCCGGCCTCCACCAGCCAGTCGTGGGCCACGACGTCCCACACGGCGAAGGCCCGGCGGTCCAGCGAGATGGTGACCAACTCGTTGGCACCGGGGTCGAGGTGGACCTTGGCGAAGCCCTTCAGCTCCTGACGGGGACGCCAGAGCGAAGCCTTCCGGTCCCGCACGTAGACCTGGACCACATCGCTGCCCGCACGGTCGCCGGTGTTGGTCACCCGCACCGATACCCGCACGTCGGTGCCCTCGCCATCGATCACGGGATCGGTCCAGTCGAACGTGGTGTACGACAGCCCGTGCCCGAACGGGTAGCGGGCCGGGACGGCGGCGGCATCGTGGAAGCGGTACCCGACGGCCATCCCCTCCCGGTACTCGACCTGGCGGGGAACTCCGGGGAAGTTGCGGTCGGCGGGGAGCTGGGCGACGTGGACGGGAATGCTCTCGGCCAGGCGACCGCCGGGGTCGACATCGCCGAACAGCACGTCGACCGTGCCGCCGGCGCCGGCCTGGCCGCCG
>Ga0209023_10002723_pt1 | contig 21710 bp, 15 predicted proteins | sample LakOneMetagenome_FD_187468 | JGI IMG/M metagenome (GOLD analysis project Ga0209023, IMG submission 187468) | Freshwater and sediment microbial communities from Lake Erie, Canada (SPAdes) (version 2) | ecosystem: Environmental > Aquatic > Freshwater > Lentic | place: Lake Erie, Canada...
CGCGGCCCGGCATGCCGGTGCGTTGGTGCATCACGTGCCCGGGACGATCTGGCCGGTCGTCTTCGACCTGTGGAACGCGCTCGCGCTCGCCTCGATGCACGCCGACCTGCCGATCGAGGAACGGGCCCCGGGCCGAGCCGAGCTGGCGCGCGTGCAGGCGATGTTCGAATCGCTCAGTGCGCATTGCGCGCAGAACTTCCGCTGCCCGGCGTGGCTGCTCGCGGGCGAGCTGGCGCGCATCGACGGGCGCGTCGACGACGCGGTGGCGCTGTACGCGCGTGCGATCGAGTTCACCGAAGACCAACCGCTGCTGCACTACCGCGCGCTCGGGCACGAGCTGGCGGGCCGTTGCCTCGTCGACCATGCGCGCCCGGCGCTCGGACGGCTGCACCTGGCGCAGGCGCGGGCCTGCTATGCGCAATGGGGCGCGGCGGCGAAGGTCGAGGCGATGCAGCGCCAGTACCCGGTGCTGGTCGCGCGCACCTCGAACCCGGCGGGCCTGATCGAGCCCGCGGCGCACGCCGCGGGCTCGGCGATCGGTGCTGAGCGTCCCGACGGACTCGACCTGGTCAGCCTGACGAAGGCGACGCAGGCGATCGCCAGCGAAGTGGAGCTCGATGCGCTGCTGGCGCGGCTGATGCAGATCGCGATCGAGAACGCCGGGGCCGAGCGCGGCGCGCTGGTGCTCGAGGGCGACTCGGGGCCGATGGTGCACGCGATGGAGTCGCTCGACGCGCCGGCGGCGGGCCCAGCCGGCGCGCTCGACGACACGCGCTGCGTACCGATCGGCATCGTCAACTACGTGCGCCGCACCGGTCGCACGGTCGTGCTCGCGCAGGCCGAGGCCGACGAGCAGCACGGCATCGACCCGTACGTGCAGCGTTGCAAGCCGCGCTCGATCCTGTGCCTGCCGGTGCAGACCCAGGGTCGACTCGTCGGCGTGCTCTACCTGGAGCACGGCCGCGTGGGCGGCGCCTTCACGAACGAGCGCATCCGCACGCTGCAGGTGCTGTCGACACAGGCGGCGATCTCGCTCGAGAACGCGCGCCTGTTCGCGCAGCTCGAGACCGAGAACTCGTACCTGCGCCGCGACCTGATCGCCAACGTGTCGCACGACCTGCGCACGCCGCTGGTGTCGATCCGCGGCTACCTCGAAGTCCTTGCGGCCAAGGGCGACGCACTCGAGGCCGGCCAGCGCCAGGGCTACCTCGACACCGCGGTGCGGCAGACCGAACACCTCGGGACCTTGATCGACGAACTGTTCGAACTGGCCAAGCTCGACTTCAAGGGGATGACCTTGCAGCTCGAATCGTTCCAGCTCGCCGATCTCTCGTCCGACGTGTTGCAGCGCTTCCAACTGATGGCCGACAGCCATGGCGTGTTGCTGAGCCTGGACGTCGACGCGGGGCTGCCCCTGGTACGCGCCGACCTGAGCCTGATCGAGCGCGTGCTCGACAACCTGATCGGCAATGCGCTCAAGTACACGCCCGACGGTGGACGGGTCGCGGTCCGGCTCGCGGCGCTCGAACACGCGGTGTCGGTCCAGGTCAGCGACACCGGCGTCGGCATCCCGGCGAGCGACATTCCGTACATCTTCGACCGCTACTACCGCGTCGCCGGAGAGCGGGCGCCGACGGCCAGCGGCGCCGGCCTGGGCCTGGCGATCACGAAGCGGATACTCGAACTGCACGGCGCCGAGATCGAGGCCGTGAGCCAGCAGATCGGTTCGTCGTTCCGCTTCTGCCTGCCGGTCGACGCCGCGGCGCCGGGCGCGCATCGCCGGATTCAATGAAAATCCCCCCATGCGAACCCCGAGCCGCGCCGTGGCGCCCAGCTTCACCCCCGCGGACTTCCGCAGCGCCCTCGGCATGTTCGCCACCGGCGTGACGATCGTGACCGCGCGCCGCGCCGACGGCAGTCTCGTCGGGCTGACCGCCAACTCGTTCAACTCGGTCTCGCTCGAACCGCCGCTGGTGCTGTGGAGCCTGGCGCGCAGCGCCGGCTCGATGCCGGCGTTCGAGCGCGGCTCGCACTACGCGATCAACATCCTCGCCGCCGAACAGCACGCGCTGGCCGAGCGCTTCGCGAGCAAGCGTGCCGATCGCTTCGCCGACGTGCAGTTCCGCGAAGGCGCGGGCGGCGCGCCGGTGCTGGAAGGCGCCGCGGCGGTGTTCGAGTGCTTCAACCGCAGCCAGTACGAAGAGGGCGACCACGTGATCTTCGTCGGCGAGGTCGAGCGTTGCGCGCTGCGCGCGGATGCTTCGCCGCTGATCTTTCACGGCGGTCGGTACTACGCCGAACTGCCGCTCTAGGCCGCTGTAGGGCGCCACCAACGCGCTTACGCCGCGTTACCGCTGCCGGCGCACAGGATTTCACGATCCTGGCCGACGCTGCGGCATCCCTTCGAAGGCCGGCGTGGCCCAGCCGCTAGAGTCGCCGCATGTCTAACGTCGAACCGCAGGTGCAGCTCGCCCGTCGCCGAACCTTGACGGCCGCGGTGTTGGGCGGCTTGCTCGTCGGCGCCACGGGTTGCGCGACCTCGCCTTCATCCAGGATCGCGGCCCAGGTCAGGGCGCCGCAGCAGGTCTGGATCGTGGTCTGGCCGGGTGCGTTCCGCGATGCGGGCGGCATCGGAAGCACGCCGGGATTGGCGGTCGCCGGAGCCTTGCGCGTCGGTCTTCCCGATGCCTTGCGCCGGAACGGCATGCCCGTCTCGGGCTACCTGCAACTGGCTCGTCCCCTCGACGGTCTGCCCGCCTTGAGCGCGCTGTGGTCCGACCACCAGCCGTCGCTGCCCGAGACATCGCACGCGCTCGTGCTGACGGCGCAACGTCTGCGCAGTGGGCCAGGCACGCGGGTCGAGTTCGAAGCCGCCTTGTGGGACACGACCAGCCGGGCGCTCGCCTGGAAGGCCGCGCCGTCGTTCCCGCTGGGCGCAACGAAGCCTGCGCGGGCGGCCGAGCTGATGGCCGGCGATCTGCTGCGCGCCCTGCAGCGCGACGCCCTGGTCACGTTGGCGAAGGGCTACCCGATCGACGCCTCGGGTGCCGAGATCGATCGACTCTGGGAACCGCTGTTGTAGCGACCCGCAACCGCCAAGGACACGTCATGCACAGCCACCCGACCCGTTCCGTTCGCCGCGCAATCACGCTGGGGGGCCTGAGCGTCGCCCTGGGGGCGCCTGCCTGGCGCTGCTACGCCGACGAACCTGCATCGTCCGCGGCCCCGACACCGGCGGCCTCATCGGCGTCGGCGGTGCCCGGTCCGCGCCCCGCGTTCCACCTGATCTACATCGACGATCCGTTCCGACCGCCCGGTCTGGCGACCCAGGAGCGAGACGAAACGCTGGTCGACTATCTCTACTACGACCTGGTGCAGCAGATCCGCGCGCGGGCACCGATCGTGTTCGAGGCCAACGGCCTGAACGGTGACACGACCATCGTCGAGCCCCCGACATCGGACCATCCGCTCGTCATCGACTTCCCGACCGCGGAGCCGGTCATCACGCTCGCGCCGGTCCGCTACACCAAGCGCAAGCAGGGCCTGTTCAAGACCTGGGCCCACATCACGTTCGAGGTGGTGTCGCGCCCGGGTGCGCAAGCGCCCTCGGCCACGACCGTCAAGCATCAGATCACCCTCACCCTCGGGCCCGACCCGGTGCTCGGGGTGTTGCGCATTCATCGGGTGGACGCCGAGATGGTGACCGGCTTGCTCGCCACCACGCTGGACATCGCGGTCGAGAAAGGCGTCCTGACCCTGCCTCAGCCGAAGGCGGTGCGTCCGAAGGCTTGACCGGCCGCGTCAGCCCGCCGCGCGCTTTGCCGCGAACGCGCTGAACCACGCGACGCAACCCGCATTCGCCATCGCATCGAGCTTGAACACCTGCTCGGCCGGCGTGCCCATCAGCAGCTTCTTGACCGGCAATTCCATCTTCTTGCCCGACAGCGTGCGCGGCACCGCCTCGACCTGGAAGATGTCGTTCGGCACGTGACGCGCCGACAGCGCGGTCTTGATCGCGTCTTTCAACTGCCGGGTCAGCGCGGCATCGAGGGTCAGGCCGTCGCGCAGCACGACGAACAGCGGCATGTAGCTCTCGCGGCCGAGGTACTCGAGGTCGACGACGAGGCTGTCGAGCACCTCCGGCAGCGCCTCGACCGCGCGGTACAGCTCGGCCGTGCCCATGCGGATGCCGTGGCGGTTGATCGTCGCGTCCGAGCGCCCGTAGATGATCGCGCCGCCGCGCGGCGTGATCCTGATCCAGTCGCCGTGGCGCCAGACGTTCGGGTACATGTCGAAGTAGCTGTCGTGATAGCGCTTGTTGCCCGTGTCATTCCAGAAGAACAGGGGCATCGAGGGCATCGGCTTCGCGCAGACCAGCTCGCCGACCTCGTCGATCAAGTCACGGCCCTGCTCGTCCCAGGCGTGCACGTCCGCGCCGAGGCAGCGGCACTGCATCTCGCCGATCACGACCGGCAGCGTCGGCATGCCGGCCACGAACGCGCCGGCGAAGTCGGTGCCGCCGGAGATCGGGTTGAGCCAGATGGGCGCTGGACCATTCGGCCCATCCACCTTGGGCATCTGGTCGTAGATCCAATGGTAAGACTCGACCGACAGCGGCGAGCCGGTCGAACCGATCGCGCGCAACCGGCTCAGGTCAGCGACCTTCGCTGGCTCGATGCCGGCCTTCAGGCAGTTCGCATAGAACGCCGCGCCGGCGCCGAAGAAGGTCACACCGCTGCGCGCGGCGAAGCGCCACAGGGTGGTCAGATCGGGCGTCTTGATCGGGCCACCGGGGTTGCCGTCGTAGATGCAGATCGTCGTGCCGCCGAGCAGCGCGCCGACCTGCGAGTTCCACATGATCCAGCCGGTCGCGCTGTACCAGTGGTAGCGGTCGCCGGTGTCGGCACTCGGGCCGACGTCGTTGTGCAGCGCCCCGGCCTTCAGCGCCTCGATCATCACGCCGCCGTGGCCGTGCACGATCGCCTTCGGCAGCCCGGTGGTACCGCTCGAATAGACGATCCACAGCGGGTGATCGAACGGCACCCACTCGGGCGCGAACGGCGCATCGGCGCGCGCGGTGGCGGCGTCGTGGTCGTGCACGCGGCGCGCCGGTGACGCGAGGGTCGCGGCATCGGCGTCGGCGCGTTGGTAGCGCAGCAGCACGACGTCGTGCACCGTGGGCAGTTCGTCCAGCAGCCCGCGCAGCACCGCCATGCGGTCGTGCACCACACCGCCATAGGTGTAGCCATCGACCGCGATCAGCACTTTCGGTTCGATCTGGCGGAAGCGGTCGAGCACCGCGACCGGGCCCATGTCCGGCGAGCAGATCGACCAGACCGCGCCGAGGCTCGCGCACGCGAGGAAGGCGACGATGGCCTGTGGGATGTTCGGCAGGAACGCGCAGACCCGGTCGCCGCGCTGCACGCCCAGCCCTTTCAGTTCGGCCGCGAGCGACGCGACCTGGCGGCGCAGTTCGGGCCAGGCGATCTCGTGCACCTCGTCGCGCGCACGCATCGCCTCGTTCTGAAACAGGATCGCCGGGTGCCCCGCCGCATGCGCGCGCTCGGTGTGCGAGAACAGGTGCTGCGCGTAGTTGACCTGCGCGCCGGTGAACCAGCGCACGCCGGGCATCGTCTCGGCTTCGAGCACGGACGTGTACGGCGTCGGCGAGGTCATGCCGAAGTGGTCCCAGATCGAACCCCAGAACGTGCGCAGGTCGGAGACTGACCAGCGCCACAGGGCGTCGTAGCCCTCGATGGTGGTCGGATCGAACTCAAGGCCGCGCTCGCGTGCGAGCCAACGGGTGTAGCGCAGGATCTGATGTTCAGGGGCCGTCATGCACCGATGTTACGGCGCCCTCCGAGGGCGTCAACGCGAACGCGGCCACTGCTGGGCAGGTTGCTGCCCGTCATCGGCTCGATGGCGGACCGATGGCGACACCGCAACTGCACGGTGCCGCCATCACCGGCGTCGTCACCGCGACAGACGCTCGCGCAGCGCCGTATCGATCTCGACGAACTGCCAGCATTCACTGCGGAAGAAGGCCTGCCGATAGCCGATCGTCCACGGTTGGCTCAGGTCGTTGTAGATGCGGTGCACGTGGATCTTGTATGGCATGTACGCCAACGCCAGCTTGTTCGCCTCGCCGAACAGCGCCGCGCGCTCGGGCCCGTCGGGCAGCAGCAGCATGCGCTCGTACAGCGCATCGAAGGCCGGCAGCTTGAAGCGCGCCAGGTTCTGGCTCCCGCTGGAGGGACCGTACATGTACTGCAGGCCGAGTTGCCCGTCCGGCGTCGTCGCGGTCGACCCCAGTCCCCACATCTGCAGCTTGCCAGCGCGTGCGGCCTTGTAGTTCTCGGGCCACTGCGCGGTGTCGAACCGGACCCGGATTCCGACTGCCGCGAGGCTCTTCTGCCAGTTCTCGTCGATCTGCCGCTCGAACAGCGAGGGCTGCGTGCCCATGCGCAGCGCCAGCGGCTGACCGTCGGGCTGCTCGCGCCACCCGTCGCCATCGCGGTCGAGGTAGCCGTAGGTGTCGAGCAGCGCCTTGGCGCGCGCCGGATCGTAGTCGCCGTTCTCGCTGCGATAGGCCGCGTCGTAGCCGAACGTTCCGGGCGCGATCGACGACTGCGCCGCAACGCCCGACCCGCGACGGGCGACGCGTATCTCCCGGTCGGTGTTGTAGGCCAGGCCCATCGCACGGCGCAGCGCGACGCGCTCGGGCGTGTAGCCGCCGACGACCGGGTCCTCCATGTTCCAGAACGACATCGTGATGTCGGCGTTGACGTAGCGCCGCAGTCCCACGCCGCGCTTGCGCAGGTTCGGCGCCAGCTGGCCGCCTGGCGCCCCGATGGTGGTGAGCTCCGCGGGCACGCGCACCCAGTCGACTTGATTGCTCGCGAACGCGAGCCAGCGCGACTGACCTTCGAGCAGCACGTTGATCTCCACGCCGTCGTTGAGCGGCAGCCGCCGCCCCTTGAAGCGCTTCAGCAGCGCCTGCGCCGCGGCATCGTCCGGGTTCGGCTCGCCGTCGTAGAGCACCTCGCGATAGGTCGGGTTGCGCTCCAGCACGATGCGCGAACTGCGTCGCCACTCCTTCAGGCGGTAGGGGCCTGTGCCGACCGGATGCGCAGGAATGTCGTCGCCATAGAACTCGACGACCTCGCGCGCGACGGCGCCGAAGCTCGAGGAGCTGCACAGGTTGACCTCGGCGAAACGTGGTCGCGGGGCTTGCAGCCGAATCTGGAATGTGTAGCGATCGATCAGCCGCAAGCCGTCGACCGGCGCGTCGTAGTCGAACGGCTTGCGGTCGCGCAGTGCCGCGGCGCGTACCGTGTCCAGCCCGACGATGCCCTCTTCCTCCAGTCCGGGCAGCGACGGGCTGGTCGTGGCCGGATCGGCAAAGCGCTTGATCGTGTACAGATAGTCCTGCGCCACCAGCTCGCGCGGCTTGCCCTTGAACGCCGGGTCGTCGGCAAAGAAGATGCCGGGTTGCAGCCGCACGGTCCAGACACGGAAGTTGTCGGAGGCTTCCGGCAAGGCGGCCGCCGTCAGCGGGCGAACCTTGACCGGCAACGCGAACAGGTCATAGCAGTACGGCGCCTCGAAGATGTGCCCGGTGATGCGCGCCGAGTAGATGTCGCCGATGCGTGCCGGGTCGAAACCGGTCTCGGCGGCCTCGAACGGCACGCGCACGATGTTGCCGATGGGCGGGCCCGCGTCGGCGGCGCGTGCGGGCCACGCCAGCGTGGCCAGCATCGCGGCGGACCATGCGCGGCGGTCGATCACGATCGCACCCGCTTCATCGCTGCACCCGCAGCGAATCGTCGATGTCGACGAACTGCCACCAGTCCTGCCAGAACACGGTGCGGCGATAGCCGACGAGTTGCGGCTGAGCCATGTCCAGCGACATCCGGTTCAGCGTGAACTTGTACGGGATGTACGCCACTGCAAGCCGCTCCGCCTCGCGGAAGGCGGCGGCCCGTTCGGGGCCATCGGGCAGCGTCTGCAATCGGTTGTACAGCGCGTCGAACGCCGGCAGCTTGACGCGCGACAGATTCTGGCCCCCCACCTGGCTGCTGTCGTAGCGCGCGAACGAACCGCCCGAGTCCGGCGACGCCGCCGAGAGCCCGAGCGACCAGATCTGCAGCTTGCCCGCGCGCGCGGCCTTCAGGTTCTCCGGCCACTGCGCGACCACCGACTCCATCCGGATGCCGAGCGCCTTCATGTTGTTCGTCATGACTTCGGCGATCTTGCGATCGCGCGCGGTCGGCGTCGTCGACACCTTGAGCACCAGCGGCGACCCGTCGGGCAGGTCGCGCCAGCCGTCGCCGTCGCGATCCGCGTAGCCGTACAGATCCAGCAGCGCGCGGGCGCGGGCCGGATCGTAGTCGCTGAACTCGGTCTTGAAGGCAGGGTCGTAGGCGCTGGTGTTGGGCATCGCGGGACCCTGCGCCGGCGTGCCGAGCCCGGCGTAGGCGTAGGCGATCGTGGTCTTGACGTCCATGCCCAGACCGATCGCGCGGCGCAGCGCGACCTTGTCGGGCGTGTAGCCGCCGACGACCGGGTCTTCCATGTTGAAGAACATGAACTGCGTGGCGGCCTCGACGATCGGATAGCCGCGGATGCCGCGCTTCGCCAGATTCGGGGCGACCTTGCCGTTCGGCATCGCCTGCGGCGCGAACTGGTAGCCCACGCGGTATGCGAAGTCGGCCTCGCCGTTGACGAACGCCAGCCAGCGCGGCTGCTCTTCCTCGATGATGGAGATCTCCACCCGATCGACCATCGGCAGGCGCCGACCTTTGAAGCGCGCGAGCAGCGCCTGGCCTTCGGCGTCGTTCGGGGCCGGCTCGGCGTCGTACCGCATGTCGCGGAAGTCCGGGTTTCGGTCGAAGGCGATGAAGGAACTGCGCCGCCACTGCGCCAGCTTGAACGGGCCGGTGCCGACCGGATGCACCTGGGACTGCTCACCGTAGAACTCGATCACTTCGCGGGCGACCGCGCCATACAGGTCGCTGGCCGCCAGCCCGAGCAGAAAGCGCGGCCGCGGCTCCTTCAGTTCGAAGCGCAGCGTGTAGCGGTCGAGCGCACGCAAGCCCTCGATCTCGCGGTCGTAGTCGAACGGACGGCGCTGCTTCAATGCCTCGTCGCGCACCTCCGCCAGGCCCAGCATGCCATCGGTCTCCATGCTGGTCCAGGCCGGGCTTTTGTTCGCCGGGTCGGCGAATCGCTTGAGCGAATAGACGTAGTCCTGTGCAACCAGCTCGCGCTTGCGGCCTTTGAACGCCGGATCGTCGGCGAAGTAGATGCCCGGCCGGATCTTGATCGTCCAGACGCGGTAGTCGTCGGAATGCTGCGGCATGCCGTCTGCCGTCAGCGGCTTGATCTTCACCGGTCGCGCCAGATGGTCGTACGTGTAGAGCGCTTCGAAGATGTGCGGCGTGAGGGTGCGCGAGTACAGGTCGCTGATCTTCGCCGGGTCGATGCCGCTCTCGGCGACCTCGAACGCGTAGCGCAACACCTTCTTCGGCGGCTCGGCCGCCGGTGCCTGCGCCTGGGCCACGCACGTCCACAGCAGGCCCGCGGTCAACCACGCGCGGCGCGTCGTCCTCGCCATCGTGATCGCCTTCATCACCGCGCCACCCGCAACGTCTCGTCGATGTCCACGTACTGCCAGAAGTCGAGCCAGAACACCGGCCGCCGGTAGCCGATCAGTTGCGGTTGCGTCATGTCGATCGTCATGCGGTGGATCATGTACTTGTACGGCATGTACGCGAGCGCGAGCTTGGCCGCATCGCGGAACGCCTGCAAACGCTCGGGCGAATCGGGCAGGCGCTGGATGCGGTCGTACAGCGCGTCCAGTTGAGGCAGCTTGATGCGCGCCATGTTCTGTCCGCCGATCTGGCGGCTGTCGAGCCGGGCGTAGGCCCCTTCGGCGTCGGGTGCCGACGCGTAGCCGCCGACGAACCAGACCTGCAGCTTGCCGGCGCGTGCGCTCTTCAGGTTTTCGGGCCACTGCGCGACCACCGGCTCCATGCGGATGCCCAGCGCCTTCATGTTCTTGTTCATGACCTCGACGATCTTGCGCGAGCGCTGGTCGGACTGGGTGTTCACGCGCAGTCGCAGCGGCGTGCCATCGGGCATGTCGCGCCAGCCGTCGCCATCGCGGTCGAGATAGCCATACAGGTCGAGCAACGCCTGCGCGCGCGCCGGGTCGTACTGGCCGAACTCGCTGCGCATCGCCGGGTCGTAGCCGGTCGTGAACGGGACCGTCGGCCCCTGCGAGACCGTGGCCAGTCCGCTGTAGGCATAGTCGATCACGCCCTGGGTGTCCATGCCGAGCCCGATCGCGCGCCGCAAGGCGACGTTGGCCGGCGCGTAACCGCCGACCATCGCGTCCTCCATGTTGAACAGGAACAGGTGGCCGGACGGGTCGATGATGCGGTAGCCCTGGATGCCGCGCTTGGCCAGGTTCGGCGCCACCTTGCCGCTCGGCATCGCCTGGCTCGCGAACTGGTAGCCGACACGGTAGGCCAGATCGGCCTCGCCGTTGACGAACGACAGCCAGCGCGGCTGCTCCTCCTCGATGATCGAGATCTCGACCCGGTCGATCATCGGCAGCCGCCGCCCCTTGAAGCGCTGCAGCAGCGCCTGCCCTTGCGCGTCGTCGGGCGCGGGTTGGGCGTCGTACAGCATCTCCCGGAAGTCGGGGCTGCGCTCCAGCGCGATGAACGAACTGCGCCGCCACTGCACGAGTCGGAACGGGCCGGTCCCGACCGGGTGGCCCTCAACCTGCTCGCCGTAGTGCTCGACGACCTCGCGCGCCACCGCGCCGTACAGGTCCGCGGTCGCGAGCGTCTCGATGAAGCGCGGCCGCGGCTCGACCAGCTTGAACTGCAGCGTGTAGCGGTCGAGCGCCCGCAGCCCGTCGACCTCATGGTCGTAGTCGTAGGGCTTGCCGTCCTTCAATGCCGCCTTGCGGGACTCGTTCAGGCCGACCAGCCCGAGGCTCTCGAGGTCGGTCCACGCCGGCGCCTTGTTGGCCGGATCGGCGAAACGCTTGAACGTGTAGACGTAGTCCTGCGCCACCAGCTCGCGTCGGGTGCCCTTGAACGCCGGGTCGGTGGCGAAATAGATGCCCGGCTGCACCTTCACCGTCCAGATGCGGAAATCCTCCGACACCTGGGGCATCCCCACCGCCGTCAGCGGCCGGATCTTCACCGGCCGCGCGAGGTGGTCGTAGTGGTACAGGCCTTCGAAGATGTGCGGCGTGATCGTGCGCGAGTACAGGTCGTTCAGCTTGACCGGGTCCAGGCTGGTCTCGGCGACCTCGAAGGCATAGCGCAGGACCTTCTTCGGCGCTGCATCGCCCGCCGGCTCGGCGGCCTGCGAGGCCAGACCCCACAACAGCCCCGCGCCCATCACGACCCGACGGGTCATCGTCAACGACGTCATCTCACTTCACCTTCATCCAACGGTCCCGCTCGGCCGGATCGATGTCCACGTACTGCCACCAGTCGTTCCAGAACACCGGATGGCGGTAGCCGATCAGCCACGGCTGCACCATGTCCGTCGACAGGCGGTTCAGGGTGTATTTGTACGGCATGTAGACCAGCGCGAGCTTCTGGGCCTGCTCGAACAGCGCCGCGCGTTCGGGACCGTCGGGCAGCGCGCTGGCCCGGTCGTAGAGCGCATCGAACTCCGGCAGCTTGAAGCGCGCCATGTTCTGCCCGCCGATCTGCCGGCTGTCGTAGCGGGCCAGCGCGCCGATCGAATCGGGCGCATCGGCTTGCGAGCCGACCGGCCACATCTGCAGCTTGCCGGCGCGCGCGGCCTTCAGATTCTCCGGCCATTGCGCGATGACCGATTCGCTGCGTATGCCGACGGCGCGCAGATTGCGGTCCATCATCTCGGCAATCTTGCGCGAGCGTCCGTCGGGCTGGCCGTTGATCTTCAGCACCAGTGGCGCCCCGTCGGGCTGGTCGCGCCAGCCGTCGCCGTCGCGGTCGACGTAGCCGTACAGGTCCAGCAGCGCCTTCGCCCTGGCCGGGTCGTACTCGGACATCTCGCTGCGGTAATTCGGATCGAACGCGCGCGTGTGCGGCAACAGCGCCGTCTGCGCGACCAGCCCCTGGCCGTTGAACGCATAGGCGATCTCGGTGCGGCTGTCGAACGCCAGGCCGATCGCGCGGCGCAGCGCGATGTTGGGCGCGCCGTAGCCGCCGACGGTCGGGTCTTCCATGTTGAACAGCACGCAATAGACGGTCGGCTCCAGGTATTGCCTGCCGCCGATCCCGCGCCTGGCCAGGTTCGGCGCGACCTTGCCGTTCGGCATCGCCTGCGGGATGAACTGGAAGCCCATCTCGAATTCGAGGTCCGCTTCGTTGTTGATGAACGCGAGCCAGCGCGGCTGCTCCTCCTCGATGATCGAGATCTCGACGCGATCGACCATCGGCAGGCGCCGGCCCTTGAAGCGCGCCAGCCACGCCTGGCCTTCGGCATCGTCGGCCGCCGGCTCGGCGTCGTACCGCATCTCGCGGAAGTTCGGGTTGCGCTCGAACGCGATGAACGAGCTGCGCCGCCACTGGGCCAGCTTGAACGGGCCGGTGCCGACCGGGTGCGCCTCGGCGTCGGCGCCGTAGAACTCGATCACCTCGCGCGCGACCGCACCGAACAGGTCGCCGCTGGCGAGGTTCTCGTCGAAGCGCGGGCGGGGCTGCTCGAGCCTGAACTGCAACGTGTAGCGGTCGAGCGCGCGCACGCCCTCGATCTCGCGGTCGTAGTCGAACGGCTTGCGGCTGGTCAGTGCGGCCTGGCGCAGCTCGTTCAGCCCCACCAGGCGTTCGGTCTCCAGCCCCGACCACGCCGGGCTCTTGTTGGCCGGATCGGCGAAGCGCTTGAACGCATAGACGTAGTCCAGCGCGGTCAGCTCGCGCTTTTGGCCCTTGAACGCCGGATCGTCGGCGAAGTAGATGCCGGGCCTGACCTTCACGGTCCAGGTCCGAAAGTCGGCCGACACTTGCGGCATGCCGTCCGCCGTCAGCGGCTTGACCTTGATCGGCCGCGCCAGGTGGTCGTAGTGATACAGGCCCTCGAACATGTGCGGCGTGAGGATGCGCGAGTAGAGGTCGTTGACGTGCACCGGGTCGAGGCTGGTCTCGGCGACTTCGAAGGCGTAGCGCAGCACCTTGATCGGCGCCGGGTCGGCGGCGCGCGCCGATAACGCCACCAGCGCCGCGGCCAGCAGGATGACGACGCGCCTCATTGCGTGCGCCGCGCGCGTTCGGCGGGATCGATGTCGACGTAGCGCCACCACTCGCGCAGGAACACGTTGCGGTGGTGACCGATCACCCAGGGCTGCGCCAGATCGGTCCAGATCCGATGGACGTGGGCCTTGTACGGCATGTATGCCACCGCGAGCTTCTTCATCTCGGTCATCGCCCGCTGGCGTTCGGGGCCGTCGGGCAGCCGATGCTGCAGATCGAACAGCCGGTCGTATTCCGGCAGTTCGAAGTGGGCGTAGTTCGACTGGCCCTTGCTCGGGCCGTAGCCCAGCTCGAGGAACCCCTCGCCGTCCGGGCCGGCGGTCCATCCCAACCCCCACATCATCAACTTGCCGCCGCGCGCTGCCTTCAGGTTCTCGGGCCACTGGGCGGTACGGAAGACCATGCGCACGCCGATCGCGTCCATGTTCTTCTTCCACTGGGTGATGATCTGGCGGTCCAGGTCGTTCGGCTGGGTCGCGTACTCGATCACCAGCGGTGCGCCGTTCGGCTGGTCGCGCCAGCCATCGCCGTCGCGGTCGACATAGCCGTTCAGATCGAGCAGCGACTTGGCGCGCGCGCGATCGAACTCGCCCATCTCGCTCTTGAATGCCGGGTCGTAGCCCCAGACGTTCGGTCCGACGATCGACTGCGCCGGTATGGCCTGCCCGCGCCGCACCAGCCGGATCTCGCGGTCGACGTCGACCGCCATCGCGATCGCGCGCCGCAGCGCGACCTTGTCCGGCGTGTAGCCGCCGATGACCGGGTGATCCATCAGGAAGTACGAGGCCCAGATGTCGTTGCGCAGGTAGCGCACTGCGTAGATCCCCAGCTTGGCCAGGTTCGGCGCGATGCGGTTGTTCGGAATGCCGATGCCGGTGAACTCCTCGGGCACCTGCTCGATCACGTCCATCTCCCGGTTGATGAACGCCAGCCAGCGCGGCTGGGGTTGCTCGATGATGCTGACCTCGACGCGATCGACCATCGGCAGGCGGCGGCCCTCGAGCATCGCGGCCGCAGCCCGCGCCTGCGCATCGTCGGCAGGAGCCTCCTCGTGATAGCGGACCTCGCGGTAGTTCGGGTTGCGCTCGAAGGTGACGAGCGAACTGCGCCGCCACGCCGCGAGCCGGAATGGCCCCGTCCCGACCGGGTGCTCCATGATCTTGTCGCCGTAAAACTCCACCACCTCGCGCGCCACCGCGCCGGTGACGGCAGGGTCGCTGAGCTCGTCGACGAAGCGCGGGTTCGGCTGGCCGAGCTTGACCTGCAGCGTGTAGCGATCCAGCGCGCGCAAGCCCTCAGCCTCGCGGTCGTAGTCGAACGGTTGCCCGGACGTCAGCGCCGCATCGCGCAGCCCGGCCAGCCCGAGGATCCTGCTGTTCTCCAGGCCTGCCAGGCGCGGGCTCTTCCAGCGCGGATCGAAATGCCGCTTGATCGCATAGACGTAGTCGGCGGCGACGAGCTCGCGCTTCTTGCCGTTGAAGGCCGGGTCGTCGTTGAAATAGATGCCCGGCTTCACCCGAACCGTGTAGGTGGTGTAGTCCGGGCTGGTCTCGGGCATCGCCACCGCGGTGTTCGGACGCAGGCGCACCGGCCGTGCGAGGAATTCGTATTCGTACAGTGCATCGAACATGTTCGCGCACATCGTCGCGGAGTACAGGTCCGAGATCTGGGCCGGATCGAAGCCGGTTTCGGCGACCCGCAACGCATAGTGCAAGACCTTCGGCGGCGCTTCAGCCGCGCCCGCGCACAGCGCCAGCAGCCATCCGGCCGCGGCCAGCGCGGCTTGTTGACGGACGGACGACTTCATTCGATCGATTCCTCGTGGGGTTCCTGACGATCCGCCGCATGCGGGGTCGCCGCCGTTGCACCGGAAGCGGCGAAGTCTAGGGCACGCGCGCGACGCCGGTCCGTGGATTGCTTCATGGTTTGCCCACGGGTGGGCGGGGGTGCCTTGCCCGTAGACTCCCGACCTCGGACGGCGCCCCCGGCCACAAGCTGGCGGCGCCGTAGACGTTTGTCGAAGCGACATCCTTTCTGAAAGTTCCTGTTGAGATGGCGGCCTATCTGATTCGACGCCTGTGGCAGATGATCCCGACGCTGTTCGGGGTCGTGTTGCTGGTGTTTCTGTTGTTCAAGGGATTCGGCGGCGACCCCGCCGAAGTGCTGGCCGGCCTGAACGCCACCACGGCGCAGGTCGACGCGATCCGCCAGCAGCTCGGGCTGGACAAGCCGCTGTGGGTGCAGTTCGGCATCTTCCTGAAGCAGATCGTGACGTTCGACTGGGGCAAGAGCTGGGCGACCAACGAATCGGTCGCGAACCTGTTCGCGACCCGGCTGCCGGCCACGCTCACGGTGATGACGCCGATCCTGATCCTGGAGACGCTGCTGGCGATTCCGTTCGCGCTCGGCGTGGCCTACGTGCGCGGCTCGCTGACCGATCGCATGATCATGATCCTGACGACGGTGGCGCTGTCGATCTCGTTCCTCGTCTACGTGATCGTCGGCCAGTACGTGTTCGCGTTCCAGCTGGGCTGGTTCCCGGTGCAGGGCTGGAGCGACAGCGTCTGGACGAATCTGCGCGTCTATGCGCCGCTGCCGGTGATGCTCGCGGTCGCGGTCTCGCTCGCGCCGACGACGCGCCTGTACCGCACTTTCTTCCTCGACGAGATCGGCCACGACTACGTGCGCACCGCGCGCGCGAAGGGGCTGACCGAAAGCACGGTGCTGCTCAAGCACGTGCTGCGCAACGCGATGATTCCGATCCTGACGAACGTCGCCGTGAGTCTGCCGGGGATCTTCGTCGGTGCGTTCCTGATCGAGGTGTTCTTCTCGATCCCGGGGCTCGGCCGCGAGATCCTGCTGGCGGTGAACCGCAGCGACTATCCCGTCATCCAGGCGTTCGCGGTCTACATCGCGGTCATCACGATGGTCGTGAACCTCGTCACCGACGTGCTCTACAAGCTCGTCGATCCACGCGTGGTGCTGAAATGAGCAGCGTCCTGGCGAGTCCGCAGATGACGCCGAGCCTGACGCGAGGCAAGGGCGTCTGGGCCGCGGCGGCCGTGCGCTTCCGCAGTGACCGCGTCGGCATGACGTCGCTCGTGATCGTCGTGTTGTTCCTGCTGCTGGTTGTCGCCGCCGGCGCGGGACTGGTCGCCAAGGACTGGCAGGTCGAACGCGGCGTGCCCGACGCGCCGCCGACCTTCGTCGGCCCGGCGGCGCCGACCGAAAGCGCCGCGATCGCGGCCCCCAGCGGGCCGAACGTCGACATCTCGGCGATCGACCCGCTCGCACCCCGCTACAAGGAGTGGGCCGAAGCCGCGAAGAAGTACCAGACCACCGAAGCCGCGCGCGCACTGACGCTGCCGTTCGGCGGCGACCGGCTCGGCCGCGACGTGCTGGCGAAGGCGATCAAGGGCGCGCAGGTCTCGATCCTCGTCGGCGTCTGCGCCGCCGCGCTCGCGACGTTGATCGGCACGCTGCTCGGCGCGCTGTCGGGCTTCTTCGGCGGCAAGGTCGGCGACTTCCTCGAGTGGCTCTACAACGTGTTCACGGCGATGCCCAGCATCCTGCTGATCTTCGCGTTCGCGGCGGTGTTTCCACGCGGTGTCTTCTCGGTCGTCGCGATCCTCGGCCTGGCCGGCTGGCCCGGCATCTACCGGCTGGTGCGCGCCGAGTTCATCAAGCACGCGGTGCGCGACTACGTGCGCTCGGCCGAGGCGATCGGTGCGAGCACGATGTCGCGGATGTTTCGCCACATCCTGCCGAACGTCAGCCACGTCGTGCTGGTGCAGCTGTCGATCCATGTCGTGGGCTTCATCAAGTCCGAGGTGATCCTGTCGTACCTGGGGCTGGGCGTCGGCGTCGACCAGGTCTCGTGGGGCACGATGCTCGCCGAAGCGCAGAGCGAGCTGATCCTCGGCCACTGGTGGCAGCTCGCCGCCGCGACGCTCCTGATGGCGGTGTTCGTCACCGCGTTCTCGTTGATGACCGATGCGCTGCGAGACGCGCTCGACCCGAAATTGCGGGGATTGGAATGAGCGCGTTGCTGAGCATCCGCGACCTGCGGGTCGCCTTCCGCACCGGCAAGGTCAACGGTGTTGTGCAGCGCTTCGAGGCCGTCAAGGGCGTGAGCTTCGACGTGCCGGAGAACACCACCGTCGCGATCGTCGGCGAATCCGGCTCGGGCAAGAGTGTGACGGCGATGTCGATCCTGAACCTGCTGCCCGAGAACGCCGAGCGCAGCGGTGCGATCACGTTCCAGGGCCGCGACATGCTGGCCACGCCGCTGGCGGAGCTGCAGAAGCTGCGCGGCCGCGAGATCGCCTGCGTGTTCCAGGACCCGATGAGTTCGCTGAACCCGGTCTTCACGGTCGGCCAGCAGCTCTGCGAGCCGCTCGTCAAGCACCTCGGGATGAAGCCCAGAGCCGCGATGACGCGCGCCGAGGCGCTGCTGGTCGAGGTCGGCATGCCGGAGCCGAAGCGGCGGTTGTCGGCCTACCCGCACCAGCTCTCCGGCGGCCAGCAGCAGCGCGTGATGATCGCGATGGCGCTGGCCTGCGAGCCCAAGCTGCTGATCGCCGACGAGCCGACCACCGCGCTCGACGTGACGATCCAGCGCCAGATCATGGAGTTGCTCGGCACGCTGAAGACCAAGCACCGCATGAGCATGCTGTTCATCAGCCACGACCTCGGCGTGGTCGGCGAGGTGGCCGACCAGGTCGTCGTGATGCGCCACGGCGGCGTGCGCGAACAAGGGCCGGTTGCCACCATCTTCGCGGCGCCCCAGGACGCGTACACCAAGGCGCTGCTCGCCTGCCGCCCGACGCTGATGCAGCGCGAACCGCGCCTGATGGTGATCGACGACCACATCGCCGGCCGCGCCGCGGCGACGCAAGGCAAGGCCAAAGACCCGAGCGCGCGCGTGATCATCGAGGCCGAAGCCCTGACGAAGAGCTTCTGGCTGCACGCCGGCGTGTTCGGCCGCAAGGAGTTCAAGGCGGTCAAGGGCGCGACCTTCAAGCTGCGCCAGGGCTACACGCTCGGCGTCGTCGGCGAGTCGGGCTCGGGCAAGACGACGATGGGCCTGGCGCTGCTGCGGCTGCACGAACCCAGCGGCGGGCCGGTGACCGGCAAGGTCACGTTCGACGGCATCGACCTGCTGAGCCTGAGCAAGGCGGAGATGCTGCCGATGCGCAAGCGCATCCAGGTCGTGTTCCAGAACCCGTACGCGTCGCTGAACCCGCGCTTCACCGTCGGCCAGACGCTGATCGAGCCGATGACGATCCACGCCATCGGGCGTGACCAGGACGAGCGCGAGGCCAAGGCCCGCGCGCTGCTGGTCAAGGTCGGCCTGGACGACTCGGCGATGGACAAGTACCCGCATGAGTTCTCCGGCGGCCAGCGCCAGCGCGTCGCGATCGCGCGCTGCCTGACGTTGGACCCGGAGGTGCTGGTGCTCGACGAGGCGGTCAGCGCCCTCGACGTGTCGGTACAGGCCCAGGTCCTGAATCTGCTGAAAGACCTTCAGGATGAACTGGGCTTGGCTTACATCTTCATCAGCCACGACCTGGCCGTGGTTCGCTTCATGGCCGACGAGGTCCTGGTCATGAAGGACGGCGAGGTCGTCGAGCAGGCCGGCATCGAACAGATCCTGGATGCGCCGAAGCAGGAGTACACGCGGCGGCTGCTGGGGGCCATCCCGAGGGGGTATCGCGCGGCCATCGCGTGAACGTGCACTGCGGGTTTACGCGGGTGTCGAGTGACGACCAAACCCGTCCGCTCTGTAACCCCTCACTTACGTTTTGCGTCACTTTTCAAACGCATCGCAGCAATTCGACGCCGTTTTTTGTCGTGCGGGCTGCGCAAAGGGCTCGCAACGACCCTTGAAAGGCTTGGCACAGACGTTGCGCTGCCTCGCGCACAGTCAGTCCACACAGTCACAAGGACGTCGTTGTCATGCCGCTGAACCGCTCTGCCCGATTCGTCGCTGCCACCTCCGCGAAACGCAGCCGCCCCGTCAACCCGAGCTGCCGCGGCGGCGCGTCGTCGATGTTGCGCCTCGCGCAGAGCACGCCGCAGCGCTTGCCGAGCAGTGCCGCGTTGGGTGAGTGGGTCAGTCACGCCGCCAGCGTGCTGTTGCCGGTCACCGGCCCGCTGGCCAGTTCCTGGGAGGCTTGAACGCCATGCCGCCGACCCGCAACAAGAATCCCGTGATCAGCGCAACCCTGAAGAAGGTCACGCCCGTCGTTCGCCGCGCGCCCGCGGTGACCGAAGCGCAACGCCAGCCGTTCCGTGTGCTGCAGACCAGCCACGCGCCGGCCCAACTGTCGCTGTTCCTGCGCCCCGCGAGCGCACGCTGAACATCGCGCAGAACGAAACGCACACTGCTACCGGTTTAAGGACGATCCTGACGTCCTGAGGGGAGCGGGCAGGTCTGGGTGGAGTCGAGAGCGAGCCCCGACAATTGACTGTCCCGCTTCCCTTCTTTCTTTTCAGCGCCCGAGGCGCGGCCGGCCCGCGATAGGGCAAGCCCTCTGAGTTGAACGACAGGCCGCGCGAGACACTGCGCGGGTTGCCGTTCCCGAGGGCTCGTTCAATGCATCTCATCCGTCGCCGCCGCCTGATCGCCAGCGCGGCCGTGCTGCCGTTCACGTCCGTCGTCACCGCCCAATCGGCCTGGCCGAACAAGCCGGTGCGCATCGTCGTGCCGTTCGCCGCCGGCGGCACCACCGACATCCTCGCACGCGCACTCGCGCCCGAGCTCGGCAAGGCGTTCGGCCAGACCTTCATCGTCGACAACAAGCCCGGCGCTGGCGGCAACATCGGCGCGGACATGATCGCCAAGTCGCCACCGGACGGCTACAACCTGCTGATGGGCACGGTCGGCACGCACGCGATCAACGCCGCGCTGTATCCGAAGATGCCGTTCGATCCGGTCAAAGACTTCGTCCCCGTCTCGCTCGTCGCCGGCGTGCCGAACGTGCTGGTGATGAACCCGGCGAAGGCCGAGGCGGCGAAGATCCACAACGTCGCCGACCTGATCCGCTACGCCAAGGCGAACCCGGGCAAGCTGAACATGGCGTCGAGCGGCAACGGCACCTCGATCCATCTCTCGGGCGAGCTGTTCAAGACGATGACCGGGACTTACATGGTCCACTTCCCGTACCGCGGCTCGGGCCCGGCGCTGCTCGACCTGATCGGCGGCACGATGGACCTGATGTTCGACAACCTGCCGTCGGCGCTGCCGCAGATCAAGTCCGGCAAGCTGAAGGCGCTCGCGGTGACGAGCGGGACGCGCAGCGCCGCGGTGCCCGATCTGCCGACGATCGCCGAGGCCGGCCCGGTGAAAGGCTTCGAGGCGAGTTCGTGGTTCGGGCTGCTCGCACCGGCCGGCACGCCGGCCGAGATCGTCACGCGCCTGCAGCAGGAGACCGCGAAGGCGCTGCAGTCGCCGGCGCTGAAGGAGCGGCTGCTGTCGCAGGGCGCGATCCCGAGCGGCAACACCTCGGCCGAGTTCGCGAAGTTCATCGCCGCCGAGAGCGCGAAGTGGGCGCAGGTGGTGAAGACCTCGGGCGCGAAGGTGGACTGAGGCCGGCCTGTTCTAATGCGGGCCGATGCCCGCCCCTGACCCCACGCCGCGCTCCGCACGCGGCCCTGCCCCCGCGCTGCTGCTCGGCGCGCTGGCGCTGTGGCTGCTCGTCACGCTCGGCGTGCGCCCGCTGCTGCTGCCCGACGAGGGCCGCTATGCCGAGGTCGCACGCGCGATGCTGCACGGCGATCTGCTGGTGCCGACGCTGAACGGCCTGCCGTTCTTCCACAAGCCGCCGCTGTTCTACTGGCTCGATATCGCCGCGATGACGCTGCTCGGCGAGAACGCGTTGGCCGGCCGGTTCGGGTCGTTCGTCGGCGCATGGATCATGGGGGCCGCGCTGTTCCTGGCGATGCGCCGCTGGCACGGTGCGCGCCCGGCCGCGATCGCGCTGGGCGTGCTCGCGACGATGCCGTTCTTCTTCGTCGGCGCGCAGTATGCGAACCACGACATGCTGGTCGGCGGCCTGATCGCCGCGGCGGTGCTCGCGCTCGCGCGCGCCGTCGACGAGCCGCCGCGCGTCGAGCTGCGCTGGCTCGTCACGGGCTGGGCGCTGTGCGCGCTGGCGGTGCTCGCCAAGGGCCTGATCGGCATCGTGCTGCCGGCCCTGGTGATCGGGCCGTGGCTGCTCGCGCAGCGTCGCTGGCGTCAGCTGCTCGGGTTGCTGCACCCGCTCGGGCTGCTCGCCTTCGCGCTCGTCGCGCTGCCGTGGTTCGTCGCGATGCAGCTGCGCTACCCGGGTTTCTTCGACTACTTCATCGTCGAGCAGCACTTTCGCCGCTACGCCGAGGCGAATTTCAACAACGAGCACGGCCTCTGGTTCTTCTTCGTGGCACTGCCGCTGCTGACGCTGC
>Ga0209023_10002724_pt1 | contig 21705 bp, 18 predicted proteins | sample LakOneMetagenome_FD_187468 | JGI IMG/M metagenome (GOLD analysis project Ga0209023, IMG submission 187468) | Freshwater and sediment microbial communities from Lake Erie, Canada (SPAdes) (version 2) | ecosystem: Environmental > Aquatic > Freshwater > Lentic | place: Lake Erie, Canada...
CAACAAGATCGAACAAACCCTCGGCCTCAGCCCATCCGGCTACAGCATCATCAATGCTTCAATGGAGCAGAGCGAAGCGTACGACCAGCGAGTTATTGATTTCTTTAGAGCGGCACTCTCGAACTAATCGCCAATTTTGTTGTGTTTAGTTTAAGGATGTAGAGCGGAATGGAGATCAAATACGAAATAGTCGCGACAGACATAACCTATTATTCGAAGGAGGCCGCTGTCGGCACGCGTTTTTACACCATTCAGGTGGTCATTTTGTGCTCCGTCACGATACTCTTTATGCTGTCGGACATGATTCTAGCTGCAGTTTCGACCATCACAAATGATGGCTCAATAAATGTCCGGTCTCTCAACATGCTCCCGAGGCTTTTAATATCTTTTGTGATCTTGGGAATAATGTACTTTGGCCTCATAACATTCTCAAAGTTCGCTGTGCGAAAGGCTCACACCGTCGCGGGAAAGAACGGACTATTTTGTGAGCACACAATCACGCTCAAAGAAGATGGTTTTACCGAAACGACAGAGGTAAATAGAAACTTCCATTCTTGGGAGGGCGTCGAAAAGATTACAGAGACGAAAAACTACGTCGCCATCCACATTCGCCTCGGTTCCGTTTACTTCATCCCAAAGAGGGCGTTTTCCGGTGAAGACCAGATCGAAGCCTTTATATCGACGATTAGCACGAATATCGAGATCGCAGGCGTTCCAAAACCACCTATGTTCGCCTAGTTTCCGTCGCCACGGCCTCTGCCCTACTTAAATGTCGAGCTTTTTCTTGCTGTGACCGTTGGTTTTTGATACTGCGTGAATATCGGCGCTTTCTTCCATCTGGCCGACCATTTTCTTTAGAATATCGCGGAGTCTTTCGAGCCTTTCGGCGGTCGAAGTCGTTTCGAGCAGCTCATATTTCAGTTCATTCTCAAAATTAAATGCCGCTGTGACGAGAAACGACAGTTGTTCCGCATCGCCGCGATGAATATCAGGTAAACGCCCTCGTCCGCCGCTCATTTTGAAGGCGGCTTTGGCGATGCGCCCAAAGAGACCGAAGACCTCGTCGGCCAGCGGTTCGGCTCCATTATCGTCCGCTTCGTCGTCCTCAAAAAACTCAACGTCGCCGACCAAATACGGCTCGCCCGCGTCGATATAGTCGATAAGGCGAAACCGCACGACGCCGAGAGTCACGATATTCGCGCGGCCATCTTCAAGCACATCAGAATCGCGAACCTCAGCGACGCACCCGATGGTCCCGACCGGCGGACGCTCGATAAAATCTTCGACCGGCTCAAAAAGCAGCACACCGAACATCTTATTTGTCGCCTCGACATCCCTAAGCATCTGCTGATAGCGATCCTCAAAAATGTGCAGCGGCAATATCTCGTTCGGCAGCATAACGAGCGGCAGCGGAAAAAGCGGCAAGCGGTCGATACCGCTCATTTTTTCTAAGGCTTCTGACATAGTTTGTTAGTTTCGAGTTCCAAGTTTCGAGTTACACAGTACGATCCCCACTCGGAACTCGGAACTTGGAACTCGGAACTGATTTCATCCCAATAAATTCCGCGATCTTCGCCGGTTCGTCGTCGCTGAGGGCCATTCGTTTGGCTCCGATGACGGCGTCGGCGATGTCTTCGATACGGGTTTTGTATCGGTTGTCACGCGTTACGAGGTCGTCGATGACTCGGCGTTCGAGGCGTTCGCGGCCGGCGTCGTCGGTCTCGTCGGGCGTCTCGAGATAATCGGCCGGGACCGAGTGATTTTTGATTCTGACATGCAAAGCGTCTGTAATTGCCTTCGTCTCGTCGCGTATTTTCTGCATCTCGAGCAGCGAATTAGGAAAGCCAAGCTGCCCCCGCAGCGATATCTCGATTATCGGTTGCGGCTTGCCCGGTTCGGCGACGCGGGCCTCGGTGCGAACCATTTCCAATACGTTTTCAGTGATCGTTTTTCCATCCGCGTAGCCGGTGACATGAAAGACCAATTGCTGAAACGGCCGATAATGATAATCGGTCACATGGCGGGCGTTGACGATGTTATTCTCGTCAATTTCGACGATAAACGCCCCGCGATTTTCACGAAATTCGGCAATGTTGGTGATCTCGATCGAGCCGGGATTGAACGCCCAGTTATCTATCTCGTAATGCTTGTGCGTATGCCCGAGCCCAACGTATTCGACCGCCGTTTTCAGTTCCGACAGTGCCGCGACGGACAGCGCAGGGATCGGGTGCATCTGATGGCCTTCGACATCGGTGTGGAGCATTAGGATATGAAATGCACCTTCGCGGCGGTTCTCTTTGATCGCATCGGTCAGCATCGGGATCGCCCAGTTCCCCGACGCTCCGTACCAGTCTGAACCAAATATTCTCGCCCTGCCAATGTCAATATAACCGCCTTTTTTCGCGGCCTCGTCCCAAGGCGAATAATTCAGAGTGACGCGATTAGGTTTGATCTCGCTCCCGTCATCTTCAACGCTACTCCCAAGTTCATTCTTTCCGGGTTCGAGCAGTTTGACGAGTCCCCAACTCGAGAGCGAACGCAGCCAGCTGAATTCGTTGTCGGTATGTTTCTGATCGTGATTTCCCTCGATCGTAACAACCGGAATTCCGGCCTCGCGAACCTTTGTCAGGCCTTCGACGGCATAGTTCATCGTCTCGGGCGGCACCGAGCGTTTATGAAAAAAGTCGCCGCACATGATGACAAAATCGACCTTTTCATCGATCGCATATCGCTGCAGAACATCGACCCAAGCATCAAAAAAATCCCGCGGGCTCTCCGCCAATTGATACCGCGTACACCCCAGATGCACATCGGCGATATGTAAAAACTTCATGAATAAGATTTTATCATTGATTCATTTTTTCATTTACTCATACGAACCAATGATTCAATGAATAAATGGTAAAATCCATACTATGAACAAAGTCGTACTAATCACCGGTGCTTCGACCGGTATCGGACTCGAAACTGCCAAGCTTTTTCAAGCCAAAAACTGGAAAGTTGCCGCCACAATGCGCTCGCCGGAAAAAGCCGAAAACCTGCAAAAGATCGCCGATATCGAGTGTATGCAGCTCGATGTGACCGACGTCGCTTCGATCAGATCCGCGATCGCCGCGACTATCGAAAAATTCGGACGCATCGATGCCGTTGTTAATAACGCGGGTTTCGCCGTCGTCGGCCCGTTCGAAGCCGCGACACACGAACAGATCGAGCAGCAAATGCAGACCAACGTCTACGGTGTAATGAATGTCTGCCGCGAGATATTGCCTTATTTCCGCGAACAAAAACGCGGCACGATCATCAATGTCGCCTCGATGGGCGGCCGTCTGACGTTTCCGCTGTACAGCATCTACCACGCCTCAAAATGGGCTCTCGAAGGCTTTTCCGAAGGCCTCGTTTACGAACCAAAAGAATTCGGCATCCGCGTAAAGATCATCGAACCCGGCCCGATCAAGACCGATTTCTACGATCGCTCGCAGAGCATCACAAAAAAAGAAGGCCTCACCGCGTATGACAACTTCGTCGCCCGTGCCCTGCCGAGCTTGCAAAAGGCCGGCGAAACCGGCCCGAGCGGTGTCGTTGTCGCCGAAACGATATATCTCGCCGCCACCGACGATTCGTCCAAACTCCGCTATCAGGTTAACTCACGAGCAATACTACTAGCCCGCCGCCTGATGCCCGATTGGTTATTCCTGCCGATAATCCGAAAGGCGGTTTTGAAATAGCCAAATCCTGAAAAACGTGCAAAGATAGAGGTCTGATTTTTATTTAGACCTTGTATTCAAATAAAATTCTCCTCAGGTTGGTGGGCCAGCAGTTTTGGTTCGGGCGGTAGTTCGCAAGTTTGATTTAGAATGAAAATTCTTTTATACAACCCAGATAACGGCATTACGCGGAATTTTATGCCGCATCTTTGGATGTTCCTGCTGCAGTCTCTGACGCCGCCTGAGCATGAGGTCATCCTCATCGACGGCAATGCAAAGGCTATGACGCGGCCTGAGCTGGTGCAGTTTTGTAAGGATCAGGACATCGGCCTCATCGGCATCGGAGCAATGACGCGCATGGTTGCGCGTGCTTATTTGGTTGCGGATTCACTTCGCGAAGCTGGATTTAAGGTTGTAATGGGCGGCCCGCACGTGACGGAATGTCCTGACGAAGCATTGGGACGCGACGGTGGCCCGCGACACGCCGACGCCATCGCACTCGGCGAAGCCGACGAAACATGGCCGCTGATGGTTGCCGACGCGGCACGCGGCGAACTCAAGGACATCTACATGCCCGAGGTCGATCCGGCTGGCAACGACAAAAAACCAAATCTCCAGCCGTACCCGCACATCCCTTGGGAAACACTCGACCTCGATCAATTTAGTCTCGTTCCAAAGATGCTGCAACCAGCACTTTCGAAAATGGGCGAAGGCTGGGGGAAATTTTTTGTCGTGCCGATCGAAACAGGCCGTGGTTGCCCTTACGGTTGTGAATTTTGTACGGTTACCGGATTCTTCGGCGATTCGATCCGTTTTCGTTCAAACGAAAGCGTTATCGAAGAGTTGCTCAGATTGAAAGCCAGAGCAAAAAAAGAAAAAGGGCAGATCGCTGTTTTCTTTATCGATGACAATCTCGCGATCAACAAGAAACGTCTCAAGGGCCTTCTCCGCGATATGATCGCCGCCGGTGCGACACTGCCCTGGGTCGCTCAGATCAGCGCCAATTTGCTCGCTGACGAAGAGCTCGTCGATCTCATCGCCGACGCTGGTGCCCGCTGGATCTTTATCGGTATGGAATCGATCGATCCGGCGAACATGGCCGACGTCAACAAAACATTTTCCAAACCCGCAAATTATCAGGGAGTGCTCGAAGGCTTGGCGAGAAGGAACATTTACGCCATTACTTCATTCATCGTCGGAATGGACAACGATGAGGTCGGGGTCGCCGACCGCACGGTCGACGAGATCGAAAAATGGGCTCCAGGCCTACCGGTCTTCGGCCAGTTGACCCCATTCCCGGCAACACCGCTCTACGACCGTCTGCGTGATGCCGGACGCCTCAAACGTCCGAAGCACTGGTTAGATTTCGCACCGTTCGTAATGGCCCACGATCCGCTCAAAATGACGATCGAGGACGCCAAAAAGGAAACGTTCGCCGCATGGTCGCGTTCCTACAGCCCCGAACGCAACTGGGAAGCGATCCAGGCGATCCGTAATGCACCGATCGACACCCGCATCGGCCACCTCGTCGCACGGCTCTTTTTCCGCGGCATCTATTTCCCGCAAATGAGCAAAATGGCGTGGGTAAAATTGCTGTTCCAAAACCGCAAACCTATCCTCAGCCTAACCGCCGAGGGGTTACGCACTTGGCGACAGGCAAGAAAACGCCGCCGCATCGAAGCAAGAGAAGTACAAACAGCTCAGTAGTCAATTCACTCGCGTAAGCGGGCGGCCTGTAGAAAAAAATACTGGCCACAGATAACCGAAAATGCCCCGGATAAGAGATCTTCTTATCCGGGGCATTTTTTGCAAATCGCGGCAGATTATTATATTTTATTCCTCGCCGCCCGCTAAGGCAGGCGGTTCTGACTATCTCACAAACGCATTCGGCACCGGCACATCGCCCGCGATACCAAACTGCTGGATCAGCGTGCCGCCGCCGGATCTATTAGCAAACCAAGTCGAGTTTGATGGGCGATAAACTGCCGCGTCGAGTTTGCCGTCGCCGTCATAATCGCCCGGGACAGGGATGTCGGTCGATGCTCCGAACGGGAACGCGAAGTAGGAGAAATCCTCGCTCCTGAGCACAAACCAGTTACCGCTCGACGGTGTCCAGAAAGCGATATCGGCCTTGCCGTCACCGGTGTAATCGCCCGGGACCGCTTTGTCGGTCGGCTGGCCAAATTGGGTTGCGAATACGACGCCGTTTGAGCTCTTCCTGACCCACCACTCGGCACCAAAAGCGCCATTGGGGCGGAAGATTGCGATATCAGCCTTGCCGTCACCATCGTAATCCGCAATTACCGGTTTGTCGCCCGTCGCTCCAAAACCGATGATGTCTGTTCCGCCGGTCGATTTGCTGATGAACCATGTCAGCGAGCTTTCGCGGAAAACGGCCGCGTCCGCCTTGTTATCGCCGTCATAATCGGCCGGCACCGGCACATCGCCGGTCGCACCGAACGGAAACGCAAAGAACGAAAAATCCTCGCTCCTCAAAACAAACCACTGCCCTGTCGAAGGCCGCCAAAATGCAACATCGGTCTTGCCGTCGCCGGTAAAATCGACCGGCACTAGTTTGTCCGTCGAAGAGCCAAACTGCAACGCCGCATTGCCGCCCGTTCCCGATTTAGTCCACCACCATTCCGAAGCCGCACCGAGCGGCCTAAAGATCGAAAGGTCCGTCCGCGAATCGCCGTCAAAATCGAACGCTGTCCGTCGCGGCACGAAAATGTCGTCGCCAATGATCCGCGCAACCATAAATTTGCCCGCCGTATCGCCCGCGATCACAATACCGCCCGTCGCGTCGATCGTCGAAGCATACCCAACATCGTCGATCTCAGTGCCAAAACCGTATATCGCCTTGCCGTCCGTGTCGAACGTTGTGTCTAAGGTGCCGTTTGCGTTGTATCGTGCAACCGCGAGGTCGTAATCGACACCGTTGCTCGCCGCGCCGACGACAAATATCTTGCCGTTCGACTGCACACGGACCGAGTTTGCCGCGTCATTGTTTCCGAGCATCGAGGTCGTCAGCTTGCCATCCGAATCGAACGAAACATCGAGCGAACCATCCGTGTTATATCGCGTCACGGCAAAATTGAGCACCGCACCATTCTTCGCGTAGCCCGCAGCGACCGTCTTGCCGTCGGTTTGGAGAGCAACGCCCGTCGCACCGTCATCGACCGCGAGAATCGACGTAGTCACCTTGCCATCCGTATCAAAAGTCGTGTCCGCCGAGCCGTCTGCGTTGTACCTGACAACCGCAAAGTTGCTGTTCGAGCCGTTAAATGCATATCCCGCGACGACGATCTTGCCATCGCTACGAAGCGCGACCGCATTCGCACCGTCATTGCCCGCGAGCACGCCGGTCGTCACTTTGCCGTCCGTATCAAAAGTCGTATCGAGCGAACCGTCCGCGTTGTAACGAGCCAGTGCAATGTCGTAATTTGTCCCGTTGTACGCACCACCCGCGAGCACGATCTTGCCGTCCGTCTGTAACGCCAGGGCGTTTGCAAAGCTGTCCACGCCGAGGATCGAAGTCGTCACCTTGCCGTCCGTGTCAAAAGTCGTATCGAGCGAACCATTTGCGTTGTACCGGGCAAGTGCAAACACATAGTTCGCCCCGCTCAGCGCATAACCGCCCGCCAGTATCTTGCCATCCGTCTGTATCGCCAGCCCGGTAATACCGTCGTCTGCACCTAATATGGCCGTCGTCACCTTGCCGTCCGTGTCGAATGTCGTATCGAGCGTGCCGTCCGCGTTGTACCGCACGAGCCCGAAAATATAGTTCGCACCGCTCTTGGCATAACCGCCCGCGACGATCTTGCCGTCCGCCTGAACCGCAACCGCCCTCGCCGAATCGTCCGTCCCGAGTGCCACGCTCCTCATTCCGCTGCCGCCAAACGTCACATCAAGAGCCCCCGGCACCGGAGCCGCAAATGCCTCGACAACGCCAAAAGCGAGCAAAACACCAAACAAACCAGCCACGAACAGGCGCGTTTTCAACGACACGACGAGAGAGTTATTTAAAATAAACATAAAACTTTACGGCATTCCGAGATCAGATCCGAACTGTACAGTAAACATTGAAAGTATCCCAATTACCGCAAAAACACAAGGTTTTTTCTTCAGCCGGACCGCAGACGGCCTATACACAAGTGAGAACCTCCGGAGTAAAGCGGGTGAGGTGTCTTGCCAATTATCCATTCGTTTAGAAGCAAAAAAAAAGGCCGCGAGCGTGATGCTTCGCGGCCTTTTTGTAACTCGTGAAAGGGCGGCGTCAGGTGTTTTCGGGGTTGGCCCTACCTTAAAAGCGACGCCGCACTGCTTTCACCCGCGTGGCGGACGATGACGCGGTCCCGTTCGGTCGTGCTGGTGGCCACGACACGTGAACGACAGAGTCACCACTTACGGCGTAGGCGGAGCCGGAGGTGTGACCGGAGCTTTTTCGACGTGTGATGCGGATTCCCAGGCGGCTATTTTGCCGGGGTTACCGTTGTAGAAATTACGGACGAGCGGACGAAGCGAACGTTTTATTTGCATGGCTTCGCCGATCCCGGAGGCGAGTGCGGCGTTGGATTCGACGCGTTCGTCGGTGTTTGTTGTCTGTGCGCCGATGGCGGTTTCGAAAGCGGCGATCTCGGCATTAAGTTCGGCGAGGAACGTCGCGGGCAAAAGGTAATCTATGAAATTGGCTTCGTAGGGAATTGCAGAGAGGGCGAAAGCCTGTGCCTTGGCGAGCAGGTCGGCGTCGTTGAGGTTTCGCGTGAACCGAAAGATGGCGCTGATCCCGGTGAAATCAGGTTCCATGCCTTTTGCCGTCTGCGAGATCGCGGAGCATTTTTCGCGAAGGTTTTCGCGCACGGTCCCTTTCTGCGTCGTCGAACCCGAACCTTCGCTTTTGTTTGCAACCGCCGCCGCCGCGTGTCCGTCGATCACCTCGACCAGTGCAATGAGTGCCTGAAACTTGGTCTTCATCACACCAATAGCGAGATCGGCAATATTATCCAGATAAAACTGAACACACCTCTTCAACGCATCCAAACGGCGACGTTCTGTATCCTGCATACATTTATTCTCCTAATTGTGTAGATTTTCGCCAGCCTATGAGGAACCGGCAGATGTAAATAGCCCCAAAACTCGGGCCACTCGTCCTTCGACCCACGTCAAAGCACCTTCAACTCAAACCAAACCAACCTCGAACCAAACCTTGAGTTCTTAAACTCAAACCTAACCAACTTTGAATCGAACCTTAAGTCCTTAAACTCCGACCTTAAGTCCTTCAAATCAAACCTTGAGCGGTTAAACTCGAACCTTGAGTACCATTGATCCAAACCTAACCAATTTCAACTCCAACCTTGAGTCCCTCAACTCAAACCTAACCAACATTGATCCGAACCTAACAACCTTCAACTCCGACCTTGAGTGCTTCACGCAAAACCTTGACTACTTTATCCGAAATCTTCAGTCCTTCAACCAAAACCTTGAGTATTTCAGAAAGAACCTAACGTCCTTCAACCCCAACAAAAGCCCTCAAAACCTCACCCAAACCCCTCGAAAACCAACCTTGCTCCACTTTTCAGAAGAAATGTACAAAATATCCAACCCCATTGTCAACACTTTTCTCACTCCCCACCCACCCACAAAAAAAGCCCGCAATTACAGGTCTTCAAGCGTCCACCCGCAATATTGAGAGTTTGCGTCCGAATATCGCAGGTGTGACATCGGCTTATTTCGGTAATATTCTAGTAGAATAGACTCAATGAGTGACTACACATTTTCGACTCTAAACGACCAAGAATTCGAAGTTCTCGCTAGAGATCTTTTAAATGCAAAATTCGGTCTTGAATTAAGTAGTTTCAAATCTGGTAAGGATCAAGGAATAGACCTTAGGCAATCTAAGGCTGGTAAAGATGATTGGATTGTCGCCCAAGTCAAACACTATTGTCGCTCGGGCATTAAACCTCTTCTTCGTACGCTTGAAAAGGAAGAGTTGCCTAAAGTACGGAAATTAGAGCCAAAACGCTATTTGGTTGTGACTTCGGTTCCGTTATCGCCTAGTGAACAGAAAAAAATAAAGACGCTCTTTCACCCATTCGTCAAAACTCTGCGCGATGTAATCGGAAAGGAAGAGCTAAATAGATTTCTGGGCGAATTCCCGCATATCGAGAAGCAACACTTTAAGTTATGGTTTTCCAGTACATCGCTAATATCGCAAATTCTAAATAATGCGGTTGAAGGCAGGACGAAATCTTTGGTTAAACAAATCGAACAAAGGTTTCCCCTTATTGTTGTGACCCGGAGACTCGACGATGGAAACGACCTTTTAGAGCGAGAAAAGGTCTTGCTTATAACGGGACAGCCAGGGATAGGCAAAACGACGCTAGCTCAGGTATTAGTCTTCAATCGATTGAAGATGGGTTATCAAGCATATCAGATCGCAAATCCGCGAGAGGCCGAGGATCTCTTGTCCGCAGATGATGATGCTAAGCAACTTTTCTATATGGACGATTTCTTAGGTGACATCCAGATGGAACTGTTCGCGGGAAGTCAAACTAGCAGTGATATAGCCCGGCTTGTCGAACGAATTCGCAATACGCCAAACAAATATCTAATTCTGACAAGTCGAACCATAATACTTCAGGCGGCGATTCAACATTTTGAGAAAATCCGGCAGTCGCCTATTGCAGAACAACGATTTGAACTGAAGCTGGAAGACTACTCACCACTAGAAAAAGCCCAGATTCTTTATAACCATATTTATTTCTCTACATTGAGTCATCATCAGTTAAACGCCTTTCTTGATCACAAGTTTTATCGACAAATAATTCACCATCCAAATTATGCGCCCAGATTAATTGAATTTATTACAAGCCCTAATAGGATTAGAAGCTTGGCGGGGCCGAAGCTGCGTGAATTTATTGAGGAGAGCCTTGAAAACCCAGCCGAAATATGGAGGGATTCATTCAACAATCAGATCGATTATTTTTCGCGGTGTTTCCTCTTCACTCTTTTTACATTTGGGGGAACAGCTAACGGCGAGGATTTACGGGTTGCGTTTGGTGCTCGACTTGAATATGAAAAGGCACACAATCTTCAAGCGATACCTCACGACGTCTTTCGCACCTGCATCAAGACACTACTCGACGGTTTTGTCTCGCTTGAAAGAGACGAGACAAATGAAACTTATAGGCTTCTTAACCCTTCGCTTGCTGATTTCTTGGACGCCGAACTTGATGAAATACCTGAAGAGAACCTCGCTATCGCAAATTCGTTCGTTTCTCACTTGCAGCTTCAGCGTTTTGAATACGCCCCGCGCCGTCCCATCGAAGTTCAGAGAGTATTACTAAGACGGATTCTTGACGAGACTATTGATCTTCAACGAATAATACATCCGCTCATGAACTATCGTATCGCCATAAAGCTCGAATGGGTTTCGAAGGTATGTGAGCAACTCGAATTGGATGCAACATTTCTAGAAAATCTTAAAGCAGTGGACTTTGAGGATAGTTCGCGGGGCTTCCGACCCGTGCTTGATTATGTGAGCGAAAAGCGCGTCGAGATGCCAATGTCATTCGAATTCGTCCGGTCTAACTTCACTGCGTTCGCCGTCGGTCTCATCTCAGATACGACAGATGCAATCGATGCCGAGGAAATACCCCAACTTTTTGAGTCTTTTGAAAGCGATTTTGAGGTTTTCTCTAAAACTGAGGAAGGCGATCAGGCCCTGTTCGACCTGTTATCCACGGCGGCGACCGATGCTTATGAGGTTTGGATGGACAGTCGCGAACGAGACTTTATGGACATCGGGGACGCGGAGGCTCATTACGAGCAGCTTGAAGAACAGTATCAAAACCTCAAACGGGTTTTGTTTCCGAACCAGTATATTTCAATTAGTCCAGAGTTCATCCCGACGTTTGACAGCAATCACTGGGCAAAAGTCGTTGCGGAAAATAGAGAGCGCTCAATTCGACCGGAATTGGAGTCGCACTTTGCTCCAGAACTTAGCGACCTGAAAAATCCAAATCAAGAAATTGATGACCTGTTCAAGCGTTTTCATACTGACGGATTTATTACATAGCACGTAATGACGCTCGAATGTATTACCTGTCTGGCTTAGATTAGTTGATGTCTATAAGAAGGGCTCCGTCCGTTGCCCGACAGAGCCTGTTAATCTAATCGACTAAACGGACGTTAAGCCGACAGTCTTACATTACAATCTCAAGCCTCCCATGTGGTCGCTGCCGTTTTTGTCGTCCTAGACATCGGCGATCGGAAAAGATTGGGTTCCTGACTTGCGATTTCGCATACCTGACACCGTGCCCTTTATTCCTCCTGCGGCGTGGGCGGAGCCGGGGCTAGGGTTTGGAGGATTGCGGTTCCGACAATATTCTGTAGCGTAAAAAACAAGTTTTCGATATCCAATTCCGAGAGCATTATTTTGGTGCCGCTCTCGAATAGCCTATTCACTTCCGCAATCTGCATTCTCAATTCACCACCCTTAACGACATGTATTGGCAGTTTACCTATCTCCTGGTCGCCAATTGTCAGTTTCATTTGGCGAAGTTTCAAGGTGATATCTTTTTTTGATTTACTCGAATGATGTTCCAGCGCCCGTCGGACTGCAAACATCGAGTGCAATGCCTCACGGACCCAATCGGGCAAGCCGTCTAGCAACCCAACCTTGGTTGGATTGCTGAGCTTTGTGTCTTCCGCAACTTCTCGGTAGAACTCATCCAGGTGCTCTTCAACAAAAGGAAACATTTCTTCCCCGATAGGAGTTCCTTCCGGCACATTCTTGATCAACTGTCCATCAGCTCGTTTTATCGCGACGATCCGGTCTACGAAACTCACAACCGACCGAATCATCGCAAGAAACGCGTTATTGATAGCCCGTTGCTTTGCATCGGTTGGTTGAAGCTGAGCCCCGGACGCCTGAATATGCACTACGATATCCGGACTCTGCTGTTGTGATCGGGAAACAAAGGACTTGTCCTCAATCGTACGGAGAATATTTCGAAGATCGCTAATGTGTCCGCCGATTTCACTCTGAAATTGGGCGAGATATATCTGCGAGTTGATGTTGATTTGAATATCGCTCATATCGAATGCATAAAAGAAAATCGCGGGGTCAGGCACCGAAAATCGCGGGGTCAGGCACCGCGATTTTCGTTCCGTCCCGCCTAATCGGGACTCCACTTGGTAGTAAAGATATCCCCTCTTTCGCGGCTCAAGAATCGCCCCGTTCATTACCTATAACCATTGATCTGAAGTAACAGGTGTTTTGGAATACACGGCTTCTTGTAGGTACTGATGTGTCGGATCAGTATCCACTATACTGAACTTAAAGAAGACTCCCGAAAGTCGCTCAAGAAGTGGAAACCACTGGTCACCTAGGGAAATGACGAACTCGGCGAGATGATCGTCCGAGGCATCGCGAAAGAACTGGGTCCAAAATAGGACAGGCGAACTGTCTCCAATGAGCAACTGACGGCGAAGGTTGGTTAGAATGAAACACTCTACCGAACTAAATCTCCGCCCTCCCTGGAAATTCTCTCCGATAATCGCAGCAAGCTGTTTCGGCGGAGCCTCATAGAACCCGTCGTTTACAAATATGACTACGCCCTTGGCTTTATCTAACCCGAAGTGTTTCTTAAAGTCCTTTATTTGTCGGTTGGCTGTATCCAAAGGCCCCTTAAGCTTTTTGCTAAGGACTTTTAAGATTTCAATATCCAGTTCCGGGCAAGGAATTTTGCCCGTCAACCAATGCGGCGTTGCTCGGCCGGACGAAAGCCAATCATTGATTATCCGAGTCCTTTCCCTCGCAAACCCAGAATCACGAGTGAACTCTTTCGTAAGGATTTTCAGTTCAAGAAAAACATCCGGTTTAGGGAAGTAGTAATCGGGATTCTGCAAATGCGTCGGGACGTCGAAATATTTGTCGACGCGCGTTCCGCCGACTGAATCGACAAATGGATCGATGATTCTCGATTCAATATCGAAGTCAGGACTAAAGAACTCGTCCACTTCTTTTTTCGGAGCTCGTTTCATTTACTTTTCGTAAAGTTTGAAATGAAAAAGGCCTTGCTCTCTTGAGCGAAGCCTTTTGGTCAAAACTACACTCGTGAGATTACATTCCCATGCCCATGCCGCCGCCCATGCCGCCCATGGGGTCGCCGCCGGCTTTGTCGTCCTGGACGTCGCTCCCACCACCCGTTATCCGAAACGGACACCACCGCTGGCAGGAAGGAGCAAGATGGCTTCGCGTATTTCATTGACAGAGTTTATAGATGTTCGGCGATTCTGACAAATGGCGTGGGGGCGGTGATAGTTGGGGCGTTCGCCTCGCGTGATGGCTCGGAAGAGAGAACCACCCCGTCCACCGAAGCGGTGTCCACCCCTCCTTAGTAAGGAGGGGAGCTTGAGGCGACCCTGTCGAGATCTTCGGCGACGAGTTCTGCGAGTTCCTGCAGGTGAAGAACGGCAAAGTCGGCGTCATTGTGTTTGTCGACATACGCGACCGCTTCGGCATAGATCTCAGCGAGTATAGGCTCTTCGCGCGCGATGGCTTCGGGTATTTCGTTGATCGAGTTTATAGCTGCTTGTCGATCGAGTGATGGTCGGGGCGTTTGCTTTGCGTAATTGCGTTTAGAGAACGCGGACCCGTCCGAATTCGGTCAGGAGCGGGCGGAGGTGTTCGACTGCGGATCGGTGCGCGGGTCCGTTGGTGGCGAGGATGCCGTTGAAGTTTTGGAGTTTTGGTGTGTCGTATCGCATTTCGCCGCCGAATATGTCGGTCAGGCGGCCGCCGGCTTCTTCGAGGATGATCTGCGGGGCACATGTGTCCCAGAGCTTTGTTCGCGGGCTGGGGTGGATGTAGATGTCGCATTCCCTGGTCGCGATCAATCCCGTTTTGAGGCCGACCGAACCGCGTTTCACGACATTGGCAAAACCAAAATGCTCGATAATACGGCCCATCCGCGCTGTCGGATGGTTGCGGGTCATCGCGAGCGTCATTTTTGTGAGGTCGGTGTGATCCGACGTGCGAACTCGTTCCGGCTCCGCGCCGCCGATCGAAATAAACGAACCGCCACCCTTCACCGCATAACTCATCGAATCGTGAAACGGCAAAAACACGACGCCGAGGACGGCAACGCCAGCCTCCGCCAGCCCGATCTGCACAGCAAAATCACCGTCCTTCTTAACAAAACCGGCAGTTCCATCTATCGGGTCGATGACCCATACACGGCGTTTTGAGAGGCGTCTGTGAAGGTCGTCGGTTTCTTCCTCAGACAGAATCGCGTCATCCGGAAAAGCGGCCTCAAGGCCGTCCACGATGATTCGGCTCGCCTCTTTGTCGGCGATCGTGACCGGTTCATACAGGTCATCGACACCCAGCTTTTGCTCGGTCTCAAAATCGGTAGCGTAGTGTTCGAGTATCTTTTTCCCGGCGATCCGCGCCAGTGTTATTGCGGTCTCAAGCTCGTGCTGCAGCATTGACTACAGCGTATCACGCGACGGAGCACATCACGAAATATCGACCAGTTCCGTGACCTTACATCGCGGACAGATCAGTGTCCGCCGCGCCGCGTCGAACCATTTCGCGAGTGCCAGGTTGGATAATTGCGGAGTCTTGCTCTCGGATTCACCCTCGCGAAACATCCTTGAATGCTTGTGTTTAGGCCCTTTCTTAGTTGTCAGTTCGTTTTCACAACGACGACAAACCCATCCGCTGCCGTCATTGTAAAAACTGTGGAGTTCGATCATTTATTGAAACGGCGGGCCATTTTACAGCCCGCCGTTTTTTTTGTTTAGGTTATTCCGTTCGACGCACGGGCTTTGACGCCGTGGCTGTGCCGAGCAGTTTCACCGGCACGGTTACGTTCTTGCCGCCGCGATATAGCTCGACCTGGATAGTCTCACCGATCTGCTTTTTGTCTAGCAAACGGAATAGATCGTCGAGGTCGTTCATCGGCTGGCCATCGACCGAGATGATGATATCACCTAGCGCGATCCCGCCGTCCATCGACTGCGTCAGGCCCTTCAAACCGGCATTTGCCGCCGTCGTGCCGGGATCGACACGCTGAAGCACGAGGCCCTTTTCGACCGGCAGACGATAGCCGCGTGCGACGACTTCGGTCGCTGGGATAAGCGAAGCACCGAGCTTCGGCCGACGCACCTCGCCAAACTGCAAGAGCTGTGGAATAACGCGTTTTGCCGTGCTTACCGGTATCGCAAAACCAACGCCGACCGAACCGCCCGACGGCCCGAGGATCTGCGAATTGATCCCGATCATCTTGCCAAACTTATCGAGCAAAGGGCCGCCCGAATTGCCCGGATTGATCGAAGCATCGGTCTGAATAGCTGCATCGATCGGCCTTCCGGTTGGTGCACCCGGCATCGGTTTCGAACGGATCGGACGCTGCAAGCCCGAGATAACACCGGTCGTCAGCGTGCGGTCGAGTCCGAACGGATTGCCGATCGCCAGAACTTTTTGCCCAACTGTCAGTTTGTCCGAATCGCCCAGCGGCACTACCGTCACGCCTGCGGGCGGATCGATCTTGATTATCGCTAGGTCCGTGTCAGGGTCGCCGCCGACCACTTTGGCCGGGTAGACCTTGTCGCCGCCAAAGCTAACGGTTAGCTTCTGTGCTCCTTCGATCACGTGATAATTGGTTAAAATATTACCGTCCGTGTCGATCACGCTTCCCGAGCCATTGCCCGTGCCCTCAGAAACGTCGCCCCACATATCCTGTTGGTAAACAGTAGTATTGATAAACGCCACTCCTGGCGAGATCGAACGGTAAACCTCGATATTGTTCTGCTCATCCGACACTGACGACGGATCGGAAATGCCTGTCGGAGGCGCCGCTTCGGCAAGTGTCTGATCGGCCCCATTCTTAGCGAGCATTATCTTGCCGTAATTGTAAACAAGCGCCGTCGCACCAACCGCGATCAGCGCCGACGCGAACGCCAGCAGCAGCAACTGCCGACCCGACAATTGATAAACCGAATTCTTAGTCATAATTTCACACTTCCTTTATGTATGATAAATAAAATAGCAAGGATTTTGATGCTCAGAAAATCCTCCGTGTTGTGTATTGGATTACGAAAAAAATAGCCCGCGTGTTTCGACAAACACGCGGGCTCGATGTTGATATTATTTCCCTAACCTACGATCCGTGACTTAAACAACTACCGCCAGCAATTGCCCAGGCAAATCATTTAAGTCTTTTAACAAACTGTTTGACACATAGCCAAACGCCGACAGCCCTGTAAACAGGTGAATGCCCATAAGGCCGATGTAGATCGCCAACGCGACGGCCAGGCCGTATTTAGCCACCGGCCGGTTGCCGCTGCGAAACAGCACTAGTGCCGCGACCGCGCCAATAGCTATCTTCACCGCCAAAAACGGCCCGTTTCCGATATCCAGGAGACTCGCCATTAGCTGATTGCTCTCAGTCGCGACGCCGCTGCGGACCCACACGATCGTGAGCAATGCGTCAAGCAGATTTAATGAGAATAATAGGATCGTCGGTAAGGCTAAAGGCATAAGATGTTTTCTCCGTGCTAAACTTTGTTAAAACTCTCCCTTAAACGACTTAACCCCCGGTTTTGAGGCCGGGGGCTAAGCAATATTTTAGGTTTGTGAACTATCTCTGACGCTTGGAGTAAAGTGCTAATCCCGCCCGGTTTCAGAAAAAACGCCAACATTTATTTTTTCAAAACTAAGTGATAATCTGACGTTGGTTATGCCGCGTACGTTGCACCAAAAAATGGACAACGAATTTTGCTGTGGTTGATTCAAATGTGCGGCAAAGATCGCGGTGATTTTGCCGATTGTCAGCTTTGAGGAGCGAAAGATTATGAAAAACTTATTTAGCATTAAACATTTAGCACTATTTTTTGCCGTCCTGCTCGCCGTCGGCGCCGGCGACGTAATGGCTCAAAAGAGAAAACCGGTACTTAAGAGAAAGCCGGTCGTCAAAAAGGTTATCAAACCGGCAATCCCCATGTTTTCGGTCGAATCCGGCACGATCTTTCGCGCCAAGATGAATTCGACCATCTCGTCCAAGACGACTACCGCAGGCAGCACGTTCACTGCTCGCGTCATTGAACCCGTATATTCAACCTCAGGCGAAGTCGTCATTCCCGAAGGCTCGACCCTGATCGGCAAGGTCGATTCGGTCAAGCCAGCCAGAAAAGGCGGCAATGTGGGTGAGATCGATGTGAGTTTCACGTCGGTGAAACTGCCTAACGGCAAGATTCGTGCGATAAACGGATCACTCACAGATCTCGACTCGAAAACCGCCAAGAGCGATTCCGAAGGCACCGCAGCAGGCGACAAAACGAACCACCGAAAAGTTAAATTTATCGGCGGCGGCGGGATCGGCGGCGCGGTCATCGGCGGCGCGATCGGCGGCGGTAAAGGAGCTTTGATCGGCGGAATTATCGGCGGTGTCGGCGGTTTGATCGCTGAAACCCAGACAAAAGGCGAAGAAGCGACGGTCAAATCCGGCACTGAATTCGGCGTATATCTGAACCAAACCATCTCGATGCCGAGATACGCTGCGGCGACACCTGTTAATCAATAAATAGCTAAGTTTATCAGTCAAAAAGCCGGCGTTCAGCCGGCTTTTTTTGGTCTAAACATCGTGAACGAGAAACTCGGGTGTCACGATCGTCGGTGCAAAAAATCCCGCCGACTGGTTAAACATCCGAAGCCGGGCCTGTTTTCGCACATTTGCGATGTGACCGAAGTTCCAGGTGACGAAATAGTCGATCTTGTGAAACGAGGCAAGCGCGACGTGGATCGCGTCGGCGATGTACTTTCGCTGGAAAATGCCGCGTTCAATGTATGCTTCGGCGAGGATCGCGACTTCCTCGGCGAGTTCGAGCTGTTCGAGAGGTTTAACCAGATTTAGATAGCCCGAACGGTGCGGTTCAGCGATGCGTTCAAGCTCCCGCTCGACCAGGATCGAGCTGAATGCGTCGTATTCCGATAATTCGTGTTCCCACCAGCGAATCGTCAGATCGCGGCGAAACGGGTCGCCATTGTCTAGATACGCACCGGCGACAGATGTTTCGAGATATAGACTTATCTTCATTAGTTTTCGGGCCCAACGGACTTAAAGGTGACTTTTGAGTTCTTAAAATCAAAGGTCAGGCTATAGTTCTTGAGAAAGTTTCCGCCCAGAATCCCCGACTGTTCAAAACCCGACGCCTCATTTATTGTATCAAGATCGAGAGCTATCGCCTCGATACGTTCGCGTGAATGACTGCCAAATGTGACACGCGGCAACATAAAGCTCGATACGCCCTCGGTAATTCCGGCGGCCCCGATAACGCGCAGCTTTTCTTCGTTGAGAAACGGAATTATCTCCTTATTACTTGCGACACGGTCCGAAATAACCGACACGCTTGCACCGGTATCGACAATAAAATTCAATGGCGACTCGATTCCCTGGAGTTGCACTTCGCCGCTCAAAAATCCGCTGGAGGTCAGCCGCAGCGGTAGCGAGATCGTCGAGTTATCGCGAAAGTCGCGTTCGTCCGTATCCTTTTTCGTGAGCGAAAAAGTCTTTGAGCCGTAATCGATCGTCGTCAGGAATTTTGATATTAATGCAAGGCCGAGATAGCCATCGACCTTTTGCTGCTGATCATGAAACTGGCGTATGTAGACCGGAACATTTCGAACCTTAACATCTCCGATATCGACCTGCCGCAGATAACCGTAAATGATCTCAAAACGCCCGTCACCGCCAATGCCCTTGGCGAATCCGCCGCGAGTTACCGACCGGATCTTGAGCAGATTCGCAGTCTTATCCGAAATTACCGTTATTCCCGAACCGGTATCGAGCACAAACTTGAGGGGTTCGTTTCGCCCGTTTACCTTGATCGTAATGATCGGTCGGTTGCCGACAAGCTCAAATTTCACTGTCGAGCTGTCGTTTCCGGCCGAGTAGTACAGACTCTCTTTATTGCCCAGAAACCGGAGAAAATTGATCAGTCCTTTGATACGTTCCCTGCGGTCCTGATCGGTATCTTTTGAGACGCTCAAAAAACGAAAATAGGCGTCCGCTGCTTCGCGATACTGTTCAGCCCGCGCAGAAACCTGAGCCAATGCAAACAGATAATCCGGTTCACCGGCATTGTGAAAGACCGCCTCTTGCAGATCGGCGAGGCTTTGGGGAATATGATTTTCGTAGAATTCGACCAGGCCGACACCCGCCCACGCGAGATCCTCGCTGCGATTCAGCTTGATCGCATTGTAGAACACGACCCGCGCATCGATCAGCCGTCCGGCGGTCAGCAACACCGAACCAAGCACCGCAAAAGCCCGCGCATTGTTGGGCTCCGATTCAGCAACGGCATAGGCGAGATTATAGGCTTCGACCAGTTTCCGCTGTTTGGTGAGAACGAATGCAAGTTCGACCTTGGCGGCCGTATTTTGGGGGTTGGAGGCAATAAACTGCCGAAGCATTTCTTCAGATCTATCAAACAAACCGGCCCGCGTCAGTTTCCCTGCCTGCTTTATGATCTTGCGGGCGTCATCGGTGGCGGTTGTCTGGGGCTCAGACGATACGACTGCACCAATGGCGGACGATGCAAAGAGCGTTGAGAATACGAACACCGCAAATATTCCGTTTTTGATCCGATCGAAATATGTTCCGCTTTTGCTCTTTTTCATAACGCTGCCTCCTGTTTGGCGAACGCTCCGTTTGCTTATTTTAGAATGACCCCGGTTTTCATCGACCAAAGAACCAGATCAAGCTCGTCAAAGTCGATTCCCGTCAAGTCTGTAAGTTGTTGGAGCTTTTCTTCGATCATTAGATACTTCGTACGCGTATTTGGTGGCTTAGGGTCGTCAATTATTTTTAATTCGGCCAGACAATTTAATACGTGCTTGTCGAGTATCGCGTACCCCTTAAATCCAATATTGCGTAAATAGTGACTCGCTTCCTTATATCCAAGGCCTTTTATGCCTTTTTCCTTGACGAGCCAATCGCGCCGTTCGTGCCTGCATTCAAAGCCTTTCAGCTTGTTACGCAGCCGCATTCCGCAATGTTCTTGTAAAAAGGTCCGCGACGCAATGATGTAACGCGAACGTGCATTCGGATATCGATGAACACCGAGAAGCGCGTTTGTCAGCTCTGCCTGATCGGCGGTCATCAATATCGGTTTGACCGCCTCCAGAGCATTCAGTCCCATTCTCGCTGAGCAGCCGCCGGTGAAAAAGCAAAATACCATTTCCTCAAACAGATTGCGGTTGGTTCCGCTCGTTCCGATCTTAGTAAATTCGGCGAGACGACGCGTGATCTCGTCGCGACGTTCGAGGTGCACTCGTTTGATATTTTCAATTGTAAGAGGTTCTTTTTCTCGTTTCACAGTGCTTACGTTTGCATAAAATTAACTGAAGTGTCCAGAAAGTGTCCAGTTATTAACAAAATTGGACACTTAACTCTATGTGAAAACACGACTTGTGCGATTTTGTCCAGTTTTCACGTTTTTCGTGTGCAAAAACTGGACACTTTGCATGTTAGGCATTAAGTTGTCGCAGTTAATTGCTTTGAACAAACAACTTGACCTTCCAAGTCTCTTTTGCACTGTCTGCACCTACTCAGGGGCCAGTCAGAATCGGATATTTTCAAATATCTAATGAATCGCTCAAAGAGACGATCTAGTTTAACAAATATTGCAGGCACAGTCAATCATTTTATCAATGCAACGACATTACCCTTGAATTCATACAATAAGTGTAACTTTTGAAATTGGCGGGAAAGGCGTAAGTTGAATCTACCCATTCTTCACGATCCAAAAGACCCCGCTGTTCTGCGATTGACAAACGCTTGGAGCAGGAATATTGTTTCCTTGCAGAAATTCGCATAACACTTTTTGTACGACAAGGCGGTTATTTGAGAGAGTTCGAATCGTGTTTAAGGTCTTGAATTGAAAAGCAAGGAGAGATGTGAAATATGGTCAGAATCATTTTGGGCGTTATCGT
>Ga0209023_10002726_pt1 | contig 21701 bp, 24 predicted proteins | sample LakOneMetagenome_FD_187468 | JGI IMG/M metagenome (GOLD analysis project Ga0209023, IMG submission 187468) | Freshwater and sediment microbial communities from Lake Erie, Canada (SPAdes) (version 2) | ecosystem: Environmental > Aquatic > Freshwater > Lentic | place: Lake Erie, Canada...
AATTAAGACGGCCCGACGCGCGCCATCCCGTCCAGAGTATGGCCGGCCCCGTGAAAGCCGTGTTAACGCTAGCATAACAGTTCAAGGGTTGCCAACTTTGGTCACCATCGGCCCCCGCACGCGCTCGATCACGATACGGGCATGCTGCGAGACCCGGCCGGCGGCGAACCGGGGCACACATCCCTCGCCAAGCCAATACAAGCCATGCATCCGGTAGCCCCCACGCCTGATGGATTGCACCGATACGCGAACCCGCATGCACGGCGAGTGATGCATTCCGTCCTGCGACACCCGCGGGCGACGCAGCCGCCATACGCGTCGGTATGCTTGTGCGATGAACGACACTCCGGCCTCGCCCTACCCCCACCTGCTCGGCCCCCTCGATCTGGGCTTCACCGTCCTGCGCAACCGGGTGCTCATGGGTTCAATGCATACCGGGCTGGAGGACCATCGCCGGGATTTCCCGAAGCTTGCGGCGTATTTCGCCGAACGCGCGGCCGGCGGGGTGGGGTTGATCGTCACGGGCGGATTCGCGCCCAACCTCGAGGGTTGGCTGAAGCCTTTCGCCGGGAAGCTGAGCTGGCCCTGGGAAGCGCGCAAGCACCGGCAGGTGACGAGTGCGGTGCACGGGCACGGTGCGAAGATCTGCCTGCAATTGCTGCATGCCGGGCGTTACGCCTACCACCCGTTGTCGGTGGCGCCGTCGAGATTGAAGGCGCCCATCAATCCGTTCACGCCGCGCGCGCTCTCCGCCCGCGGCATCGAACGCCAGATCGACGCGTTTGCCACGGCCGCGCGGCTCGCTCGGGATGGCGGCTACGACGGTATCGAGGTGATGGGTTCCGAGGGCTACCTGCTGAACGAGTTCACCGCGTCGCGCACCAACAAGCGCCGCGACCGATGGGGCGGGAACGCGGAAAACCGCATGCGATTCGCGGTCGAGATCGTGCGTCGGGTACGGGAGGCTTGCGGCCCGGACTTCATCGTGGTCTACCGACTGTCGATGCTCGACCTGGTGGGAGACGGCAACGATTGGAACGCGATCGTCATGCAGGCGCGTGCGGTCGAAACCGCGGGCGCCACGATCATCAATACCGGCATCGGCTGGCATGAGGCGCGCATCCCGACCATCGCGACCTCGGTCCCGCGCGCCGCGTTCGCCGGGGTCACCGCGAAATTGCGCCCGCACGTGCAACTGCCACTGGTGGCCACCAACCGCATCAACATGCCGGACGTGGCCGAAGCCGTGCTGTCGCGCGGAGGGGCCGATCTCGTATCGATGGCCAGGCCCCTGCTTGCGGATCCGAGGTGGGTCGAGAAGGCACGCAACGGACGCGCGCAGGCGATCAACACGTGCATCGCCTGCAACCAGGCCTGCCTGGACCACGTTTTCGAAAACAGGCGCGCGAGCTGCCTGGTGAATCCGCTCGCCTGCCACGAAACCGAACTCGTCATCGCGAAAACCACGACGCCGCGGCGCATCGCGGTCGTCGGTGCCGGTCCTGCGGGGCTGGCCTGCGCGACCACGGCCGCCGAGCGCGGGCACCACGTGTGCCTGTTCGATGCCGCGGACGAGATCGGCGGGCAGTTCAACCTCGCGAAGCGCATTCCCGGCAAGGAGGAGTTCCACGAAACCTTGCGCTATTTTCGCCAACGCATCGGCGACACCGGCGTTGAACTGCGGCTGGGGCAGCGCGTCGACGCAGGGTGCCTGCACGACTTCGGCGTGGTCGTGGTCGCCACCGGCGTGACCCCGAGACGCGTTGCGTTCCCCGGTTCCGATCATCCGCGCGTGGTCGGCTACCTCGACGTGCTGCGGGGTCGCGTGGCGCCGGGCGCCAGGGTCGCCATCGTCGGCGCCGGCGGCATCGGTTTCGACGTGGCCGAATTTCTGGTGCAGGAAGAACCGTCTCCCAGCCTAGACCCGACCCGCTGGATGGCCGAATGGGGCATCGATCCAAGCTTCGAATCGGCCGGAGGTCTCGCGAAACCGCATCCGGAACCGGCATCGCGGCAGGTATGGCTGTTGCAGCGCAGTCCGGGCAAACCCGGCGCGCGACTCGGCAAGACCACTGGCTGGATCCATCGCGCGACCCTCAAGGCCAAGGGCGTGAAGATGCTCGGCGGCGTCGAGTACCTCGGCATGGACGAGGCCGGCTTCCGGATCCGCGCGGACGGCGGCGACCAGCTCCTGCCGGTCGACCAGGTCGTGGTCTGCGCCGGCCAGGAACCGCGGCGGGACCTGTTCGATCGGCTGAGGGAGGCCGATCCCGCGCGCGAGCTGCACCTGATCGGCGGTGCCGAGGTCGCTGCCGAACTCGATGCCAAGCGCGCCATCGACCAGGGAACGCGCCTTGGCGCCCGCCTGTAAGTCGTTGTTGCGACGCAACAAAACGTCGATTTAGAAGTAAAAACTCCAAATAAATCAGGGATTTCCGAACCCGCATTCAGCAAGGGTTCCGATTTCCGCCGCTACCTTGCGCGCACTTTGCAGCGGCCCGGTGCCGCGCACCCATGGCCGGTTCGCACGGAACCGGACCTTCAGGGCAAAGGCGCCATAGAGACGCTGCCCTCCCCAGTACGCCATGACGCATGCGGAGCCCGCCCAGGGCGGACCCGCTGCGCCGCAACGGAGCAAGGAGTTCGAAATGAAACTGGCCTGGATCCTGTGGTTGGCTTCGATCCTCCCCCCTCAGGCAGCCGATTCGCTGTGCCTGAGCACGACCCTCTACCTCGAAGCCCGCAACCAGCCGGTCCGTGGCCAGCAGGCCGTCGCGGAAGTCGCGCTGCGCCGCCAGGACAGCGGCCGCTGGGGCGACTCGATGTGCGATGTCGTCACCGCGCACAAGCAATTCGCCCCCACCCTCGTCCCGCCCGGGACGCGCCTGGGCAACAACGAAGCCTGGTCGCAGGCCGTGACCATCGCGCTCGAGGCCGAACGCAACTGGGAACTGCCCAGGGGCGAGCGCAAGGAAATCGTGCCGGGCGCCAGCCATTTCGCCGCGCTGGGCATCGCCAACCCCAGCTGGCGCAATGCCTACCAGGTCGCAACGATCGGCGGCCACACCTTCTTCAAGGTCGATCGCCTCTGATTCCCGGCCGGGAACGGATCGTTCCAATCCCGTGAGCCCGGCATCATCGCGCGGCTGCCATGCTGGCGACCTTTCCCACGAGGCCCACGCATGAAGCTCTATACCTCCCCCGGTGCCTGCTCGCTCGCCGACCACATCGCGCTCGAGTGGACCGGTGCCCCGTACGAAGCGCAGATCGTGTCGCGCGATGAACGCAAGCAGCCCTGGTACACGCAGCTCAATCCGGCGGGCGCGGTCCCGGTGCTCACGGAAGGCGACTGGGTGCTGACCCAGAACGCCGCGATCCTCAACTACATCGCCGACAAGTTCCCGCAGGCGAACCTCGGCGGCGACGGCACGCCCGAAGGCCGCGCCGAGGTGAACCGCTGGCTCGGCCTGCTCAATGCCGACATGCATCCGGCATTCCATCCTTTGTTCGGGAGCGCCGCCGCGCTCGGCGCCGATGCGGAGGCAAAGGCGAAGGAAGGCGCGAAGCAGAAGCTTCGCGGCTATTTCGAACGCGTGGATGCGCAGCTCGCGGGCAGGGACTGGCTCGCCGGCAGCCGCTCGATCGCCGACCCCTACCTGTTCGTCGTCACCCAGTGGGCCAAGAAGCTGGGCATCGACCTCGCGGGGCTTTCGAACCTCGATGCGTTCGACAAGCGCATGGCGGACGATGCCGGCGTGCAGGCGGCGATGAAGGCCGAAGGGCTGATCTGAAGCCCCTTCGTTCGCCATGAAGCGAGAAAGGCCGCGCGGTGCGCGGCCTTTTTGCCCGGGTCACGATCAATCCTGGGTCCAGTGGCGCTGCATCTGCAGGAACGCGAACGAAGCAGACCACGCCACCATCACCAGCCCCGTCAGCGCCTCGACGCCGGCGAGGATCCGGATCGCGCCGACCGGCACCCAGGCGTCGAAGCCGAGCGACGTGAACGCGAGCGCGGACAGGAACAAGGCGCCGTGCCACCGCACGTGCGCGGCGCCCGAGATGGAGCCCGCGTCGGGGAAGTGCAGCAACGTCCACCACGCCACCCCGAAGATCCAGATTTCGACCATGTGCAGGGCGAGCACGCCGAGGATCGCGAACAGCATCTGCTTGCGGCCCGCCCGGTTCGCGCCGGCGCTGAACCGCCGCCCCATGCGGTACAGGCCTTCGTAGTGCAGCAGCACGCAGAGCATCGCCGCGGCCAGCGTGCCGAGGATCACCACGACATAGCCAGGCAGGTCGCCCACGCCCGTCAGCGCTTGTCGATCGGCGTGTATGCGCGGTCTTCGGGGCCGACGTAGTTGGCGCTGGGACGGATGATCTTGCCGTCCTCGCGCTGCTCGATCACGTGCGCGCTCCAGCCGCTGGTGCGCGAGATCACGAACAGCGGCGTGAACATCGGGGTCGGGATCCCCATCATGTGGTAGGCGGACGCCGAGTACCAATCGAGGTTCGGGAACATCTTCTTCGTGTCCATCATCAGGTTCTCGATGCGCTCGGAAACGTCGAACAACGTGGTGTTGCCGCCTTCCGCGCACAGCTTCCGCGAGATTTCCTTGATGATCGGGTTGCGCGGGTCGCCGATGGTGTACACCGGGTGCCCGAAGCCGATGATGATTTCCTTCTTCTCCATTCGCGCGCGGATGTCGGCTTCCGCGGCGTCGGCGCCGTCGTAGCGGCTGATGATGTCCATCGCGACTTCGTTCGCGCCGCCGTGTTTCGGGCCGCGCAACGCGGCGATCGCGCCGGTGATGCACGAATGCATGTCCGAACCCGTGCCGGCGATCACTCGCGCGGTGAAGGTCGATGCGTTGAATTCGTGCTCTGCGTACAGGATCAGCGACTTGTCGAGCGAATCGGCGTGCAGCTTCGAAGGAGGCTCGCCGTGCAGCAGGTGCAGGAAGTGCGCGGCGACCGAATCGTCGTCGGTTTCGCAATCGATGCGGCGGCCATTGCGGGTGAAATGCCACCAGTACAGCAGCATCGAGCCGAAGCTGGCGATCAGGCGGTCGGCGATGTCGCGCGCCTCGTTCTCCGGATGGGTTTCGCGCTCGGGCAACACCGTGCCGAGCACCGAACAGCCGGTGCGCATCACGTCCATCGGATGCGCGTTCGCCGGCACCAGTTCCAGCGCCTCGGACACGATCGCCGGGAGGCCACGCAGGCGCCTGAGCTTCGCCTTGTACGACGCCAGCTGCGACGCGTTCGGCAGCGCACCATGCACGAGCAGGTGCGCGACTTCCTCGAAGGTCGACTTCGTCGCCAGGTCATGGATGTCGTAGCCGCGGTAATGCAGGTCGTTGCCGCTGCGGCCCACGGTGCACAGCGCGGTGTTGCCGGCGGCGGTGCCGCTGAGGGCGACGGATTTCTTGGCCTTCGGGAGGACGGATTCGTTGCTGGACATGCGGCTTCCTCGGGATCAGCGCGGCCGGCAATCGGGCGCCGGCGGGTTGTGGGACGTCTGGGTAACGGAAAACGTGGCGACTTCGCAGGCCTTGAGCAGCGAACAGAAGCAGGCCTGGTAGACGAGCCGGTGCGCGCCGGCGCCGAACGCGGCGTAGTCGTCGGCGCGATCGAAGCGCAGCAGCCCGGCGGATTCGCCCGCCGACAGCACGGCGGTGTCGATGCCGGTGGAGGAATAGGACCATCCCCGCGGCTCGAGGGCCGCGAGCGCTTCGTCCCAGTTCGCCTTTGCCTTGCCGTCCACCAGGATCCGCGTCCAGCCGACCAGCGCCGGACCCGTCCCCTTGTTGGTGACCGCAAGGCCACGCACGGCATCGCCGTACTGGAACGTCAGCGTCGGCCAGATCTGCGCTTCGATCTGGGTGCGCTGGAGTCGCGCCGTGTACCAGCTCACGCCCAGCGCGCAGGCGCCCACCAGAACCGCAACCGCGCTGGAAAGCATGTCCCAGCGCACGCGGCGCGCGGCGGCGACCGGGATCTTCCCGGGATGCGGCGACGGCTCGCTCATCGGGTCAATCCTTCCTTCCATCCGCGAACAATGCGTCGAGCTTGTCCTCGTAGGCGTGGTAGCCCAGGAAATCGTAGAGCTCGGCCCGCGTCTGCAGGGTATCGACGACGTGCTTCTGCGTGCCTTCGCGGCGCACGGCCTCGTAGAAGTTCAGCGCCGCCTTGTTCATCGCGCGATAGGCGCCGCAGCAGTACAGCGCGATGTCGACGTTGGCCTCGCGCAATTCGTCGGTGGTGAAGAACGGCGTGCTGCCGAACTCCGTGAGGTTGGCGAGGATCGGCACCTTCACCGCCGCCTTGAACCTGCGGTAGTCGTCCAGCGTCTTCATCGCCTCGGGGAAGATCATGTCGGCGCCGGCCTCGACGTAGGCCACCGCGCGCTCGATCGCGCTGCCGATGCCTTCCGCCGCGGCGGCATCGGTGCGGGCCATGATCACGAAGTCGCGATCCGTGCGGGCGTCCACCGCGGCCTTCACCCGGTCGACCATCTCCTCCTTCGTCACTACTTCCTTGCCGGGGCGATGGCCGCAACGCTTCTGTCCGACCTGGTCCTCCATATGCACCGCGGCCACGCCGATGCGCTCGAAACTGCGGATCGCGCGGCCGATGTTGAACGCCCCGCCCCAGCCGGTATCGATGTCGACCAGCAGCGGCATCTGGGTCGCATCCACGATCCGCCGCGCGTCGGTGAGCACGTCCTCCATCGTGGAGATGCCGAGGTCGGGCATGCCCAGCGAATTGGCCGCCACGCCGCCGCCCGACAGGTAGAGGGCGCGGTAGCCGGTGCGCTTGGCCATCAGGCCGGCGTACGCGGTGATCGCGCCCATCACCTGCAGCGGCGATTCTTCGGCGAGGGCGGCGCGGAAGCGGGCGCCCGCGGACATCTGGCTCATGGCGACTCCTTGCAAGTTCGCCATTTTAGCGCGCCGGCCCGGGCGGCCGGGACGCTACAGGCCGGACCTGATCCGCTCCCGCAACAGGACCAGCGACTCGGCATCGAGGTCGCCGAGCACGCCGCGGCGCGATTCGGGGATGTGGGCCGCGGGATCCCCTTCGCCGAACACGTAATGGTCGAACAGCACGCGCCAGTTTCCGCGTTCGCGCGCGGGCAACGCGGCGAATGCCAGCCGCGCGTGCAGCAGCGCGCCCAGCGCGGGCACCGGCGCCCTACCCTGCAACTGCTCGGGCGCCCACCAGTAGTTGACCAGCGCGTTCAACGATTCCAGCGATTCCACCTGGTGCCACCAGAGCGGCGGCAGGTAGAGCGCATCGCCGGGTCCGAGTTCGGCGACGCGTGCATGCGCCAGTGCTTCGCGCAGGCGCGGATGGCGTTCAAAGTCGGGCTGGTCCGGCCGCGCCATCGTGATCGCCGCCCCGGTGGGCGCGAAATCCAGCGGGCCGATGTAGAGGTTCGCCACCTGCTCGATCGGGAACAGCGTGAACCGGCGCTTCCCGCAGGCCACGATCGCGAGATTGTGCGAAGCATCGAAATGCGCGGGGGTGGTCACCCGGTTGCCCATCCACAGCCGGGGTTGCACCGATGCGGGCAGCCAGGGCGCGGGATGGCTGGAGCAGAATCCCGGCAGGCACTCGGGCACCGATGCGCTCTGCAGCGCGAGCCCCGGCACCGGCCCTGAGCTGCGGCTGTAGTCGGCAAGGCGCTCCAGGGCTTCGGTCACGCTGACCTTGAAGCGTTGGTAATTGAAGCCGTCCACGGCGGCGTTGTACGAAACCACCCCGCCTGCTTCCGGGGCCATGCGCAGCACGTCTACCGCCGCGCCGTTGTCCAGCGCGGCGAGCGCATGCGCGAAATCGCTCGCCGAGCGCCGCGCCGCCCGCACCAGCGGCCATTCGCCGCACAGGCCGCGGATCACCAGCGGCTCGGCCGCGGCGATCGCCTCGTCCAGCGCGAAATGGTCCGGATCGACGGGGCGGCCGTTCGCAAATTCGAGGATGGGCCGGCTCATGCGGGCAATACGCTCGGGGGATGCCGCAGTGTGCGATCCCCGGCGCGCCTTGTCGAAGCCCCGGCGCGAAAACGCCGGGCACTGCCCGGCGCTTCGTGCTGCGTCGCTCGCGCGAGGATCAGAGCAGGTGGGCGACGCCCGCGCGCTCTTCCTCCAGTTCCGCCAGCGTCCTGTCCATCGCCGCGCGGCTGAAGTCGTCGACCGGAAGGCCTTCGATCCGCGTGTATTCGCCATCGGTGCAGGTCACCGGCACGCCATACATCACGGTTTCCGGGATGCCGTAGCTGCCATCGGACGGAACCCCCATCGTCACCCACTTGCCGGAAGTGCCCAAGGCCCAGTCGCGCATGTGGTCGATGGCGGCGTTCGCGGCCGAGGCGGCCGAGGACAGTCCGCGCGCTTCGATGATCGCCGCGCCGCGCTTGCCGACGGTCGGGATGAATACGTTCGCATTCCAGTCGGCGTCGTCGATCCTGTCCTTCAGCGACTGGCCGTCGACGGTGGCGAACCGGTAATCCGGGTACATCGTCGGCGAGTGATTGCCCCACACGACCAGCTTCTCGATGTCGGCCACCGCCACGCCGGCCTTGTTCGCGAGCTGCGACAGCGCGCGGTTGTGGTCCAGGCGCAGCATCGCGGTGAAGTTCTTCGCCGGCAGCGACGGCGCCGACTTCATCGCAATGTAGGCATTGGTGTTGGCCGGGTTGCCCACGACCAGCACCTTGACGTTGCGCGAAGCCACCGCGTCCAGCGCCTTGCCCTGTTCGGTGAAGATCTTGGCGTTTTCCAGCAGCAGGTCCTTGCGCTCCATCCCCGGGCCGCGCGGGCGGGCGCCGACGAGCAGGGCGTAATCCGCATCCTTGAACGCCACCCTGGGGTCGTCGGTGCCGACCATCCCCGCCAGCAGCGGGAACGCGCAGTCCTCGAGTTCCATCATCACGCCCCTGAGCGCGGCCTGCGCCTTGTCCAGCGGCAGTTCCAGCATCTGCAGGATCACCGGCTGGTCCTTGCCCAGCATTTCGCCCGAGGCGATGCGGAACAGCAGCGCGTAACCGATCTGGCCGGCGGCGCCGGTGACTGCGACACGGACGGGGGCTTTCATCTCAACGACTCCTGGAAAATGACGACGCGACGCATGCGCCGCATCCAACGAAGGTCAACCTCAGGCGAGTTCGGCGAAGAATTCGCGGAACCGCTCCAGGCCCGGCGCCAACTGCAGCGTCGGGCAGGTGTAGCTGATGCGCAGCGCGCGCGGCTCGCCGAACGCCGAGCCGGGCACGCAGGCCACGCCCTTGCTCTCGAGCAACGCATTGCACAGGTCGACATCGTTGGCGATGGGCTTGCCGCCGTGCGACTTGCCGAAATACGCGCTGATGTCGGGGAACACGTAGAACGCGCCCTGCGGCTTCGGGCAGACGATGCCGGGAATCGCGTCCATCACCGCCATCACCTGGTCGCGCTTGGCCTCGAACTCCGCGCACTTGTGCTTCGGCACGTCCTGGGGTCCCGCGAGCGCGGCGATCGCCGCGGCCGTGACCATTTCGGGGATGTTGGTGATGTGGTTCGAGTTCATCGTGGTGACCGCGGCCGCCACCGATTCCGGCCCAGCCATGAAGCCGACGCGCCAGCCGGGCATGCCGTAGGTCTTGCTCAGCGAATCGATGAAGATCACGCGGTCGCGAAGTTCCGGGCGGCTGTGAACGAAGTTGTGGTAGCCGATGCCGTCGAACACCATGCGGTTGTAGATGTCGTCGGTGATGACCCAAGTGTCCGGGTATTTCGCCACGACCTCCGCCAGCGCGTCGATTTCGGCCTTGGTGTAGACCATGCCGGTGGGGTTGTTCGGGTTGTTGAACAGGAACACCTTCGGCTTCTTCGCCAGGGTCGCGTCCAGCTGGGCCGGGGTGAGCTTGTAGTGCTGTTCCGGCGGGCACGGCATCAGCTCGATCCTGGCGCCGACGATGTCGGCGATGTCGAGGTAGCTGGTCCAGTACGGCACCGCGAACGCGATCGTGTCGCCCTCGTCGAGCAGCGCTTCGGCCAGGTTGTAGATCACGTGCTTGGCTCCGATGCCGGTCGCGCAATTCACGCGGCCGTAGCCGGTCAGGCCGATCTGCGCCATGTGTTCGATGAACGCATCGAGCAGCAGGTCGCTGCCGCGATTGCTGCCGTACTGGCCGCTGTCGTGCTCCAGCGACTCGCGCACCGCGGCATAGACGTGCTGCCCGGGCAGGAAATTGGGAACGCCGATCGAGAAACTGATGATGTCGCGGCCTTCGGCCTTCAGGCGCTTGGCCTTCTCGGCGACGGCCATGATGGCGCTGGGCTTGGCGCGACCGATTCGCGCGGCGAACTGAGGCATCGCAGGACCTCGGACGTGGCCGCATGGCGCGGCCGGGGTGGGAAAGCCCCACGATTTTAGCACCCGGCCCATTCGCGGGCCGGGTGCCGCCGGAACGAAAAGCTCAGGCCAGGATCACGCGGACAAGAGCCGGTTCCACTCCGAAACGCGGTCCGCCCTGGCGGCCAGCACCGCATCGGCGTCGCCCTCGATCTTCACCGACTTGATCTTGTCGCCCTGGCGCACCGCATCCACCACGTCCAGGCCTTCGACGACCTTGCCGAAGACGGTGTGCTTGCCGTCCAGCCACGGGGTTGCCACGTGGGTGATGAAGAACTGGCTGCCGTTGGTGTTGGGGCCCGCGTTCGCCATCGACAGCACGCCACGCTCGTGGCGCACGCCGTTGCCGGTCTCATCCTCGAAGCGGTAGCCGGGGCCGCCGCGGCCGGAGCCCTCGGGGCAGCCGCCCTGGACCATGAAATCGGCGATGACGCGGTGGAAGTTCAGGCCATCGTAGAACCCGCGCCTGGCCAGGTTCACGAAATTGGCGACCGTCAGCGGCGCCTTGTCGGGGTAGAGCTCGAGCCTGATCGGGCCGCGGTCGGTGTCGAAAAGGGCGTAAAGGGCCATTGGAAGCCTCGAATCGGAGAAGGAGGGGCCGCATGCGGGCCGCAGCGGCGCGGCAGGCTATAATACGCGCTCCCGATTTTCCCACTTCGCGCCCTGCCGCCTCGTAGGCGGTATCCGGGTGCGGCTTGCCGATCCCCATATCCCATGTCTATCGAACGCCTCCGCAACATCGCCATCGTCGCCCACGTCGACCACGGCAAGACCACCCTCGTCGACTGCCTGCTGAAGCAATCGGGCACCCTGAACGAACGCACGGTGCTGGCCGAGCGCGCGATGGACAGCAACGACCAGGAAAAGGAACGCGGGATCACCATCCTGTCCAAGAACACCGCCATCACCTGGCGGGGCAACCGCATCAACATCGTCGACACCCCCGGCCACGCCGACTTCGGCGGCGAAGTGGAGCGCGTGCTGTCGATGGTGGATTCGGTGCTGATCCTGGTCGATGCGATGGACGGCCCGATGCCGCAGACGCGCTTCGTGACCCAGAAGGCGTTCGCCATGGGCTTCAAGCCGATCGTCGTGGTCAACAAGATCGACCGCCCCGGCGCGCGTCCGGACTGGGTCATCGACCAGGTGTTCGACCTGTTCGACAAGCTCGGCGCGACCAACGAGCAGCTCGACTTCCCGATCGTCTACGCCTCGGCCCTGCACGGCTACGCCAGCCTCGACGACGCCGCGCGCGAAGGCGACATGACCCCGCTCTACGAAGCGATCATGCAGTACGTGCCCGCGCCGCCGGTGGCGGCCGACGGCCCGTTCCAGATGCGCATCAGCCAGCTGGACTACAACAACTTCGTCGGCGTCATCGGCATCGGCCGCATCCAGCGCGGCACGCTGAAGAAGAACATGCCGGTGGCCGTGATCGACCGCGAAGGCAGGAAGCGCCAGGGCAAGGTGCTGCAGGTGCTGGGCTTCCTGGGCCTCGAACGCATCGAGCAGGACAGCGCGGAGGCCGGCGACATTGTCGCCATTTCCGGCATCGCCGACCTGTCGATCTCCGACACGATCTGCGCGATCGACGTCCCGGAAGCGCTGCCGGCCCTGACCGTCGACGAGCCGACCATCAGCATGACCTTCCAGGTGAACAATTCGCCGTTCGCCGGCAACAAGGACCTGTCCGGCGGCAAATTCCTCACCAGCCGCCAGATCAAGGATCGCCTCGAACGCGAAACCGTGCACAACGTCGCGCTGAAGGTCGAGCAACTGGAAGACGCCGACAAGTTCCTGGTGTCCGGCCGCGGCGAGCTGCACCTGTCGGTGCTGATCGAGACCATGCGTCGCGAAGGCTACGAACTGGCCGTCTCGCGCCCGGAAGTGATCATCAAGGAAATCGACGGCCAGCTGATGGAGCCGATCGAACAGTTGGTGGTCGACATCGAGGAAGTGCACCAGGGCGGCGTGATGGAGAAGCTCGGCACCCGCAAGGGCCAGCTGAAGAACATGGAATCGGACGGCAAGGGCCGCGTGCGCCTCGATTACATGATCCCGGCGCGAGGCCTGATCGGCTTCCAGAACGAGTTCCGCACCCTGACCCAGGGCTCGGGCCTGCTGTTCCACGTGTTCGACCACTACGGCCCGAAGGAAACCGGCCCGATCGCCAAGCGCCTCAACGGCGTGATGATCGCCAACGCCGCGGGCGCCACCCCGGCCTATTCGCTCGGCCCGCTGCAGGAGCGCGGCAAGCTGTTCGCCGCCGAAGGCGACCAGGTGTACGAAGGCCAGCTGGTCGGCATCCACAGCAAGGACAACGACCTCACCGTCAACGCGATCAAGACCAAGCCGCTGACCAACATGCGCGCTTCGGGCAAGGACGACGCGATCCAGCTGACGCCGGCGATCAAGTACACGCTGGAGCAGGCGCTGGACTTCATCGACGACGACGAACTGGTCGAGATCACGCCCAAGGAAATCCGCCTGCGCAAGAAGTTCCTGACCGAAAGCGACCGCAAGCGGGCCAGTCGCGCGGCCTGAGGTCGACGCGATGCCCGGCAACGAGTAGCCTCGCCGGATGCGCGAACAGCCCACGCCGCCGCCGGACGACACGCACGGGCACTACAACCCGGATCCGCATGCGCATCCGGGGCTGCATGTCATCGCGATCTTCGAGGCGAGCAAGGGCGTGCTCGCATGGCTCGCCGCGAGCGGGCTCGCGCTGATCGGCCCGGCGCCGCTGCAGCGCTGGGTGCACCTCCTGATCGCGCATTTCCAGCTCGACCCCGACCATGGCGCGATGGCGTGGCTGGCGAACGCCATCGGTCCCGGCACCGTGCACCTCGCCGCCGCGATCGCCGCGGCCTATGGGGCGCTGCACATCGTCGAGGGCTGGGGCCTGTGGCGCGCGAAGGCCTGGGCTTCGTGGCTCGGCTGCGTCACCGCCGCCCTCTACCTGCCGTTCGACGTGTATGCATTCGTCCGCCACGGACACTGGATGGAGGCGGTGGTGGTGGCGGTGAACCTGCTGGTCGTATGGGTGCTCGCGCGCGACCTGCTCAAGCGCAAGCGGTGACGCTCAGGCGCGGGCGACGATCCCGCGCTTGCGCACCACCAGCATCGCCAGCTCCAGCGCCTGCTCGTAGTTGAGCCGCGGATCGACCGTGGATCGATAGGCGCGCTCGAGGTCGGAATCGGTGAGGTCGCGCGCTCCACCGGTGCATTCGGTCACGTCTTCGCCGGTCAGCTCCAGGTGTACCCCGCCCAGGCGCGTGCCCGCGGCCGCATGCAGGTCGAACGCGGTTTCCAGTTCCGCGCGGATGTTGCCGAAGCGGCGCGTCTTGTAGCCGTTCGCGCTGGTTTCGGTATTGCCGTGCATCGGATCGCAAACCCACAGCACCTTGCGCCCGTCGCGCTTCACCGCCTCGAGCAGCGCGGGAAGTTTCGCCGCGACGTTCGCCGCGCCCATGCGATGGATCAGGGTCAGGCGGCCGGCTTCGTCGTCGGGATTGAGCGCGTCGAGCAGGCGCAGCAACTGATCCGGCGTGGTCGAGGGCCCGACCTTCAACCCGACCGGGTTGCGGATGCCGCGGAAGTACTCGACGTGCGCGCCATCGAGGGCCGCGGTGCGCATGCCGATCCACGGGAAATGCGTGGCGAGGTTGAACCAGCCCCACTGCCGCGGCACCTGCCTCGTCTGCGCCTCCTCGTACGGCAGCAGCAGCGCTTCGTGCGAGGTGTAGAAATCCACGCGGTTGAGGTTGTGCACCTCGTTGCCGGAAATGGTCTCCATGAAGCGCACCGCGTCGCCGATGCCGGCCACGATGCGGTGGTATTCGTCGGCGAGCGGCGAATGCTGGACCCAACCGAGGTCCCAGTATTCCGGATGGTGCAGGTCGGCGAATCCGCCGTCGATCAGCGCGCGGACGAAGTTCATCGTCATCGCCGAGCGCGCGTGCGCCTTCACCATCAGCCGCGGATCCGGCGTGCGCGCCTGCGCGTCGAATTCCGGCGCGTTGACGATGTCGCCGCGATAGCACGGCAAGGTCGTGCCGTCGCGGGTTTCGACGTCGGCCGAGCGCGGCTTCGCGTACTGGCCGGCGAATCGACCGACGCGCACCACCGGCAGTCGCAACCCGTGCACCAGGACCAGGCTCATCTGCAGCAGCACCTTCAGCCGGTTGCTGACGACGTCCGGGGTGCATTCGGCGAAACGCTCGGCGCAATCGCCGCCCTGCAGCAGGAATCGCCGGCCTTCCTGCGCCTCCGCGACCTGGCGCTTGAGCGACAGGATCTCCCATGACGTGACCAGCGGCGGCAGCGCGCGCAACTCTCCCTGCACCCCTGCCAACGCCGCGGCATCGGGATATTGCGGCTGCTGCAACGCGGGCCGCGCGCGCCAGCTGTCCGGCGCCCAGTCGCGGGGCAGGTTCACCGGATGCAGGTTGTGCTCGGGTTGGCTCATCGTCGAACTCATGTTGCGGTGCAACGCATCATCGCGCCGTGACCAAGGCGCCGCAACAGGCGCCGACCGGATATCAGCGGCGGCGGAAGCCGGCGAACAACGCCCATGCGGCGAGCGCGAGGAACCACAGCAGGCACCACATCGGCATGCTCAGTCCGAGGAACCGCCAGTCGATGCTGCTGCAATCGCCATTGGCCATGAGTACCTTGCGCGCCACGCCAAGCCAGGAATTGCGTTCCAGCATGAAGTTCAGGCCCGGGCCGCAGCTGGGCATTTCGGGGGGGAACAACTGCACCCAGGAATGCCTGCCGGCGTAACCGACGCCCGCCGCGCCGGCGACCGCTGCAAGCAGCGACCACGCCTTGCGTGCGGCTGCCCCGCGCGGCGCGACGAGTCCTCCGGCGAGGAACACGAAGCCGAGCGCGGCGAAGCAGAGCCGCTGGAAGATGCAGAACGGGCACGGCTCGATGCCGAGCCGGAATTGCACGTAGAAGGCATAGCCGAGCAATGCGGCGCAACAGGCGGCACCGAGGAGGAACTGCTTGCGGAAGCTCCAGCGGAATGGATTCACGGGCCGGCCCAGCGATGGAATTGCGTGGATTATGGCGCGCGCGGCGCGCAACGAAAAACCCCGGCGCGGGGCCGGGGTTTTGCGAATCCGCGACTGGGCTCGCCTCAGTCGGCGTCGACGGCCGAAACGTCGGGGCGGTCGACCAGCTCGACGTAAGCCATCGGCGCATTGTCGCCGGCGCGGAAGCCGCACTTGAGGATGCGCAGGTAACCGCCGGGGCGGTTGGCATAGCGCGGGCCGAGTTCGACGAAGAGCTTGCCGACGGCCTGCTTGTCGCGCAGGCGCGAGAACGCGAGGCGGCGATTGGCGACGCCGTCGACCTTGCCGAGGGTGATCAGTGGCTCGGCGACGCGGCGCAGTTCCTTGGCCTTCGGAAGCGTGGTGCGGATGAGTTCGTGGTTGATCAGCGAGGCGGCCATGTTCGAGAACATCGCATCGCGATGCGAACTGGTGCGGCTGAACTTGCGTCCGGATTTCTGGTGGCGCATGGCATTGGTTCCTGTGAATGCTGTGGCTGTTGGACTTCGCTGTCGCCGTCTTGGCGCTGGAGCTTCGGGCTACGCTGGCCCTGGCCGGGATTCCGTTTCCGGCGTGCCGCGAACTGGGTTCGTCGGCTGTGTTGCCCATGTCGACTCGCTATAACTTGCGAAGCAGGGGCGGAAGCCGCAGCTGCGCCGCGCTTGCGCCCCTTGCCCTCGCGCAAAGCGCTCGGGCGTTCGTCCGCGCCACGCGGCAATGCCGCGTGGGCGGCGCGGCCTCACCCCATCATGCCGTGCGAGGCGATGCCCGCGGGCGGCCAGTTCTCGAGCTTCATGCCGAGCGAGAGGCCGCGCTGGGCGAGCACTTCCTTGATCTCGGTGAGCGACTTCTTGCCGAGATTGGGGGTCTTCAGCAACTCCACTTCGGTCTTCTGGATCAGGTCGCCGATGTAATAGATGCTCTCGGCCTTGAGGCAGTTCGCCGAACGCACGGTCAGCTCGAGGTCGTCGATCGGACGCAGCAGCATCGGGTCAACGCCCGAGGCCACCGGCTTCGCCGCACCGCGCTCGCGGTGGGTGAAGTCGCCGAACACGCTCAGCTGCTCGCTGAGGATGTCGGCGGCGGTGCGCACGGCTTCTTCGGCGTCGATGGTGCCATTGGTCTCGATGTCGAGGACCAGCTTGTCGAGGTCGGTGCGCTGCTCGACGCGGGCGGCCTCGACCTCGTACGCCACGCGGCGCACCGGCGAGAACGAAGCGTCCAGCATCAGCCGGCCGATGGCGCGGGTTTCCTCGTCGGGGCGGCGGCGTGCCGCGGCGGGCTGGTAGCCGAAGCCGCGCTCGATCTTGAGCCGCATGTCGAGGGTGGCATCCTTGGTCAGGTGCGCGATCACGTGGTCGGAATTGAGGATCTCGACGTTGTGGTCGGTCTTGATGTCGCCGGCCGTGACGACGCCCGGGCCCTGCTTGGTGAGGCTCAGGGTGGAACTGTCGCCGGTGCCCATGCGGATCGCGACGTCCTTGAGGTTCAGCAGCACTTCGAGCACGTCTTCCTGCAGACCCTCGATGGTGCTGTATTCGTGCAACACGCCGTCGATGTCGACTTCGGTGATGGCGTAGCCGGGGATCGACGACAGCAGCACGCGACGCAGCGCATTGCCGAGGGTGTGGCCGTAGCCGCGTTCAAGCGGCTCGATCACGACCTTGGCGCGGTTGTCGGCCAGGCGTTCGATCTGGGGGGCCTTGGGACGCAGGACCTGGTTGGCGGTAACCGTCATGTATGGCTTCTCCTGCAATCCCCCGCCGCGGGGGCGGGGGCGCAACGCTAGTGGATTACTTCGAGTACAGCTCGACGATCAGCGCTTCATTGATGTCGCTCGGCAGGTCGGAACGATCCGGCACGGCCTTGAACACGCCGGCGAACTTGCCCGAATCGACTTCGACCCACGACGGCGGCAGGTCCATCTGCTTGGCGACGGCCAGCGATTCCTGCACGCGGAGCTGCTTCTGCGCCTTTTCCGACAGCGCGATCGCGTCGCCGGCCTTCACCGCGTACGACGGCAGGTTGACCGGCTTGCCGTTCACCGTGACGCCGCGGTGCGACACCAGCTGGCGCGCGGCCGGGCGGGTGACGGCGAATCCCATGCGGTACACGACGTTGTCGAGGCGGGTCTCCAGCATCTGCAGGAGGTTCTCGCCGGTATTGCCCTTCCGGTTCGACGCCTTCTTGTAGTAATTGCGGAACTGGCGCTCGAGCAGGCCGTAGATGCGCTTGACCTTCTGCTTCTCGCGCAGCTGGGTGGCGTAGTCGGACAGCTTGCCCTTGCGCGCGGTCGCGCCGTGCTGGCCGGGCTTCTGCTCCAGCTTGCACTTGGAGTCGAGCGCGCGGGCAGGCGACTTGAGGGAAAGGTCGGCGCCTTCGCGGCGCGCGAGCTTGCAGGTAGGACCGAGATAACGAGCCATGTTCTATTTGCTCCCCGGCGTCAGACGCGACGCTTCTTCGGCGGACGGCACCCGTTGTGCGGGATAGGCGTCACGTCGATGATGTTGGTGATCTTGTAGCCGGCGTTGTTGAGCGAACGCACGGCCGACTCGCGGCCCGGACCCGGGCCCTTGATGCGCACTTCCAGCGACTTCACGCCGTAATCGAGCGCTGCCTTGCCCGCCTTCTCGGCCGCGACCTGGGCGGCGAACGGGGTCGACTTGCGCGAACCGCGGAATCCCGCGCCGCCCGAAGTCGCCCACGACAGCGCATTGCCCTGGCGGTCGGTGATCGTGATGATGGTGTTGTTGAAAGAAGCGTGGACGTGCGCGATGCCATCGGTGATGACGCGCTTGATCTTCTTCTTGGTCTTGTTGGCTGCCGGCTTGGCCATGGTCAGGGTTCCTTACTTCTTGATGGCCTTGCGCGGACCCTTGCGGGTGCGTGCATTGGTCCGGGTGCGCTGGCCGCGCAGCGGCAGCCCGCGGCGATGGCGCAGGCCGCGGAAGCAGGCCAGGTCCATCAGGCGCTTGATCGCCACGCCGACTTCACGGCGCAGGTCGCCTTCGACCACGTACTTGCCGACTTCGGCGCGCAGCGCCTCGACTTGCGGCTCCGACAGGTCGCGGATCTTGGTGGTGGACGACACGCCCGCCGCTTCGCAGACCTTCTGCGAACGGGTGCGGCCGATGCCGTAAATGCTCTGCAAACCGACCCAGACATGCTTCTGGGCAGGCAGGTTGACACCTGCAATGCGCGCCATGACGCGATCTCCAACTGGTTGGTCGCCAGACCCGCAGGTCGGCGAAGTGAACTCGCAATTTTAAGCCATGTCCCGGGTTGTTTGGAAGCCCGGCCCCGAAAGGCCAAGCCCGGCATGGGGAGTGTGCCCATGCTCCGGCGACGGAACCCGGCTGGTCGGGCGCCTTGCGGCGCCTTTCCGCCCCTCGCCACTCCAGCGCGGGGTCAGGCCTGGTTCCACCCGTGCGCGGGACTGCCGCCCGGGTCGCCCATCGTGCCGGCCGGGGCGCGATGCCCGGCACGGCGGTTGTTCTTTCCTCAGCGGCCTCGCGAGCCGCCCTTGAGGTTCGCCTTCTTCAGCAGGCTCTCGTACTGGTGCGACATCAGGTGGGCCTGGATCTGGGCGATGAAGTCCATCACCACGACCACCACGATCAGCAGCGAGGTGCCGCCGAAGTAGAACGAGGCGCCGAGCTTGCTGCGCATGATCTCGGGCAGCAGGCAGACCAGCACCAGATAGACCGCACCGGCCGCGGTCAGGCGGGTCAGCACGCCATCGATGTAGTCGGCGGTGGCCTTGCCCGGGCGGATGCCGGGGATCAGCGCGCCCGACTTCTTCAGGTTGTCGGCGGTTTCCTGCGAATTGAACACCAGCGCGGTGTAGAAGAACGCGAAACCGATGATCAATCCGGCATAGAGGATCATGTGCAGAGGCTCGCCCGGCGACAGCGCCTGGCTGATCTTCTGCAGCCACGTCCCCAGCGGCGAACCCGAACTGCCCTGCCCGAACCATTGCGACGCGGTCGCCGGGAACATGACGATCGACGACGCGAAGATCGGCGGGATCACGCCCGACATGTTGAGCTTGAGCGGCAGGAACGACGACTGGTTCATGTAGGCGCTGCGCCCGCCCTGGCGGCGCGCGTAGTTCACCGTGATGCGGCGCTGGCCGCTTTCCATGAACACCACGAAGAAGGTGAACACCAGCACGATGGCGAGGATCGTGATCACCGACAGCGGGCTCATGTCGCCATTGCGTGCCTGTTCCAGCGTGCTCAGCGTCGCGCCCGGGAGGCCGGCGACGATGCCGGCGAAGATGATCATGGACACGCCGTTGCCGATGCCGCGCTCGGTGACCTGTTCGCCCAGCCACATCAGGAACATGGTGCCCGCGGTCAGCGCGACCACCGCGGTCAGGACGAAGCCCATGCCCGGCGCATAAACGACGGGAATGCCATTCTGCGCTCCCGAATGCTGCAGCGCCGTGGCGATGCCCGCGGACTGGAACACCGCCAGCGGGATCGCGCCGATGCGCGACCACTGGGTGATCTTGCGCCGGCCGGATTCGCCTTCCTTCTGGATCGCCTTCAGGCTAGGCAGGATCTGCACCAGCAGCTGGATGATGATCGAGGCGGAAATGTAGGGAATGACGTTCAGCGCGAACAGGCTGAAGCGCTGCAACGCGCCACCGGAGAACATGTTGAACATGTCCACGATGGTGCCCTTCTGCGCATCCATCAGGTGCAGCATCGCCTCCGGGTTCACGCCCGGCACCGGGATGTAGCAGCCGATGCGGTAGACGACCATGGCGCCGACCAGGAACAGCAGCCGCTGGCGGAGTTCGGTGAACTTCCCGACCCCGCCGAGGGAACCCATCGCCTGTGCGCTTCGCGCCATGCGCTGCTTACTCCCCGACCTGGCCGCCGGCGGCCTCGATCGCGGCGCGCGCGCCGGCCGTGGCCAGCACGCCCTTCAGCACGAACTTCTTGCTGATCTCGCCCTTCTTCACCACCTTGGCCTGCTTCGCGGTGCTGGGCACCAGCTTGGCGGCGCGCAGCGCGGCGAAATCAATGGTGCCGGCGTCCAGCTTGTCCAGCTGGTACAGCAGCACTTCGACGGTGTCCTGCAGCTTCTTCGAACGGAAGCCGACCTTCGGCAGGCGACGCTGCATGGGCATCTGGCCGCCTTCGAAGCCGGCCTTGATCTTGCCCTTGCCCGAACGCGCGAACGAACCTTTGTGGCCGCGGCCGGCGGTCTTGCCGAGGCCGGAACCGATGCCGCGGCCGACGCGGGTGCGCTCCTTGCGGGCGCCGTCGGCTGGCTTGAGCGTATTGAGCTTCATGATGCTTATTCCTCGACCTGGACCAGGTAGTGGACCTTGTTGATCAGGCCACGGACCTGCGGGCTGTCCTTGAGTTCGCGCACGTCGTTGAGCTTGTTGAGGCCCAGCGCGCGCACCGAGAGGCGATGCTTGGCCTGCGAACCACGCAGGCCCTTGACCAGGCGCACCTTGACGGTGCCGCCGGCCGTGGTTTCCTTCTTAACCATGGTGCAGGTCCTCCACCTTTTTGCCACGCTTGGCCGCGATGCGGCTCGGCGAATGCATTTCGGACAGACCCTTGAGGGTGGCGCGAACCAGGTTGATCGGGTTGCGCGAACCGGTGGCCTTGGCCAGCACGTTCTTGACCCCGACCGCCTCGAGCACGGCGCGCATCGCGCCACCGGCGATCACGCCGGTACCTTCCGAGGCCGGCTGCATGTACACATGCGCCGCGCCGTGGCCGGACTTGACCGCGTGCCACAAGGTGCCATTGTTGAGATCGACGTGGGCCATGCCGCGTCGCGCCTGCTCCATCGACTTCTGGATCGCGACCGGCACTTCGCGCGCCTTGCCGTAACCGAAGCCAACCTTGCCGTTGCCGTCGCCGACCACGGTCAGCGCGGTAAAGGTGAACTGGCGACCGCCCTTCACGGTCTTGCTGACGCGGTTGACCGCGACCAGCTTCTCGACCATGCCGTCGTCGACTTCTTCGCGGTCGCGATTACGGTCGCGGCCCCGGGGTGAACGTTCTTCTGCCATCTCGATGATTCCGGTGGATTAAGGGGATTTGCGGCGGCGCCGCTTATGATTGTGGAATGGTTCGGGTGTCCCGCCGCGACCGCAACCGGCCACGGCGTCCGATGCACCTCGCATCGGCGAGCAACAACGTGCCGAATGCATGGGGCCGAAGCTCCATGCGTTCAAGCATCAGAACTGCAGGCCGCCTTCGCGCGCGGCTTCGGCCA
>Ga0209023_10002727_pt1 | contig 21695 bp, 24 predicted proteins | sample LakOneMetagenome_FD_187468 | JGI IMG/M metagenome (GOLD analysis project Ga0209023, IMG submission 187468) | Freshwater and sediment microbial communities from Lake Erie, Canada (SPAdes) (version 2) | ecosystem: Environmental > Aquatic > Freshwater > Lentic | place: Lake Erie, Canada...
TAATTTGCCACGACACGCCCCACTTGTCCTTGCACCAGCCGCACATGCTCTCCGCGCCGCCATCTGCGGTGATTGCGTTCCACAGCCGGTCGGTCTCGGCTTGATCGTCGGTGTGGACCTGGATCGAGAAAGCTTCGCTGTGCTTGAAAGTCGCGCCGCCGTTGAGCAGGATCGCGGGCATGCCCAGCAAGGTCATTTCGACCACCAGCACCGCACCTTCGGAGGTCGATGGATTGTCGGCCGGCGCGCGCTGGATCGATCCGATCACGGTATCGGGGAACGTCGCGGCATAGAACGCCGCCGCCTCTTCGGCGGTGTGATCATACCACAGGCATAGCGTGGCCTTGCTCATTTGCGCATTTCCTCGATCAAGGCGGCATCAATACCTTTCGCTGCCTTATAGGCATCGCGCGCCTGCAACCGTTCGGCATAGGCGACGAAGGCCAGGCGCGGCGGGATCGAGCCAAAGGTCAGCCCCCAGTCGACCTGGCTGCCGACATAGACGTCGGCCATGGTGAAGCGGGCGCCGCAGACGAAATCGCGGCTCTCAAAATGACTTTCCAATGCACCAATTGTGCGATCATAACTGCCAAAGCCAACCATCCCCTCGCGGCCTTCGGGAACTTCCCAGCCCATCGATTTGCCGACCACCGCTTGCTCGACCGGTCCGGCGGCGAAGAACATCCAGCGGTAGTAGTCGGCAGCTTCGGCGTCGGTGGGCAGTAGCCCGGCCTCGGGATGGGCATGGGCCAGATAGGCGCAGATCCCGGCGCATTCGGTAACGACACGGTCACCGTCCTGCGCATGGTGGACGATCGTGGGCACCTTGCCCATCGGGTTGACCTTGAGCAGCGCCTCGGGCTTGGCCGCCCAGTCAACCAGTACCTGCTGATAGTCGGCCCCGGCCTCATGCAGGGCCCAGCGCGCAATCTGGCCGCGGCTCATCGGGTTGGTGAAGAAGGTGTAGGCGGCCATGTTACGACTCCAATCTCAAACAGAACAAAATGCGAACATGACCGCCGGTCAACCCAGCGTCAAGTCCCTCTATTTTCCCCCGACCAGGCTGAACAGCGCGCCCTGTGGGTCGATCCCCTGGATGATCCACAGCGGTCCCGGAACTTCGTGCGGGCCATTGACGATCTGTCCGCCACTGGCCTCGACCCGTTCCTTTGCGTCCGCGATGCTCTCGACCCAGAAGTAATGGCTCCAGGCCGGGACCGGTACGTTTTCAGGCTTGTTCATGATCGCACCCACGGTCACGCCGTCATGGGCGATGAACTGGTATTTGCCCATCGGCCCCATGTCCATTGCATCGGGCAGGGTCCAGCCGAACTGGCCGGTGTAGAACGCCAGCGCGCTGTCCTGGCTGCCTGCATAGAGCTCGTTCCAGCCGCAGGCGCCGGGATTAGGCATGGCCGAAAAGCAGGTGCTCTGTCCACCGCCGGGGGGCGGGGTGGGGGTCATGATATAGAACGGCGCGCCGCAGCAATCGGCAACCATGGCGATCCGACCGGCACCCGGGATATCGTTAGCCGGCATCAAGACCTTGCCGCCTGCGGCTTCGATTGCCGCGCAGCTGGCGTCGACATTGTCCACCCCGACATAGCCCAGCCAGCACGGCCGCGCGCCGTGATCTGTCATGTCCTTGGTCAGGGTTAACACCCCGCCGGTCATCCCGCCGTCGGCCCGGGTGATGAAGCCATAGCCATTGGTCTGTGGCGTGCCTGGGGTGATGTTCCAGCCAATCACCGCGTCATAGAATGCCTTCGCGCCAACCGCGTCGGGGGTCATCAATTCGTACCAGATCCAGCTGCCTTGCAGGGTTGCCATCATTCCTCTCCTATTTGCCCAGATGCACTACGGTACGAAAACCACCGAAAATCATGCGCTTGCCGTTGAACGGTACCGGGTTTTTCTCCTGATCCATCCGTGGATCGGGGTTGTCTGGTTCCATCATTTTAGCCATCGCGGCGTCACGGGTTTCCTTGTCGGGCCATTCGATCCAGGCGAAAACCACGTCTTCGTCCGGTTCAGCCTGTACCGCCTTGCGAAAATCAGTGACCACCCCATCGGGCACATCGTCCGCCCAGCATTCGAGGATGCGGATCGCGCCCAATTCCATGAACATTGAATCGGTGTAGTTGGCGAATTCGATGAAGCGGTCCTTGTTGTCCTTGGGTACAGGCAGGACGAAGCCGTCAACATAGCTCATCACATTCTCCCTCAGGCGATCCGCTCAAGCAGGCCTTTGCGTTTGACGATGTTCTTGTAATCCCACTGGATATCGCGGCATTTGCGCAGCCAGCGGCGCAGCGCGCCAAGGTCGATTTCGGCGACGTCGGCAAAGCGCGCTTCGGCCGCCTTGAACTTGCCCTCAGGGCTCAGGCCGGGCTCGTCAAAGTCCTGTCCGCTCCAGAACAGCAGGCGGATCCCGTCCTTCAGCCGGGAATAGCCAACCACCGGGTTGCCATCCAGGAACCAGACCGGGTGCGCATGCCAGATCTTGCTTTCCGCGTCGGCCAAGGCTTCGTCGATCTCGCCGCGCAGGCGCGCGCAGATCGCCTGGTCGCCCGGATCGAGCGCAGAGTGATAGGCAGCGATCGCGTCAGACATGGTCAGGCTACAGCATCGGCAGTCGGCGCTTCGCCACCAACCATTGCAGGATCCATCCAGAACGGTTCCCAGATATGGCCGTCAGGATCGGTAATCGTACGCTGGAACATGAAGCCGTGGTCTTCGGGCGGGTTGACGTCGGCCGTGCCGCCCGCAGCCGCACCTGCGGCAACCATGGCGTTGACCGCATCCTTGCTGTCCACCGTCAAGGCCAGTGACACTTCGCTCGATCCCGGCGGGCAGATTGGGCGGGTCGTGAAACCTTGCCACTTGGCATGGGTCAGGATCATCACATGGATGGTGTCCGACCAGACCATGCAGGCGCCGGCATCGTCGCTGAACTGCGGGTTGTGGATGAAACCCAATGCAGTGTAGAACGCCTTGGCGCGATCGAGATCGGCGACCGGCAGGTTCACGAAGATCATCTTGGCCATCTTGGTTCTCCGGGGGCTAGTCTTTTCAGTTCTGCGGCTTGAGCAGCATTTCGAAATAGCGCCTTAGGTGCCGCAATTGTTCGCGCGCCAGTTCAGCGCCGCCGGTTGCGCCTTCGGCCTTGGCCAGCAGCAAGGCCCCCTGGATGACGGCCTGAACATGCCGCGCCAGCCCCTCAGCCGTCACCCCCGTTGCGCCGCGCTGTGCAATCGCTGCGGCAAGGTCGGCTTCGAGCGCGCGGGCATTGCCGTTGATGCTGGCAAGGCATGCCTCGCGGATCGCCTCACTGGTCAGGTGCACTTCCTGCACCATTGTTCCGGCAACGCATGCAAAAGACTGCGGAAGACCCGAGAGAAGTGCTATTCGAAGATCGATATAGCCCAGCACCCGGTCGAGCGGATCTTCGAGATTGTGGAACGGCGCTGCGGCAAAGAACTGTCCGGTCGAGCTTGACCAGTACTGCGCCAGCGTGACGCCCAAGGCCTCCTTTGAAGTGAAGTGATGAAAGAACGCACCCTTGGTTACCCCTGCTGCCTGACACAACTGGTCCACCGAAGTTGCGGTAAACCCCTGTTCGCGCACCAGTTTCACCGCCGCTTCCAGTAGGCGCTCACGGGCGTTGGTGGGTGTAGGCCGGAAGGGCTGATTCGGGATCATCTGGGATACATACCAACTGGTCGGTATGTTAACAAGTCCCGCATTAACCTGAAGTTTGCTTCAATTGGTTAGCTCTGGTCGGATGGTATCGATCCGGATGATCTTGCTGAGGCTGATCTGCGTGCTGGCGTTTGCGCTAGGCGTCAGTGCGCCTGTGCTGGCCAAGGTTCCGGTTCAAACCTGTGTCGCGCCGCTGGGGGATAGTGCGACAGAAACTTTGCAATTCGATTGCGGCGCTGACCAGAAGCGCTTCGGTCGAGGGAATTTCGGAGTTCAGCTCCGGTTCGATCCGGTCGTCTCATTGGCCGAAGACCCGCTAGTGCTGCGTACCACCAGCGTCTGGCAGGGCAGCGAGCGCGTGGTGTTTCGCTACGCCGATGGAACCACAACTTCGCTGGCCTTCGATCAGAAATCTGCCCGGCATTACATGACGATCGGGGCGATCTTCGAATTCCCGGTCCCGGCGCGCGCCTCCCCGCTGGTCGGGGCCTATGTCGAAGTCAGGAACTCGGCCAACTGGCGCGGCGTCATGTTGGGAGCAGAACTGATGCCGCGCAGCGAGAGCGAGGACATCCAGCGCTGGATGGTCGCGCTCTATGCCGCATTCGGAGGCCTCTCGCTGGCATTGCTGGCCTACAACCTGGCCCTTTGGACAGTGCTGCGCCACCGCTTTCAGTTGACCTACGCGCTGATGGTCGCTTCGATGATGGCCTATACCTTCACCTCATCCAGCCTGGCGATGCGGTTCATCCCGGCGCTTGAAAACAATGACCGTCTGCGGATCAACTATGTCCTGCTTTCGTTGACTGCGATCTGCGGATTGCGCTTCATCCAGGAGTTTTTCGGACCGCGCGTGATCAGACCGGCGCTGCGCCGCGCGATTGCCTTTGCATCGGGTTTTGGCCTGATATCGGCGCTGGCCTTCGCGACGTTCGCGCCCGCGCTGGGTTGGTTGCTTGACCGGCTCTATTTCGTAGCGAATGCCGCGATGTTGTTCATGGTCTTCCCGATCGTCTGGGCGGCCTGGCGCGCCAGGGTTCACTATTTCTGGTTGTTCGTGCTGGCTTGGGCTGCACCAGTTCTGGTTTCGGTGATGCGTGCGGCGCATGGCCTTGGGCTGCTGGACTACAGCTTCTGGCTCGACAACGGCAACCTGATCGCGCTGTCGATCGAATCGCTGTTTTCGACCATGCTGATTGTTGCGCGCCTGCGCGAATTGGCGAGCGAGCGTGATCGCGCCCAAGCCAACGAGCAAAGCGCGCTGAGGCTGGCCAATTCCGATCCGCTGACCGGCCTGCTTAACCGCCGGGCTTTTATCCATCTGGCGGTTGGACGACCGGCCGCGCACCGCCTGCTGCTAGTCGATATCGACCATTTTAAGGCGATCAACGATCGGCTGGGCCACGATGCCGGTGACGATGTGCTGCGCGCTGTGGCAGAAGTGCTGCAGAGCTGCCGCCCGCCCGAATGCCTGGCAGTGCGCCTTGGCGGCGAGGAGTTTGCCCTGTTGGTGCCCTTGCAGCACCAGCGCGAATGCCCGCCCGAGCGCATCCTTGAGGCGATCCGCCGCAAGGCCATGCCGCTCGACTGGAAGGTCACCATCAGCCTTGGCTACGCCGACGGCAAGGTCACTTCGGAAGAGGACTGGAAGCGGCTCTATCGCCTGGCAGATGCGGCGCTCTACCGGGCCAAGGCCGATGGCCGTGACCGTGCCTGCCGCGCGACCGACTTCACCGTCGTTGGGGTGGCCTAGCCCGGCATCACCCGGCTCATCACCGCCGCTTCGCGTTCGGCAACCAGTCGCCAGCTGGGACGGGCCTTGACCCGGTCATACCAGGCCGCGGCGCGCGGGTGCTTCGCGGGGTCCGGCTCAAGCCCGATATAGCCCATCGAGCGCAGCGCGCAGGCCACCGCGATATCGCCGATCGAGAAGTCGTCACCGGCCAGCCAGCCGCTGTCCGGCGCGTGAGCTTCAAGGTAGTCCATGATCGGGCCCAGCTCCTTGCGGCCCTGTTCGGCCACGGCCTCATCACCGGGGATACCCATCAGCTTGGGCCCGACGAAAGTGTTGAACAGCACCTTGCCGCCAGAGGCGACCAGGATGGTGTCGGCGAATTCCTCGAACCAGATCGCCCGCGCCTTGGCCCGGGCATCGCCGGGGCACATCGGCGGCTCAGGGTGCTTGGCATCGATGTAAGTGCAGATTGCGGTCGAATCGCTCAGGCTGAAGTCTCCGTCCACCAGCGCCGGGATCTTGCGGAACGGGCTGGCGGCCAGGAATTCGGGCGAGGGTTCGCCCGGGCGGCCCAGCACCATCTCGATCGCAACGTCCTTTTCGGCGGCCAGCACGTGAACCTTGCGCACAAACGGCGAGAGCGGAAAACCGTGAACCTTCATCGAGCAGCTCCATCGAGTCGTAATTTGCAACGCAAACCGTATTGCACCGCCGCGATGCCACGTATAGGCGGTTCTCCGTCATGACCGATATTCCGAACATCCAGCTCGACACCTCAGGCAACACCGTGCTTCCCGCGCCCGATACCGAAATCGACGTGCGCGAGATGTTCGGGATCGATATCGATATGAAGGTTCCGGCCTTCAGCCAGCCCGACGAACGCACCCCCGATGTCGATGACGCCTATGTCTTCGATGCTGACACCACGCTGGCGATCCTGGCCGGATTTGCGTTCAACCGCCGGGTAATCGTCCAAGGCTATCACGGCACCGGCAAATCGACCCACATCGAGCAGGTCGCCGCGCGGCTCAACTGGCCGACGGTGCGGATCAACCTTGACGCGCATATCAGCCGTATCGACCTGATCGGGCGCGATGCGATCGTGCTGCGCGACGGACTGCAGGTCACCGAATTCCGCGAAGGGCTGCTGCCCTGGGCGCTGCAGCACCCGGTTGCGCTGGTGTTTGACGAATACGACGCCGGCCGCCCCGACGTGATGTTCGTGATTCAGCGCGTGCTGGAAACCGAAGGCAAGCTGACCCTGCTCGATCAAAACCGGGTGATCCGCCCCAGCAAGCATTTTCGCCTGTTCGCTACTGCCAACACGGTGGGCCTTGGGGATACAAGCGGGCTCTATCACGGCACGCAAGCGATCAACCAGGCGCAGATGGACCGCTGGAACATCGTCGTCGCGCTCAACTATCTGCCTGCCCAGGTTGAGAGCGAGATCGTGCTCAAGAAGGTCACCGACACCGCGCCCGAACTGGTCACGCAGATGGTCAAGGTTGCCGACCTGACCCGCCACGGTTTCATCAACGGCGATATCTCCACGGTGATGAGCCCGCGCACCGTGATCACCTGGGCGCAGAACACCGCGATCTTCAAGGATCCGGGCTTCGCCTTCCGCCTCAGCTTCCTCAACAAGTGCGACGAGACCGAGCGGATGCTGGTGGCTGAGTACTATCAGCGGGTGTTCGGAACCGATCTGCCCGAGAGTGTGGTGGCCAAATCGTGATAAACAGGGGCTTGATAGCACTTGCCCTTGGCGTGTTCCTGATTGGTGCCGACCAACCGTGCAAGGTTCCCGCGGCACCCCCACTCGAAGTGCACACCGCGCCGCCGATCCTGACTAACTATTACCGCAAGGACGCCAACGTCGCAGCACAGGTCGAAGGTGCTATCGCCGAAGCCAAAGCCGGCGGGCGCATGGCGATTCTGGTGTTTGGGGCCGATTGGTGCAGCGACAGCGTCGCGCTTGCGGCGGTGCTCAAGTCTGACTTGTTCCAGGGTTATCTCGGTGATCGCTACAGCGTCACGCTGGTCGACGTGAACCGGCCGACAAAGGGCGAAGGCCGCAATCAGGACATCGTCCAGCGGCTGGGCATCGACCAGATGACCGGCACGCCCGAAGTGCTGGTGATCGGCAAGGATGGCAAGCCAATCAACACGATCGAGGATGCCCACAGCTGGCGCAACGCCGGGGAACGCCCGGTCAAGTCCATCATGCACTATTTCTTCGACCTCAAGACTGAGCCAAGCAAGCCCAGCTAGTTTCAAGGCGTAGCAGCCTGCCGGTCACCCGTCGTCCTGATCGGCCTGGACCGAAGTTCCACCGCTCGGACCTGACCAGCCGGTGCTATTACCATCCTTGCCTTCCCACCAATAGGCGCGGCGCTTGGCGGTGCCGGTCAGCTCTTCGTTGAGCGTCGCGGCATCGTAGAGGTGGCCGCCGATCATGACTTTGGCAATCTTGTCCGAATTGCGGATGTCCTTGGTCGGGTCGGCGTCGAGCACCACCAGGTCGGCCAGCTTGCCCACCTCCAGCGAGCCGACGTCCTTGTCATAGCCGAGTGAACGCGCAGATTCGATCGTGCCGGCGCGCAGCGCCTCGACCGGCGTCATCCCGCCGCGCACGAACGACCACAATTCCCAGTGCGCTGCGATGCCGGGTTCCTGGCCGTGTGCGCCGATCGACACCGGAACGCCACGCCGGGCCAGCTTGGCGGCTTCGCGAGCGCTATCCGCGTCGCGGTAATCGCTGTCGGGCGCTATCACGCGCCGGGCATTGGCCGCGACCAGCGCTGCGGCTGGTTCGTGCTTCTGCAGAATCGGATGCTTCCACACCTCGGTGTGCGAACGCCAATATGGATCGCCGGCGGGGCCGCCATAGGTGACGACCAGGGTCGGAGTATAGCCGGTCTTCGACTCGCTGAAGAACTGCAGCACGTCTTCGTAGAACACGCCCAGCGGCAGGTTGTGTTCGACCGTGGTATTGCCATCGGCAATCAGCGTCATGTCAAAGCCGAACAGCGAGCCACCCTCGGCCACCGAACGCATGCCTTCCTTGAGCGCGGCGGCGGTCACCTGCTGGCGCTGTTCGCGGCGCGGCTGGTTGTAGTTCTTGATCGAATGCGCACCCTGCGCCTTGAGGCGGCGGATGTGGTTGAGCGCATCCTCCGGCCCGTCGATCTCGGCGTAAATGCCGGGTGATTTGGCCCCATAGACGACTTCCGCGGTCGAGAAGCTGCGCGGGCCCAGCAGCTTGCCCGCGCGCACCATCTCCAACGAAGGGAACACTGTCGCCGCGCTGCTCGACGGATCGTGGCGCGTGGTCACTCCCATCGCCAGGTTGGTCATTTCAACCCAGTTGACCTGCGGGGTCATCTCATCGACCCCATAGGGGCCGTGGGCATGGGCATCGATCAGACCTGGGATTACGGTCTTGCCCGCAGCATCGAGCGTCGGCGTGCCCGCCGGGATTGCGACTTCGCCGCGGCGGCCAACCGCCTTGATCCGGTTGCCCTGGATCAGCACTACGCCGTCATCAATAATCCCGCCGTCCGCGCTGGCCATTGTCACTACGCGCGCGCCGGTTATCGCAACCGAGCCGGTCGGCTTGGCGCTGGTGATCGTCATCGACATCGAAACGCCACTCTTGGGTGGTGCGAATTTGACCGGCTTGGCGTCCTTGGCCAAGGGGCCATCGGCAAACATCGCCGCACGATCGGCGGTGAACACCGTTGGCCCCAGCGACCAGTGCAGTTGCTTGCCATCGCCGCTCCAGTGGATCCAGTCGGCCCCGTCCTCGCTGGCGCGAGTGACCGGCAGCGCGCCGCTCTTGGGGGAGAGCGAGACGTCCTGCGTGCCAGGCATTAGCGGAGCGACAAAGGCCTGGTAGTTCTGGCGGAAGGCCAAAAACTTGCCATCGGGCGAAACCGAATAGTCGCTGACCAGTTCGCCTTCGGCATGGGTACGGCGCGCTTCGCCGTTCAGGTCCATGCTGACCAACTGCGACTTGCCGTCGCCTCCAATCACCGCGAAGATCCGGTCGGATGCAGCGCCGAACTGCGGGTGCCCGCCGTCCTTGCTGATCCGCTCCATGGCTCCGCCGCTGGCCGGAACCATGTAGATTCCGGGTTCCGCCGAAGCGCGCGGGCTGACCAGGCCTCCTCCGCTCTGCTTTTCAAACACCACCAGCTTGCCATCGGGTGAGAAGCGCGGACGCGAATAGTGACCGGGTGCTTGAGTGAGCACTGTGGCCTTACCGCCCGCCGCCCCGGTCGCGCGAACCTCGCCAAGGCTCGCGTCGGTCCAGCGAACGAACACGATGCGCTTGCCGTCTGCCGACCACGAAGGGTAGCCCTCCATGCCTTCTTCATCGCCAGTCAGTCGCCGCGGAGCGCCGCCTGCCATGGGCTTGATCCAAAGCTTGCCCAGTGTTTCGAACACCAGGCTGCGACCATCGGGTGATACTTCGGCACCGCGCGGCATCTTGGTCTGGAACACATCGGGCGCGACTTCGATTGGCGGGCGCGGCGGATCAATCACGCCGCGGCTGTCGGCAACCCGGAACGGGATCACGCTGGCCTTGCCGCTGGCCATTTCGACCCGGTTGATCTTGCCGCCGGCCCAGAACACAACGCTGCCCGAATCCGGGGTCCAGGCCATGTTCGGGTAAACCCCGGTGACCGCCCAGGTTTCCTGCACGTCCTGGTCGAGCGCGTCATAGACCTTGCGGTCGGTGCCACTCGCCAGATCGCGAACATAGAGTTTCGACTGGGTCTGCTCGCGCCGGACATAGGCCAGCTTCTTGCCGTCGGGCGATGGGGTAGGGCGCACAGCGCCGCCTTCCCCGCCTACAACCTTTTCGCTTTCACCGGTCTCCAAGTCGTACCGCTCGATCGCGAAGATCTGCTTGTTCGAATCTTGCGCATATTCGAAAATCGGGCCGGGCGTGGTGTTGCGGGTGAAATAGATGTGCTTGCCATCGGCTGCGAAGATCGGCTCGCCCAGTTCCTTCTGGTGGCGTTCGTTGGGCTTCTTGACCAGCGGTACCCCGCTGCCCCCGCCAACATGGAACAGCCAGACCTCTCCGGTGCCGAGCGAACGTCCGGTGGTGAAATGCTTCTTGGCGGCGATGTACTGACCGTCAGGGCTCCACGTCGCCTGATTCATCAGGCGGAAGCTTTCGGTGGTCAACTGGCGCTTGTCACTGCCATCGCGGTTCATGATCCAGATGTTGTCGCCGCCGCCGCGATCCGATGTGAAGGCGATCCGCTTGCCATCGGGCGAAAAGCGCGGCTGGGTTTCATAGGCCAGCCCTTCGGCGATCCGCGTCGGCGTGCCGCCGATGATCGGCATGGTGTAGATATCGCCGAGCAGGTCGAACGCGATCGTCTGCCCGTCGGGGCTGACATCGAGGTTCATCCAGGTACCTTCCTCCACCGTGATCGGCACCTGCCGCACGGTCATCCCCGGAGGCGCGGAGACGTCCCACTTGGGCGCGTCCTCGGCATGGGCGATAACTGGCAGCGCCAGGGCGAGAGCAAGCGCAAGGCGCGAGGCGGTGCGGATCGGACGGTTCATGAAGGCATCTCCCTGTTGTGGGAGATCATCGGAACCTGACCCGATTAGTCAACCGGTGGATCGACGAACGACAAATCCTCCCCGGCACGGGGAGGGGGACCATCCGAAGGATGGTGGAGGGGTACGCGCGAGTGTTCGCGACGGGCTTTGGCCAGCACGGTCAGGATCACCCGCGCGTACCCCTCCACCACCTTCGGTGGTCCCCCTCCCCCAAGGGGGAGGAATTACGGCGTCACCAGATACTTCTCACCCGTGCGCCGTGCATTGTACATGCTCACCGCATCCTTGGTCAGCATGTCCTCAAGGTTGCCCTTCCTGGCATAGTGGCTGGCGAAAGTGGTGGTCAGGTCCTTCATCACCCGCGCGCGCATTCGGCCGACCACTTCCATTCCCGCCTTCATCATGAACGGGGTGAGCAGCCAACCGGCCAGGTCCCAGGTCAGGCCGAAAGCGCGGTTGAGGATCGTCGGCCCCAGATCGAGTGCACCATAGATGTAGACCTTCTTGGGCTCGCTCGAACCATAACGGCTGAACGCCGCGCCGCGGCTGGCGGCGGCTTCCATCGCGGTCAGGATCTGCCCGGCCAAGGTGCCCCCGCCGATCGGATCGAAGCCGATCATCGCCTTGGTTTCGGCGATGGCGTCGATCAGCTTGGGCATGAAATCGGCATCGGTCATATTGAGCACATGGGTGGCACCCAGGTCCTTCAGCAGCTTCACCTGCTCCTCGCTGCGGACGATGTTGACCAGCGGGATATTGTCCTCAAGGCAGATCTTGACCAGCATCTGCCCCAGGTTCGAAGCGGCGGCGGCGTGGACGATCCCGGTGAAGCCTTCGAGCTTCATCGTCTCGGTAAAACCCAGCGCGGTCATTGGGTTAACGAACGAACTTGCCGCCTGTTCTGCAGTCACGCTGTCGTCCACAGCGAAACCCATGGTAGCATCGGCATAGGCATAGTTGGCATAGGCGCTGCCCGGCACGCAAGCATACCGCTTGCCCATCAGGTGCTCGGCGCCTTCGCCCGCGGCGACGACAATGCCAGCGGCCTCGTTGCCGGCCGGCATCGCCATGCCATGCCGCGCCTTCATCGCCCGGGTGGCGTTTTCGGGCATCTTGGCCACGACCTTGCCGGGCGAATATTCGGCATTGACGGTATCGGCGCTGGCGAACAGCAGGCCCAGGTCCGACGGGTTGATCGGTGTCGCCTCAACCTTGATCAGCACCTGGCCGGGCTTGGGATCGTCCCAGGTCTTGTCATTGAGTTGAACGGTCAGTGTGCCGTCTGCATCGAGCTGGGTGGTGAGTTGCTTGCCGGTGAATGCCATTGGTTGTCTCCCGAATCCTTCGTTTCGGAATGCAACCTAGTGGCTCATTCGCTCGGGTAAAGCGCCCTGACGAAATAGAGCCCTTCGCTGGGCGCATTAAGGCCCAGCGCGGCGCGGTCGCGCGCGGCCAGTGCCTCGGCCACATGGTCCTCGCGCCAGCGGCCCATGCCGACCAGGGCGAGACAGCCCACCATCGAGCGGACCTGATGGTGGAGGAAGCTGCGCGCGGCTGCGTGAATGTGAACTTCCTCGTCCACCCGCTCGACACTCAGCAAGTTGAGCGTCTTTTCGGCCGACTGCGCCTGGCAATGGACCGAGCGGAAAGTGGTGAAATCGTGCCGACCGACCAGGGCTTGCGCGGCGCGGTGCATGGCATCGGCATCAAGCGGCTGGGCTACTTGCCAGGCGCGGTTGAGATCGAGAGTGAGCGGCGCGCGGCGATTGGCGATCCGATATAGGTATTCGCGGCCAATGCAGGAGAAGCGGGCGTGCCAATCATCCGCCACGACTTCGCAGTCAAGCACAGCGATCGGGTTTGGCCGCAAGTGGTGATTGAGCGCCTCCATTAACCGGAAGGCGCCGATCTTTTTCGCCACATCCAGATGCACCCGCATCCCCAGCGCATGCACCCCCGCATCGGTCCGCCCGGCGGCGTGAAGTGTGACGGTCTCGCCAGTGGTGGCATGCACCGCCTCCTCGACCGCCTGCTGCACGCTGGGGCCATGGGCCTGGCGCTGCAGGCCGAAGAACGGCGTGCCATCAAATTCGAGGGTGAGGGCGAAGCGGGTCACAACCTTTCACCCCCAGTCCCGTCGCCCCGGACTTGGTCCGGGGCCCCGCTTTTCTTCTGCAAGGGCGCGTCTAGACGAGAGGCCGCCAAGACAGCGGGACCCCGTGTCAAGCACGGGGTGACGGGACCGGGGAACTGGAAGCTAGGCAAGACGACCACCTACCCGGATCGCCCACCCGCGCAGCATGTCTGTGGTAGGCATTGCCGGACGACCCGCGCGTTGGACGAGGGTTGGGCGGATCGCGCCTGACAAGCAAGCGATCGCCAGTTGCTCATCAAGCACCAGGCCGGGGTCACCTGATCCTTCAGTGATCTCAGCGGCCATCACCTTGCAGCGCTCCCCTTCGAACTCAAACCACGCCCCCGGCGCGGGCGCAAAAGCGCGAACCTGGCGTTCGATCTCCTGCGAGCTCCGCGACCAATTAATCCGTGCCTCGGCCTTGTCGATCTTGTGTGCGTAAGTGACGCCTTCCTCCGGCTGCACTATCGCCGCATGGCCTGGCAAATCCGCCAGCACCTCGACCATCAGGTTCGCACCCAGTCCGGCCAGCTCTGCGGTCAGTTCACCGGCAGTCTTGCCGTCCACCGGAGTCCTGACCACCGCGAGCATCGGCCCGGTATCAAGTCCGGCCTCCATCTGCATGATGGTCACCCCGGTCAGCTCATCCCCCGCCAGAATCGCCCGCTGAATCGGCGCGGCACCGCGCCATCGCGGCAGCAGGCTGGCGTGCACGTTGAGGCAGCCGTGCTTCGGCGCATCGAGCACTGCTTGCGGCAGGATCAGGCCATAGGCGGCAACTACCGCCACATCGGCCGCCAGCGCCGCAAACGCTGCCTGTTCCTCCGCGCCCTTCAGAGAGACCGGATGGCGTACCTCGATCCTCAGCGCCTCGGCCGCCTTGTGGACCGGGGTCGGGGTCAGCTCCTTGCCGCGGCGGCCGCCGGGGCGAGGGGGCTGGGTATAGGCCGCGCAGACCTCATGCCCCGCGTCCACCAGCGCCTGCAGCGCCGGGACAGCGAAATCGGGGGTTCCCATGAAAATGATCCGCACACCAAACTCCCGCTCACCCTGAGCTTGTCGAAGGGTGTCCTTAGCCGCGCTGGCAGAAAAGTGAAGGACGAGGCTTCGACAAGCTCAGCCTGAGCGGTTAGGGAGGGGCTATGGCATCGCAAGAGATCGAAGCACTGACCACTGCGCTTAGCCGCCTGCCCGGCCTTGGCCCGCGTTCGGCGCGACGCGCGGTGCTGTGGCTGATCAAGCGGCGTGAGACTTCGCTGGTGGCCCTGCTCGAGGCGCTGGATGCTGTGCGAGAAGGGCTGGTCGAATGCGCCATTTGCGGCAACGTCGATACCAGCAACCCCTGCGGGGTCTGCGCCGACCCGCGCCGCGATCCGCGCTCGCTCTGCGTGGTGGAGGACGTCGCAGACCTGTGGGCGCTCGATCGCGCCAAGCTGTTCGCGGGCAAGTACCATGTGCTCGGCGGGCGGCTCTCCGCGCTCGAAGGCGTGCGGCCCGAAGACCTGACGATCGGCAAGCTGATCGAACGCGTCAGCCAGGGCGGAGTCGACGAAGTGGTTCTGGCCATGAACGCCACGCTGGAGGGCCAGACAACCGCTCACTACATCGCCGAACGGCTTGAGGTTTATCCGGTGCGGATCACCCAGCTGGCCCACGGCCTGCCAGTCGGGGGCGAACTGGATTACCTTGACGAAGGCACTCTGGCGCAGGCTTTGCGTGCGCGGCGACCGATGGGTTGAGATTTGCGCCGAGGCTCACTATCTGGCGCCTCATGGCTATCCGCGAAATCCTCGAAGTTCCCGATCCCGTGCTCAAGCAGGTCTCGGCCCCCGTCACCGAGTTCAATGCCGAACTGCGTGACCTGGTCGATGACATGTTCGAGACGATGTACGATGCCCCCGGCATTGGCCTTGCCGCGATCCAGGTCGGTGTGCCGCTGCGCGTGCTGGTGATCGATTTGCAGCCCGACGACGAAGATGCCGAGCCCGAACCGTGCAATCACGATGGCCACCACCATCACCACCAGCCGACCAAGAAGGAACCCCGGGTGTTCATCAACCCGGTGCTGAGCGAGCCTTCGGACGACCACACCGTCTATCAGGAAGGCTGCCTTTCAGTGCCGGAGATCTACGCCGACGTGGAGCGCCCCTCGCGCATCCGTGCCCAGTGGCAGGATCTCGACGGCAAGCATCATGATGAGGTGATCGAAGGTCTGCTGGCGACATGCCTGCAGCACGAGATGGACCACCTCGAAGGCGTGCTGTTCATCGACCACCTCTCACGGCTCAAGCGCGGCATGGCGCTCAAGAAGCTTGAGAAGTTGCGGAAAGCGGCCTGACAGGGCTGGCGTTCTTGCTCCGTTCCGGATAGCATGCCGGGATGGACGGACAGATTCTCCCGATCGCATTGCTTTTGCTCGGCCTGACGCTGGGCGCTCTGGGCGGCTGGTTTGCCGGTTCGCGCCCCGCAGCGGAACTGCGCGCGCGGCTGGACGAGGCCGAGATTGAAGGCAAGGAACTCGATACCCGATTTCGCGCGGCGGCGAAGGATTTGAGCGAGGCTTCGATCCGGCTGGCAACGATGGAGGCCAATGCAGCCAACTTCGAGGAACAGAAGCGCGTCCTGATCGAGGCGCAGGAGAGCCTGAAGAAGGAGTTCGAGAACGCCGGGGCGAAGGTTCTGGCCCAGGCGCAGGAGGCCTTGCTGGCCCGCGCGCAGGAACGCTTCAGCCAATCCGAGGAAAAGAACGAGGCGCGAATCAAGGCGCTGCTCGATCCGGTCGGGCAACGGCTGGCCAGCTATGAAGCGCAGGTCAGCAAGCTGGAGAAGGAACGCGTCGATGCTTTCGGCCAGCTTGGCGGGCTGATTCAGTCACTGCGCGAAGGGCAGGAACAGGTTCGCGCGGAAGCCGCACGGCTCGGCAACTCGCTCACCAATGCTCCCAAGGCGCGCGGACGCTGGGGCGAACGCGCGTTGCAGAACGTGCTGGAGCAATGCGGCCTTTCCGAACACACCGACTACAATTTGGAACATTCGCTCGACACCGAAGAGGGTCGTCTGCGGCCCGATGCGATTGTCCACGTGCCAGGCCAGAAGAAGCTGGTGATCGACGCCAAGGTTTCGCTCAACGCCTATCAGGCGGCCTTTGAATGCACCGACGACGCCGAACGCAAGCGCCATCTCGATCTGCATGCGCGCTCGATGCGGGGGCACGTCCAGACGCTTGGCGCAAAGAGCTACCAAAGCCAGTTCGACGAAGCGCCCGACTATGTCGTGATGTTCGTGCCGGGCGAGCATTTCGTTGCCGCGGCGCTTGAGCATGATCCCGAGCTTTGGGATTTTGCTTTTCACAACAAGGTTCTGCTCGCCACACCTACCAACCTGGTGGCGATTGCCCGGACCGTGGCGATGGTCTGGAAGCAGGACCAGCTGGCGCGCGAGGCGGTTGAAATCGGCAAGTCCGGCGCTGAGCTCTACGATCGGTTGGCGGTCGCCGCCGATCACCTAAAAGGAATGGGTGCCGGGCTCGACCGCGCGGTGCGCAAGTACAATGATTTCGTGGGCAGCTTTGAACGTAATGTCCTGACTTCTGGTCGTCGCTTGCGTGACAAGGGGATCGAGATCGGCAAGCGCGAGATTGAGGACATTCCGTTGGTCGAATCTCTACCCCGTCATGCCGAGGGCGGGGCACTGGAGATCGAAGGGCCGGAGGAAGAGGCCGAGACTAGTCCTTCTTCTTGACCAATTCGACCATGTGCTTGTCCGAGTGGATTAGCATGCGATCACCTTCAATGAAGAACAGGGGCTTGGCCTGAAGCAGCTCGGCCACGACCCGTTCCTGCTCCATCAGCCCGTCGCAATACATCTGCGTCGAGATGATCGGCCCGGTGATGAGTCGACCATGTTCGATCTTCAGATCACCGCCCATCCCATTGCAGCCCAGGTTGGCGCCGATCCGGCCTTCCCTAAGGCTCAGCGAGGTTTTGGAAGAGACCGGCGGTTGTCCGTCGATCAGGACGAAGGTCCACTGGCTGCCGCCCGGGTCGGCGACCGAGGGCGTAGTAGCGGAACAGGCGGCGAGCAGCACGAGGGCGGGGAGGAATTGGCGATAGGTCATCGGGTGCTTCTGCACTTGCCTGCCTGATCGCAAGCTGAACGCCTCAATCCAGTGCCGCCAGCACCTCATAGGCCAGCACTGCCCCAGCTACGGCAGCGTTGAGGCTGTCGGCGCGGCCCTTCATCGGCATGGTGACACGCAAGTCGCAGGCGAGTTCGTAGTCCTCGGGTAGCCCGCGGCTCTCGTTGCCGACCAGGATGAAGCATGGCGCCTGATAGGGCGCGCCGCGATAGGGCACCGCGTCGCGCAAGCTGGCGGCGACCAACTGGCCCTCACCAGCGCGCAGCCACGGCAGGAACTCGTCCCACCGCGCCTGGGCGATCGTTTGGGTGAAGACCGCCCCCATGCTGGCGCGCACCGCTTCGACACTGAACGGATCGGCGCAGTCATCGATCAGGATCAGTCCGCCCGCGCCAACCGCGTCGCCAGTACGCAGCATCGTGCCCAGGTTGCCCGGATCGCGCAGTGCCTGGGCGACCAGCCAGATCATTGCTTTCGACCGGTCAAGCGCAGCGAGCGAGGTGTCGAATTCGGCATATACCGCGCAGACCGCCTGCGGATTGTCCTTGCCGGTGATCTTGGCGAGCAGGTCCGCGCTCATTTCAAGGACGTCGCCGCCGGCGGCCAGCACATCGGCCTCCAGCGTGGCCAGCAAGGGATGCGGATCGCGTCCCGTCGCCATCGCCAGTACTTCGGGCACGTGTCCCATCTCGCGGGCATCGGTCAGCAAACGCAGCCCCTCGGCCAGGAACTTGCTCGCCGCCTTGCGGTGCTTTTTCTCACGCAAGGACCGCAGGTATTTGACTGTTGGATTGGAAAACCCGGTGATCAGGCGGCGTGACAAGTTCAATCCTCGCCGAAGCCGTCCTTGACCAGGCCGACCAGCTTGAGCAGCGCCAAGTCAGCGCCTTCGCCCGAAACCACGATCTCGACCGAGTCGCCCTTGGCAGCGCCCAGCATCATCAGGCCCAGGATCGAGGCACCCGCCGCTTCGTTGCCGTCTTTATGAACCGTCACCTGCAAGCCGTCGCCCAATTTGGCCACCGCGTTGACGAATTTGGCGCTGGCCCGCGCGTGGAGGCCCCGGTTGTTGACGATCTCAACGCTTTCGCGGTGTTCGGACATGCTACCCCTGTTATTTTCTAGTTATGCGTCCTGGCCAAGGAACTCCGAGGCTACGGTGATGTAATTGCGCCCGGCATCGCGCGCTGCGGCGACTGCCTTGGTCAGGTCCATGCAACTGCGCGCCTTGGCGAGGCGGATCAGCATCGGCAGGTTGATCCCGGCGATGACTTCGACCTTGCCCTTTTCCATCAGCGAGATCGCTAGGTTCGATGGCGTTCCGCCGAACAGGTCGGTCAGGATGATCGCGCCCGCGCCGCTGTCCACGGCTTTCACCGCCGCGCCGATTTCGGCCCGGCGGGCTTCCATATCGTCGTTGGGGCCGATGCACACGGTCGCGACAGCTTCCTGCCGGCCGACGACATGCGTCATGGCGCTGACGAATTCTTCGGCCAGCCTGCCGTGCGTTACCAGGATCATGCCGATCATGCGGGGGGTGCGCTCCGAATCCGAACCCCGGCGAGTCGCAGGGGCGAATGGGGGAGCGCCATGACGCCAAGCGCGGCCATGGTCAATGCTTTCCTTCGACCAGGTCCGCCGCGCGGGCGGACAGGTTGCGGTGGAGCACGCTGGGGGCATAGCCCGCATCGCGCAGCGCGGCCACCATCTGCTCGGCGGTGAAGACCGAGCGGTGCCGCCCGCCGGTGCAGCCAAAGGCCACGTTTACATAGGCCTTTCCCTGCGCCTTGTAGCGCGGCAGCAGCAGCAGGATCAGGTCGCGGATCCGCGTGAAAGCCTCATCCCAGGCCGGGTCCTGGCGGATATGGTCGGCCACCGGCTGATCCTGTCCGGTCTGCTCGCGCAGCACCGGATCCCAGTGCGGATTGTCGAGGAAGCGCATGTCGAACACCAGGTCGGCGATCGGCGGCATGCCGCGAGCGAAGCCGAAGCTGCTGATCGAAACGGTCATTTCGGCAGGCGCCGTCTCCCCAAAGCGTTCGCGCACCGCCTGTTGCAGATCGTTGCTGGTAAAATCTGTGGTCGAAACCACCATGTCGGCCCAGCGCCGCAGCGGCTCCATCAGTTCGCGTTCGGCGGCAATCCCGCTGGCGGCGGGCAGGTCCTGCGCCAGGGGGTGGCGCCGCCGGGTCTCGTTATAGCGCCGTTCCAGCTCGCGCCCGGCGCAGTCGAGGAACAGCGTGGTAATCTCCAGATCCTCGCGGCGGCCCAGCGCCTTGACCTGCTGGATCACCTTGTTGGGATCGAATCCCCTGGTGCGCGAATCGAATCCGATCGCGAGAGGCGCGCGCAGTTCACTGGCGGGAGCATCGGCGCTGTCGATCAGGCGACCGAGCAGACGGATCGGGAAATTGTCGATCACTTCCCAGCCCAGGTCTTCCAGCACCTTGAGCGCGGTTGACTTGCCCGCGCCAAGCAGACCGGTGACCAGCAGCAGGCGTTGACGCGCGGGGGCGGGGGACTCGGTCATTGTTGCGCGATCATAAATGGGGTCAGATGGCTGAAATGTGAAGCGCCGCAGGCACCCTGTCCCCGATGGGGACGCGGGCTGAACCGGTCCATCCGGCTCGTTTCGCCGCACTGTGCGCTCGAATGGTCCGCTCTGCGCTTGCCTTTACACCTCTTGTTAAAGACACGGACCGGCACAAACAGGGTCGCCGCGCTGGTGAAGCGCGAAGGAGTGAAATGATGCCAACCATGTCCCAAAAACCGGGAGCTTGCCTCCTGTTTGCCGTGCTCGCCCTGCCTGTTTCGGGCCAGCTTTCCGCCCAGACCACCGATGCCGCGCCGACCAGCGCCAACATTGTCGTCAACGGTATCCGCCTGCCGGCAGGTCCCGAAGTGAAGGGCATCATCGCCGCGCGCAATGATGAAAAGATCAAGGTGGCCAAGGCCGATGGCACCAGCTCGGTGATCACCGTGAACGATCAGACCAAGATCAAGGCCAGCGGCGGTTTCTTCGGCGGCGGGGCCAAGCTGGGCGCCGATGCTTTGCTCAACGGCCTGCCGGTGACAGTCAAGACGCTGCAGGGCGAAGATGGTTCGCTGGTCGCAAGCCAGATCACTTTCAAGAACGGCGATCTCAAGACCGCGCGGATGATCCGCCAGGGTACCGAACAGCAGTTCGCGGAACAGACCGCCGCGACCGAGGCGCTGCGTGGGCGGATGGCCGATATCGACAAGTACAATATCAAGGGCACCACCAACGTCTATTTCGCGACTGGCAAGTGGTCGCTCAACCCTGAGGCCAAGAACGAGCTGTGTACCGCCGCGACCCAGGCCGACGCGATGAACAACGCGATGATCCTGGTGGTCGGCTACACCGATTCGGTCGGCAGCGAGGAGTACAACCAGGTGCTCAGCGAAAAGCGCGCCGGGGCGGTGATCAACTACCTCCAGCAGTACTGCCACTGGAAGCCCTACCGCATGCTGACCCCCACCGGCATGGCCGAAGCCGATCCGCTGGCGGACAATTCGACCGAAGAAGGAAAGGCCCAGAATCGCCGCGTTTCGGTCAACGTGCTGGTCAGCAAGGGCCTCGACGGGATGTAATTGGCGCGGGGCGACGGTCGTTCCCACCGGGGACGGCCGACCCCGCAAGCAGATGCCTGAATCGACACACTGGACAGGGTCCTGACCAGGGGCTGTCCGGTGCGGCCTGCCTGTGCCCGGCCGGGGGTTCGTTGATAAAACACACCCGCGCGCCGCTATTCCACGCGATTTCACGCCATAGCCAGATACACCAAGGCCGCGCACTGGGCGCGGCCTTGGGCGTTTGACGGGAGCGGCGCCGGTTGGCGCTGGATTGGGCAGTGGCATAGCCGGGGGAGAATGACAGGAAGGGGCCGTGTAGGAAAGTGTTGATGCAGCCGAATGCCGGCTTGCGAATTCGCCCTCAACCCGCCCCAAACCGCTTCACCGCCAGCTCCGCCTTCAGGGCCAGCTCAATTCCTCCCGGCCAAACCTGCACCAGCGGCAGCTCCACGCCGCCCAGTTCGACCCGCTCTGCCGCCTCGATAAACCGCGGCGCATCCGAGTCGATCCGCAGCACCAGCGCGATCGGCACTTCGCTTGCCACGGGGAATTGTAGTAGGCCGAGGTTGCGGACTTCCATCAGGCCGGCGATGTTGGGCGGGGGGCTGGCGATCAGGTGGTCACCGCGTTTTTCCAGCGTTACCCCGTCGTCGCCAACCAGTATGGCGCCGCGATCGATCAGGGTCAGGGCAAGGGTGCTTTTGCCGCTGCCGCTGGGGCCTTCAATCAGCAGCGCGCGGCCATCCAGCGCGACGCAGGTGGCGGAATGGGTGAAAGTCATTGGCTAGATCCCCCTCCCGCAGGCG
>Ga0209023_10002728_pt1 | contig 21686 bp, 14 predicted proteins | sample LakOneMetagenome_FD_187468 | JGI IMG/M metagenome (GOLD analysis project Ga0209023, IMG submission 187468) | Freshwater and sediment microbial communities from Lake Erie, Canada (SPAdes) (version 2) | ecosystem: Environmental > Aquatic > Freshwater > Lentic | place: Lake Erie, Canada...
GATGGGGCCTGGCCGGCTACTGCCCCGGCCCGGCGCTCGCTTCACTGGCCACGGGCGGCGCCAAGCCCGTGATCTTTACGCTCGCCATGCTCGCGGGCATGGGCCTGTTCGAACTGTCCGAGTCCCTGGCCGCGCCGGCCACGCGTGAACGCGACCTGCCGTAGCCGAAACGCAGCGCCCAGCACGCCGAGCCCCAGCGCCAGCAGCGCAGGGGGCGCCGGCTCGGGCACGCCCGGCACCGGCGTGAGCAAGGTGGATCCGTAGCAGAACACGCCGGCGCGGTCGCAGGAAGGCGCCAGGATCTGGGTGCGGTCGTTGATCTCGTCGGCCGAGATCAGGAGCAGATCGGCGTCGCGGTCGATGCGCGTGTTCAGGTCGACCAGCGCGCGGTCGGCGTACAGGAAGGCGCGTCCGTCGGCCACGCCCACCACCTGGCCCAGGTTGTTGATGTCGTAGCCGAAGGCGCTGGCGGCATCGGGCGTGAGGTTGGTATAGGTGCCGCCGTCCCAGACGACAGCGTTGCTACGCCCGTTGGCGCCGGTAAAGTAGCCGGTGACCCAGCCGGCGTCGTTGATCGCCTGCCCCAACACGCGCCTGCCGCCCGCCAGCGGCAGGTCGCTCAGGACCCCGTCGCGGTACACGGCGGTGCGGTAGCCCATGTCGGGGTCGAAGTAGCCGACCAGCATATCGCCGCGCGCATTGATGGCGCCGGCGCCGCTGTTCCGGGGGCCGAAGTCGTGCAGCACGCCGCCCTGCAGCAGGGCGGCGCGGTCGTCGAGGGTCCGGCCGGAGATCTGGCCGCGGTCATTGATGTCGTTTGCGTCCATCAGGCCGTAGCGGGCCGTCAGGTCCTGCATCCGTCCGCCCGAAAACAGGAAGGCGTGCGCCTCGCCCGAGGCGGTCGTCGACATCCCCACCGCCTGCCCCAGGTTGTTGAGGGCGCGGACCTGGGTGACGTAGCCGCCCAGGCTGCCGACGTCCTCGGCCATGTTCCGGCCGAGGATCGCCGCGCCCTGGTAGGGGGTTTCCGGTCCGAAGCTGTTGACTGCATAGCTGCCGAGGTCGTTCAGGGCGATCGCGCGCGCGTACTTGCTGCCCGCCGGCTCCCGGGAAAAGTAGTCCGGCGCCGGGCCGGCCAGCGCCGCCGGCGCTCCCGGCAGCGCCGTCAGCAGGACCACGGCCCCTGCGGCGCACAGGCTCGTTTTCTTCATGGCGACCTCCGCTGCGGTCGGGGCGGACCGCATCTGTCCTGATTCTGACATGCGCAGGACAGGGTGGATGTAGGAATCCGACGAGAACACGTTAGGACTGCGCGTGCACGGGCCCGACAGGACTGGCTGGCTCAGGCGTGACCGATCCCACCCGCGCTGTACCGGTGTTCGAACTCCGCGATCGGGACCGGCCGCCCCAGCAGGTAGCCCTGCAGCGCGCCGCAGCCGCCGCCCACCAGGAAGCTGCGCTGCTCCTCGTGCTCGACGCCCTCGGCGACGATGTCGAGCCTGAGCGAGTGCGCCAGTGCGATGATCGCCCTGACGATCGGCGCCGCATCGGGATCGAGGTGGACGTCGTGCACGAAGGAGCGGTCGATCTTCAGCGCCGCCAGCGGAAAACGCTTGAGGTAGGACAGCGACGAATAGCCGGTACCGAAGTCATCCAGCGAAAACTCCACGCCCACGGCGCGCAGCGCCTGCATGCGCCCGATGATGCCGGCGACGTCCTCGGCGAACACGCTCTCGGTCAGTTCCAGGCACAGCCGGCGCGGCGGGGCGCCGGTCTGGGCCAGTATCCGCCCCACGTCCTCGGGAAAATCAGGGCTGCGCATCTGGTGGACACTGACATTCACTCCCAGCTTGAGCGCGGCAAGCACGGGGTCGGCCTGCCAGCGCGCCAGCGCCCGGCAGCTTTCCTCCAGCACGTGGCGCCCGAGGGCGCCGATTAGCCCCGAGGATTCCGCCAGGCCGATGAACTGGTCCGGTCCGACCAGGGTGCCGTCCTCGCGCCGCCAGCGCACCAGCGCCTCGGCCCCGAGCAGGCGACCCCTGCTGCTGAACTGCGGCTGGCAGAACAGCACGAACTGCCCTGCCGCCAGGCCGTTGCGCAGCGCGCCCTCGAGCGCCAGCTGGCGCTCGGCCGCCGCCTGCATGCCGGGGTCGAAGAAGCGCGCGGTGTTGCCGCCGTCGGCCTTGGCCTGGTACATCGCCAGGTCGGCCTGCCGCAGGAGCGCGTCGATGTCGGCCGACGTGCCGTCGAACAGGACCACGCCGATGCTCGGCGTGCTGACCACCATGCGCCCGGACAAGTGGTAGGGCTGTGCCAGGGCCGCGGCCAGCTTGTCCACCAGGTGGCTGGTTTCGCCGACCGGGTCGGCGCCACCCGCCCCCATCCCCTCCAGCACGATCACGAATTCGTCGCCCCCGAGCCGGGCCAGGCCGTCGCTATGGCGCAGCACCAGGCGCAGGCGCTGCGCGACCTGGCGCAGCAGCTGGTCGCCCAGCTCGTGGCCCAGGGTGTCGTTGAGGAGCTTGAAATTGTCCAGGTCGAGGAAGGCCAGCGCACCGGCCTGGCCGGAGCGCGCGCTGCGCGCCAGCGCCTTGTCCAGTTCCTCGATCAGGAGGCGGCGGTTGGGCAGGCCGGTGAGGTGGTCGAAATAGGCGGCCTCGTAGATGCGTTGCTCGGATTGCTTGCGCTCGGTGAGGTCGGTGTTGGTGCCCGAGATGCGCAGCACCTTGCCGGCGCTGTCGCGCAGGACGAAGCCGCGCGACAGCACGGGGACGTAGTGGCCGTCGCGGTGGCGCAGCCGCAGTTCGACGCTGTAGCTGTTCAAGGGCGTCTTGAACAGTTCGCGCATGAAGGCGCTGACCGCGGGCCGGTCGTCCGGATGGGTCAGCGCGAGCCACAGCTCGGGGTCGGCGGCGAGCTCGCCCGGCCGGTAGCCGAGCATCGTCCACCAGCGCTCGGCGTAATAGACTTCGCCGCTGACCAGGTCATAGTCCCACGGCGCGTCGGTCGAGCCGCGCAGCACCAGCCGCAGGCGCTTCTCGGACTTCTGCAGGCGCTGCTTGGCGCGCTTGAGCGCCGTGCAATCGGTGAAACAGACCACCACTTGCCGCAGCCGGCCGTCGGCGTCGCATTCGGGATAGGCGTTGCAGATCAGCCAGCGCAGCGGTTCGCGTCCGGACGCGGGAACGCCCACGATCTGCTGCGACAGCCCGCGGCCGGTGCGCAGCACCACGTTGACGGGAAAGTCCTCCGGCGGCATCGGCGAGCGGTCGGCACGCACGAACTGCCAGGCGGCCGGGCTGGACTCGGTCCCCTTCAAGCTGTCCGCATCCTGCCCGAGCAGCCGGCAGGCCATCCGGTTCGCCGACAGGATCCGTCCATCGGGACCGTGCACCACGACACCGGCCGGCAAGTGCTCGAGCAACTCGTCGAGACGGCGCGGAAGATCGGCGGGAGAACTGGTTTCCATGCTGGTTACCCCGAAGCGGCTGGCTGCCCCCATCGTAGCACGGCGCGGGCGCACTAAACACGGCGCGGCGGGTCGAACGGATACGGCGGGGGCGCCGGCGGCGACAGGGAGGGCCGATCATGGCGGTCGGGCTGCATGGGAGCGGGTTTACCCACGCAATCGTGGGCGCCGCGCCGGCCGCGCGATGAAGCGCGAGCGGATCGCGCCCGCCCCAGGCGCGCCTGACCCGGCCGCCCTCGCCGCACTGGAGGCCGGCGCTGCCCTCGGCCTGCTCGACAGCGCCCCGGACGGCCTGCCCGCCGCCCAAGCCACGCTGCGCCTGTCCCGGCATGGCCCCAACGTGGTGGCGCGCGCGCGGGTCCGCGCGCCGCTGCTGGCCTTCCTGGCCGGCTTCGTGCGCCCGCTGCCCCTGCTGCTGCTGGTCCTGGCCGGCCTCGACCTGGCCACCGGGCAGGCCTTCGCGGCCGCCATGATCGCGGCCATGGTCGTGCTGTCAGCAGTGCTCGGCTTCGTGCAGGAGTACCGCGCCGACCGCGCCGCCGCGCGCCTGCGCGCCATGGTGCGCACCACGGTCCGGGTACGCCGTCCGGCCGCCGGCGGCGCCGTCGAGATCGAACACCCGCTCGAAGAGCTGGTGCCGGGCGACGTGGTACTGCTGGCCGCCGGCGATCCGGTTCCGGCCGAGGTGCGCTTCCTCGAGGCGGTCGACCTGTTCATCGACCAGTCTTCATTGACGGGCGAATCGCTCCCGGTGCGCAAGCAGGCCGGCCCGCGCCCACCCGCGGCGGGGGCCGCCAGCCCCGCCGACCTCGACAACCTCGGCTTCATGGGTACCCACGTGACCAGCGGCAGCGCGTGCGCCCTGGTATTCGCCACCGGCGCCGGCACCGGATTCGGGCGCCTGTCGGCCGCGCTGGAACAGGAGCGCGGGCGCAGCGACTTCGACCGCGGCATCGCCGGCGTGATCGCGCTGCTGCTGCGTATCATGCTGGTGATGGCGCCGCTGGTGCTGCTGCTGAACTGGGCCGGCAAGGGCGACCCGTACCAGGCGCTGCTGTTCGCGACGGCGGTGGCGGTGGGTCTCGCGCCCGAGCTGCTGCCGGTGATCGTCACCGCCAACCTGGCGCGCGGGGCGCTGGCGCTGTCGCGGCGCGAGGTCATCGTCAAGCGCCTGGCCGCGGTCCAGACCCTGGGCGCAATCGACGTGCTGTGCGCCGACAAGACCGGCACCCTCACGCAGGACCGGGTGGTGCTCGAGCGCCACGTCGATGTCGCCGGCCGGGAATCGGAACGCGTGATCGACTACGCCTACCTGAACAGCTACTACCAGACCGGATTGCACAACCTGCTGGACACCGCGGTGCTGGCGCACGCCCGCGCCCATGCGCGCCTGCGCCCGGACCTCGGCTGGCGCAAGCTGGGCGAGATTCCGTTCGATTTCGAGCGCCGCCGCATGTCGGTCGTGCTGCAGGCGCCAGGCGGCGCGCGTATCCTGGTGTGCAAGGGCGCGGCGGAGGAAATCGCCGGCGCCTGCGCCGCGGCCGAGGGCGAGGACGGTCCGGTGCCCTTCGAGGCCGGCCATGCCGACACCCTGGGGACGGTCGTGCGCGGCCTCAACGAGGAAGGCTTGCGCGTCATCGCGATCGCCTGGCGCCGGCTGGACGACGGCGAGCACGCGCTGAGCGATCCGGCCCTCGAACGCAACCTGGTCCTGGTCGGCTACATCGCCTTCTTCGACCCGCCCAAGGACTCCGCCGCCGCCGCGATCCGGGCGCTGGCGGCACGCGGGGTCGCGGTCAAGGTGCTCAGCGGCGACAATGCGGCGGTCTGCGCCCACGTCTGCCGCATGGTCGGGCTCGATCCCGGCGTGGTCGTGGAGGGCGCCCGGATCGATGCGCTGGGCGACGAAGATCTGGGACGGCTGGCCCTGGATACGACGGTGTTCGCCAAGCTCGCGCCGGCGCAGAAGACGCGCGTGATCCGCTGCCTGCAGGCCGGGGGCCGGGTGGTGGGTTTCCTCGGCGACGGCGTCAACGACGGGCCGGCGCTCAAGGCGGCCGACGTCGGGATCTCGGTGGATACCGGCGCCGACGTGGCGCGCGAATCGGCCGACCTGATCCTGCTGCAGAAAAGCCTGCTGGCCGTCGACGCGGGCGTGCTGGCCGGGCGCCGGGTGTTCGGCAACATCGTCAAGTACATCCGCATGAGCGCCAGCTCGAACTTCGGCAACATGCTCAGCGTGCTGGGCGCCAGCGTGCTGCTGCCCTTCCTGCCGATGGCGCCGGCCCAGGTGCTGCTCAACAACCTGCTGTACGACTGCGCCCAGACGGCGCTGATGACGGACCGGGTCGACCCGGACTTGCTGGCCCGTCCGCACCACTGGGACATCCAGGCCGTGCGCCGCTACGTGCTCTGCTTCGGCCCGATCAGCTCGCTGTTCGACTATGCCACCTTCGCGCTGCTGTGGTTCGGCCTCGGCGCGGCGCATTCCCCTGCCCTGTTCCAAACCGGCTGGTTCGTCGAATCGCTCCTGTCGCAGACCCTGGTCGTCTACGTGATCCGCACCGGCGCCGCGCCTTCCGCCGCGAACCGGCCGTCGGCGGCGCTGGTCGCGGCCAGCCTGGCGGTGTGCGCGCTGGGCCTGTGGCTGCCATGGTCGCCGCTGGCCCCGCTCCTGGGCCTGGTGTCGCTGCCCATGGCGTATTGGGCCGGACTGGCGGTGATTCTGGCCGCTTACGTGCTGCTGACCCGCAGCGTCAGGTACCGGCTGTTGCGCCGTGTCGACCGCGCCTGAGCACGCGCCGGCCTCAGCGTGGCCGCAGCGCCGCCCCGAAACGCGCCAGGCCGAGCCCGAACAGCGCGGCGCCGATCGCCAACAGGGCCAGCAACGGGCGCCAGACCACGTCCACCCCGGCGCCGCGGAACAGGATCGCCTGGCTCAGCTCGACGAAGTGGGTGGTCGGCGCCAGCAGCATCAGTTCGCGCAGCACGGCGGGAATGCTTTCGCGCGGCGTGGTGGCGCCGGACAGCATCTGCAGCGGCAGCAGGGCCAGGATCACCAGCAGGCCGAACTGCGGCATGCCGCGCGCGGTGGCGGCCATCAGGATGCCGAGCGAGGTGGTGGCGAACAGGTGCAGCAATACCCCGAGCAGGAACAGCGGCAAGGAGCCCTGCAGGCCGACCTGCAGCAATCCGCGCAGGATTACCAGCAGCGCCACCAGGGTCGCCAGCAGCACCACCGCCGCCATCGACCACAATTTGGCCAGCAGGATCTCCACCGGGCGCACCGGCATCGCCAGCAAATGCTCGACGGTGCCGTGCTCGCGCTCGCGGATCAGGGCGGCGCCGCTCAGGATCACCGACAGCATGGTGACGTTGTTCACCAGTTCCATCAAGCCGCCGAACCAGGACGGCGTCAACGCCGGGTTGAAGCGCGCCCGCACGACCAGCGCGGCGTGCGGGGCCGCATCGGCGCGCACGCCGCGCGCGAAGGCATCCACCTCGCCCAGTGCGATCTGCTCGACGTAGCCGCTCCCGGTGAATGCCTGGCTCATGCGGGTGGCGTCCACGTTCAGCTGCAGCAGGGCGGGTCGCCCCGCCAGCACGCGGCGCTGGAACCCGGCCGGGATCACCAGCACGAACGTGGCGCTGCCGCGGTCCAGGCGGGCGTCGAGCTGCGTCAGTACGATCGTCTCGGGCGGGATGAACTGCGGCGCCAGAAAGGCCTGGCGGATGCGCAGCGACAGGGGCGAGACATCCTCGTCGACGATGGCGAGCGCGGCCCTGCTCAGGGTGTCGGGCTGGGCGGTCGCGGCAACCCAGACCGCCACGGTGAAGCTGTAGACGATCAGGCCCAGCATGACCGGGTCGCGCGCCAGGCTCCACCACTCCTTGATGCCGAGGCGCCAGATCTTGTGCCCGGACAGCCGCATGCTAGCGCTCCTGGCGCGGCAAGGCGAGGATCGCCAGGCCGAGGATGACGGGAATGGCCGCCAGCAGCGCCAGGAACTCGGCGCGCAGGTCGGCCCAGCCCAGCGCCTTGGAAAACACGCCGCGCGCAATGGTAAGCATGTGCGACGCCGGGTAGGTCTCGCCGATGACGCGGCCGACGCCCTCGAGCGCCACCACCGGGTTGATCAGCCCGCCGAACTGGATGGCCGGCAGCATGGTGCCGATCATGGTCAGGAAGATCGCCGCGATCTGGCTGCGCGTAAAGGCCGAGGCCAGCAGGCCCATGCCGGTCGAACAGATACAGAACAGGAAGGCGGCGCCGGTCAACGCCGCCACGCTACCCTTGAGCGGCACGCCGAGCACCGTCACGGCCAGCGAGGTCATCAGGGCGAAGTTGAGCATCGCCAGTGCCACGTAGGGCGCCGCCTTGCCGAGCAAAAATTCGCTGCGCTGCAGCGGCGTGACGTAGAGGTTGACGATCGGCCCCATCTCCTTTTCGCGCACCACCGCCAGCGCAGCCTGCATGGCGGGCAGGTTCAGCAGCAACAGCGCGATGATCGCCGGCACCATGGCCGGCAGGCTGCGCACGTCCGGGTTGTAGCGAAACCGGGTCGCGACGCTGGCGACCGGGGTTCCTGTCCCGGCCCCGGCGCGGGCCGGCGTGGCGCGGCTGCGCAGCCAGTGCGCGTGCATGCCCTGCACATAGCCTTCGGCGGTCTCGGCGCGCGGCGGATTGGCGCCGTCGATCCAGGCCCCCACCTGGACCGGCCGGCCGCGCTGCAGCGCGCGTGCGAAGCCCGGCGGAATCTCGATCGCCAGGGCCAGCTCGCCCGAGCGCATGCGGCGGTCCAGGTCGGCATAGTCGGCCAGCGGCCGATGCTCGCTGAAATAGCGCGAGCCGGACAGGTTGAGCGCGTAATCGCGGCTGAGCGCCGTGCCGTCGCGGTCCAGCACCGCATACGGCAGCTTTTCCACGTCCATGTTCAGGCCATAGCCGATCACCACCATCAGGAGCAGCGAGCCGAGCGTTGCCAGCAGGGCCCGCACCGGGTCGCGCCACAGCTCCAGGGTTTCGCGCCGGCTGCACGCGGCCGCCCGCCGCAGCCAGGCCCAGCGCACGGCGGCATCACGCCGGGATGGCGGCAGCGGCAGCGCCGGCGGCGCGGCCTCGGGATCGGCCTCGCGCAGCCAGGCGACGAACGCCCCCTCCAGGCTGTCCGCGCCGCGCTCGCGCCGCAGGGCCGCGGGTGCGCCGCAGGCCAGTACCCGGCCGGCGTGCATCAGGGCGACGCGGTCGCAACGTTCGGCTTCGTTCATGAAGTGGGTCGAGATGAAGATCGTCACGCCCTCCCCGCGCGACAGGGCCAGCATTTCGACCCAGAAGCCGTCGCGCGCCACCGGGTCGACGCCGGAGGTCGGCTCGTCCAGGATCAGGAGCTCGGGACCGTGCACCAGCGCCACCGCCAGCGACAGGCGCTGGCGCATTCCCAGCGGCAACGCGTCCGGCATGGCGTCCAGCACCGGCTCCAGGCCGAAGCGGCGCGCCAGGTCGGCGCAGCGGCGCCGCCCCGCTTGCAAGGGCAGGTCGAACAGGCGCGCGTGCAGCAGCAGGTTCTGGCGCACGCTCAGCTCGCGGTACAGCGAAAAGCCCTGCGACATGTAGCCGACCCGGCGCCGCGCCTGCAGGTCGTGGCGGTCCACCTGCCGCCCCAGCACCCAGGCCTGGCCGCTGCTCGGCGCCAGCAAGCCGGTGAGCATCTTCATGGTCGTGCTCTTGCCGCAGCCATTCGACCCGATGAAGCCGAAGATTTCCCCGCGCGCGATGCGGAAGCTGACGTCGCGCACGGCGACGAATTCGCCGAAACGCCGCCACAGGCCGCGCGCCTCGACCGCCGGTTCGGCCTGGGCCGCGACCTGCGGCGCCGGCGTAGCCTGATCCTCGACCGGCGTGTCGCCGGCGCGCCGGTCCGGCGGCAGCAGCGCCACGAAGGCCTGTTCCAGGTCGGCGCAGCCGGTCCGGGCCAGCAGGGCGGCCGGGGTGCCGCTGGCCAGCACCCGACCGGCGTCGAGCGCCACCAGCCAGTCCATCCGCCCCGCTTCTTCCATGTAGGCCGTGGCCACCACCACGCTCAGGCCCGGCCGGGCGCGCCGTATGGCCGCGATCAGCTCCCAGAACTGCACCCGCGCCAGCGGGTCGACCCCGGTGGTCGGTTCGTCCAGGATCAACAAGTCAGGCTCATGGATGAGGGCGCAGCACAGGCCCAGCTTCTGCTTCATCCCGCCCGACAGTTGTCCGGCCGGACGCGCCAGGAAGGGATGCAGGCTGGTCGCACGCGCCAGCAGGCCGATGCGCGCCCGCGCCGCCGCCGCATCGAGCCCGAACAGGCGCGCGAAGAACTGCAGGTTTTCTTCCACCGTCAGCGAGGGATAGAGGTTGCGCCCGAGGCCCTGGGGCATGTAGGCGATGCGGGGACTGGCCCGGTAGCGGAAGCTTGCGCGCCGCATGTCGCCGCCCAGCACTTCGACCCGGCCGTGGCGGAAACGGCGGGCGCCGGCCAGCACCGCGAGCAGGCTCGACTTGCCTACTCCGTCCGGCCCGATCAGGCTGCTCATGGCGCCGGCCGGCAGTGCGAGCGTGACGCCGTCCAGCGCGGTGATGCGCCGGTAGCGCAGCACCAGGCCTTCCACCCTTGCGACGGCGGCCTTCCCCAGCGTCATCGGCCGCTCCGCAGGGCCAGCGTGGGCGGCCAGGGCACGCGCGCGTCGAGCCTGACCCAGGCGACGCCAGGCACGCCGGCCTTGACGTAGTCGGCATAGCGCAGCAGGACCTGGCGGTCGACCTGGGCCTTGACCCGGAACATCAGCTTCTGGCGCTCGCTGGCCGTTTCCACCGACTTCGGCGTGAACTGGGCGCTGCTGGCGACATAGGTCACCCTGGCCGGCACGATGAAGCCCGGGGCGGCGTCGAGGCGCAGGCGCACCTCGGCCCCAAGGGCGACGCGCCCGGCGGCCGTCTCGGGCACGAAGAAGTTCATGAAAACGTCGCCCAGGTCGATCAGGTTGAGGACGGTGCCGCCGCCGGGCAGCACTTCGCCCGGCTCGGCCACACGGTACTGGACGCGCCCGGCGCGCGGCGCGGTCAGGTCCAGCTCGCGCAGGTCGGCCTCGATGCCGGCGGCCGCGGCCAGCGCCACGTCCACGCTCGAGCGCGCTTCGATCACCTGGGCCCGCGCCGCCTCGACCGCCGCAGCCGCCGCTTCGCGCTGCGCGCGTGCCGCTGCGACCGCCGCCTCGGCGCCGCGCACCCGGGCCTGGTCGTCGTCGAGTTCCTGCGAGGGCGCCGCACCCGCCGCCGCCAAGGTCGTGGAGCGGCGCAGGCGGCGCTGAGCGGCATCGAGCTCGCTCAGGCGCTGCACCACGCTCGCGCCGGCGGCGGCGGCATCGGCGCGGCGCATCGCCAGGCCGGCCTCGGCCTGGGCCACGGCATCGCGCGCCTGGCGCACCCGCGCCGCACTTTCCGCCCGCTGCGCCAGCAGGGTGTGCGGGTCCATGCGCGCCAGCACCTGTCCTGCCTCGACGGTGTCGCCCTCGTCCACCAGGACGTCGGCCACCCGTCCCGGAAGCCGGGTGGCGATGTCGATCTCGGTTGCCTCGATGCGGCCGTTGCCGCTCACGAAACCCGGACCGGGATCGCTGCCCTCGCCCTGCCACCATGGCCGCGAGGCGGCGACCAGCACCAGCAGCGCGGCCAGCAACAGCAACGCACCAAGGCGCCATCCACGCAGGACACTCATGCCGCCTCGCAGCGGCATGGCCGGAGGCTCGGATTGCCTCCAGCAGATTTGATGTGCATCAAAGCGCTCGCCATGGCAAACCCCAATCCTGTGTGCACTTCGACCAAAGGGCGTCCACCATGTTCCTCGAACGCATCTGCATCGCCACCGACGGCTCCGACCTGGCCGTCCGCGCCGCCGAGATGGGCGTCCTGCTGGCCAGTTCCGGCGCCGGTCGGGTGGTCGCGGTCTCGGTCGCGCAACCGCATTTCCGGGTGTCCGACAGCGAGGGCGCGGCGCCGGATCCGCACACCGCCCAGGCGGAGTTCGAACGGGCCCGCCAGGGCGCCCGCGTCCATGCCGACACCGTGGGCCGCATCGCGCGCGGCAGCGGCGTCAGTTGCGACAGCGCCACCCCGCTGGCATCCAGCCCGGGGCCGGAGATCATCCGGGTGGCGGAGGAACATGGCTGCGACCTCATCGTGATGGGAACCCACGGACCGAACGACGCCAACCGCCGGTTCACGGGCGACGTGGCCGGCTACGTCCTGGCCAACTCCGCGATCCCGGTGCTGCTGCTGCGCGACCCGCGCGAGGCCGCGCAGCCGGATTTCACCGAAGAGACGATGATCTGAGCGATTCAGGGCACGATCGCCACCTTCAGCACGCCGTCGCGCCCGCTGGCGAACAGCTCGTAGGCCTCTTCGATCCGGTCGAGCGGAAAGCGGTGCGTCACCAGGGGCCGCAGGTCGACCCGCCCCGACGCCACGATGTCCATCAGGCGCCGCATGCGGTGCTTGCCGCCCGGGCATAGCGTCGTGACCAGCTTGTGGTCGCCCAGGCCGGCGGCGAAGGCGTCCACGGGCAGGCTCAGCTTGCCCGAATACACCCCGAGACTGGACAGGGTGCCGCCCGGGCGCAAGGCGCGCAGGCAGCTCTCGAAGGTCTGTTGGGTGCCGAGCGCCTCGATCGCGACGTCGGCGCCCTGGCCGCCCGTCAGTTCCAGGATCGCCTCGACCGGATCGGCCTTGCGATAATCGATGACGTGGTCGGCGCCCAGCTGCCCGGCCATCGCGAGCCGCGCCGGCACCGTGTCCACCGCGATGATGCGGCTGGCGCCGCGCAGGCGCGCCCCGGCGGTGGCGCACAGGCCGATCGGTCCCTGCGCGAACACGGCCACCGTGTCGCCGATGCGGATCGCGCCGTTCTCGGCGCCGCCGAAGCCGGTGCTCATGATGTCGGGGCACATCAGGACCTGCTCGTCGCTCAGCCCGTCCGGCACCGGCGCCAGGTTGGCGGTGGCGAACGGCACCCGCACGTATTCGGCCTGGCAGCCGTCGATGGTGTTGCCGAAGCGCCAGCCGCCGATCGCGTGCCCGCCGCACTGGGCCTGGTGGCCCTCGAGGCAACTGATGCACTGGCCACAGGGCGTGATCGCACCCACCACCACCCGCTGGCCGAGGGTGTAGCCGTCCACGCCGGGGCCGAGTTCGGCGATCGTGCCGACCGGCTCGTGCCCGACCGTCAGCCCCGGCGCGACCGGGTACTCGCCCTTCAGGATGTGGACGTCGGTGCCGCAGATCGTCGTCAGGCTCACCTTGACGATCGCTTCGCCGGGGCCGGCCTGGGGCACCGGCTTGCGCTCGAGCGCGATGCGGCCGGGCCCGGTGAATACTGCCGCTTTCATCATTTCCATCGGATTCTCCAGTCGAAGTTGGATCCCCGTCGTGGGCGCCGCTCAGTGCGCCATCAGGACCGACAGCGTGGCGTCCTGCAGCACCTTGCGGGTCACGCCGCCGAGGAAGAGTTCGCGGAACTGCGAATGGCCGTAGCAGCCGATGACCAGCAGGTCGTAGGCTTCCTGCGCGGCCAGCGTCAGCAGCGCCTGCCCGCCGTCGACGTCGCGGTCGACCGCCATGATCTCGGCCTGAATGTCGTGACGCGCCAGGAAGGCGGTCAGGTCGGCCTGGTGCCGGGGCTCGCCCAGGTCGCAGTCGCCCGCCGGGCGGAACGCGACGACGGTCGCGCGGACCGCGCCGCGCATCAGCGGCAGCGCTGCCGTCAAGGCCGCCGAGGCCTCCTTGCTGCCGTTCCAGGCGACCAACACGTGCCGCCCCGGGCCATGCACGACCGGGGCGCAGGGCACCACCAGCACGGGACGGGCGCAGGTCAGCGCCACGTATTCGGGAATGCGCCCGATGGTCTCGGCCAGGGCCTCGGTCAGGTCGTCCTGGTTCACCACCACCAGGTCGGCGAAACGCCCGAAGCGCGCCAGCGCCTCGCTGGCCAGGTCGAAGACCAGCCGTTTCTCGAACGCGACCCCGGCTTCGCCGGCCGATTCGGCGAAACGCTCGAGCGACCAGAGCGCCTTGGCATGCAGGGGATCGAAATAGCTGGCCTCCAGGCTGCCGGGCGCTGCTTGGTAGCCATGCGGGAAGGTCTCGCGCGAGACGCCGATGGCGGCGACGCCGACCAGGTGCGCCTCGTGATCTGCCGCCAGCCTGGCTGCGATCCGGATGCGCTGCGGTGCATGGCGCGACGCGTCGACGTGCACGGCGATGGTACGGTAGCTCATGGCGGTTCTCCCGGGATGTGTGGACAGGCGGCGCTAGGCGCGGTGTCGCAGGTGTCCCGGCATGCCGGCCCTGGCGCGCCCGGCCTGCGGGCCGGGGGAGCGTGCGCGGCGCAGCGCCAGCGCCGCGCCGCTGGCCGCTGCCAGGACCCGCAGGCCGCAGAAGCGGTGCAGCGACAGCAGTCCGGGCAAGGCGGCAAGCACTTCTCTTCCGGTCCCGAGCTCGCCTGCTTCGACCCGGGGCGCCGCATGGTGCAGCGCACCCAGCAGCAGCGCATTGTCGCGGCGCTGCTCGCGCAGGCGGGGCAAGCCGAGCGCTTCCATCAGCACCTCTTCATGCCGGAACGCGGCTTCGATCGCAGCGACCACGTGCCCGAATGCGGTCGGGAAGGACGCATCCGGTTCGCCGGCCGCGGCGCGGACGCGGTGCAGCAGCGCCGTGCGTGCATGGGCCAGCGCGCGCACGACAGCGTGCGGACCTGGTGCAGACCGTGGAGCAATGGAAATCATGATGCTGGCCTGGGAGGAAAAAGTGGGCGCGAGCTGGCAGTCTCCCCATTCCACCCCTTCCAGTCTTTGACCCACATCAAATGCGCCGGCATCGATCGCCGAGGACGCAGCCCGACTCGCAGACACGCACGGCATAGCAGATAGTTCTGGGCCAATTTTGATGCGGATCAAATAAACTTCCGCTTCACTTCGCTAGGCTGGTGCTGGCCGATCAACGGCGGAGAAATCCATGAGCATCCGCAACCTGCAGTCCCTGTTCCGCCCGACCTCGGTGGCCGTGATCGGCGCCTCCGACCGCGCGGGCAGCGTCGGTGCCACGGTCTGGCGCAACCTCGTTGCCGGCGGCTTTCGGGGTGCGCTGTGGCCGGTCAACCGGCGCCACGCGCAGGTCGGCGGCCGCCAGGCCTGGCCGCACGTCGGCGAGCTGCCCGGGGTGCCGGACCTGGCGGTCATCTGTACGCCGGCCCGCAGCGTGCCGGGCCTGGTGCGCGCGCTCGGCGCAGCCGGCTGCCGCGCCGCCATTGTCCTGAGCGCCGGCCTGGATGCACCCGACGACGAGAACGACGGCGGCCCGGCGCGCAGCCTGCGCCAGGCGATGCTGGACGCGGCCCGGCCCTGGCTGCTGCGCGTCCTCGGTCCGAACTGCGTCGGCTTGCTGGTGCCGGGCATCGGCCTGAACGCCAGCTTCGCGCCGGGCGATGCGCTTCCCGGACGGCTGGCCTTCGTGGCCCAGTCGGGCGCCCTCGTCACCGCCGTGCTCGACTGGGCGGCGGCGCGCCGCATCGGCTTTTCCTGCTTCGTTTCGCTGGGCGACGGCAGCGACGTCGATTTCGGCGATCTGCTCGACTGGCTGGCCGCCGACCCCGGCACCGACGCCATCCTGCTGTACGCCGAGAGCGTGCGCCAGGCGCGCAAGTTCATGAGCGCGGCGCGCGGGGCCGCGCGCGGCAAGCCGACCCTGGTGGTCAAGTCCGGCCGCGCCGCCGGAGCGGCCCGCGCCGCCTTCAGCCACACGGGCGCGCTGGCCGGTTCCGACCTGGTCTACGACGCCGCGATCCGGCGCGCCGGCATGCTGCGCGTAAGCACGACGGCCGAGCTGTTCGACGCCGTCGCCATGCTGGCCCGCACCCGTCCGCCGCCCGGTGCGCGGCTGGCGATCCTGACCAATGGCGGCGGTCCCGGGGTGATGGCGGCCGACGCCCTGTACGCCGGCGGCGGCGAGCTGGCGCCGCCCGGGCCTGCCACCCTGGCGCGCCTGGATGCGGGCCTGCCGCCGCTGTGGTCGCACGGCAATCCGGTCGACATCGTCGGCGACGCCCCCGCCGAGCGCTACCACGGTGCGCTGGCGGCCCTGCTCGACGCCCCCGAGTTCGATGCCGTGCTGCTGATCCACGCCCCTACCGCCATCGTCCCCGGCGCCGAGATCGCGCGCGCCGTCCTGCCCCTGATCGTGGGCGCGCCGCGTCCGGTGCTGTGCTGCTGGCTCGGCGGACCCAGCGTGGCGGATGCACGCCGCCGGTGTATCGAGGCGGGCGTGCCGGTGTTCGACACGCCGGAAGAAGCAGTGAGGGGTTTCCTGCAGCTGGTCGACTACCGCCGCAACCAGGCGGTCCTGACCGAGGCCCCCGGCCCCGGCGAGCTACCGGTGCCGGACCGGCACGCCGCGCGCGCCCAGGCCGAGGCCCTGCTGGCCCGCGGCGCGCGCGAGATCGGCGAGCGCGACGCCAAGGCTTTGCTGGCGGCCTACGGGATCCCGACCGTGGCGACCGAGGCGGTCGCTGACCGCGCGGGAGCGCTGGCGGCGGCGCGCCGCATTGGTTTTCCGGTCGCGCTCAAGATCCTGTCGCCGGACATCGTCCACAAGACCGACGTCGGCGGCGTCGCCCTCGACCTGGCCGACGAGGGCGCCGTGGAGGCCGCGCTGGACGCCATGACGGCGCGCGTGCGCGCCCTGCGGCCCCAGGCCCGCCTGGCCGGCTTCACGGTGCAGCCGATGGCGCGCCGGCCGCAGGCGCTGGAACTGATCGTGGGGATCAGCGTCGATCCCGTGTTCGGTCCGGTGATCCTGTTCGGCCAGGGCGGGATCGCGGTCGAGGTCACCGCCGACCAGGCGATCGGGCTGCCGCCCCTGAACCGGGTACTGGCGGCGGACCTGGTGCGCCGCACCCGGGTGGCGCGCCTGCTGGCCGGATTTCGCGGCCGCCCCGCGGTGGACATCGACGCCCTGTACGACGTGCTGGTGCGCGTGGGCCAGATGGCGGCCGACCTGCCCGAGCTGGCCGAGCTCGACATCAATCCGCTGCTGGCCGACGCCGACGGCGTGGTGGCACTGGACGCGCGCCTGCGGCTGGAGCCGCTGCCCGCGGGCCAGGACGGCCACGCCCGGCTGGCGATCCTGCCTTATCCGGAAGAGCTCGAGCGCCAGGTCGACAGCCACCTCGGTCCCCTCACGATCCGTCCGATCCGCCCCGAGGACGCGCCGGCCCACGTCGCGTTTTTCCGCGCCCTCAGCCAGGAAGACGTACACATGCGCATGTTCGGCATGATGCGCGACCTTTCGCCGCAGCAGCTGGCGCGTTTCACCCAGATCGACTACGCGCGCGAGATGGCCTTCATCGCTACCCGGCCGGCCGCGGGCGGTCCGGAAACCCTGGGCGTGGCGCGCATTGCCTTCGATCCCGACGACCTGCGCGGCGAGTTCGCGGTAACGGTGCGCTCCGACCTCAAGGGACGGGGCCTCGGGCACCTGTTGATGTCGCGCCTGCTGGACTACTGCGCGGCGCGCGGCGTGCCCCTGGTCGAAGGCCTGGCGCTGCCCGAGAACACGCGCATGCATGCGCTTGCGGCCAGCCTCGGCTTCACGTTCGCGGGCGAGGCCGACGGCACCGTCCGGATGCGGCTCGCGCTCCCCGGGAAGGCAGGATGGGCAAGCGCATCCTGATCGTCCAGGGGCACCCCGACCGCGCGCACGAACACCTGTGCCATGCGCTGGCCGACGCCTACGCCGACGGCGCCCGTGCGGCCGGCCACAGCGTCGAGACGGTCGAGACGGCGCTGCTGGCGTTCCCGCTGCTGTCCGATCCGGCCGAATGGCAGGACGGCGCCGTCCCGGCCGCGCTGTTGCCGGCCCAGGAGGCGATCGCGCGCGCCCAGCACCTGGTGCTGGTCTATCCGCTGTGGCTGGGCGACATGCCGGCGCGCCTGAAGGGCTTCCTGGAACAGGTGCTGCGGCCCGGCTTCGCGATCGCGCGCGAACACGGCAATCCTCTGCGCTCCGGCCTGCTCGCCGGGCGCAGCGCGCGCATCGTCGTCACCATGGGCATGCCCGCTCCCTTCTACCGCTGGTTCTACCGCGCCCACGGCCTGCAGCTCCTGCGCCGCAACATCCTGCAGTTCGCCGGCATCAAACCGGTGGACGCGACCGTGGTCGGCATGGCCGGTGCGATGCCGCCCGGACGGGTCGCGCACTGGTGCGCGCGCCTGTACCGCCTCGGCGCCAGGGCGGCCTGATCACGCCGGCAAGAACCGCGCCAGGCGCGGCGCCAGCAGTTTGCGCAGCTCGAGCCCGCCCAGCGCCAGCACGGCCGCGCCGGCGGCCGCGGCCAGCGCCGCCGCCGGCGGCGCCGCGAGGCTGAGGACGCGCGCCAGCACCGGCATCCAGACCGCCAGCGCCAGCAGCAGCAACGCCACCCCGGCGATGCTCCAGAACACCGGGTTCGTGGCGCGCAGGGTGCGCGCCAGGCCGTGGCGCTGCCGGTTCGACACCAGCAGCGCCAGGTTGCCCAGCACCAGCCCGACGAAGGCCGTGGCGCGCGCCTGCGGCTCGGGCAGCCAGGACAGCGCCCAGCCGTACAGCGCAGCGAGCAGGCCCAGCACCCAGCTTCCCTGCAGCAAGGCGCTGGCGATCGCCCTGGCGCCGAACAGGGCTTCGCCCGCCTTGCGGGGCGGCCGCCGCATCAGGTCGGCTTCGGCCGGCTCGTTCTCGAACGCGACCGAGCAGGCCGGCGTGATGACGAGCTCGAGGAAGACGATGTGGAGCGGATACAGCAGGATCGGCCAGCCGAGCAGGGCCGGCAGCAAGGCCATCCCGGCGATCGGCACGTGCGCCGCCATCACGTAGCGCAGCGACTTGCGCATGTTGCCGAAGATCCGCCGTCCGGCCGCGATGGCCTCGACCAGCGAGGCGAAGCGGTCGTCCAGCAGGGTCAGCTGCGCGGCTTCGCGCGCGACATCGGTGCCGCGCAGGCCCATGGCCACGCCGACGTCGGCGGCGCGCAGGGCCGGCGCGTCGTTCACGCCGTCGCCGGTCATCGCGACCACGGCGCCCTGGCGCTGCAGGGCCTGGACGATGCGCAGCTTCTGCTCGGGCGCGATGCGCGCGCACACGCTCACGGCGTCGAGGCGGCGCGCTAGCGCGGCCTCGTCCAGCGCGGCGATCTCGGCGCCGGTCAGGACCGCCTCCGGTCCCTCGGCGGCCAGGCCGGCCTGGCGAGCGATCGCGCGCGCGGTGCCGGCATGGTCGCCGGTAATCATCACCAGGCGCAGGCCCGCCGTGCGGCAGGCGGCGACGGCGGCCGGGATGTCGGCGCGCAGCGGGTCGGCCAGCGCCGCCAGGCCGAGCAGGTCGAAGCCGAAGGCGGCCGGGTCGGCGGGCCAGCGCGCCAAGCCGGCCGGCACGCGCGCCTGCGCCACCGCCAGCACGCGCAGCCCGTTGGCTGCCATCGCGGCGGCCGCGTCCAGCGCCGCGGCGCCCCCGGGCGCTCCCGGCCAGCACATCGCCACCACGGTCTCGGGCGCCCCCTTGGCGGCGGCCAGCAGGCTGCCGTCGCCTCCGTCCCAGACATGCACCAGCGCACGCCGCTGCGGCGTCAGGGCGTATTCGTGCACCAGCGTCCAGGCGGGCGGCGGCGCGCCGCCATCGGGCAGGCATTGCACCGCCAGGCGCCAGAACGCGCCCTCCATCGGATCGCTGCCGAGGGCGCGGCTGGCGCGCAGCGCGCAGGCCAGCAGTTCGCGCAGCGGCGGCGCCGGCGCGACGCCGGCGGCCGCATCGTAGGTGGCGCCGTCGCGCCACAGCCGCGCCACCGCCATCCGGTTCTCGGTCAGGGTGCCGGTCTTGTCGACGCACAGGGCCGAGGTCGAGCCCAGGATCTCGATCGCGGCCAGGCGCCGGGTCAGGACCTGGCTGCGCGCCAGGCGCCAGGCGCCGATGGCCGGGAACACGGTCAGGATCACCGGGAACTCGCCGGGCAGCATCGACATCGCCAGGGCGATACCGGCCAGCACGGCCTGCACGGGTTCGGCGCCGCGCGCGACCAGCAGCGCGACCAGGGCGGCGCTGACCAGGCCGCCGAGCAGCGCGAAGCGGCGCGCCAGCGCCGTGGTCTCGCGCTGCAGCCGCCCCGGCGGCGGCGCCAGCCGGCCGAGCGCCGCGCCGATGCGGCCGATCTCGCTGCGCGCACCGGTGGCGCGGATCCGCGCCAGGCCATGTCCCTGCACCACCAGGGTGCCGGAAAACACCCACGGCAGGTGGGCCCCGCCGGGGGCCGGAGCGCGCGCCGCGTTGTCGTCGGCCGCCGCGATCTTGGCGACCGGGACGGATTCGCCGGTCAGCAGCGACTCGTCCACCTGCAGGCCGGATGCCGCCAGCAGCAGGCCGTCGGCCGGCACCCGGTCGCCCTCGCCCAGCTCGACCAGGTCGCCCGCGACCAGCGCGCCAGCGGCGATCCGCTGCGGGCGGCCGTCGCGCCACGCCAGGGCAGTCGGCGATCCGAGCTCGCGCAGGGCCTGCAGGGCGCGCTCGGTGCGCCCCTCCTGGAACAGCGTCATCGCCACCATCAGGCCGACCACGACGAACAGGAAGCCGCCTTCGAGCGGCTCGCCCAGCAGCAGGTAGAGGATCGCGGCGCCGACCATCAGAGCGTGCATGGGCTCGCGCGCGGCGTCGGCGGCGATGCGGCGCCAGCGCCGGCGTCCGCTGTCGGGCAACAGGTTGGGACCGTCGCGTGCGAGCAGGCGCGCCGCTTCTTCGCTGTCCAGGCCGGAATAGCCGGCGGCGGGATCGATCTTCATGCTGGTCCCGGCATGGCGGGCAAGGCCAGCTCGACGCGGTCGCGTCCCGCGGCCTTGGCCCGGTACAGCGCCGCATCGGCGTCGGCGAGCAGCGCGTGGATATCGCCATGCCCGGGCGCCAGGCGGGCGACACCGATGCTGACCGTGCAGCGCACCGTCGCGGACGGTGTTTCCAGGCGGATCGCGGCGACCGCCAGGCGCATGCGCTCGGCGCAGGCCAGGGCATCGGTCTCGCCCGTCTCGGGCATCACGCACACGAACTCTTCCCCGCCGACCCGCCCGAAATAGTCGCTGGCGCGCAGCGCGCCGGCGCAGGCGCGGCTGACCGCGCACAGCAGCGCATCGCCCACCGGATGGCCCCAGGTATCGTTGACGCGCTTGAAGTGATCGATGTCGACCATGCCGATCGCCAGCGGGTGGCCGTAGCGGCGCGCCAGCGCGATGTCGTGACCGGCCAGCTCGAGCAGGTGGCCGCGCGCCAGCACGCCGCACAGGCTGTCGTGGTGGGCCGAGTAAGCCAGCGCGCGCTCGGCCGCGAAATCCCGTCTCAGCAGGCGCCCCTGGTACAGGGCGATGGCCGCCAGCAGGCCGAGCATGGCGGCGTACACCAGCAGGCTGCTGGCAAACACCTGTTGCGGCAGCACGGCGGCGGCCAGCAGCGCGAACAGGAGGGTCGGCAGCGCGACCAGCGCCGCCAGGCGGTGCAGGCGCGGCTCGACCAGGGCGAGCGGGAACATGGCGCCGGTAATCGCCGGCAGCGCCAGCACCAGGCCGCCGGGCAGCAGACTGGCGCTGAGGATCATCGCGCCGGCATGGGTGCCATACACCAGGGCGCAGCGCCAGACGACCGGGATCCGGCCGCCCCAGTCCAGGTAGCCGACGGCGCCCAGCAGCACCAGCGCCAGCCGCAGGGAGGCGCTGGTGGCGGCCCGTTCCGGCGCGATCCAGTAGTCCCAGGCGCTGAAGAGCAGCACGCCGATCCCGAACGCGATACCGAACACGGGCAAGGCGGCGGCCAGGGTGCGGTCGAGCGCCTCGCCGAATGCGCGTTCGTCGGATGGATCGAGCTTGCCGAACGCGGCGGCGGCCCGGCCGGCAAGACGGCGCCAGGGGCCCGGCGCCGCAGCGGCCGCGTCCGCGCGGACGGACGGCCCGAGCCTCGCCGGTCCCTGCTTGCCCCAGTGCACCGGCTTGCCTCCTCAGCCGGCGGGCGGCGCCGGGCGCAGCACCATCACCGGCACCGGCGCGTAGTGCAGCACGGCCTGGGTCACGCTGCCCGCCAGCAGCCGGCTCAAGCCGCGCCGGCCGTGCGAGCCCATGACGATCAGGTCGCAATGCT